>Ga0247760_1001318_pt1 | contig 23391 bp, 24 predicted proteins | sample UWRJL171409R4_FD_179936 | JGI IMG/M metagenome (GOLD analysis project Ga0247760, IMG submission 179936) | Plant litter microbial communities from Arlington Agricultural Research Station in Wisconsin, United States - UWRJ-L171-409R-4 | ecosystem: Environmental > Terrestrial > Plant litter >... | reverse complement strand
AAGAGCGGAATCTGGAAACTCAGATCAATACAAATGACCGCCGAGAGCCTGCCCAGCATCCAGAAGGGCTTGGCGATCTCTTAGCACTGCTTGGCTCGTCTTGGCTCTCCCATTCAAAGCCCATTCGCGAATGAGCTTGTCTGCGTAGCGGGTACGGTTCCCTCCTGCTCCTCCTCTGACGGATCCCGTTCGCAAAGACAGGAGATAAAAAAGCCAGTTCCCAAGCACAATTCGGTTCTTGAACAACGTGTTGCGACGCGCAATTGCTATTGGCTGCCCGCTGTTGCTGTACCTTTTTGCGGGGAAGAAGAGACCTGACTGAGCTTGCATGGACTCTAAACTCCACCTACTGACAATTCCCGTGGCGCTGGGTTATTCCCGCTCCCGAGCGTTCCAGAAATGGGATGCTTCAGCGGCGCCAACCAACTTGTTACCAACCAACCAACCGGATACCCAGAAGCGACCACGGGGCATCAAATAGAAGCCTCTGAGGAGAGCTTTTATCCCTGCTCGAATGTATTCCAAGAGTCCCAAGCCGGGAATCTGGACGGTTAGAATTGTTTTTGCGATCGGAGTTACCGGAGCCGTTCATTGCCCAGCTTCAGGTGCGAAGCACGAAAGCTTCAACAAACTCTTGGAAAGCTTGTGTCCGAACAGCCTTACTCGCTTGGCGGTGGGTGTTTAAGGGGGGACCAAGCGCGGCCTCTCGTCGACGCAGCACGGCTTTTGATGCCAAAACATTGGCCTTGGCTATCTGTTTTGATAGATGTGTTTATGTGGAATTTTGGCAGTCACAGGGGGATGCAAATATTTTGAGGGCTCATTTTATGCTTCACCGCACGGCGCAGAGCCGTGACGGCGTACCCTACAGCGATTGTCGCGTACCCTACAGCCGTCACCTAGTGGAGACGGCCTGTAAGATTGCACTCGACGGCAATTCATCAACATTATACTCGCTTCAAGGCTATTTGAAGGTCACATGAACTAGTTTTTCAGGTACTTGTCAAGGGGTCTCATTTAAACCTCAACTACCTTGTCGTCCTCATCATCTTCCACCTCACCTTCTATCCTCCCCACCCCCATCTCTTCCTCATCCTCGGCCTCATCACTCATCAACATGTTAACCAGCCGCTCACACACTTCTTGTACTCCCTCATCATCCACCCGGGCATGTGTTTCCCGTATGATAGGGTAAACCTTTACCGCGCGCATCAGGTCCCTCCCAGCGCGCGTGGTCGTCAGCAACGTCAGTGTCTCCACGTGCGTCTTGATGATGTGGGTATCGCTGTCCCGCTGCTTATCAGGCGGCAGCAGTTGCAGATCCGGAAGCATATCCATCATTTCGTCCTCGTCGTACGTCTCATTGCCCATGATGGGTAGGAGTAGGTAGGGCAGGATATTGATGCCATCCTCGTCGAGGAAATTTGGATGTGAGGGGATGTCGAAGGCCACGTTCTTAATGACGCTGGCTACGCCCTTGCGCCGCACTTCGGATGCATGCTCGGTGAAGACTTTGATTTTGTTGAGTGGCTGCACGCTGTCGTATTCTTGCGGTGTGACGAAAAACTGCCGGATCTCGGGGTGCTTTGCTAGGTCGGCAAAGAGGTAGGCGAGGTAGTCGAAGTCGGCGTGCTTGTTGTATGAGCCATCGGCGCCCTTGACGAAGAGGTCCATAAGCTGGTTGAGGATGAGAGGGTCGGAGCCGAGCTCTGGAGGGGGCGTTTGCTTCCGTGTTCCGAGGCTCTTGAGGCCGTCCCATTTTGCGAGGTTCGCGAGGAGCATGGCCAGGAGGTTGGCATTGGGCTCCTCGGCGTCCTGCCAGTCATTGTCAGTTATGGTGAGCAGCAGGGGGTGACGGACAGGTACTCAACGTACGGTTAAGAGGCCCAGGATGATGCCCAGAAACCTATCATCGGTCGCTACATTTTCCAAAACTTCTTGGTCGCCCGCCAGGTTGATCAAGATGGTGAGGGCGTGCTCGGCGATTTTCTACCCCACATGCGGTTGTTCTCAGCTAGCGCTCCAACCCAGCTCCGAGGTCTTGTGTGTAGGTCTTACCGTCTCATCGCGGACAAGAATTTTTAGGTGTTTTATGGGTAATAACTTGTCTGCCTTAAATATCGCCGGTTGTGTTGTTGCATAAGGGATCAAGTTCTCAATGGCGATTTTTCGAACCTGTTCGGCGGGATGGGCGATGAACCCCACGAGCTACGCATACTAATCAGCTACAGGGTTTTAGGGAGAACTCGAGGACCGGGTACCTCCTCAAGTTCTGACGGCATGGCTGTTCTGGAATGAATGGTCACGGTAAACCTTACCACTCGATTTTGGGGACGCGACTTGAAAAATTATCACGAGCTTCCTGAAGCTTCCTTTGGATGGAGGGGCAAAGCAACGCGGGGCAGATCAGATAAGCTCCGTTATCTTATCGATAGGGAAACCCGCTTAGACGAATACCCGCCACGTACATCTCCTGGCCAATGAAGTGCGCAGCGCAACTCCAGGTTACCCCACGTTGGGGAACTTTTTTGGTTTTTTGCTGGTGCACCAACAAAAAAAATCGCCAGTGGATGCAGCGTTGTTCGGTCTGAAGGGTTCACCGCGATCGACTCAGCAGCAACTCAAGGAACCCGGATACAACCTCCAAAATGCCCAAAGCTACCACCCCGAAAGCCCTCCACGGGAGGCGCCACAACCCCCTCGAGGATGACCTCTTGGCGACCGGCCTTCTCAAGAACAAGACGGGGAAGTCGAAGCGGGAGGGCGCCGAGCCCGAGGAGCAGTCCTATATCGACGCCAAAGCCTCTCGCAACATTCTGGCCATGAGCCGCAGCCTCATCGAGGAGGACCAACAAGAAGAAGCAAAGAAGAATGCGGCGATTGGCCCTTCGGCCTTCGACTTTGACCCCTCCCGCTTCGGAGCGGATAGTGACCAGGAGGACGAGCCGCACGGAAAGGACGACGAGGCCTGGGGTGACGAGGATGATATCGTTGAGGAAATTGAGGTTGACGCCGCCGATCTAGAGATGTTCAACAAATTCCTCGCTCCGACCATGAATGACGACCCTCTCCTTACGCACGGCTGGGACGGGAAGCAGACAGACGAGTCTCTCGAGGAAGAGGGGCAAGGGACAAATCTGGCAGATCTTATTCTGGCCAAGATTGCAGAGAGGGAGTCAGCCATGCGGGGCGACGCTCCGGAGGAGGAGATACACCCAGTCGACGAGGACTATGAGTTGCCACCGAAAGTCGTAGAGGTCTACACCAAGTACGGCTCAATATCTCGCGAATACCGTATTTCGAGCTGACGCAGTTAGGATCGGGTTGATTCTTTCCCGATATAAGTCTGGGCCACTCCCAAAGCCGTTCAAGATTCTGCCGACGATTCCACACTGGGAGGATATTCTCCAGCTTACACGACCCGAGCAATGGTATGTGCATCTTGGATACCCCAGCGACAGCGCGAGATTCTTCCCGCTTTGGAGGGCATTTGCTAATGTTTTTGACTCAATAGGAGCCCAGGTGCATGGTAAGCAGTCTCAAACACGCGAGAACGCTCGATCTGGTACTAATTTCGCAGCTATGCGGCCACACGAATTTTCGTTTCCGCAAGGCCATTCGTGGTCCAGAGATTCGTCGAGATGGTGATCTTGGAGCGGGTCCGTGAAGATATCCACGAGAACAAGAAACTTAATGTACACCTGTTCTCGTGTCTCAAGAAAGCTCTCTACAAGCCTGCAGGTTTCTTCAAGGGTATGGAGTCTACGAGCTACCTTTTTCTAACACATACTGATCAGTGATTTAGGCTTCCTATTTCCCCTCGTAGGATCTGGTAAGTTGACCTACTTTCGCGCAATGGGCGTGAAAAGAAGCATCCGCAGCTTCTGTTGCCAAGCTGTTTTGCTAATTACGAGCAACAGGAACCTGCAGTTTGCGTGAGGCACATATTATTTCGGGTGTTCTAGCCCGTGTCTCCATCCCTGTTCTTCACTCGGCTGCGGCTATCAAGACGCTCTGCGATATTGCGGCAGAACAGGCTTCCCAAAGCTCCGAGAGTGTTAGCGCCACAAACCTCCTCCTTAAGACACTTCTGGAGAAGAAATATGCTCTGCGTATGTTCGATCCCCTTTCAGAAAAGGGTGGCCTTTTAACCCTTTGAATAGCATGGCAGTGCATAGACTCTCTGGTCTTCCACTTCATTCGGTACGCGGCCGCGGTGAGAGAGGTTCAGGGTACTGGGGCCAGATCGCTACCCGTCATCTTCCACCAGTGCATGCTCGTTTTTGCCCAGCGGTACAGAAATGATAGTAAGTCAACCTCGCCTGTGCTGATACACTAGAATATGTGAGCTGACCTGGAATCCGCCGCAGTCACTGAGGATCAGCGAGAAGCGCTGCTTGATCTTCTTCTTAGCCATGGCCATGACCAGGTTGCCCCTGAGATTCGAAGGGAGCTTCTTGCTGGCCGTGGGCGAGGTGTCCCGCTCGAAGAGGCAGGGCCGACATTTGATGGTGATGACACTATGCAACTGGATTCTTGAAAACAGGGTCGAGCCATAGACGAAAGAGGAACAACCAGAGTCGGAGCATACATCGCCCGCTCTGAAATGATGATCAGACCATGAGGTCTGAGCCAAGACCGTGCTAGAGAAGGGGGTAGATACCCGGGGTTTATATGATGGTGGTCTGGAATAGACTTATGATATTCAGTTATGTCCAGTTATCTTCACCACACACAGCAAGTCGATATGTCTCAATCATTGCGAAAAGGTTGCTGGAACACCCGGAGCAGACCCGTCCAGCTGTTAGAAGTGCGACTTTTACCTGTGTCGCCAAAAGGTTAACCAACTTGGATGAATCGCACGATTTCTCGCGTGGGATGGGAAGCAAGCGATACCGGCTTGAGGCTGTAGATACATCCAAAGGTCGTCTTGGTCTAGGCTTACGTACTCCTGCCCAACCGACTACTTTCCAAATCCAATATCACGGGTAAATAGGGGAAGTAACAGCCCGACCGCACTTAGGAAAGGCATGTACCCCAGAAAGTTATGCCGCCCATTAATAAGAGAATGAGGTAATTCCAACAACCAAAAAACAAGCAATCGCAAGCTTTCTCGGCGAAGTCTGGGGAAATAGAGGAGGCTCAACCAAAGTCCCATCTGCCGGACGGTCGGTCGGTCCCCTTCAATGCCCATCTCCCCTCCCATTCGGTCGACCGGCCGGGACCGGAAAATTTGTTTGATGTTCAGGGGGACACCGATTTGGGCCGGTTTCCCGACAAACCGAGCACACGATCCGGGAAGATCTTTGGCAGCTGAGGTTTTCCGAGTTTGAGACGAGTAAGCATCTCGCGCTGGGTCTAACTGGAGCGGCTCCCGAGGCTGGTACATGCATTGCTCCGAGATGTAGTCCGACCCGGTCGGCTTGCCTGTCTCGAGGCCGCTAGCATTTGCATGCTACCTAACTAGCTTTGTCGACGTCCACTTCCATTCTCTAGCAGCACGTATTCGGCGCCTTGGCCGATCTTTGTTACCTGGTCGGGAAAAGAGCCGAGAAGAAGAAGGAATGGGGATTTGTCTCACACAATGTACGAGCCGCGGATGCTAGCCGTGTCGTGTCCGCGGTGATGCGAGGTGACGTGACTGGCCGGCCCCGCAGAGAATGCGTCGTCGAACATCAAGTCAGCTTTCGCTGCTGCCATGAGTATGTGGCGCCCGCAACTGTTTCCCCGTGAGGAAGCTGAGCACGCCGTCGGCCGCCCATGCAGGAAAGCCGGCAAGCCTCTAGCCAAGCCACACCTTGGTTGGTTCGTGGTTCAGTGACCTGCAACCCGATGCAACCAGGGCCAAAAACCAGCCAATACATCTGGTGCCAGAGGGCGAGCATGTTCTGGCAGGACGGAAAGGTCTGGACAAAAGGAAAGCACGGGGTTTTAGATTGCGCTAGAAATGCAGCAGAGTCTGGAAGGCACGATGGGCTGGCCATTGGGGTGTCGTGCAAGTTGCGTGTGCTCCCCGCAAGACAAACTTCCAGATTGGCTGCCCAAAGAGCCCCTCCCCACGCGAAACAATCCCATCCTCCCGCTACGTAATGCATCTGATGTCCAGCCCAAACTCCATCCGCCTGCGAAACCCGGTACTACACCGCGATGTGAATGTGCGGGTGCCGTTTTCATCCAGATTGAGCAGTCGTCAGCGGGAAGTTTAGCCAGTAGGTGTAATTCTTCCGTTTTTTTTTCTTCCTGTCTGCTGGCCTGCCCCACCAAGCACGCGATTATGGATTCCGGCCAATTCGAGATGGCGCACACCGCCCTGGGAAAACCTGGGCCGGTCGTTGGTGGCTGCATCCGTCCATCTGCCCGTCTCTGACTGCTCGCTGTCTCCAGTCCATCTCTGGCATCCGCGAGGCAGAGACACGCTGTCAAGTTGCGGAGACGGCGGCATCCTCCGCACTACCGCTGGGAGCCACTCCTTGTGGGCAGCAGCTGCACAGTGCCCTCTGAGCGTCTGTCGCCCTGGTGTCATCCCGTCTGCCCTCGGCGGATCGATCGACATGGGTGATGGATCCATGCCAGGGCACAGCCCCTCCATTCCTGGGTCTCTGCCGGCCGGATGGCACGATGCCGCCCCCATCTCGAGGGCTGTCCAGCTGGATCTACCGTCGTGCCGTCTCTTTGTCTCCCGGGTGAAAATGGAGAATGGAACAATGGAGGCTCGCCCCTCGTGCCGTCGATCAGTGCGGCGCACGCACTCAATCTGGCCGGGGGCCGGGCCAGGGGTCCAGACGCCAGCTCGGCTTGGCGTCGACGCCCGCAGCTGTGGGAAGCTGGAAACATCTGACGACTGCTGGACGCACCTAACGCCAGCCTCCACCACCGTCCGGCCAAGCACTCCTCTTCAGAGACTTATGAGGGTGCATAAACCCCTCTCCTCCCCCGGCTAGGTTCTTCTCGCTCTCGCTTTTTTATCTTCGACCGTCAAACCCATCTAACCAGCCGGTTCCGGTCTCTCGTAGCGTGCTACGCCAAACCTCGTGTTCGGTGGTTCCCGACCGCTTTCTCTTCGCCCCCCTTCCTCGCGACCGTATTGAACTGCCTCACCGACCATCCTTGTGAGACGCTGACGCCCCTTTTTCCAACGTCGAAGCACGTCACTGCGTGATCTCCCTACCACACAAAAAGAATTGCTGTCCAGCGGTCTTCTGTTACTGCCCAGGCGATATGAGCAGCTTCCCGGCCTGCTCACCTCAGCTACGTCCCGGACGGCGACCCTGAATATATATCCCCATTCCCGGCACCACCACACGAACCCGCCAGTCCCTGCACGTTGGCGACGACCATGGCAAAACCACTCGAGCCCGAGTTCGAGGACGAGGACGACTTCGATGAAGAATACTTCACTCGCACATACCGGCCCTTGTCGAATCTCCCGACGCCTCCGCCCTCGTCACGCGACTCGTCGACGTCCCAGAGTCCAAAGAGCCTCCTGGAAGATGGAGGTCTCCTCGACTCGGCACTGTTAGGTTTGTGCTGTTGCTGTTTTTTGGCCCCGGAAATATTCTAACGGTTTTCTCCGCAGGCCCCGCCGTTCATCTGGTAAACCTCATCCCCCCTGCGGCGTCCTTGGCACCCCCCTCAGTCTCGCTCGTCCACGAAATGCTCTTCCGCGCCGATCTGCCATTGGAAACGATTGCTCTCGCCGTGTGTATCTTGGACTCGCTCAGCTCCAGATTTTCGCTCAATTGGCGGCTATTATGCCCACTAGCCCAGCGTGACTCCTTGGATAACGCTTCTAAGCGCCACACCTTCTCGGTCAGCCCAGCAGTGGGCCCTCGGACGACCTGCAGCCAACTGCATATCGACTGTATCAACCCCGAGGTGATCATTCTGTCGTCGCTGGTCATCGCCGTCAAATTCCTCGAAGACCACCAAGCACCCACTCGTTACTACCGCTTGGCTTGGGGGGACGACACGTGGACGTCTGAGCAAATCAACGTCACGGAACGCTGCATCATGGAAAGTCTTGGGTACCGAATACTTCCACTTTGGAATCCGACGTTTATCGCCGACGCAATCGATGACATGGACCGTGCCGGCAGGCAGGCCCTGCCCCCATTACAATGCGGTGATCAGGTGCCGGGACCGGCACCGGCACACGGACGTTCTGTTAGCTCCGGAGGCAAAGCCATGTTTGGCTTGGGTATGCAATTGACACCGGTGGAAACGCCTGTGTCTGAGAAGGGGCCAGCAGCGAGTCACAACAACCCTGTCGTAAATGACAGGACCTTGCGAGACACGTTCCCGGGCCCTGCTCTCGTACGTGATTATTTGCGCCTACCGATGATAAAGCGGAAGAAGAGCTTTTACGATTCGGACTGAGCAACAAGCGATGTGATATACCCATTATACCCCCTGGTTTCACCTTACGTTTAGAGGGTTGCTCGATTTGTTTTTTGGCCTGACCGCCGACTTTTGGGTCTATTCATAGCGGGTACTGGCTGGCTTGAGGGTCTTTGCGGACCCCTATTGTGGATATTATCGTCCACGTGTTGCATTGCGGAGCTAACTCGCTGTCCTTCTTTCTATCTTTACCACCACCGCCTTTCAGCACAATGGGTACGCTGAAGGCAGATGGTTCAGGGGCCTTGGTCAAAGGCGCAATCAATATGGTCGATATGCATTATAATCTTGGGTTGGGGCGGTTTTGTGTTGTGTGCATTCGGAAGGGACTGGGAAACAAAGAACAAAAAGAAGAAAGGATGTGGACGTGGGGCTCGGCACATCGCAGCATTGGGGCTTTTGGAAACTAGGTAGTCATCCCTTTTTTCTTGGGAATAATGGGCATAAAATCCCATTGCGGGAGAAAAGGGCGACGCCATCAATAATAACTGGTAGCAGTAGTGGTAGCTCTCAACTAATACCTTATACACTTCGATGAACTTCTTTGTTTGCATGTGAGAATGCTCTGCAAAAAGGGGGGTGTTCGTGCCAACGTGGGAGATGTCCTCAACTAGTAAAGTCCGCTAACCTCTGACACCTAAAGACTTAATGCTAGCAGGGGGAGCCTATTGTTGAATATGTTGACAGCAATGTTAGTGATATTACTACTAAAGGATATCGGCTGCTGTGTTCTGGAAAAGTTCGCTTTCCCCACGAAGCTCGGCACTCCTACCGAGGTCGCCGGTTTCTTCACGTCATAAATCTTGGTGTCGAAGTCACCGCAGAGCTGCTACTCAACCTCGCTCGCTTGAAAGGCGAGATCCATAAAAGGCCAAGAGCTTATGTCGACAGACTAGGCGGACAAAGTCACACACACACACACACAGCACACACAATACGCACACACACGCAATTAACACACATGTAAACACATATAAATACAACTATATACACACACATACATATATACATATCCCCATTACATTATCATACAACGTATGCATGACACGTATGCATGACATACACTTAACCAAATGTCACCACTAATGCGCCAAATCCAGCAGCGTGAGCTGTTATCATGCAATGGTCTACGGCAGTCGTTTATGGCTGTGCGAGATGTCCGAAAAATGGCAAAACGTTCTATCTCAGTCTCGACCACTTACTTCTGATGCAAATTCGTTTCCTGCTTTCCCCGTATATAAATGAAAATGAAACAGAAACAGATGGCCACACGAAAAACACCGACTTTTCTGTCCTATAAAAGTAGATCGCTGTTTCGCCGGATATGAGTGATATGGCCCGCCCCATCGCAGCCGCTCAACCAGACATAACCAACGCCAAGAGCGCCATGCGGCAGTAGAGACCGTATCTCATCTGTAGTTTTATTAGCAAAAATGATCTGATATGGGAGACGAATATGGGGAACAAAACTCACCTGTCTGAAGTATGCCGCCCGCTCATCGAAGTCGACCTCTTCGGCCACCTCATCGTTTCTTGGAAGGGGATGCAAGACAGCCATGCTGCTCTTTGCGTGCTTCAACGTGCTGTTGTCGATGCGGTAAGAGTCTTTAACACGCTCATACTCGGCGAGATCAGAGAACCTCTCCTTTTGCACACGGGTGCAGTACAGCACATCGCTCCTTGCTAAGATTTCGGGCGTCAGCGTCTCGGACTCGCACAGCAGTTGTTCTGCTCCCACCAACTGGGCGCGAACCGTGACCGGCAGCTGCAACGATTTGGGCGAGACCAACTGAACCTTCACCTGGTAGTGGCGGAGCAGGTAAACCAGCGAGTGGACTGGCCTCCCGTAGAGGAGATCTCCCACGAAGGTAATGGTAAGGCCTTGGACGGTGCCCAGCTCCTCGCGGATTGTGAAGAGGTCAAGGAAAGCCTGCGTCGGATGCTCCTTGCTACCGTTTCCACCATTGATGACGGGAACAGGGCTGAACTGCCTGGCCACATCAACCGACTTCTCTTCGGGATGACGGAGAACGATGGCATCTCCGTAGCACGCTAGCGTTCGCAGCGTATCCTGCAGGGTTTCACCCTTCTGGACCGATGAATGCGAGGTAGAGATAGCGACCGTTCTACCACCGAGGCGCTGCATCGCGGCATCAAAGGAAGCAGATGTGCGCGTCGACGGCTCGTAGAACAGCGTGCAGAGCAGGCGCCCGCGGAGGATGTTGAGCACACCCTCACGCTGAACACCAAGGCGCATCTCCTGAGCCACAGTGAAGAGCAGATGCAAGTCAGCTCGCGTATACTGCTTCACTGAAAGAACGTGGGCCTTCTTGAAGGGCGAAGGACCAGAAAGCAGGTCTTGGAGTGTGGAGTTGACCACGGCATTCAGGGGCAGAGGAGCCAAATCCTCCATGAGGGGGCCCCGAGCCGGTGTATTCAGAAGAGAAAGGTTATTGTCAATGTTCTTGGGCCTCCGGGACCCAAGAAGAGAGGTGCGGCGGGCTCCATGAGGGCTATCGGGCTGGATGGGTCTCATAGGCGGCGATGCCAAAGCGGCAGAAGGCGGCAATGCTCCGTGCGTCGACATATCCTTGCCCTTGGGGGACACCTCCAAGAGATGCCCGTCGAGGCAAACAACTTCGTTTTGGAATGTCACTCGCTGGACCGCGCCCCTCATGGTCTTGCCAGTGAATGGGGACCAGAACTTGGTGGTGGGGACGGTGTAGGGACGGTCAATCTCTACCTCCAGGGTCGTGCCAACCTGTTCGTGCAGCTCAAAGATCGCCATCGGGTTGTCGTGAAGACGTGTCTTGATGTCCTCAAGCGTCAGCTTGTCCTCGCTGACTGAAGTCAAGAGAAGTGGGAGGGCGTCCGCAATTCCAAGCGTCACGTCAATAGGCTCCCCAAGGGAATGGGCGAGCTGGTAAGGCAAGCTGCCGATGGAAAAGACATCAATCGTCTCCAGATGCTCCCAAAGAGCAACCTGGTCCTCTGCGGTAGGCAAGTAGAGACAGCCGGGGTAGTCTTTCTGTGAGAGGTAAAGCGAGTAGACGGAGACGTCGCAGGTGACCTTGAGTCCCTTCTGTTTGCCGAGCGCAATGAGCTTGATATCATCCTTGGTCGTCACGGCAGTGACGTGGATGCGACGGTTATGCAGGCTTGCGAGAAGGAGGATGGAGGCTAGGTCGGTTGTCCTGGCATCGGTAATGATCGGCTTGTGGTTGGGCCAAGCATCAAAGTGGGCCTCTACGGTGGCGACTCTGCCAATGTTGTCTGACAAGTGGTGGAACGGAATGAACAGCGATCCAACCTCACCGGCGACATGGCTAATCTGGTTGGCATTGGAAGAGGTGGCGGTGATGGAGAAGTTGAAGTCGCAATAGTTGGCATTCTTGGTGTTCTTCTGGGCGGTCTTGAGCGTGATCGCGTCAGTGATCGAACCGTCTAGGCCAAGAGGCATGACACGAATCATGCTGAAGCCAGCGGCAATCGAAGCCTTGGTCACGATTTCTAGGTCGCTACTTGCGCTTGATACGAGTCCTGGGACGAACGCCGCGATGTTGATGAGTCCGGGCAACTGAACAGTGCGATGGCTCGTCTGGTAATCACGAACGCCGATTTCGAGATCAAAGTGTCTTGCGATAGCTTCCACCAGAATCTTGGCGTTCTTGACATTGGTGACCAGCGGAATCTGATAGTCGACAGCCATGCGCCGGGTCTGGTAACCCTTGCTCATGTAGTTCGCCGGCCGCCTGTACTTGTTGCTTGATGGCAAGTTGATGTACAAGTCGATCATGTTCTTGGCCAAATGCTGCGTGAGCGAGAACTCGGACTTTTGGTCGTTCTCCTCGGTGCCAAGGACCTCGAGGTACTGCACGGGAATATCGTGTTCCTGCAGGAAATCGGCAGTTCCGGAGGTTGCGAAGAGCTTGTAGCCAAGCTTCTGGAGCTTGGCCACCGACGGAAGCATTTCCTTCTTATCCTTGTAGCTTCCGATGGAAAGCAGGATATTGTTCTTGGGAATCTTGAAACCCGTCGACATCAAAGCCTTGAGGTATGCCTCATATTTGTCGACTCCGAACGAGGCAACCTCACCTGTCGAGGCCATCTCAACACCCAATACGGGGTCGGCGCCGGACAAACGCGAGAAGCTGAACTGCGGCACCTTCACGCCAACGCAACCCGCAGGGCGGTCAATTGCAGGGTATGCCTCGAACGGAATATCCATGATAGCCTTGGTCGCCATCTCAATGAGATCCACGCCCATAACCTTGGAGACGAAGGGGAATGACCGAGATGCGCGAACGTTGCACTCAATCACCTTGATATCGTTATCCTTGGCAATGAACTGGATGTTAAAAGGGCCGGTGACGTTGAGAGCGCTTCCGATCTTGCGCGTAGCTTCCTCGATGCGCTGAATGGTTGTCTTCTCCAGGTCTTGGGGAGGCAGGATGAGACAGGCGTCTCCGGAGTGAACACCAGCATTTTCAACATGCTCCGAGATGAAATGACCAACCATCTCGCCGTTCTTCGCCACAGCGTCCATCTCAATCTCCTTGGCGTTCTCAATGTATTTGGTGATGACAACCGGATGTTCCCGAGAAACTTCGGCCGCCTGCTGCAAGTACGCCTCCAAATCTGCCTCGGAGTACACCGTGTTCATGGCAGCGCCAGACAGAACATACGATGGCCGGACAAGGACGGGATACGAGACACTCTGGCAGAAGACCTTCGCCTCCTCGAAGCTCGTGAGCTCCTTCCACGTCGGCTGATCAACGCCGATTCTGTCGAGCATACGAGAGAACTTGTACCGATTCTCGGCTGTATCGATCATATCGGGCGACGTACCCAGCACCTTGACCCCAGAGCGCAGCAGCGGAAGCGCAATGTTGTTTGGCGTCTGGCCGCCCATTGCACCCAGCACTCCGATCGACGCCTCTATCTCATAGATGTCGAGCACCGTCTCGAGATTGATATTCTCAAAGTACAGCTTGTCTGCTTCATCATAATCGGTGCTTACGGTTTCCGGGTTGTACGGTTCGGGTGTTAGCAATGGTTTGAAGGTGGTGGGAGCGTTGTGGTGATGTGGGAATGGTGTTGTGTCTTCGATGTGATATTCAGGGGTTTGGTGAAAAGTGGGGTTGTTGTTTTGGGGGTTTGCAAAAAGTGGGGCAAAGATAGGGGGTGGGTGGGGCAACGTTGTGGAAGGGAAGGAAGGAATAAACTCACGTTAACCATGATTGTCTTGAAGCCAGACTCGCGCAGGGTGCGGATAGCTCTGACTGAGCACCAATCGAACTCGACGGACGATCCAATTCGGTAGACTCCGGATCCCAGCACCATGACGCCGTGGTCGTCAAAAGTGATGTCATGCTCACTGGCGTTGTAGGTGAGGTAGAGGTAGTTTGTGAAGGCCGGGAACTCGGCGGCGACTGTATCGATTTGCTTCACATAGGGCACAATACCGGCTTCAAGGCGCATGCGGCGCACTGCGAGCTCGTTGGAGTCCCAGAACTTTGCGAGCTGGCGATCGCAGAAGCCGAGCTGCTTGGCCTGCACAAGAAGACCCGGACGGCCAAAGATGTCGGCGGTGTTGTAGTTGGTCATATCCTTGCCGAAGTCGCTCAAGGTCTTCAGCTTGTGGAGGAACCACTTGTCGATCTTTGTCAGCTCCCAGATCCTGTCGACCGAGTAGCCAGCATGCATGGCGTTGGCGATCGCGAACAGGCGCTGGTCCGAAGGGGTCTGAAGCTCATCATCGATGGACATGAGAGCCGGGGTATCGTTGAAGCCAAGGTTGTGGAAGTCGATGGCCCGGATGGCCTTTTGAATAGCCTCTTCGAAGGTCCGGCCAATGCTCATTACTTCTCCGACACTCTTCATGGACGAGCCAAGCTGGGTGGAGACACGGGTGAACTTCTTCAGATCCCAACGAGGCATCTTCACCACAACGTAATCGAGGGATGGCTCGAAGCAAGCGCAGGTAACCTTGGTGACGGAGTTGGAGATCTCCTTGAGGGGGATTCCAAGGCCAAGCTTCGCGGCGATAAACGCCAGGGGGTATCCAGTGGCCTTGGATGCCAGCGCCGAGGAACGCGAAAGTCTGGCGTTGACCTCGATAATGCAGTACTCGCTGGAGAAGGGGTTCAGGGCATACTGAATGTTGCACTCGCCCACAACACCGAGGTGGCGAATAACATTGACGGCGGTCGTGCGGAGCATATTGTAGTCCGCGTCCGAGAGAGTCTGCGATGGGGCGACAACAATCGAGTCGCCGGTGTGAATGCCAAGAGGGTCGAAATTTTCCATGTTGCACACGGTGATGCAGTTGTCTTGAGCGTCTCTGACAACTTCATACTCGATCTCCTTCCAGCCCTTCATACTGCGCTCGATGAGAACCTGGGGACTGGCCGCTAGGGCCTTGTTGCACAGATCTTCGAGCTCAGCCGCGTCGTTCGCGAATCCACTGCCAAGGCCTCCGAGGGCATACGCCGCTCGAACGATGACGGGGAAGCCGATATCCTTGACCACACGTAGCGCTTCCTCAACGCTGCTAGCTGTGGCCGACTTGGCGCACTTCTCGCCAATCGACTCCATGCTCCGAGCGAACAGTTCACGATCCTCTGTCGTAATAATTGTGTCAATGGGCGTTCCGAGCACCTTGACGCCAAGTGCCTCGAACTCATCCTTGAGCTGAATACCGACTGACAGAGCGGTTTGACCACCGAATGTGCAGTAGATTGCGTCAGGCCTTTCGTAAACGATGACTTTCCGCACGAATTCAGCGTTGACGGGGAGGAAGTAGACCTTGTCGGCAAGACCCTTTGAGGTCTGAATCGTGGCGATATTTGGGTTGATGAGAACGGTGTAGATGCCCTCCTCCTTCAATGCCTTGATGGCCTGGCTACCAGAGTAATCGAATTCCCCAGCCTGGCCAATACTGAGGCCACCGCTGCCGAGGACGAGCACCTTCTTTACGCTGACGCGAGGGTGCGCGGCGTTGTTCTCCTCGACTGTGCCACCTGGGAACTCGACGGCCTTCTCGAGGAGGCTGCTATCCGCAGCGCACTGGGTAACGGTGCTGATAAACACATCAAAGAGGAACTCGGTATCCCGTGGGCCAGGTGTGCTCTCGGGATGGAACTGGACACTGAAATAGGGCCTGTCGACGTGCATGATACCCTCGTTGCTGCCATCGTTGGCGTTGACGAAGAGCTCCTTCCACTCAGACGGAAGAGATGCGGCGTCGACGGCGAAGCCGTGGTTCTGAGATGTGATGTGGCACTTTCCACTCACCATGCTGGTGCAGGGAATGTTGTGGCCACGGTTTCCGAACTTCATCTTCGTCGTTTTGGCTCCGGCAGCCCGGGCGAGCAATTGGTGGCCCAGGCAGATACCGAAGACGGGTGTGCGGTTGGCGGCAAGGGCGGAGGAGATACGCTCCACGGTTGCCTGAACTACGGCTGGATCACCAGGGCCGTTCGAGATGAACAGACCGTCATATTCATTCCCAGCCAGCGACAGGAAATCATAGTCCCAGGGGCAGACCAAGACCTCGACGCCACGCTTGAGGAAGCACCTCAACTGGTTATACTTCATGCCGACGTCGAGGCAGAGGATACGGATCGGACGTCCCGAAGGGTGCTTGAGAGCCGAACCCTCGGTCGGGCGGTAAAGTTTGGGGGTCTTAATAGATACTAAGAGGAGATGAGTATGAATACGACTCAATGTCTCTTCGGGACTCACCCTCTACTACGAGATTCTTTTCATTGGGGTTGACCCAGTCGACCGTGTCAAAGTATGGTCGCCAGTCCTCGGGCTTCGCCTGAAAAGCGCTGAATGTAGAGTCGCCATTTACTGTTCCGTTGGTCAAGTCGGTCTTCTGCTGCAGCATTCGGCCGAGCATGCTTCCCTTCTCGCGGATCCGCTTTGTGAGGCCGCGTGTGTCGACGCCGTACATGGCCGGAATGCCCTGCTCCTTCAGCCATGTCCCGAGAGACGACGTTGCTAGATAATGAGAGTAGTCTTCGCCCGAGTACGATGCGGCTACGAGGCCGGCGATGTGGATCTGGGACGATTCAAAGTGCGCTGGTAGGTCGCCCAGCAGCTCGTCGACTGTTTCCCTCGACGGTACGCCGTAGTTGCCAACGAGAGGGAATGTGATGACAAGGATCTGGCCCCGGTATGAAGGGTCGGTGACGGACTCGGGGTACCCGACCATGCCCGTCTGAAAGACGAGCTCTCCGGAAATGCTCTTCGGCGCGCCGAAGCTGAAGCCCTGGTAGACGGTGCCGTCCTCGAGCTCCAGGCAGGTCATGCCTTCGCTCTTGGTGCCCCCAATTGGCACCGAGGCGGGGCGGTAAACCATGGACGCCATTCTAACGGGCGGGCGCCTAACGGCGGGAAACAGAAACGAAGGCTGCGATGAGCAGAGAAGTGAAAACGGCGATGCGATAAAAGAGGGGTTGTTCAAGAGCTCGGGAGCTGCCTCTAGGGAGAGTGCAACAGCGTCTTGCGGTAATGCCAGAGGAATATTTTCAGCCGCAAATCCTCATGGTATTTGCGTGAAGTGTGATTTTTGGGTGACGAGGGAAAAGCCAGACGAAATCGGATGCGATAGGTAAAGATGGACCCCTCCACGCCACCAACGCTGTAGGTTTTTTTTCCAGGCTGCGGGGTTCTGAAGCGAGGCTTCGCCCTGAAGCGGTGAAGCGACCCATTGACCAATGAAACTGGACGGACGGTGGGCCGGGGCTCGTTTACTTATGCCTTGCAGGTTGTCCCCTGCTAGCGAAACTGGAAGTGCCACCGCCTCGCAGGGAAACTCGATTCTCAGCCCCAACATTCAGATGACCATGATGACCAATTATGGATGGAAGCATGAATCGAGTCAGTTCTAGACCAAACGTAGCTGTTATCGCAATAGAAACAAGTAGTTACAGCTGACCACACACACAGTCTCCATGCAGTGCACGCTTAGCTGCGGTGTTACGAAGGTTCCAATACCCCCTCGGATCGTGGGTACCGAGACTGTATCTTCATGAAAATATGGGGAAGAAAATAACGGCGCCGTGGGATTGTACTCCTCTGCCGGGATTACAAACGTTAGCTCGGCGTTTGTGACCCTGGCAGAGGAGTAGCACATCACTCGAAGGTGGCTTGTTCAAGGTGTAGTTTCCACGCTTAGCGGAGAGTCCGTCTCATTCGTCGCAACCACCTGCCTGGACACACTTGAGAAATATTTCCACACTAGTTAAGGGCACCTTTTTGGCCAGAGTCTTTGGGCAGCGATCGCAAGTGATAAATTTGAGGAAAAAAGAATAATGCACAGTAACCTCGTCACCACAACTTTCTCCCATGTGAAGCGCTGGTACTGGAGAAAAGCGGGACCACACCGAGGGAGGGGCCGCTTTCGGGCGGAGCTCCGGGGTTGCTATCAGTGGGTCGCAAAGTACATTTTCCAACAAAAATAAATCCTCCGATTCTCGGTACCTGAAGAAGCTCTGGGGGCATCAAGGTACGGTACGAATAGCGGGCCTGGAGCCAGAGTCCACAACTGATCAGATCAAGCCCATGTTGGTAGTAGTTTATACGAGACCGAAAGTGAGTAGAAGTCTCGCTGCCATGGCCACGAACTGCGGGTATGTGGCAAAAGTTCGCGATCTCTGCACGGCACAATGATGCGCAACTCTGGGCGATGCGGTTGATGTGCTTCTCGCCAGATGCACTCCGGCATATTAGTAAGGGAAGAGGGCTCGCCCGGTTCATCTCCAGATTGGTCCCGGCCAAGTCAGTCTCCCTGCAGGCGCGTGGATCGCCTACGCAGGGCGAAATATGACGGGCGAGTCAGAAGCAGTCGTCTTTGATACGGCAATGGTGCCGCCTTTAAGACTCGCGGGGGATTGGTGTAAAGCCGCCAACTTGCAGCAGAACGCGCCAGGACCCCCTCACCGTCCACCGTACGCCTGGTCATGCGGCTACCTTTCGGGAAGCTGGAACTTTGGTAGGAGGGCGAGATGGCATCCAGATCCCACGAGAACCACGGAGGCACGGGGTGGGAGGCAGACGCGCAAAAGGAGGGGTGGGTGGGTTCGCGGCCGAGAAGAGGATGCCGGCTGCTGAGACGATCCTAGTGTAGACCGCTCCGCAACCACTTTCTCGTGATCTCTAGTGGCATCGCAGCATCGGTTCGGTTCAGCAGTGCCCCGACCCTGAGAAGCCTCACCGCTAGCGCTCCCGACGCAACCATTCGCCAATGACCTCCCAACAGAGAAAGCCAAGTCCCGTCGGCTCTGGCGGTGCAGCACAAAAAGAGGCAACCCGGAGAAAACGCACATTTCTCGTTTGTGGTGGAGGTGGGCGAGGAAGGCTCGGGCTCATCTAGTGGCAGCGTGGGAGGTATTCTGTAGTTGACATTACTGGCCCGACGCCGTCGGTTTTGAATGTGTCAGTTGCACCGTGCTTGAAAGACAGGGGTGACAGGACCCCAACCTCACCTCGCCATTCCTTATCAAAGGCCTTGGCTCCTTCCTCCTACCCGCCGCTTGGCTGGAGACTTGGGGTGCAGTTGCCCCTTTCCACCATTTCCAGTCTTCCCGCCCTGGCAGTGAGGTGTGCTGGCAATTCTCGATACTAGCTTCCCACGAGCTTTCGAATTGCCCGAACTGTGAGCTGTCGATCACCTCGCGGGCGTACAACCTGGCTATTTTTGCATCACGGGAACCCCTGTCGCGACCTCGGCGCGGCCCCTCTCCTGGGTTGAGCTCCATTGCACTCCCGCAGAAATCATCTAGCTCTCGGCTTTGGATTTCTTGCCTTCCATGGCGTGTTGACACCGAGACGAAGAATTAGGCCCCAAATTTCCGCAGGGAGGATGCTGTCCACGTTGCTTCGGCCCTGGAAGGGCAAAAGCGCGTTCAGCGACGAGGACGTTGAACAAATCCCGGAACACCCCGCCCCCCCTATCGCAAATTATAGGCAACAACGGCATGCCACGGCGGACTTCACCGAGGCCGACGACGATGAAGAAGAGGAGTCTAACGATGGGGGGCAGCCGGGACATCATGGTGGCGCCCGCGCTGAAGAGGACGAGGATGGGTTGGCTCAGTCCGCCGGGGTGCTGCCCTATTTCGCAGCCGGCCACCTTGGTAATGCCTCCTGGTGTCCATCTCAAATTATACGACATTGCTGACCGATTACACCTTAGATCTACTGCCGATATACAGCATGACCCACGCGATCCGAATCATCGTCCAAGCGAGGACCGAGACGACGCTCTCCTGGGATCAGCTGCGATCCCCACAGGTCTCTCAGTTTCTTGTAAAGCCGATGCAACAGCAGATTCGAAACCAGCATTTCTCACGAGGCACATTATACGCACTAATGGCGAATTGCTTGCAGTTTGAAAAGGAAGGACAGCTATACCCAGGAAACGCTGGGACCAGCAGCACACGGGCAAAGGTATGCGAGCTTCTCGCCATCAAACTGCTCAAAGAGTACACAACTCGGGAACTCATCGATGCCCTGTCATACGACTTCTACCCCCTTCAAGGTATACCCGGATCGCAACCGCCTATTGTGGCCGTAGGCAAGACGAAGCCCGCTGCCCTGAGGACTTCGACACTTGAAGTTGCTATCCGTGCATCTGCGAAGCGCTTCCTCTCCCATCCCCTTGTCGTGCAGCAGTTAGAGGCGATCTGGAACGGTGCTATAAGCTTTCATTCGGCTGCAGATCAACTCCACCGTCCTGTTTCCGTTTCGACCGCCCCTGCCAGCCAATCGCGACGCCAGAGTGATGTGCGAACGCCGCTTCTCGAAAGCCAGCAGGCAAAAGAGGAGCATGCTCGATCTCAGTACGCACCTCCGGGCCGGCGGTCGGTGGCCTTGTATGATCCACGGAACGCGTCCCTCTTCAAGTTGTCCCGCCTACGTATCCCTCGTTATCGGCAGATCCTATCCACCTGCTCGCTAGCTGTGCTCATCTGCTTGTTTCTCGCCGTGTTGACCCAGAGGTCCCACAAGATCACCACTCTAGAGCTTGTGTTCTGGTTCTGGAGCGCAGGATTTATGCTTGACGAACTGGTTGGTTTTACTGAGCAGGGGTTCTCGCTCTACATCATGAGTTTCTGGAACGTATTCGATCTTGGAATCTTGCTGCTGCTGATCGTCTACTACTGTATGCGAATCTATGGAGTCTTCCTTCTCGATCCTCACAAGCTAAACGAGATGGCATACGATGTGCTCGCTGCCAATGCTGTCCTGCTTCTCCCGAGGATATTCAGCGTCCTCGATCATTATCAATACTTTTCGCAACTCCTGATTGCCTTCAGACTCATGGCCATCGACCTAGCTGCGGTTTTTGTCCTCATCCTGGTTTGTTGCAGCGGATTTTTCGTCTTCTTCATTTTCTCCAGGAACGAGCGTGATCCCGCCCTGGTGGCCTACAAGATATTTCAGATACTGATGGGCTACACCCCAGCTGCATGGGAGGTGTACGTACATCCCTAGACACATAAGATGCGTGGCTTACTGACATACATCCAGTTGGCCGCATTACAATTTGATGGAAAAGACACTGATGGGGTTGTTCCTCATCATATGTCACTTCGTCGTCGTGTGAGTTGCATATCCCGCCATCGACGTTGGTTCAAACGAGGGCTAACTGGCTGTTTTAGGACAATTCTCATCACTGTATTGACAAATTCATTCATGTCAATCGCCTCGAATGCCAACCAAGAACACCAGTATGTCAAGCAATCATTACCTAATGAACGTTCCGACGAAACGACAGGGCTGCCCAGACAGTGCGGATGACTTGTTACTATCGGGGCAGGCCAAGTGGCTGTTGGTGTTGACATACCATTTCAACTTCCAGAATGTCTTGCTGTACCTCTTGACCGAACGTCTGCTATGATGCAAGCAAGACTTTGTGTTATCGCATGTTTTCATTGAGGCGCGCTTTCAAATACGGCAGCAAGACCCCCGAAGAACTCTGAATTGAAACGGCCTGTCAACATCAACAACCATGAGCCTTTCCTTTCGCTAGAGCCTTCGTAACCCTCGACCTGTAGCTTTTGCTAACTCTTCTCAGGTTTCTCTTCGCCATCAACACTATCTCAATGGTGAAAAACGATGCGTTGTTCTCTTACATCGCTCCTGGTAACATTTTCGCCTGGGTGCTCATGCCGCTGCGGTACTGCATGCCGCTGAAGCAGTTTGTGCTTCTTAACCGCTCGGTGATCAAAGCTACACACTTCCCGCTACTCTTCTGCATATACGTCTACGAAAAGTACTACCTGGCTCCGTCCATGTATGAGCCAACGGACCTGGTGGAAAACCCAGGCCGTGGTCGTCATCGGAGCTTTTCTTTCTCGGATCCGACCAACAGAGCGGCTCTTTTCAGCCCCAGCATTCGCGTTCGTGAAGAATCGATCGCTGGGTACCAAAAAGACCGCGCTCTAGAGGAGGTGTTCAGGCGGGTGCCTGACATGGCAACCCTCAGGACGCAGAGGCGGAATGAGCGCCGGAAGACACAGAATGCCATCCGATCGTGGATGGATCAGCACGATGGGGGCTTTAATTCGCCTCAGAACTATTCAACCATCGACAACCGGATAGAGAATGACTGGCAGAGAAGGTTCAGCATGTCCCGGGACAGGCCAAGGAGGTTCCCCAGGCAATTCTCGGACATACGCTCGGCAGCCAGTGATCCTGCGGATTTTATATCCGACGCCCCTTACGCTATAGGACCTGAGTTCTACCGCGATGGAATAGCACGCCGGGATTACGCCAGAGACGTAAAAGACAACACTGATGGTGATGGTGATGGTGACGACGAGCTTGTCACCAATGATGAAGACGAGGAAGACAACACCACCCATAATATGGGGGGCGGACATGAGGATCCGAATGAAGCCATAGCCGAAGACTACTTTACGACGCCGGTCGCAGCCCGTTTCAGCAGCGTTGACTTCGCATTGCCAGGCGACTCACCACACAAATCGGTTTCAACCCCTCGCCCGGGTACATCGCGGCGAAATCCGCTGCATAATCGTACTTTGTCGACAAACACAATTCTATATGCCCCATCAGAGGACCATCAAGCTCAGAGCTCTTCTTCGACATCACCGGGGCCGTCCTCCCAACCTCACTCTCGTCCTGTGAGCATGAAGCCGACCACCGTGATGACCCCCACACCCGGGCGGCGTTCTCCGCGACGCTCTGCTTACATTGGCGCTTCCGGGCGACCGCGTCCAGCACCGGCAGCAAGGGATATGGCCCACTCCGCCTCGAACCGCATGTCCCTTGCGCTGGATATCCCCGCTGGGAGGACGCACGGACGACGGGCGTCTTCGGTCGATCTGGACGCTTCCTCAGATCTAAACGCCGCCATGGCTGCAGATGCGACTTATGGAGGAGTAGCTTCGAGCTTCACCACCCAGATGGCAATGGCGACCGCCATGCTGAGCAAGAGCGCACAGACTGATGACAGTAACCGGATGAGCAGGCTAATGTTGGCGAAGATGAAGACGCTAGAGGAGAGCTTAGGTGATGTTGTCCGTGAGATGCGAGTCCTCCGGAGCACGGTGCCAAGTACCGCACATAACTCGGACGGCAGTGCAAGTGGGGAGAAGTGCAAGGCTGCATCGGGGCCGGGCTCAGCACATGTGGGCTCGCCTCGAACTGCGGTGCTCGATGTCGCTGGACGAGAGCGGGGAGGACCCAGAGCGACGAAGGCAGCGTCGGTGAAGACGCCGGAGAGGAGGTCCCTCATGAGGGGGAGGAGTACCAAGGAATGGGTTGGGGAAGGGCCTATTCCCACCGTGGATGGAAGCAGAGACAAGGGGAAAGGAAAGCTGATCCTGACAGCCAGTAATGATGAAAGTGATGGTGATGATGTATTGGCGGACGACCCTAGGCGATTCGGAGTATCTGATGACTCGCTTTGATATCGTTATCTGTTTTTTTTGGGGGGGGGGGGTTTTTTCTTTTTCA
>Ga0247760_1001315_pt1 | contig 23444 bp, 32 predicted proteins | sample UWRJL171409R4_FD_179936 | JGI IMG/M metagenome (GOLD analysis project Ga0247760, IMG submission 179936) | Plant litter microbial communities from Arlington Agricultural Research Station in Wisconsin, United States - UWRJ-L171-409R-4 | ecosystem: Environmental > Terrestrial > Plant litter >... | reverse complement strand
CTCTCCCACCCACCCCACATACTGATCCGGCCTCACGGCCACCACACACCCCCTCTCCCTATCGACCCCATAATTCCCATACGCATCGCCATACCCCTCATGGTAGCTCTCATCATCCACAAAGACCTTCTCATAATCCCACCCCACATGCTCATCGAACGGGTGTAGTATGTCCGGGAAGTCTCGCAGTAACTCAGTCTCGGTGCGTTTGGCAGAGTGGATTGTCAGCACCTCGATGACGCTATCGATGCGAGAACCAACCGGGGTAGCGCAGCGAAGGAAGGATGTCGGAGCGTCCAAGAGGGCGCAGAACTTGTCTACGCGGGATTTCTGCGCCGGGGCGAGGATGTTCCCTGCGAAGAGGACGACGCGGAAGCGGCCGTCGGCTTTGAGGCGTTCCTGGAAGTGCCAGGGGCGGGCGCAGGCCTGGTTGAGGACCTTGAAGGAGTTGAAGCGCATTCCGACGGGGAGGCCGGAGGCGAGGGCCTGCTTGCGGGTAAATTCCTCGAGGGAGACGTTAGGGTGGGTTGCGACGAGCTGGGTGGTTTTGTCCGAGCGGTCGCCTTGTTCGGCGGCAGAGCCGGGTTTGATGATCAGGTTGCTGGGGCCGTAGTTGACACTGAGGCCGCTGGCGAACATGTTTCCTTTGAGGAAGGCGTCTTTGAACTCCTCCATGCTGACGCCTTCAGCGTCCATGACGTCCTTGGCGGGCCGGCCGGAGAAGAGGCGGCTGAACTTGTGGTCGAACTCGATGAGGTCTTGGGCGACGCGCCGGCGTTCGGACTGGTAGCTGCTGAGGATGGAGCGCTTGCAGATGCCCTTGGCGACGAGGCCGACTTTCCAGCCTAGGTTGAACGAGTCCTGCATGGAGACGTTCATGCCCTGGCCGGCCTTGGGCGAGTGGGTGTGGACGGCGTCGCCGGCGAGGAATACGCGGCGATGGGCGTCGAAGGAGGTCCCGACGCGCTGGCCGATCTGGTAGGCTGTCCACCAGTCGCAGTACTCGTAGTCGATCTTGTACGGGGCGAGGATCTTTTGCGCCGCTGAGAAGATGAGATCCGGGGTGATCTTGGACTTATCGGCACGGCCCGAGGCGTCGGGAGTGACCTCCTTCAGCTGGATGTACAGCCGGACGAGGCGGTTCTCTCGCGGGATGACCATGAGACTGCCGTTTGAGGCCGAGTGGATGGCGCACCGCATACGGATATCGGCTGGGACGGGTTAGCGGCTGTGCACGCCGGATTCACTAAGAGATCACTTACGGAAGTCAGTGATGGGGATGATATCCATCACGCCCCAGATGAAATCAGTTGCCTCGCCCTGGAGCTCGAAGCCAAGCGCCCGACTAGTCCAGCTGCGTGCGCCATCACAGCCGATGACATACTTGGCGTGTATGATCTCACTGGCGCCGGCACGGGCTTGGCTCTTGCGGATGAGGTCGTCTTCGTCATCTTCGCTAGTAAGGTTACTCCGGAACAGGCCGTCTGGGACCTTGCTGCCGGTTTGCTGTTGCGGTGCGGTGGCCTCCTCCTCGCTGAGCGTGCGGAGCTTGACGGTGACAGGATATGCCGCATCGTCCTCGACCTTGGCTTCGTCAATCTCCAGGGACTCGGGTAACACGCCGCGCTCAACCTTGATGGTATCTCCCGAGTGCTTCTTGATGTTGTCGAGGAAGAAGCGCTCAATGCGGCCCTGGTGCAGTACAATCTGCTGGAAGCGCGACAGGCCGACGATGGTATCGGGGATGCGGTCAGACCGGCGGATGACGCCGTCAGCACCGGGGTTCCACATGCAGATCTCGATCATGTGGTTTGCCTCCTTCCAGACGCGGTCGGCAAAGCCGAGACTGTCGAAGATCTCAAGACTGCGGCACTGCAGCCCATCGGCCTGGCCGTAGAAGATCTTGGTGTTGCGCTTGTCGACGATGCGGGCTGGTACCCCGCAGTGCGCCATCCAGGCCGCCGCCATGAGCCTGGTATCATGTCAGATTGTCTCCATCGACGCAGAGTGGACGTCGAGCTCTTACCCCGCGGGACCGGCGCCAATGATGAGTCTGGAAGAGATTAGTATCGGCGATAACAGGGGCGGGGAGAAACTTACACGTCCACATTGGACTCTGTGGGTGCGTCGGAGGCCATGGGAGTGTTTTGATCTGATCACCAGCGCTGAGGTGGATGTTGAGTTAGGTGGTTTCAATATCGCAAAGTCGCAGCGAAATGAGGGGAATAAATGCGGGCTCTTGGGGTCAGATTGGGGGCTGTTGGGCGCTGAATGGAATTAAGGATTATCCCCCAATCGATAAAGTCGCACCGAACACCAAAGTGGGATGCCCACTGTGCTGCTCTGCATTATGCTTATGAGAGTGCATATCCGACGGTGTGTGGTGTGAGTAGTCGTTCCCGTCATCTGCCAGGACTGTCAACAGGGGCCAAAAGGGGCTACCTCCGCCGCCCGTATTGCACGGCACTGGCAACTGGTTCCAGGGTCCCGGGTTGGTCTGCGGGCCTGGAGCGGTTCTTGGCCGGCAGCGATCGACCAACCATCTGCCATTCTTGTTTGACGATGCTACCAACCTGCAGGTGGGTCGCTGGGGAACAGCAAGGTAGGTAGGGGCTGCGGTCGTCCAGCCGCGAATGGCATTGGAACGCTCAAGGGAAGCGTTTTGATGGCGCGGGGTTTGTTTGCTTGTTGCGTGAGCTGCGCTGGACACACAGTGGCCTTCTTGTCGGATCGCGGAGGTTCAACTGCACGTGAACAGCCATTGCGTTGGACGAGTGTGAGTGGTATAGCATCTCTCGATCAGGAGGAGGTTGTTCGATTTGACAATTTGACAAGACGAACCCCTCTTCCCGCTTGTGCCGTCGAGTCGGGATAAGGCGTGGCGTTTTTATCTCCGTTTTGCGGCCCAATCGGGGGCGCGCCTGTTGACATGGTCTGGGCAGATCTTCTGCCGGTTGGGGGCGTTGCCCGATGCTCCCCTGGCAGAAAACTCAAACCTTGGCTGCACAACCCCCACTATCCCTTACGTCTTCATTGCTTATTTGTCTGACAGGTCGCTGACAACAACGACAAATCGAGCGTTAGTCATTCCGGACGAACTTTGATGCGAGCTGCAGAAGAGATGGAGGACGCATCCGAGACTGCGGGACACGACTCGGAAGTGAGACATTCTCTGCGGGGGAGACAGATTTCCTGACTAAGACATGTCAACATCAACGACAGCATGACGGTGAGACCTCGTCACGTAATAGCGCCGCTGGATCATCTCTTTCGCATTGAGTTGCCGTTACATCCAGCCCTCGCCTCACTCCACGGATTTCGGATTGCTGCCTGCTTGTTGTCCAGACAATGCACACGAAAGGAGTTTTCGACAGCCAGCGCCCCGGCAGCGGCATCGTTTCATCGGCTGTGGGTTGCTTTTTCGTCACCCTGGCGCATTGTTGCGCAGGTTTACATTCCCCCAACTTCCACCGTCCGAGGCTCGTGTCGTCGGCTACAGTGCCCTCGTTACGCAAATCGCAAACCGTTCGAGAACGCGTAGGTTTCAGGCCCCCGCGTATCTCCTGGCGATCATGTCAGCGAGGAACGCATCCCCAGGCTGTCAAATACGATCGGCGGCTTGACTCGCTTTATGGATTATGTCTTCCTGGACCGTGCCCCCTGTGCAGCTGTCAACAACGGCGTTGCATCCGTTACACTCAATAGCGCCACACCCCACCGGCGGCCTCGACCCGGATATCCGGGCATCAGGTTGCGACGGTGTTAATATGCGGCCCCTGCAACGCAACGTCGTGAAGAGAGGAGCGGTTTCTCCTGTGTCCTGGTGGTGCCGGAGTTGGTTGCGGGCGTACTACGGACCGAGCCGCCCCTGAATCCGCTAGCCGTAGTCTGACTCGGGTGGGTTCGACCCCCCGCAGGTCCCGGTCATCTCCTGAAGGAACAGAGATCATCATCCACTTTTCCCGTGCTGGCCATCCCGATCCTTGCCGTCGTAATTGCCTTGATGCCGTCTGTTGGATAGTACGACGTGATGGCGAGGCATCAACAGGGAAACAAGAAAAGCAACTTCATCAACCTAGATTCTTATTGAACCGTCCTTCCTCGAGTCGCAGCGGCTCCGGCATCGCTCGTTTCGTTCTTTCGATCGCTTTCTCCCGTCGTTCGTTGAAAGATTGCCAGCAGAAACGATGGGCTCGCCAGAGGAGGAAGCTAACCGGTTCATCCGCGAGGTCTGGGGACTTCAAGGAGCGGCCTATCTTGTGGTCGGATTGCGATATTTCAGCAGAATCCACACGTTAGGATGGAAGAAGCTGGCCTGGGACGATGCGTTGATGTTTCTCGCGATTGTAAGTCGACCGATCGGGTACCACTCAGACCGCGACTAACAAGACAGCTTGTCTACACAGCCGAGAGTGTCATGGCGTATCTGGTGGTCGCGTACTGGAAAGGACTCGCGAACAACGCAATGACGGACGAGCAGAGGGCGGCGCTGGACCCCAACTCGGAAGAACACCTGCTCCGCGTCAACGGATCAAAGACCCATGTTGCCGGCCTGTTGCTGTACACCACCCTCCTCTGGCTCCTGAAGCTTTGCTGGTCGGTGTACTACGCCCGCTTGACGTATGTCCGCTTCGCTCTTTTTGGGTGTGCTCCGCTGACGGGAACAGGAATGGCGTCCACAAGATGAAGCTCATGATCAAGGGGGCGTACGTGCTCATGCCCTTGACATACGTTGCCTGTTTGCTGGTCGCGTTCCTGAAGTGCATCCCCTTCAACCATCAGTGGCAGATATATCCCAATCCAGGCAGTAAGTCCCCCGACGAACCCTTGCCAAAGTACGCTAACTCGTTCCAGACAGCTGCGAGCCAGCTATCTCCACGCTTCAGACCGTTTTCGTCATGGTCATGAACACAATAACCGATTTTTACCTCATGGCGATCCCGCTTCCGATGGTGTGGAAGTCCAATCTCCCGCCAAGGAAGAAGTTCGTCCTCCTCATCATGTTCAGTGGTGGTCTCTTGGAGATGGCGTTCGGCATCCTGCGCGCCACATCCATTCTGACGGTAAGCTTGCGCATCCCAGCCAAATTCTTCTCCGAGTCCCCACTAACACCCCCTTAGCTCGGCGACATCGATCCCGCCCAGTCCGGCTACTGGTCCGTCCGCGAGTCCTTCGTGTCCGTAGTCCTAACCAACATGCCGATGGTCTACCCCCTCGTCAAGAGGTTCTTCGAAAAAGGCCTCAGCAGCATCGGCGGCGAGTCCAAGTCCGCGACCAACGCCATCGACTCCCACGGCTACCGGCTCGGCAGCAATCCCGGGCGGGATCGCAAGACCAACAACAGCAAGCACCCGCTCTCCATCCCCAACGAGACCTGCTGGGGCTCCGAGGAGAACATTGTTGGTGGTGACGGGAATGCCGATGCCAAGACCCCAGGGACGTCGAGCGGCGACGAGGCGACCATGCCGCTTCCGCTGCAGGGCCTGAGATCGGGTGAGCGGCGGGTGAGCGTTGGGGCGCAGGCGCGTTCCGGTCGTCGGCCTTCAAATGGAAAACTTGATGGGGATATCGACGTCGAAGGCGGGCGGGGAATAGTGGTAACGCAGGAGTATACCGTGACGGAGCAGAGGACGGGTGCAAGGACGGGACCCTCGATATGAGCTTGCTGCAACGTGTACGATAGTGTCTGTACTGGTATAGATCTGGGTCCCGGCTGGTACGGGCCACCGGGGCGCAGCGTTCTGGGAGCGAAGGAGCGAATCCGGAGGTCGTGATGCGTGTGGGATAATGGCATGGTTTCTGAATGTTTTGGGACCAGCGACGCACATTTTTGCAATGACGTGCGTATCGGGATTCTCCTGTATGGGGAAATATCTGAGTTGCGTTGCACTTGGTCGTCGCTGGAGTGCAAGCGGCGCGGCTGCGAGATCGTGTTTACTAAGGTACACAGCAAAGAACTACCCAGTCCCGACCCCATCGCTTCACCAATGATCTCCCCAGTCGTCTGCCTCGAAGCGGTAGCGCTCGTCTAAGTCATCCTTCACGGGTTTAACATTAGCGTAGCTTTCCGAGCTCGCCAACTCCTCGCGCCTCATGTCGGTGGCTTGAGGTTCATTGGGGACGTAGTCATCTCCCTCTTGGTCTTCCATTTGGTTGCCCATTTCGCTATAAATTTCCTTCGTCCACCTCTCAAGTTCCCGGACCGTAATGTGCATCGGCTGGAAATGCACATGTACCAGTCTCGAGCTTGCGGGCTTGCTCAGCACAGTGATGTTGAAGATCTCATCGTCGTGTTCTTCGATTCGGGCAGGCAAGGGATTTCCTCCTTGATCGTACCAGCGGTAGCAGGTCGACTCTCAGGCCGTCAGAAAGACCAGCGGCTGCCTTCCAGGCCTTGCACATCTCCTCGGCCAACTCGGCCTGCTTCTTGCTGTCGGCAACCTGTCGCTGCATGTGAGTAAGCTCGTCTCGGAGTTGATCCATCTCTTTCTCCATGTCGGCGGTGCCGCGACCGGGGCCGAGCTCCTCTGCCATTGTGACGGAATTGGCGGGGTTTTGGAATTCGGGACTTTATTGCTTGCCGATTGGGCGACTGAGGGTTGTAGAAAGTAAAATTGTCGATGGAATCTGTGCGCGACAGGCGGCGCGAGTCTGGTTTGTGTTTCGCGAGGCTGGGGCGCGGCGCTGATGTAGGCTCGAGAGGAGACTGCGAAGAAGAGGGAGTGCCGGCAATCTGCTCTTCGAAGGATGGTTAACCAGTTTCGAAACACCAAGGCCGATGGGAGATCGACAGCGTTGGCTAGGTAGAAACTCACTCCGCTCGGAGATTGAGGGAAACGTTGTGGTTGCGGCGCAAGATTAGACCTGTTGCGCAACTTGATCGCGGGGTGATGGAAGTTGGCTAGGCACCTCAAGACAGTACTTTTGGGGCCGAGCGGAAAACTAGGTGTGCGGGACTGTGTTCGCAGCTTCCGCTCATCCGAACTTGAACTGCACAATTTCTGGCACGCGCACACCTCCGAGGGCTCTCCATGTCCTCGACAGGCCCTACCGCATCTTCGCCCTTAATCTCCGCGGAGTCATGTACTTACAGGTCATACTCGTATCACCAAGAGGCCTTGTCCACATGATAATAAGTCTTATTTGCACCGTGAGAGGCTCTGGGCATGGTATGGGCATGTGTGAGATAGGAGTGTAAATAGACATCCTCAAAACTACAGCCCCTCCACTCCGTACCAAAATGTATTAGAGAACCCTCTGATAACAGCTTATATCAGAACAGTGCGCTTTTTGGCATCATGTTGCAGGCCGTTTCCGGATCTTAGAAACCTACCTCGCATTGGAAGAGGCCTCGCGGGCATTAGAGCTCATCTTTTGCATAGTTTACTGTACAAATAGGAAAACGGAGGATGCTGGAAAAATCGGCAGACATCCCCCCCTCTCGAGCCCGTATTTGAAACCGTACACAGCGAGACCGCAGGGTATCCGAAAAGTCTAACTACATACCAACCCCTGACCTTCCGATAATACAAGTAACAGTAGATGCCTACACACGACCCAAACAGGACCCCGCTCACAATAAGATACACCGCAAACACCTACCTCGCCGTATCTCAAGCATTCTACGCCGTCCTCAACATCCTCACGAAGAATATCACGAGCAGGGTGATACAGAACTTATTCTTATCTGCCGTCGTCGTCGGCAACCGTTATAAAAGTTCCCTGGAAAAGCTGGAAAGATAGATGCTGGCATCCACCTACACCGCTCGGCTTGTTCTTGTCAGTCGTTACCGACGACAACCGCTGTTTTCCAACCCGTCGTGAACTAGCTTCGACTTGATACTGCTGCTAGGCTCCCGCTGCTTGGATCCGGACGTAGTATCCGGGGCATCGTCAGCGCCGCCGACCTGCGCTTCTAGCTTGCCATCATCCTTGAGCCCGCCACTACGGAGGAGGAGGAAGGCTCAGAGGGAGCCGCATCCTCCTCTCGGAACTGGTAGGCGCTTGGGAACACCAGGCCCTCCCTCATGCCTGCAATGATTATGATTTGGCGATACGCCACCATTTTGGCCACGCCCCGGAAACCTCGCTCCCCCACCAACCGGTGTCGGACCGCTGCTAACTTCAGAGATTACAACCACATCAATTCCACTGAATCAAGAGGTCCGTGTTTCTGGCAGGAGGGCATGGGTGGCCTCGTCATATGCCTTAATCATAGGCTGGTACAGTTGATCCGGCTCTCCTCTAGGCGTTCCAAACATCATCTCTTCATCCTGGTCCAGGGGAAAAAGAATCTTGAGAATCTTCAGGCAGAGAGGTTTCACGGCATCCAGCGCCCTGGGAAACTGGTTCATAATCACTCGAAGCCACGCACGGCCATTTCGCCTGATTTGTCGGCTGCGATGGACCTGAAGCTGCCGACCTTCCACCGCCGAAGGAGGTTCTCTTGAGGCGGTTCCTCTTGTCGCCCCGGAAACCTGTTCCTCCACGACTGCCGCGCGCACATCCACAAGAGGACGTAGAAGAAGGACTCAAGGTCATACCGGTAAGTGTGGTCGGTCCTGAGCAGCACCTCCACCGCCATAAACTGCATGGTACCTGTCTGGTGGCGCGCTCCGCTTGGGCCGCTGTCTCGGACCTTGGCTAGATCTAGGTCGATGAGCACGCCTCGGAAGCCATCTGCCGTCGTCTCCGGGTCCGTGATGATAATATTATTGGATGAGATGTCGCGGTGGAGGATGTTACCTATCAGATATAGAGACCTGTGCGCCTTGATGGCATCTTGCATTGACTCCAGCAGCTCCTTGGCCGTCCTGAAGTCGCTGATGACGCGCCCGGCGGGCGAGATCACCAGGCACGAGTAGATCCTATTCTCCCACGACTCCTCGCCCCGTGCGTACAGGCTCGGCTTGTTCTCGTTCGTCGGCGGCTTCACCAAGCCGAAGCTGCTGCTGGATCTTTGCCGCTTGGGTCCAGACATGATGGTATCGGACCTATTGTCGTCTGATGCCGACTTGCGCTTGTCCGAAGCCCATGAGAACTTGGCGACGTGGCCGTCCTGCGTCTCGTAGCACGTGGTCCCGCGACACACGATGGCTCGCTGACACACCATTGGCTTCGTCAACAGGACCCTCATCTCTCCGCCATCGCTTGCCGTGCTATCCAGCGTGACGTAGCGCCGCTTGACACCCCCCCGCTCAATGAACGTGTCCAAGCCCATCTCATCGTCAACCATGGTCGCGTACCCGACGAGAGCGCGTGCAAAGTACTGGGGGTTGTCGTGGATGCCGAAAGGCCCCGAGCTGTACAGTCCGGACCGGTCAAAGATCCAGAGCTCCATGGTGGAGGCGCAGAGCGAGAAGACGTGCACGAATCGGCGCGTCGGCTGGTCGGCGAACACGCCGCGCACGTAACGCGCCAGCTGAAGCAACGTCGTCTTGAACCGGCCCGTATCGTTGGCCTTTTTCAGCTCCCCGACGACCAGGATGTCCTTGTAGTCGAAGGTATCGCGCACTCCCGTCGGCTTCTGGAAGAAGAGATCCATCTGGCCTTTTCGTTCCTTAAACTGGTTGGCCATGCTGGTCGTGTGAAGCTTATGCGATGCGCCACCAAGGAAGCGGTCCTCGAGCGAGCGGAACCAGCACCAGACTAGCTGTTCATCGGGCGTGTGGGGGAATGCGGTTCACGTCTTTCCATCGTACGCCGTCATCACCCCCCTCAGCATCGCCCTCTGCTCCTCGCACCAGGTCTCGGGGTTGAGGAGCTTGTCCCAGAAGCCCTCGACACCGCGAAAGGTACACCTCCTGATCTCCCCAAAGAGCCCTCGCTCCACTCTCTGACGTGTTTCGCTGTCGTCGAGCCAGCTCGAGTTCGCCCTGACCGGCGTCCCGAGGAAAGTAGGGAGGATGCTTCCCGTCGAGGGTGGGGGGGTGAGCGGGCCGATGGCGTCGATCAGTTCCAGGACCGCGGCCCAGACCATGACATCGGAGGATTTATCGACGACGTGGCGGGCGAGAGTAGAAAATTGGTGGAGGTTTGCGCTGCCACCTTTAACATGGAAATACATAGCAAGCAGTCTGTTTGCCAATTTGCCAACCCCGACCCGCAGGCTGAATGCTGCTTGGGTGCCAAGCAACTTCATCAAAAGACTCGCAATGACTTCGGCATTGTCAGAGTCATCGCGTAGTTTGCCCCGAACTTGGTCGAGTTCGTCCCAATTAAGCGGGTGCGCTGAGAAAATATGGATCTCTTGCTGCGGCTACACTTGCTGGTGTCTGCCAAAGCCGCTCGCAGTGGGGGGCGGGCGCTTCCTGTGCCTTTGAGGGTGACTAAGTTTCCAGTCCTTGATCAATCGTGGCCCGGTTCTCGTCACTCTGGCTAGCCAAGTTTTATAGTCCACTGCTATCGGCCACGCAGGCACGGTATAAGGAGCTGGCCCCGCAGTAATAGCGTCGCTTTCTTTATCCCAACGCTCCAACCCGTATCCTCATATGTGGGGGTCCGGCCGATTAACCCCCCCTCCTCCCCGCAGAGACCACTACGCGCGTACCACGGATCGACCACGCGCACAGCTCACGACATGTCCACTAAATGGATATGGCATTCCGAGTTCCTCCATGGCGCTGCTTGTGGCAGGGCTGAGTATACCGGCTGACGTGATACGCCGTCCACTGCTTCACCCACCTCCCGCCCTTCCACCCCTCCCTCTGCGGTTAGTCTACTTAAGCAGCCTCTACGCGACAATTTAGGGTTCTTAAAAGAGACCTAGATTGCCGCTATCCCATTCTTTCTAGTAGGCCTCTTCTTCTTGTTGCCACCTACGGTCTTGACCTTCCTCTTCGTTGAGGGCTTCCTAAAGAAAGATAGGTCGTAAGGAAGAACCGGCTAATCGGTAGCTAGATGCAACACAGAGTAGCGAACGATGGTAACGGTACCTTAGCAAGTTCAGGTGTGGGCTATAGTCGCTGGTGAATTGCCAAACTCAGATTGGTTCGAAACGGGATGCAACCAAATGTAGACGTCGGCAGGGACGCCTGAGAGTGCTTTCCCGCCCTCAACAAGGCCAATCACAGAACCTCTGGGCTGCCTTTGCAATTTCCTAACTGGTCCGTTTTGTGCCTTCGCAAATGCGGGGAATTTGACGACCTCACCGCTTTCGCAACTTAGGACGGAGCCCAATTCAGAACACAGACGGCAATGGCGTCCATCGATCCTTTGTGCCGATACTGTTCCGGTTTCCTCTTAGCACTTACCGGGCCGGAGGGTATCCGTCAGGTCGGTGTTTGGCGAGACTGGACGTATGGGTGGGTTCAAAACAGCAAGTGCCCTTTGTGTCGCCTCCTCAAGCGCGCCATCGCTCTAAACAACCATTGGAGCTATACTCACAATTGGGCCGACAAAGAGCCGATCCGGTTGGAGTGGGACAGTACTTTAGCCCCTGGGTGTCGAGGTACGATTCGCATTCTTCACTGCGAAGGACCATGGATTGCGTTTGGACAGCCGTTGGATCGCGGGCAGTCTGTCACCGACCATACATACCTGCGGCCACAACTGGATGGTGAAATCCAAATCCCTCGCATCAAAAAATGGCTGACGCAATGCGATGAGATTCATAAGAACTGCGTTCTCACCCCCCGCGATACCCACATCACGGCCCTAGCGGGGTTGCAGGTTCTGCGACTGATCGACGTGGACTCGAACTGCCTCCACGAGACAACAGACTGTCCTCCCTACGTAGCTCTGAGTTATGTCTGGGGCTCCGTCCCAACGCTAAAGCTCACAAAGGCTAGTCGGCCTAAGCTGATACGCCCGAACGCCATCACGAAAATCGAAAGGTGGCTCCCAAGAACAGTCAATGACGCGATTCTTCTCGTTCGTCGTCTGGGCTTTCGATATCTCTGGGTCGACTCGCTTTGCCTGCTACAAAACGATCCCGATGACCTTCAGCGAGGCGTCGAGGCCATGGATCGGATATACGAGATGGCCCATCTGACCATCATTGCGGCCTGTGGGCATGACGCAAATGCAGGCCTGCCCGGCCTAAGGCCCGGCACCAGGGATGAGCAGCCGCAGTTGCTAGACGTTCAGAAGGACGTATACCTCGGCATTTATTTTGATGTAGATCGCTTGATGCAAAAATCTTATTATCAGACACGGGCTTGGACGTAAGCCTCAAAGCTTATGAGATGACTTTTCAAATGTTTACGCTAACATATCCTAGGTTCCAAGAACGTCTCCTGTCTCGACGGACCCTCTATTTCGTCGACAACAAAGTTTTCTTCCGTTGCCAGGTTGCTGAGCACTGCGAAACCTGCTTTGATCATCCTCAGCCAAGGCGAAGGGTCTACAACATTTCCAACCCGCTACCAGCGGCTTTGAATCGAAAAGACGTTGAGGGCTATGGAACCCTCATCACGCACTACAGCCGGTGTGTAATGACAAACGAAAACGATGTTCTCCGGGCTTTCGCTGGCTTGACACGACGCTTTGCTCAGAACCTTGGATATCCGATCTTCCAGGGGCTCCCAACCGGGATATTCGACGTCGCTGTGTTATTCAGAGGGAAAGGCCTCCGCCGTCGGGTCGGCTTCCCGAGCTATTCTTGGGCTGGATGGATCGGGCACATTGACAATCAACTTATGAACAACGTGGAGCTGAATCAATGGCTTGAGAAGGAAACATGGATCATCTGGCATGAGAGAACAGCGAAAGGGGTGCATAGTCCGATCTGGGATCCAGCGCCAACGGCCGCGTTCGGCGGACCCGGTAACCGAAGTTATCCGCGACGCTTAGCACGTGAAAGCCCCTTTGTCGAACTCGGCTTCTCAATAACCCCAACGGCCCCGAGAGAAATCGTACCTCCAAGTGGTCTCGACCCGTTCCCTTCATACCCTCTTCTGCAGTTCTGGACCGTCTCATGCCTCTTCGGGATCGGGAGCATCGATGTGACTCATCCAGTGGGAACGCTCGTCACGAGAGGGGATGAAATTTGCGGGGCGGTTTTTCTGGACGGATTTGAACAGACATCGTTCTTTGAACTGGATGGGTCGTCCTACGAGGTTGCCCTTCTTTCCAAGTGCCGGCATCCTTGGCCATTGGTGGGAGGAGCGTATAAATATGGCAGCGCTCTAAACCCCGGAGACGACTATTACAATGTGATGCTGCTGGAGTGGAACAACGGCGTGGCTGAGAGGCGCGGCATTGGCAGCATAAGAACCAAGGCCATCACAATGGGGTTTGAGCCGGGGCCGGTGTGGAAGGAGATTCTACTAGCATGAGCCCACCCCAACCTTGACGGTGAGCTGGCGCTGCCATCAGCTACCTGCGGGACTCAATCTAGACGGCATTGCCATGAGTCCGATCCTCTTGCAAACTTCCTGATGAAAGTAGAGACATGCGTGCTGAGTCTCCATAATAGTCTAGAAACAGAACAAAAGCCCACCGAAATTGTAACACTATCAAATAGAAGCTTGGACCCCCTAACCGATCCCCCTGCATGCCGATCAACATAATTCCCTACGCGCCTCGACGCGCTCCCCCATTGCAACAACCACAACACCACCAATTTAGCCGCAATTACCAGCAAAATCGTAATGACTATGCTCCGTGAGAGTAAGATCAGCATCGGAGATGTTTGGGCGGTTGGTGACTGACTTCGGGACTGCCAACTATTGTGCAAAATACAAATGGTGTGTTGACGCTTGGGTGAAAGCGTACAGATCCGGTACCCACGAAGGTATGTCGGGCTCTGTTGGTTCGACACCCGGAGAGTTATCTGTGCCAGCAATCTGGAGACATTCGAGTGAACCCTCTGCGAGAATCATGTGTTTGGCGGCTGCGAGGTAGGTCCAGGTGACCGTGTCCTCGTATGGTTTGGTCCGGATAACTCGGAAACGCTTTGGTAAAGGTGGTCTGCCTCGATGGCCGTGTCCGCACAGATGAAGAGGCTCGACCTGGCGAGGACCGCTTCTTGGAATATCCAAGCCCGCCAAAAGAGGTCACGGTGGGCGAACCTCGCCGTCGCAAATTCTATGTCTGGAATCGTGTCGTCGGTAGCGCCCGCGGAGGACCATTCGGTGTACGCTGTGTGAAGCCAGTCCTGAACCGCCCGGCGTCAATCTTGCGGCGCGGAATCGAGCACGGTGCCAACTTGATGGTAGGCGTCCAAAACCCTGTAGCACCCGTCCTCATCGGGTCCGATCCAGGAACAAACGAATCGTGCTTGTCGATAAAGCCGTCCCATGAGCGCAACTTGACAGCCTCTTTCCTTGGGATTGCTCTAGTCAATGCAAATCCCATCGGCCCAGAACGCGTCAAGGATGGGTCTGACATTGGTCGCTTGGATGTGTCGAAGCGCAGTGGCGAGGCTCTCGGTCACCTGCAGGGGGAAGCAAGCCGTTCACGATAATGGTTTGAGTGATCTCGGTGTCGCCCCTGGCATAAGACAAGGCAGTGAATTGCGGGTTATCTTCCAGTTTCGCGGTGTAGATTGTGCATTCGATTTCCGAAGCGTCGCCCGATGGGGGATGGACGTACAGCAGCCGAATGGTTTGGGATGCTTCGTCGAGTAGCTGGTAGAGCTGTGCGGGGTTGTTTCCATAGGGAAGTGGTCGATTCTGGATGTTTTTGGGAATCACAGGATGTGTGTGATGACGCTACAACAGCAAGGACCGACTTCTCCGTACCCGCACCCCATCGATGGCAACTCCATTCGTCTTTTCCAGCTGCATCACTCCAAAGATGACACCATCTCTGCCTCCCTCCCCACATTCTCACTTCGCCCACGCAAATACCCACCCCTCGTCGCAATATCGTATGTTTGGGGCGACTGGAATGCTCCCGACGCATCGTCATCAACGGCTGTCCGGTTTTCATCTCCCCAAACGCATACAGTCTCGAAGAAATGATGTCGGACCGGCGTCAAGACGAATTTCCGAGCGAAACCACCTGGTGGTGGATTAATTCTATCTGCATCAACCAGGGCGACGAAGCAGAGCGCAGCGCGCAAGTCGCCCAGATGGGGCCCATTTACCGGGGAAAGGGCGACTTTGTCTGCATTCTCTTGGGGTGCAACATCCCGTTGACACTGCGCTTTGTTGACTTGGGACTTGGAGAGGGTGCATATAGACTGGTTGGCGAGTGCTATGTTGATGGATACATGAATGGTGAGATCTTCGGGGAGTTATCTTCGGGAAGTTGGGCGCTGGAGAAACTTCTTCTGGTGTAGGGAACGGAAACATTGGTTGGTGCTGCCATCCCGGGTCACAATCTCAACTACAGTCTCAGCTCAGCCAAGTGCTCGAACTCTGGCAGCCCTACCCACAGCGTCACGGAATTTGCAACATGCAAGTACCGCTCAACAGGCCAAACGCTCTCCACCTCGATCCTCTTGAACCCCTCATGCCCCACCGGTTCATCACCTATCCTCTCCCGAATCCACTCCAACCAAAACTGCCGCGACGCGTCCAACACGGGCGTATGTCCCACCCCCTTCAACACAAGAAACTCCAAGTCTCTCCCCGGAAACCGGCTCGCCGTCTCGTTCACCGCCCTTGCTGTCCCGTCATAAGGAACCAGGAAATCCTCCGTCCCCTGAATCACCAGCAACGGCCCCCTGAAATCCCTCCCTCCCGCATTTCCAATTCTCCCGAACGCCTCAGCATGCCAAGTCCGATTCCAGTCCTCCTGCCTTACAAGACTCGTCTCGTCCTCGCGAAGCATCAGCTGCGAGACCACTCCGATACCTCCCTGCACCTCCCGAATAAACCCCGCCCGTTTGACGCCCAGCGGCTTCAGCCACATTCCGATGTCAAAATCTGAAAAAATCGACCTCAAAGAGAAACCAACCGTCGCGAGCATATACGTCAACACAAATGGCGACCCAAACATGTCCGTCGTGGGACTCACCGCGATCGCCCCGCCATACCCCTTTTCCAGATCCCCAAACCGCCCAGGCGAAGCAGCCAAAGCCTCCGCAACGCCCCAAGCCACGGCCCCGCCTTGACTGTGTCCCATGACAATCCACTTCCCATCCAACCTCACCTTCCCATCAAACGCCTCCCGCGCGGCACGCAATCCGAACAAGGCGTCCCTGGCGGCGGCAGGCGTGGCGTGGTATTGATGCGGGATCTCACTCCCATCCCAGGACCTCCCGACGCCCAAGCCGGCATAATCAGGCGCAAACACGGCATACCCTGCCAACGCGAGCGTGAATGGCGCAGAGTGTCCGTACCATAATGCGCGATGCGAAGAGGTTGCTTGCGGTGCAAAGAATCCTGACGTTCCGTGGGTCCAGACCACCACGGGGATGCTGACGCTTCCATTTCCCTTCTCTCCATTATCGGCACGATGCAGATTGCGAGGAACAAAAGGCCAGAGCAGGAACCCTGAAGTGGGAATCACACTCCCGTTGATGTTTGTCGTGGTGTACAAGATGCGTGAGAGCGCAGTGTTGGGCGGGATGGCGAAATGCGTTGGACTCGTGATATCCTGTACCTTAAGGAGGGTTCCCAGCTTTAGGGCGCTGGTGTTTCGGAGCGGAGGCAGTGTGTAAAAGTCATCTTCGAGCGGGCCGCCGTGCGCGAGTTGGGAGCGTTCGAAGTTGATGGTGGTCTCGACGCTGGAGGCAATATCGGCAGACAGGTTGGTGGCTTGGATTTGGGATGTGGAGAGGGAAAAGGTGGAGTTGAAGGTGCTCGTGTATGGCGATGCCAAGGGGATTTGGGCTGTTGATGGGGCGGGAAAGAGGAGGAGGGGAGTGAGGGTGAGTGCTTTGATGATGTTCATCCTTGAGCTTTGATGGAGATGGCTGAAAAAGCAGAAGTACACCATCCCTGCGAGAGATTGAACCCGATATTCAGGACATCGCTCTCCTTTTATGTATTCTGATCAATACAAACTTCCAGTCTGACCTGAAGAAGTCTTTTCTTCACGTAACAGAGCTCTGTCGCAAGCTCGGGATTCGTTATTACCGCGCTAAGAGACGACAAGCGTGCTTGGTAAGTTCGGCATAACATTTGTGACCGGTCGCGAATCCTCCTGATAAAAACCCAATCCAAGGGGGTCGTGGGTGTCAGATGTCCTGCAGGTTACACAAACCGGAGGAAGTTGGACCGAGTCCGAGCTGACGGCTCTGTCAGCCGGGGGGATGACCAATCCATATTGCAAACCTACTACCTAGTAGTACCTGGGTAAGTATGAGATATTATTTCCAGCGTCAAAAGAATACACTTGTCATGCACCCAAACAAGGACATGTGCTCTACAGAGAGACGACTTTCCTGTTCCCATCAACAAGTACCAGCTTTTGTGTTGCCCTCAAAGATACCACCCATCCAACTCAAGGCTGCCCCGTCCAAAACCCTTGGCAGTTGGAAACAGACCATGAGTTGATGTCAATGGGGGCCCTGTAGAAGGGACCGCCATCCGGGTTGACGATTTTGCCGGTTCCGGTACACAGTTCTCGATATTGCCCGGCTGTCTCGGCGCAGTTGGAATTTGAGAAGTACTTGAGACAACACGCCTGAGGGAACACGTCAAGCTCGGTTTCGTAGACGATGACGGAATTCTTGGGGATCGTCTTTAGGTTGAGATCTTTCCCGGTGGAGGCCATGGTGAAGCATTTCGTATTGAGGGTCGCTTTGCCATTGTCGACGAGGAAATACTCCTTGGGTGAGATGGAGTTGATGACGTAGAGCAAGTCAGGGGCTGTGAAGGTCCAGGAGTACTTGGTGGGTGGAGGCTCGAGGGATGTTGTGCACTCCCCCTGGGCCAAGCGTCAATGGTGCTGAATGGACGCACTCCTGCACTGCGTGCAGCCTGCCTGCGCCACGCGAACACGAAGAAACATGGTGTGATCATAAGATGTTATGCTATGACTGATATTTTGAGGCGACTGAGTTCGATAGCTCCAATTGTAGCAAATATAAAGCTTCAAGAAGATTATCAAGAGTGGTCATTCTAGTGCACCCATTTTTAGTACCTGCAGGGACTTGAACTGACTCATCCTTTTTGAACTTCAACTTATCCCTATTACCGCGTCGCCCCCATTAACACTTCTCACCATGACTACCATTGCCGACGGTGCTGTGTACCGGATTATGAACGTGAAGGTTGCCGGCTCTAGCCTGGAAGTGGAAGGTGGTGCGCAGCCCCGTCTTCTCAAACGCGAAGCAATGGTGGAATGACTGACCACTGTGATTCCTACCCAGACAGGCAACACCGCAAATAGAACCGTCGCGCAAATTTGGGCCACCAACAAGAACAGCCGGATCTACTACAATCAAGTTTGGGTGGTGAAGAAAATGGTCGGTGCCACTCCCGGCAAGCCTGATCCGTATTATTTCTGCAACCTCCGTTCGGGAAGTATGTGAATCACACTGTGCCCGGCTAAGCCCCATGGCCAAGGAAGCGTGCGGTGTACTAACAAGCATGCAGCCTACCTAGATCTTCACATGAGCCTGTCGGACAATAGCACCAAGCTCCAGGGATGGCAATGGGGCTCGAACAACACGCCCGCAGCCAACATCAATCGGCTCTTCTGGCTTACCCCCAAGGGCAACAACAGCTTCACGTGAGAAGAGATCCGGGATCTTCTGTGGCAATAGACTTGCTGACTTAGCTTTCAGCATTGTCAACGTCAAGTCCGGCACGGCAGTGGACCTCCAGGGAGGCAACCCCTCCAACGGGTAAGCACCTCAGTACCTCTGTTTGCTTGGTTAGGTACCCTAAGCAGAACTGATGAGAACCCACAATGCCCAGAACCGACGTGATTGGATATGCCTCTCAGGAGGGAAACAAGAATTAACTCTGGATTTTCCAGCGGCTGTCTCTCCAAAGGCGAGATCAAGGCAACCCTCGACGGACTGCCCATCACCAAGAACACGGGCGTCTACCACATCATGGACAAGCAGTACCTGTGCCTCCCGCGCGGCGTTATCAACACCATCTACGCCGGCTCGGGGCTGGCCACAACCGCCTGGCGCCCCGAGATCTTTGACTGCGATGACTTTGCCTTCTCCATGAAGTCGGCTGTTTCCCGAACCGCAAATACTTGGCCGGTTAGGGCTAACGTAGGCTGCACCCTCCTCCTCTTTCAAACTCAAAAAGTCTAAAGTTTGACGCGTATTATTTAGGGCTTCGCGCTCCTCGCTGGTTTCATTACAGCCACGAAAGTTGGGCTCGTATCATGCCTTCAATTGGTTCTATCTCCATGGAGAGGATGAACTTGATGGAAAGCCTCGTCTCGAATTCTTCGAGCCGCAGCGGGATTCATGGGAGGGGTGCATGTGTTAGGAAAAGCAGGTAGCAATAGAAGGTAATCGTTTTATTCGTATTTTACTTATTGATATACCTTCAGTTACGGCAGCCTAGAGAATCACTGCAAGATTCCCCACGTTCCTTAGAAACACAACCGAGTCGCAACTTGGTATAGTGTGAGAGACAAAGAAGTGAAGACGTCTCTTTCCATGAAGAGTGACAAGGGAATGTTAGCAAACAAGCAGAGAGGGCAGCGGCGGGCGCAACAAAATAAAGACCAGGTCCAGCGAGGACGAAAATTCCGGGTGAGGAAACATGAAAAACAATGCCTACGTGCAGTGCAAACAAACCACAGCCGTCAACGTAAGGGGCTCGATCTAAGCAAGGCGTCATTCTAGGTCTGAGCATCAGCTCCTTGCTTCCTAACAGGTTTGGTACCCCCGTGTAAATCCTTCTTATGGCGACTCACACCTTCCTTGCGAGCGAAGTCGTGGAAGCACTTATTACACCGGGCTCGTATTGGGGGTACATAGTGCTCTGGGCCCATGCTTTGTGCTAGGTCTGAACATGACGGGCCTTCTCCTTCTGATCTACAGCGCTGGCCTAAGAACAGCTTCCTTTGAGGTAGCGTCGGTGAGTGGCAGCGTGTTTCCTAAGAAAGAAAAAAAAGTAAATAAGCTGGGCCGCTAGTTGGACGAGAACCTGAAAGACAACTCACCTCATCTCATCGGAGTCAGGATGATCCTTCAAGTAGTTGCCAGAAAGGGCACATGCCTCCCAGTCAATAAAAGTATCTGCTGAATTGAACATCTTTAATCCTAATTTCATACTGTATCTTAACATGTTATCAAAGATGGTGATAAACACAGTGGTTTCACTTCGCCTCCATATAGACCAAGTCATAAGGTCCCTCAAACGCCAGATTGTGCTTTAATGGTTTTCAGCAGATAACGTGCAGCCTCGGTTTTCATGCACCGCAACCTCTGAGAGGGTTTGTCATTTAGCCGCCTCATTAACAGACTAACCTTTGCCACCTGATATTTGAATTCATTATGTGTTCTGTGCTACCTTCTTAAACCGTCTGGGCTTACCACTTGTAGGATGTAGATCAACATATCTAAACCATCATCGCTTCGAGCCTCGAACACCCGTTTCAGAAAAATGAGCATTTATGTCTCTCCTGGATACGAGCGAGTGAATGAGGTCTGGTATGGTAAGTTTCGGGCTAACCCATTGGGGCAAAATTCCCCATCAGGAATTTAGGCTAATTGATGCGCCGTCGTCTATAGTAGCTCTAGCATCGAACAAGCTTCTGGATCTTGCAGGTAGATTCGTGTAACTTATTTATTTGCGAATGTACCGGGGCCGCGCATACCGCCCGGCAGTTCAATTCCATGCCATAAATGCTACAAAGCTACGATATTCCCCATCCAACATGCCTCATTCGATTCCCTTCTCTCAGCAGCAAATTCTCCCCTCTCCCATCGTCACGATGCGACCCCTAGCCTCCTTGATACTGTCAACTCCCTATCTAAACCATCTCACCCACGCAATATCAACAACAACATGCCAAACACCCGCCTGCCTCTCCCTCGCCCAATCCTACCTCTCCAACTTCTCCCCCAACGCCACGTCCTTAAACCCCTGCACCCCGCTCGAATTTGAAGAGCTGGTCTGCGGCGGTTTTCGCCCCCGCTATGATCTCGATCTCTTGGGAAAGGATAACATCAACGTCTTTAATCTGCTCTCGCAGGCTGGCAGTGAAAAGCTTAAGGGGGTGCTTGAAGGTCAATATCCGGGGGGGTCGGGGCATTCACTTTGGTCGCCGAGGGTTTTGGCGAACAATTTTGGGGGGGAGCATGAGAGGGAGGTGGACGAGGAGAATTTTGACCTGATGAAGTCTGCTTGGGGGGCTTGCATGGATGTTGGAGCGATCACCGAGAAAGGGTTGGAGCCGATAAGGGAGTTGTTGGGGGAGTTGGAGAGGGTGTTTCCCAGTAAGTTTATGGGGGGTGGGAATCGGAATGGGAGCGGTTCAGACTGGACAGAAGCGTACATGTTTGTGCATCGACTTGGAGCGAGTGGGCCGTTGAGAGTCGGGATTGGGACAGAGGTTAATGATCCTGGTAAGAAAATGGTGACGGTGTCTTCGAGGGCATCGGTTGGACTGGGGTCGGGAGATCTCTACAAGAGTGAGAGCAACGTGACTGAGTACACAGGAATTCTTGAAGATGTGCTTGGGAAGCTATACCCCCAGAACTCGACGTTTGGAGCCACCAGGAAGCTCGCTGAGGATCTGGTTCAATTTGAGAAGAAGCTTACTCAGATTGGGCCGGCAATGGGAAGCCGGGTAGGTTTTTTTACACTGCAATATCTTCGGAAATGCTAATGGCGGTCAGAACGCGAGCAAATCAGTCTCCCTCTCCGAAGCCTCCAAGCTCATCCCCCAGATCAATATCGAGAAGATCGTCCGCAGTTTAACTCCCCCAGACTATAATCTCAAGGGTGTAATTCTGGACCCAACCTCCCTCTCCAACATGTCCCGCATCCTCACAGACACCGCACCGGATACGATCAAGACCTACTTTATCTGGCGAACTATTGCTGCCGTGCAAGATAAGGTCATCACCCCCGGCGTCTTCGACCGTTGGAACAAACTCCGCAACAACCTCGACCCCGCGAACACCCCACCGGCCGATCGTGCGAGGTACTGCATGAATTACATCAACAACGGCCTCGGTTGGCTCGTCAGTCGCTTTTTCATCGAGGGCTTCTTCTCGGCCCATGATAAGCAACTGAGTGACCAGATCATCGCTGACCTCCGGCATGTTTATGCCGAGAAGTTTCGAACCCTAACGTGGATGGACGACGGGACGAAGAAGAAGGCAACCGAGAAGGTGGAGAAGATGAGCCAGAAAGTGGGTTATCCAACGGATGTGAGTTCCTTTTCCCCTTTCCCTACTAAATGCCTACTACTACACTGCGCGGCACATGAACCGCGTTGCCATACCTCCTACTCGTAACCTTCTTCCTACTTCTCAGAAGTCCTTACTGACTAAAACATCGCGCAGAACCCAAACATAACCTCACCCCTCTCCCTAACACAATACTACTCCTCCGTATCCGTCACTTCTTCCTTCTTCCGCAACTCGCTCTCACTGTCGAACTTCTCCGCCCTCCAACCTTGGATGACCCTGTCTCTCCCCGCTGGTCAAACCTGGTATATGCTCCCTACAACCGTCAACGCAATGTACGAGCCCGAATACAACTCAATTCTCTTCCCCGCCGCAATTCTCCAAGCTCCTTTCTTCGGGGGTGATTTCCCTCTTGCCGTTAACTACGGCGCGTTTGGTGCCGTCGCGGGACACGAGATATCACATGCGTTTGACACGACAGGAGGACAATATAATGCTGATGGGAGGAGGGTGGATTGGTGGGGGAATGAGACCAAGAAGGAGTATCAGAGAAGGATTCAGTGTTTTAAGGAACAGTATAATAACTTTACAGTGATACTACCAGGACAGGAGGAAAGTAAAGGGTTCAAAGTGAATGGGGTAAGGACGCTAGGAGAGAACATCTCAGACTCGGCCGGCTTAGGGGTTGCGTTTGAGGCGTGGAGGAAACGTAAGGGGGAGAAGGATAGAGAGGGGTTGCCTGGGCTGGAGAGGTTTACTGAGGAGCAGTTGTTTTTTGTGGCGTTTGCAAATATGTGGTGTAGTAAGTATAATGAGAAGGGGCTGGCGGGATATGGTAGGGATTCGCATGCGCCACCGGCGGTGAGGATCAGAGGAGCGGTGGCGAACTCGAGGGCGTTTAGGGAGGTATTTAGCTGTGAAGTGCGGGAGCCGGTTTGTGAGTTGTGGTAGGACAGATCTTATTATCTAGCACACTAGCGAGCATCTGTTTCACATCGTTTCGCTATGTTAGGAGCCTATCCTTTCCTTGCCAATCACTTGGCGACTGTCTGAAGCCTCGAAACCGTTAGGAAATCTTACCACGCCAGGCTGTTTAGCCTGGGTGTCATAGCGCCCTCACGAAGGACAGCTGAAGGCAACTGCGTTAATTGTCAGAAAGAAGGGGGTTCAGAGGCCCTGGGCATCTAGTCAGCGGAGCTGACTGGATACCTGGCACTGCCAGTACGCCAGTGAGCCTCAGCCACCAGAGTGACGAAGCCTGAATCCTGCAGAA
>Ga0247760_1001314_pt1 | contig 23484 bp, 24 predicted proteins | sample UWRJL171409R4_FD_179936 | JGI IMG/M metagenome (GOLD analysis project Ga0247760, IMG submission 179936) | Plant litter microbial communities from Arlington Agricultural Research Station in Wisconsin, United States - UWRJ-L171-409R-4 | ecosystem: Environmental > Terrestrial > Plant litter >... | reverse complement strand
GATGGAGATGCCCCCTTTCGCCCTCTTAGTGCTCCTTCCCTATGGTGGAAAAGGAAAGACGATATGGCACTTAGCAATTGTCGAGAGTGGAAAGCACTGAATGCGGCAGCCATACCGTCCGCTCGGCTTTCATCTGCTGGACATCAATCCAGTCACCATCCCGTTTCGCCTGCGCAACACAAACTACCTATCCTTTCAAACGATCAGCATTGGACACGTTTATTTGCTTGAGCAGTGATCAATTTCATCGATTTATTGCCTAGTGGGCCGGACTTTTGGCTAACGGGCTTCTGGTTGGGCTTGATTAGACAACTGCCGCTCATAATGTCTACGATGACTGGTGGGAGTGGCCGTAGCGGTCAAGACGACGGCAGCCGTCGTGGAGGTGGCCGTGGCGGTCGACAAGCACGTGAGATGCCCCAATGCCGAGTTGCTCGGTTGTGTCATGCGCTCACAACTTTGCTGCTAGACAATGACGCGAAGAGGAATGCGCCTGACCAGTCCACCACGTCCAGAGCGAACCGGGCATCGGGAACTGGGAAAAAATTTACCTCGGCAACCGTCTCGTCCGCGAATAAAGTACAGCACACGCCGCAGACTCAACTGGCACTTCGCCCTGCCAGCGTACCTGAACAATCTGGAGAACCTGGACAACCTGAACAACCCCCGCAAAGTGCAGACATGGTCAGACAAAATACCGGATTCAGATTCCCACCTAGGGACACTTTCCCCAACCCTCCTCGGGGTGAGGGACAGCAGTTCCCGACACACCCCGCACCTATCGACCAAGTCTTGATGCAATATATGACGGCGGTGGGCGTAACAATACCTACGGGACCCGATGCGGGAGAACGATTCCTCGCGGCTGCAGAGGAATGGAACAGCCACCGGTGGGAGGTATTTGAACAAGCCCTGACTGTAGCCGCGGCTCGGCAGGGAAACCCGCCTCAAGCCGCACAGCCAAACGGAGTCGTACAACAGCAACAGCCCGAAACCGAGCAGGAACAGCTCGGAACCCACCAAGGACAGCTACCTGAAGCCGGCCAACAGCAGCAGTCGCACGAATTGCAGCAAGCACAGCCATCCGAAGTTGCCCAGCAACAACAGCGCGGAACTCAGCAGGGACAGCTACCTCGGGCCGTCCAACCATAGCAGTCAAGCGGAGTTATTCCCAACCCGAAAAGGCCAGTGGCCAAGCCGCAAACACCCTTGCCGGAGACGAGTGAAGAAGGGAGTGAAGGAGGGTCCGAGGTTCAACAAAGATAGCATACTGGCGGAGCTAAGTCAACCCAGCGTGAAGCGAGAGATATCCCAGGGAGCTGAAGGGCCTCGCAGGGATATGGCAGAGATTAATTGTGATTCTTGTTGTTTAGTCAGATATTCAATAAAGGCTCAAGCGACATTTTGATCAGGTTAAACTTGTGTATTCGCCATTAGCTGACTGGCGAGTGCATTGTCTTCATATCTGCCCATTATATGTCCACCTGTAGTATACCTGATAGTACGAAGTAGAACTCACATGTTTTGTTGTACCTAATTACCTCCGTAGCAGCGACGTGGCCGTGTTTGTTAACATCAGCATGGCAGTTATCAGACAGGACAGGGGGCTTGCGCGAATGCGGGGGTGCTTTGGGGGCCGTTTTTTTGTTTGAAACCAGCGCTTTTCATAGGGCGTCAGAGCGCGCCCCAATTGGATCGATTCCAGGATCCTCAGCCTCGCAGCCGCGCAGGGTGGTCCCGCATCGGGGCGCTGCGGGTCGATTTTCCCCAACTGCAAGAAAGTTGCGATGCCGATTGAGTCACCCACAGTCGGATTTCCATGTCCACTCTTTCGCTCGCCAGCTCGTGGACAATCGTCACCCGGTCTGCTCGACTGCCCCGACGACTGGCACCGCTCCTGACAATCCACGCGCCCGCATCGCCTGCCCTTTCTAATCTCAAACACCGACGACACTTTGCAAACGGCTTTCCTAACCGTCGACGTCAGGCGCCAAACGACCCCGCTACAAGCATGGCGCCCAAGGCCCCTAAGTTTGATATCAAGTAGGTCGGCTCTTTCTATTGCAACCAATCCTGTGTGGATCGATACTCCGGCTTCCCGGTGGGAACCTTGCGATGCCTGCACATTGAGGGTAGCGATGGCTGTCTTCTCCCGGTTCCTGGTCAGACATTTGCGGTACCCCGCTGTCGCATACATGGTCAAGACCGTTCTTGGCCTCTTGGACATTACTGAGATATACTGCGAGGTTGCTGTCATGGAGCTTGAGCTAATTGGACTGTTTTAGGACCCCCAAGGGCACCAAAGACTGTTAGTCGCCTTCACCGTCGAGTTGTTGCCGGCCACGAGCTTGAGCTGGAGCTGATATAATGTAGGGGATGGAGCGGACATGGTGACTAGAGAAAAGATCTTCTCTACGATCACCGAAGTCTTCAGTGCGTATATGGGATGGATGATTGCGGGGGGTGCGTCTTGCTGACGGGCTGGTAGAGCGTCACGGTGGAACGACTATTGATACTCCCGTGTTCGAGCTAAAGGGTTTGCTGCCCCTCCGTCAGTTGAGCTCCCGATATTTTGCTGACGTGTGTTAGAAATCCTCGCCGGTATGGTAGTATGGAAGTGTGCGCGCCTTGGTCTCTACTGACTGAAGAGTATTACAGGCAAATATGGAGAGGACAGCAAGCTCATTGTATGTACCAAGTCGATCTCGCGCGTGCAATGTTGTGGAGTTCAACTGACACGTGAGATATAGTACGACCTGGCGGATCAGGGAGGCGAGCTCTGCAGCTTGAGATATGACCTTACTGTTCCCTTTGGTAGGAAACCTGCTCTTTCGAATTAGACGGTGCGCTGAGACGTTTTCCAGCCCGATACTTGGCCATGAACAAGGACATCACCTCCATCAAGCGTTACCATATCGCCAAGGTTTACCGTCGGGACCAGCCGGCAGTAAGCAAGGGTCGTATGAGAGAGTTTGTGTGTGGCCTCCAGTTTCGTTTACCAGTGGACTTGATGGCTAACTTTTGTCATTGTTGCGTAGTATCAATGCGAGTATGTCATTGAGCATAGGCGATTCCAGCCACGAGATTTGAGCCTGTGGGTCAATAAAATACTGACAAACCGTGAATAGTTTCGACATCGCGGGTGTATATGACCCTATGATTCCTGACGCTGAAATTGTGAGTCGCTTGGCTGGGTACTGTCGAAAGTTCTGATCCTTGTTATGCTGACTGTTGATTTAGATTCGAATTATCAACGAGGTGTTCGACAGCCTTGGATGGAAAGGAACATATACCATCAAACTAAACACTCGAAAGATTCTGGATGGTATCTTTCAAGTGTGCGGTGTTCCCGAGCCTCTTCTGCGCCCTATTTCATCGGCTGTGGACAAGCTCGACAAAATGCCATGGGAAGATGTCCGCAAGGAGATGGTGGACGAGAAGGGGCTCGACCCAGCTATTGCTGACAAGATTGGTGAGCACGCATGAGATGATTTTGTGATTCGGCGGGCGGGCTAATTGCAGGACTTAGGCAAGTGGGTTGTACTCAAGGGGCAGCGGGATCTGCTTGAGAAGTTGCAAAATGACGAGGAACTCTCAAAGAACGAGTCCATGAAGCAGGGCATGGCCGATCTAGATCAGCTCTTTACGATCCTGGAGTACTTCGACGCTCTTCACACTGTTTCGTTTGATCTCTCTCTCGCTAGAGGTATGTTTTCCTGACAGTTGCTGCGAATAACTCTTGCTAACTCGAACAACTAGGCCTGGATTGTAAGCATATTTTGTCCTCACGGTCGAGGACCATGGAACCTAACATCAACAGACTACACAGGAGTTATCTATGAAGTGGTTACAGAAGGTTCGGCACCAGCGGTCTCTGCATCAGAGGCAGCAGCGGAGCCGCCGGCCAGGTCCTCCAAGAAGAAGGGCCCCAAATCTGCCGACCCCGATGAGGACCGTTCAAACGATCCTACGCTTGGAATTGGTAAGTTTGCCAAGCCGCGAAATATAACATTGGCTCTGACGCGTTGTCAGGTTCTGTTGCGGCTGGTGGCAGATACGACAACCTTGTGGGCATGTTCTCCGGAAAGACTCAGGTCCCTTGTGTGGGAATCTCATTCGGCATTGACCGCATCTTCTCTATTACAAAAGCAAGGATGGCTGCACAGAAGGCCACTGTAAAGCCCCGGAAAAACGACGTCGATGTCTTCGTCATGGCTTTCGGCGGAGGAAAGGATTTCACAGGATTGCTGAAGGAGAGGGGCCAAGTCACTGCACGGCTCTGGAATGCAGGGATCAAGGTCCGTCAACCATCAATTTTTGCAAGAGCCAGCTGCCTCGTCTGCAGGTGCATTGGGATCAATAATGCTGACATCCTTCACAGGCCGAGTTCCTTTACAAGGTTAAGCCCAAGCTTCCCGCCCAGTTCAAGGCTGCCGAGCAGAATGGTGTTCCATTCGCTCTCATCTTGGGCGAGGTACGTTTTCTTTGTTTCCCGGTTTCTTTATTCCAGAATCAACTTGAACAAGGACTGCCGATGCGATTTCTTGGCCCGAATTTCCCCTGACGCGCATACTAGGACGAACTCGCTCAAGGCAAGGTGCGAATTAAGGAGATGGGTCTCGCTAGCGACCACCCTCTGAAGGAGGGTGAGCTCATCAGCTTCGAGAACCTAGAGGAGGAGGTGCAGCAGCGGCTTTCGCTCAAGAAGCAGTTAGACTCGATCATGGTGGAGGCGTCGGGTCTGAGAGTCGTCCATGGAATCAAGGGCGAAGACGTACAAGTGTCGGCCTCTAACTCCACCACGCCATTGGCTCAGGCAGCGGAGTCGACTGCTCCCGCAACTAGCACTTCTACATCAGCACCAGCGGCACAAGAGGCCGAGCGTTCTGCTGTCGAGGAGAAGCCCGCAGACACGGCCAGCTCGTAGAGGTTACAATTATCAAAGAGGCACGAGAGACGGATCACAGGTTCTTGTAGCACTTAGACTCCCTTTGATGAGAATATACTACGTATCCAAGGCCCTGAAATTTGTCCTCGTACCCCAGGTTCTTCTCCACGTGATAAGCGAAGATCTGGAGTCTAGTCTGACGCTTCGTCCCATGAACCCCTGTCTCTCTTGGACCATCAAACGTCAAAAGGGAGCCTTGGCGAGGTCAGAGCGGAGCCGAGTGTGACCGACATCTGCAGCAAGTGTCAAAGCTTTGGTATCACTGGCGACGGGGCGCTTTTATCTGAGGACAGACGGTCCCAACACGTCTGATTCGTCAATATTCCGTATTTCCCAACTGTCAGAGCTGTGATGGATGTTTGTCTGCCGTGTGCACAGCAAACGTGGTGGTGCCTTGAGATTGCATGTTAAAAAGCCTGCTGCGCGTCGCAGTGTTTAGTTAGGCGTGAAAATAAATAACAATAATAATAATCAATATTTGCTTTGCGCGTCCAAACGTTCGCGTCTTCTGGTTTGGCATATCACAGCGTAAGTCTTCCGAGAGGCGTCTGCCGCCGCGGGAAGGACAAACAAAAGACATGGTCTCATGGTTCTGTACTACTCCGTATACTAAGGTAGGAAAGGAATAACTCATGACCAGCAGGATTGAGGAGCCATAAAAGTTAGGTGGGATGTCAAAGGCCAGGCTTTGCCCCTCGGTTGCAGTCCGCTTCGACCGCTCGCCGTTGACGTTGTTTTTCTCCCCTCTGTAGGGTCACAGTGCAGTGTCGGCTGGGGAGGGATGGAACGCTGTGATAATGATAGGCACATCCCGCGCTGGTCAGTGCATCCCCGCCCGCCCCGAGATTCAGTAGACAGTGGTGCTGGTAAATTATTATCGTGAATATTTTCCTAATTCTGGGGATTGTGGGTGGTAAGTGGGAGTCGCATGAATGTGGAGGAAGCTCGTGATTTCGGGTTTGATCCGGTTCCAAAATCACTATCACGATGGAAATGGGAAAGTGAGATGTACAAATATTTCGAGACAATCTTCGGCGGCATTCCCCATTCTGTAGGTATTGATGAAGTTTGTTCCAGGCACACCACGCAATCAAACCCGAAGGTAAATGGGCCGTGGTGTAACAGTGATGGATGCACCAACGTCGCTGCACCTTAACAGCCGAAGCAGAAGAAACATATTGAAAGGAGGGTCGGAGGCTTGAGAGAGATCACGTTTGCGTCTGTTCACTGCAGGGCCGTGGTGGTCTTGCGTGGAGGTTGGCTGTTTCGGGACGAGGAGATCGCAACTGAAGTTGGACGGGGTGCCCCGGGGCTCGTCGAAGTCGCCGCTGTCCAACCAGAGTCGCTGAAAAACAGGAGCCAGGGCCAGGCAAATGCTCTCATTGGGACTAGCAGCAGGGGGCCCTCGGGCCCCCCCTGCGCTGGGCTGGCGGGCTAACGCTGTGCGTCGACGCCAGCACGGGCTCATTGAGGGCCCTAACATCGCAGAGTGTTCGGGAGCTCACCCCTGCTCTCGCTGAAGTCGGCAAGCCAGCCTCTTAAAAGCCTCGTTACAGGGTCCACTGCTGCACCAACCACTGGCCGTCTTCGCCGCCTCTTTCTTTTCCTTACCCGAAGGCGTGTACCCTAGCCCTCCCTGGACGGCGAAATTTGCATCTGGGCTGGCGTCATGCAGCCAAAAGGGAAGCCCTGTACCTGTTGACAGGCTTCGATGTGCTCCACATGGTTGAGAAGATTCAAGAAAAGGCCCCTCATCCCATCTTTCCTCTCCCTTCTCAAGAAGATTCTCCTCCCAAAAGAGTGTGCAATCCCTCTATCCACTCCTTCGACTCACCGGGTCTCCACGTCACTCTCTCGGGCTCTCCATCCCAATCCTCTCTCGCTGGCCCGTGTTGTCTTGTAAAGCAGCTGTACGATACGACCCACTCCCGCTTTGGAGTTCCTAAAGGTTTCGGTTTCCACGGCGCGCGCAGACCTTGGATTGGTTCCGGCTGCAAGGCTCTGGTCATTTTACGTCGCAAACGTTTGAGTCGACGTCGAATCCACTCCTCGTTGTCGGTCGGTACTATTCAACCGCCTGAAGAACGTTCGCCGTCTCAGCTGTACTTTTTTGCCGGCCGTTGTCTCGCCCTGTCCCGACTCTCGGCGCCTCGACTCCGGGAATCCAACGGCACCTGAAGACGTGCGCACCGCATCAGGCTAATATCCTAAGACTGTTTGGCACTCCTGACCCAGCGACCCAAGTCCGGGTCGCGCACGATCAACCTTCGTTTCAAGGCGGCCGACGATCACAGGGACCTCCACGCCTAGAATCTCCGTTCCATAACGGGCCGACCGACCTTCTGGAATTCGAGAAGCTCTCACGGCGTACGAGGCTAAAGACTTCGAGGTGCCCACCTCGTGTCTGTTTGTCCTCCCCATCTCAGGTGTCGCCTGTTGTCCAACACCACTTCAATTTACCGAGCTGCACTTTTTGCCACCTCTTGGCGATCATTCTTCAGCCCTCGGCCGCGTGCATGTTACCGCCGTCACCGTGTATCACCCTGGCCGCATAGGACACTGAGAACAGAAATCCACAAAACCCTAGAGTGTTCGCCGGAACCCTCAGCCGCTTGTTTCTCCGGACAGTATCCTCAGAACATCTCCAGTTATGGGTGGGTTGATACCTCTGATGCTCGCCTCGGGCAACCGAACGAGCTTTATATCGTCTCCTACCCGGATGAGCTTTGTGTCATCGCCAACTTCTACTTCTCACCCATCTCACCAACGCTCGGCAAGCACTGGTTCCACACCAATCATCAGACCCAGGCCTTCGAAGAGGCTCTCGCATTCTGCACCTGTTTCACTCCCAGTTCTTCCCTATACGCCAACAGAATGGAAACGAGCTATCGCAGACGTGAAGCGGCAACACCTCACCAAGAGGTATCGTGCTTGCGCTGCGAGGTGCAATGAAATCCTCGACAACATCAAAGATACATCACAGGTTGAACCTGCTTATATCATTTACCTTCATTTTTACGCGGCGACTTCGATGGAGCTTTGCGCACGAACATTGCCTCCTATTTCGCCATCGCGCACTAGCTTGCTCCAGCAGGCACGAACACACTTCGACCGTGCCGCCTCGCTGATCGACACCGCTGAGGATTCCATGGTTACCAGGACACGAACTGGCTCAGTGAGCTCCTCTGGCTCCAGTTGCCACTCACCAGCGGGGTCGATTAGCTCCCGTGCTGCTACACCGGATACTCGGCTATCTTCGCCCACAAACTCCGTCTGCTCATTCGAGGAACTGGCCAAGGCGCAACCAGTGATGTCAGCACCTAACGGGAAGCGCGTCAAGAAGGTATCCTTCTCTCTACCACATGAAGAGACTATCAGGATACCTGAGCCCTTGATTCGACCAGATTCACCAACTCTGGGCTTCGACGACGAGTACTTTCACTCCGGTGTTGCGCGACAGTATCTACCAGAGCCTCCTAAGGGGGCGCTCAAGTTTCACGAGGTCGAGCTTCCATTACAGCTACCCGCTGTGTCGGAGACCGAGCCGCTCCAGCTCATCCCTGAGGACGACTCATTCCTGATGGCGCGCTCTGTCGACCGATACTGCGAGAATCTATTAGGTCTACGCTCACAGCTCGCACGCCATTCGGCCAGCGTCAACGAACTCCTCGCAGGGCCCAAGGGTGGTCAGGACCAAGCGCCAAGATCACTTCTGCTGGCCGTGGCTGAGAGCGCCCGGGCGTCGTCGCGTTCTTCCAACATCAGCGACAGTGACGAGCTGCGCAAGCTTGACCGCCACGCGCGAATCGAACGCCTCCGCAAGAATGGGTGGCAGCGCAAGCGCTTCGATTCGCGGCGCTATGAGGAGCTGTGCGAGACTGTGATGTCCGAGCTTGCATGATTTGTGGCTTGCGTGGTTCGATTTGTGGATTTCTGATTTTCTTTTCAGCTCAGCCTTACCCGCGACGTGGGAGATTGAAGCGGCTGAAGGAAATTGCGAGCGCGCGGAAATGACGACAGCGCGCGGAATAATGCATGACACTATTACACGATGGATGTGCACACGGGAAACGCTTCGAAGAGGTGCGATTATGTTATTATTATGTACCGATTATGTTATTATGGGGGCGGTATGATCATTTGGAGAGGTGTTATTGGGAAAGGGCATAAATGGCGGTTGGTTCCAGGAAGAGGTTCTGTTCTTTCTGATGATTATTGTAGAACATGAGACGCCTCTGGCGATGTTATATCCTGTATGTTGATGCTGTACATAGAATGAAGAGATATAAGCCTTGGGCTTATTTGGGTGTCACTTCCGACTTATTCTTGGCTGAATCTATGTGCGATGAGTGTTATCTGAGATGCTACCAACATGGAAGTCAATACTTGTTTGCCTTCATGGCATTACAATGAAATCGTAGTGTCCCCAAGGACTCGTATCTTCAATCTCGGCGCTAACCTGGAGACGGGACCAGCCTTTGGTTGAACCGAGGAGGGCATCCATGTACCCCTACCAAAGGATTCAATAGAAACGGAAATCTACAGAATACTCCTCCACAGTTCGTACATGCTGTGCCTTTCAATATATCGATCCTTGCCGTATGATTGCAGAGTATGGAACAGGATCCGATATATATTTCCCAGGTGTCAGGATACCAAAACTGGGTGCCGCGGAAGGCTCACGAATGTGCCCTCTCTCACGGCCCTCTCCAGGGGCCGGTGCGATCAATCCCGGGGACACTCGACCCGATCCTGTGGACAGTTACTCGTCATCAATAATGATACTTGCATTCATGTTACGGTATCAAGAACACATAAGCCTGAGAGGAAAGTAAACTGAAACAACCGCACCCAAGAGACCATCTGCCCATCTCCTCCCACCCACACCCGACGATGAGCGGGGCGGGGAAACCAAAAGGGGTTTGACGTCACTCAATCATGTTGCGCCCAAATTTCTAACAACTGGTTATCCAGCTTCTAAGAAATTGGTGTCAACCCGGTATCTCACTGCCGCGGTTTACCTACCCAAGGTCCACCAGCGCACCCCGTCGAAAACGCCCAGAACTCAAGCCCGCTTTCCATCATCGCTTGTGGCGCCTTCGGTGACTTTCAGCGTCTGCTCCTGCTCCTTCATCTCACGAACCTTAGCCAGGACGACTTCGCGGAAGATAGCGCCCTTGATGGTCTTGGAGAGCGTGCGCTTCTCGGCCGGGGGGGTAGCGCTTGCTTGCGGGACTGGAGTTGCGCGTGATTCGTCAGCCGCCAGCGTCGAGTCCTTTGGCATGTCTGAGTTTTCCGGGTCGTCTTCCTGCATCTTGAGTGCCTCGATACGGTTTGCCAGCTTGACCATTTCGATACCCCGACGCAGGCGCGCCTTGGTGAGGTACGCCTTGATCTCAGGCAGCAGGTTGTGGTCGGTGGCGTTCTCGCCGCTGAGCCATGGGTGGGAGAGGGCCCGCTGGAGAGTAAGAGAAGCAGTCAGCATCAACCGTGTCACTCACGACTTCAGCCGGATGTGCTTCAAGGTATCAGACTCACCTCGCTCGACCATCTGTCATCTGGCCTCGGCTGGAGGAGCTTCAGAATGAAGTCCTTCGCATCGTCGCTGACGTCTTTCCAGTACCGTTCGTGGAACACGACCTGGGCGTTGCTGCATTCATCGATGAGGTCCTGGAGATTCTCCGAGCGGAAAGGGGAGTATCCGCAGAGCAAGGTGTAGGTGATGACACCGAGAGACCACATGTCAACAGCCTTGCCGTGCCCTTGCTTCAGCATCACCTCGGGGGCGGCGTAGCCAAAAGACCCGGCCATAGTGGTAAGGACCTCGTCTTTGGTGTCCAGCATCTTCGCAATGCCGAAGTCGGCGAGAACGAGGTCGGAGTTGGCCGCCTTGGTGAGGTACAATAAGTTCTCGGGCTTCAGATCTGCGATAAGTTAGAGTGGTGCCGGGTTTTACAAGTATGCACGACAGAACCAACCTCTGTGAACTACGTTGTTCTTGTGCAAGTAGTCGACAGCGCCCAGAACCTGCTTGATGGTTTGCGAGGCATCCTTTTCAGTGAACTTTCCTTGCTCGCAAATCCTGTCAAACAGCTCTCCTCCGGTGGCCAGCTCGGTGACGATGTAGTACTTGTCCTGAACGAGCAGAGGCACGACATTAGTACTCGGTGGGATCATGTAATCGATGTGCTAAGCGCATATACGTACTCTGGACTCGAACCAATCGACAAATTTGACGATGTGCGGGTGCTTCAGGCGCTGGAGCAAGTCGAGCTCGTCTAGGACCATCTGCTCATTGCCCCTCACATTCTTCTTCAGAATGATCTTGACTGCCACCCTGCCGTCCGGGCCTTCAGCTTCTCTGACGATACCATAGGTGCCCGCGCCTAGTGTTCGGCCGAACCGATATTTAGACCTAATGCGCCGGTGTCAGTTGCACGCTAAGGTGAGCAAGGGGAAACACGAGGAGGCCGCACTTCTTATCGTAGCTGTCTGGCTGCCCGTGGAGGCGGTTCAGCATGTTAGAGACTAGGCGTGAGAACCTCATCGTCAGCGAATCCCCTTCAACTATTTTTGGGAGCGCGGCCTCGGGAGCACAGCTGACGGGGAACTGAAGGTAGGTCGGGGCTCGATGTCGCGCAGCTGGAGCGAAGAGGACTTACAGCTCATGATATCAAGCTCCTGTGGTCTTCCAAGAAAGCGATCAAGGTGACCGACTGCGGCTGTGGCTGCGGGAGCGAATGCGGGGGGAGGCGCAACAGAGATGAGTGCACAAAGGACACCGGGATTGCCGTCTTTGCCTCGTCTCGCGTCGCTTCAATCAAAGAACGGCCCCGTAAGATGTCGGGGATGCGCTGGAGGAGAAGTAGGATAATACGACTGTGAGAGCGGCTGAGAAAGCTGACTAGCCTTCAAGCGCCTCAGGTAGGTATGGGCTGCGACGAAGACTAGGTGTAGGTAGGTCGAATGCTTGGCAGCAATCGGGCTGGACGAGGGGTATGGAGGACGAGAATGACGGGAAGAAGGTCAGATCCAGATTACCCCGCCGCGCGATTGGGAGCCTTGGGCGCGACAAGAATGGGAACCAAGACGGCCATCCTACTTGTAGTATTTAGCGGCATCGCTGGTCACCTCCTGAGCAGCTTTGCTGGATTGCATTCAATGCCGAAAATCTGGCAAACAAGAGGCTCAAGACAGACCCCTGAGCTACCAGAATACGCCTTACTGATTATTCCCACCACAACAGTGCTAGATCAGGCCGTGATACCTGGCTCGCGCTGCTCAGCCCTTCTGTTGAAGCGGGAGGGGCAGCACAGGGAAGGGGCTTTGGCGGTTCGATTTTGTTGTGGACAGGCCGGGGGGCACGAGCCACTATGGGGCCGAAAGCCGTGGAGCTTGATGTCACCTCGATCCTTGCCCATCAAGGGCATCCATCCATTGTTGTGCAGATTGAAGACCCTGCATCGCCTTTTCAGGTAATCCGTATCAAAACATCCTTCTGCACTCCAGTCTTTGTCAGTTCTAGTTGGTAACTTGTGGCTGCTTACATCACTACTGCCTGTTGGCAATTCGGATACATCTACCATACAGTATTTGCCCATTTTGGATGTTTGCATTGAGCGGGGTTTGGCTTTTCTCTCGCAGGCTCTGGTCCCTGTGATCAGCACAACTGCTGCACCGCCTCCTGAGCGTGCAGTGGCGAGAGGTGGTAGGCATGGCATACCTACTGGGCTTTGCCGGGAAATCATTTGGCAGAGGCGGCTCAGCCTCGCCGGCCCAACCTCTGGACCTGAGCCATCAGATTTCCTAGCATGTGGACTGCAACCTAAAACAGGTGCGGTGGGCCGCTGCACAGCATCCGCAAAAAGGCTGCTTCGGTTGGTCGCATCGGGGGGCAGAAACGAAAGGCTGCGGTTTCAATGCTTCTGTATCGGTTTGCCACATCGTGGCCAGAAACTCGAGTGCAGTGGCCGGATCGTTTTCCCCCCACTCCTAGGAAGCCGGAGGCATCCAAGGAAACCACGAAGCACCTCTGTGACTGTGACTACCATCGGCATCGGGCATTCGTCAACATAGCCTTTTTAGATATGGCGGCGGACATCAGGTAGGTACGGATGGTACCTTAAGGTAAGGTGTACATTGGGTGTGCACATGGCAAGGTCGATTGCCCGCTCCCGTCGCCGGGCTGAGGTGGTTTGCACGCTGAGAGCCGCCTGTAAGAGAGACACCTTGGCCAATGAGCTGCTAGGACGCCCAGCGCTTGGCTTCCCGTGCTCGGTTCCTCCCTGCTGGGTTGTCTATGTATCACCAGCTGGCGCCAGCCACAGAACTGCGGGTGACCCAACACATCCCCGATGTCCGGTCGCCTTCTTGAACTTGAACCAGGTCTTTTACGCATCAGCATAACCCCGCAACATCTGGTCCTCAACACGGTTGAGGTTCTGTGACTTCCAATTTGCACTCTTGCTCTCCTCTTCTTTCCTTGGCGTTTAGGGGAAAAGGGGTTTCTTCAACGTCGCTGCACGTCCAGGAGCTTCTACGCGACAAGCACGGCGCATTCGCATTGCCCCTCCCCGCTTGACCCCACCACGCGCATCAACACCTACCTGACTGGCATAGTACAACTATTCGCCGTTCACAAATAGTGAAACTCGGATTACGATACTCTGGTAGGCACAGAAGATAGATAGGATGCCGCCAACTGCGCAGTTTGCAGCCAAAAGGCTGGCGAAGGAGCTACAGAAGGTTTGTAGAGAGATCGCCCCGGGAGATTTGGAACGCGACTGACGCGGGCGCTCCGCAGATCAACAACGACCTCCCGCCCGGCATCACCTTGATCGAGGCTGAAAATCTGGAAGAGTGGCTCTTGGACATTCGGGTTCTAGACAACAACCCACTCTACCAAGACCAGACGTACAGACTCAAGTTCAAGTTTGGCTCGTCGTACCCCATCGGTATGTTCGTTACATCACCCTTTCTCCAGGTTGGGTATGTAGTGACTAACTTTGCGGCCCCAGAGCCCCCAGAGGTCACCTTTGTAAAGCTTCCGGACCGCCCCATCCCGATACACCCGCATATTTATTCCAACGGCATCATTTGTCTGGACCTGCTCGGCCAGCAGGGTTGGAGCCCGGTTCAGAATGTCGAGAGCGTCGCCATGAGCTTGCAGAGCATGTTGACTGGAAATACCAAGGATGAAAGGCCACCGGGGGACGAAGAGTTTGTCAGAGCTAACCGACTACGGCCGAAAGACATTGACTTCTACTACCACGATAACAACGTGTGAAGTCAACTGCGCTGAAACGCTGGGAACTTCGATGCGGTCTTGACTTTTAGTTGCTATAAGGATCTGGAATTGGGCGTTCCTTCTATCGATGGATTGGTGGTATCTATGCGGTGCCCGCTATTGCATTCAAGCGACAATCATCTGGGCGGATTTTGGCCTGAATTTTCAGCATTCTATCTACAAGGAGGTCTAGACAGGAAGATCTAGACATGGAGCATTGAGGCAAGGTCTCTGCCAATGAGGCTAGAGTGAATCGCTAACTCGATTTGGGCAGAAGTATATTACTGCTCATGCCCTGCTGCTATGGCCACCAGCCGTGTCACCGCCGAAGAGGGTGTCTTAGGTGCGTTGTTGGGATGAAGAACAGATCAATCTCCTGGCACGGTAGCTCAGGTAGCTTTAGCGGTTGAAGCAGCCATGAGGACAAGGGGAATTTAGCTGTAAAGATTATTGCGGAGATATTGCGGTTTGATAGTGTGCACAGACTGAGTCTATTCGTTCACTTCCAACTCTCCTATTGATATTGGAGAGGCTTGTGTAGATGCGTGTGTTGACCCACTGGGAAGCTGTGATGTGTCAACCTGCAGTGCTGGTCCAAAAAGGTCACCAAAAGTGGGGTGTGGGTCATCATACTAGCTATTCAACCCTCTGTCTGTGTTCTTGAGCATCCATCGACAAATTCCAAGTGATATTAGCCGTTTTCAAGAACTTGTGATGAAAGCTTTGAAGCTTCTTGGGCTTACCTAGGGTTAGGGTCAGACCGGGATAAAATAGTGGAGACCAACTGAGCCCCACCATGCCAAGCCAACAGCTGCCCGCCCAGAACTGACGTCCGCTGGTCCCACAACGCCTTGATAGCTAGCAAGCTCCGCCAAACAATTTGGACAGCTCCCTCACATGGAGAGCTCATGAACATGGCTCCTCATGCGGGCTTTGACACTGAGCAGGTCAGGGAGAAGGCCCGAAAAGACCTGCTCTATCTCCTCGAAGGAGTAAGTCATTCCATGCTGCACCGTCAATTCAGGGCTTCCTGTTGATGGCCGCTGTTCACACAGCACCGAACTGACAGCCGCGCGTCGCGTTCCCAACTTAGGTGCGTGGGAAGAAGAATCTTGTCATTGAGAAAGAACTGGCCGGCCCTCTTGGTGTGATCGTCAAAGCCTCGACCCTGCGCGACTACGGCGTCGACAACTTCTTCTTTCTTGAGAACAAGAACACCGATGGCAGCCAACGTAATGTCGTCTTCATTGCGCGGGGCGAGTCTGCCAGGCACGCTCATGCCATTGCAGGTCAGCGCTCCCCATTTCTATCAAGGTGGCTCTTCGTCTCTGGAGAATATCGTGTTGCTCTTCTCTTGTCAGGGCAACTCTCACTTAGCTTGCTACCGTTATTAAGCAGTGTGAGGCTACGCCGCCCCTGCTTGCCCGTCCCGTAGAGTTTCCCAGCTGTGTACTGACAGCCATCTAGACCAGATACGGCGACTACAACGTGACAGCCAGACTCCCCACGAATTCCATGTCTTTTGGGTGCCGCGGCGCACATTGCTCTCAGACAAGGTGCTGGAGGAGACCGGCGTGCTAGGTGACACAAATGTCGCCGAGCTACCCCTTGACTTCTTTCCCTTGGAAAAGGACCTTCTATCCTTGGAGCTGGATGAATCGTTTCAAGACCTCTACCTCTCGAAAGACCCAACATCGATCTTCCTACTTGCTCGAGCTCTCATGGGAATTCAGCAAAAACACGGGCTCTTCCCCCGAATCATTGGTAAAGGTGACAATGCTAAGCGTGTGGCCGAGTTGCTGGCGCGCATGCGGCAGGAGCTGCTTGCCGGCGAAGACGTAAACGAGACGGACAAAGTTGGCTTGACTCCTAGCACAACCACCGAGAGCGTCATCATCATCGACCGGGAGGTCGACTTTGTTACACCTTTGCTCACGCAGTTGACATACGAGGGATTAATAGATGAAGTGTTTGGGATCCAGAATAGTCAGACCGATGTTGACTCGACGATTGTCGGGGCCCCGGCGCTGCCTACTGCACAAGGGGCGTCCGCTGCCGCCGCCGCCGCGCCCGCGAGCAACACGCAGGCTCGCAAACGCAAGATCCAGCTTGATTCGTCGGACAAACTGTTCGAACAGCTCCGGGATGCCAACTTCGCCATCGTCGGGAGCTTGTTGAACAAGATTGCGCGTCGTCTGCAAAGCGACTACGAGAGTAGACACAGCTCGAAAACGACGGCAGAGCTCAAGGCGTTTGTCCAGAAGCTGCCAGGGTACCAAGCTGAACAGCAGAGTCTCAAAATACACACAGGCCTGGCAGAGGAGATTATGAAGCATACCAGGACAGAGAATTTTAACAAGCTTCTCGAAGTCCAACAGAACTTGGCCGCGGGAGCTGATCCGTCCTCCCAGTTTGACGCCATTGAGGAGCTCATCGCCCGGGATACACCTCTACCGCAGGTTCTCAGGCTTCTGTGCATCTATTCATGCATTTCAGGAGGCATTAAGACGAAAGAGTTGGACCACTTCCGACGGCTCATTCTTCAGGGCTACGGATACCAGCATTTACTCACGCTTCAGAATCTTGAAAAACTCCAGATGTTCTTATCGAGATCATCACCTTTGGCTTCCATGATACCCATGACAGGTTCGGCGGGTGCTACGGGGACAAAAACAAACTACACATATTTGAGGAAGCAGCTCCGACTCATTGTGGACGAGGTCAACGAGCACGACCCCAACGATATTGCCTATGTGTACAGCGGCTACGCGCCTCTGTCGATCCGGCTCGTACAATGCATCTTGCAGAAGCAGTACTTGCTGTCGATAACGCGAGGGAATGGGGCAGCCAACGCCCCGGGACCAGGAGCAGGCGGTGCTCAGGGTTGGCGGGGATTTGACGAGGCAGTCAAGCATGCTCGTGGTCAGACTTTCGACGAAGTCCAAAAGGGCGAGGACAAGGCTGTCAAGGCTCGGGCGCTGCTATCTGGTGGCGGGGACAAGAAGACCGTGTTTGTTGTGTTTGTTGGTGGCATTAGCTTCACCGAGATTGCGGCGCTTCGCTTCATTGCAAAGAAAGAAGAAGGTAGGTCTGATCATCTGAGCCCTACTCCCCGTAGGAGGCTGTATTGCCCGGTCGTGTAGCTAATAAGGCTCCCAACTCAACCAGCGCGAAGAAACATCGTTATCTGCACGACATCGATTATTAGCGGAAATAGGATGATGGAAGCAGCAGTCGAGAAGGGCACATTTGGCAAGGATATGCCGCAAAACACTACCAGCGCAGCTGATGGAGTTGTCGGGACACGACCAGAAACAGGGGTATAACCACGTCAGCCAGGTATAAAAATACCATGGTATGTTCGAATCGTAGAGAGCCGCCCGGGGATAACTGAATAATGCTGCTATAATCGCTCACATGAGATGAAGAAGGCCTCCAACACTCAGACAAAAAGGCCAAGGCCGATGTGACGACCTGATCATCCATCACACATAATAATGTGAAACAGTCGTGGTGCAGGGCTGATTAGCGGAATATTCTGGTGCAGAAAGGCACCCCTACCCCCCAAACTTCCCCTCTCCCGCTCCACGTGATGTCTGACTTAGGTAAGGTATTTCTACAGTGGACCTCGCCAACTCGCTATCAAAACACCAATTGGCCCCAGTCCAGACTTTATGAGCCAGCTGCAGACATTGTGCTGCGAGTGAGAAGTAGTCCAGCGAAAGGCGATATGCGTGTCAAAGGTAGGGAACCGGCCCGTTTTTTTCCTTCCCTCAATTGAACTTGGTCTTTTGCCAGAGCTGGAGCATCTGAGTCCCGTCCAGATACACCTAACCTGGAACACCTGACACACCCTGCCTGTGGCCACCACGCCGTGATATACCATGTTGAGATCAAGGTCCATGTGCTAATAAAGCCACACAGAGACTCGGGCACGGCTTGTGTTATAGCTTCGGCCGCCGCCCGTTGCACCTCATCAGTCCCCACCTGACAAGGAGGAGGACCCCGGAAGGCTGACAGCCTATGGAACGGCGACACTACAGACTCTTCCACCCTCCCGTATATCCTACACGCCCACTCGTCCCCTTCATCACCAGTGAACTAGTCCGCCCCCGAGAGAATGGGAACCACTTCGCGGATCCGTAACGGCAACAGACAAGTCATAGGAGGCTCTGGGAGGGTGGTGCCGTCGAGGGGGCTCAGGGAATCCGACCCGCGAGGCTCACCACGGACTTCATCATCGCTTGGCGGACCCATTTCCCAACATCCCGCTGGACCAATCTCACCTGCTGCCAGCACGTCCGACCGAGGCCGCCACGAATTGGGGAGCGGCGTTAAGTACATCGCTCCAGAGATCGTTGTCTGGACCGAGGCGATGGATGTCATAAGCGCCGACTCCCCTGGATCGCCGACCCCAGCCCCTGAGCTCGAGCCCGAGCCTGAGCTGGAGCCGGAATCCGAGGTCAAGTCTGGGTTCGAGTTAGACCATGTTGCGTATGTACATTCATGTGCTTTGTTTGAATTTTCCATATTTGCCCCCGACAACTACCATCCCCATCACACCGACATCTCACTCCCCGATGCTCTCGCCCCAGCTAACTGAACGAGTAGATCACCACCACCACCGTCGCCGTCGCAGCCTGCTGCAATTCTAGATCCTCCGCCGCTACCCCCCATCCCACTGCAACCTATCGCCTTAGTCCTTGCTCTACCGTTATCGTCCTCTGCCTCCTCACTCTCGGTCACGTCGGAACAGTCAGACCTGTCATCTCTTCCCGCTTCTCTGTCGAGCAAAGCTACTACCCCGGTCGATGTTGACAGCTCTAAAGAGGCTGCAGCACCCGCTCCCAATGTTTTTAGCCAACCACAGTCTAGTAGCGTCCCACGACGAAGATACGATGTCCGTCCCAAAGTATCCCTCCCCACCGATTTACCTCTTGCAGAGTATGCAATGCAGTGTATCGCTGCTGCTGAGGCATCTAGGCTCAACCCCTATCACCTTCAGGAAGAGGAATATTTGATGCTTCGCGATCACATTAGTCACACCCAGGTGACCACCTACCTAAATATCCGAAATGGTATTTTGAGACTGTGGGTTCGGAATCCTCAGATTGCCGTCACGCGTGAGGAGGCTGTGGGGTGTGCCAAAGACACTCGTTGGTTCGATGTGGCGAGCGTATGCTTTGACTGGCTTGTCCGTCGAGGTTTCATCAACTTTGGGTGCGTGGCAATCAGATCGGCTCGTAAGCACGCCGCCAGAGAGTCCCCCACTGGCAGGAAGCGGAGGACAGTTGTTGTCATCGGTGCAGGCATGTCCGGTCTTGGATGCGCTCGACAGCTTGAGGGCTTGTTTCTCCAGTACTCTAAGAAATTTCGGGAGCGTGGCGAGGACCCTCCAAGGGTCGTTGTTCTGGAGGGGAGGAATCGGCTCGGTGGCAGAGTCTACTCCAAGGCCTTCAAAACCAAGCCCAAGCATATCCCCGAAAATTTTAAGGACAAGCGATTCACTGCTGAGATGGGAGGCATGATCATCACTGGATTTGATAGGGGAAATCCATTGAACATCCTTCTCCGCGGGCAGTTGGGTCTCCCTTACCGGCCCCTGCGACCTGATACAACTCTCTACGACTCTAATGGGAAGCCTGTAGACCCAGACCGGGATCAGCTGGTGGAAAATCTGTACAACGATTGCCTCGATCGCGTCAGCGAGTACAAGTTCAAGCAGCCCTCGTCTAAGCTCATCGAAGGTAACCGGGACCTGATCGACGAGGGGAAAGATAGCGCGGCAGAGACGCACAAGACCATAAGACAAACGGAAGAAGCGGCTGCGGCCCAACCACATGCACCACCTGTCTCGGAACAGAACATTGCCCCACAGGTGAACCTCGTACCCATCTCTACCGACCGCGCGACCGGCAGGATACATACAAAACCAGGCACGCCGGGCGCTCTAAAGGCGGCGCGCAAGGCGAAACTGATGGGTTGGTCTTTGAAACATGGCGTTGATGACGACGCAGATCTTGATTTTGAACGGGCTACTCAGGAGCACAGTGCAACGCTCGGGAGCGTCACGGACAGCGTCATCGCGCAGTACAAAGACCTGGTAGACCTAAATGCGCAAGATTACCGACTTATGAACTGGCACATTGCCAATCTCGAGTACAGTAACGCTATCAATTACCACCAGTTGAGTCTTCAGGGATGGGACATCGACGCTGGCAATGAGTGGGAGGGGAGCCATACTATGGTCATCGGTGGCTACCAGAACGTTCCGAGAGGTCTTATGCACATCCCTACAGCGCTGGACGTTCGGCAAAAATCGCCCGTCAGCAAGATTGCCTACTCTATGGGGGGCCTAACGAGCGTGGCGACAGTTGAGTGTGAAGATGGATTTCGGATAGAGGCCGATTATGTCGTCAACACGATACCGTTGGGGGTACTGAAGCACGGTAGCGTTCAGTTTGACCCTCCATTACCGTCGTGGAAGTCGGACGCCATCGACCGCCTGGGATTCGGTGTTCTGAACAAGGTCATTTTGGTGTACAAGGAGCCTTTCTGGGACGAGGACCGGGACATTTTCGGCGTCCTGAGAAACCCAACCAACCGGAACAGCCTGGACCAGAAGGACTACGCTTCGCAGAGGGGCCGGTTTTTTCAGTGGTTCAATATTTCCAAGACGAGCGGCCTACCAGTCCTGCTTGCACTCATGGCTGGCGATGCTGGCTTTGACACCGAACAGACATGCAACGACCACTTGGTGGCGGAAGCAACCACCATCCTCCGCAGCGTCTATGGCGACAGGATCCCAGATCCCGTGGAGACCGTTGTTACCAGATGGGCATCGGATAAATTTGCCCGTGGTAGCTACTCGTCCGCCGGACCCGATATGAAGGCCGATGATTACGATACTATGGCTCGGCCTATCGGCAACCTCTACTTCGCTGGCGAGCATACCTCCGGAACGCATCCGGCCACAGTCCATGGTGCATATCTCTCTGGTCTTCGCGCCGCCTCCGAAGTCCTCGATGCCATGCTCGGCCCTATCGAGGTGCCTACCCCGCTGATCATCCCCAGAGAGACGTCCCTTTCGCTGAAGCGCAAGGTGGCCGAGAGTAAAGATCCCATCCGCGCTCAACTGGAAGCCTATGAGATTGAGCTGTGGGATCACATCATTGGCCAGATTGGCCTGCGCCCGCTGGTGCCAAGCAAGCCAGCGACGAACGCGTACATCTTCTACAGCAAAGTACATTACGAAGATGCCAGGCGCAAGTGCGAAGAGGGCCGTAGGCCAGGTAAGGGGAAGGCGAGCGCCAACGAGGTAAGAGTGATGAGTGCCAAGATGTGGCGGGACGCGGGAGAAGAGGTAAAAAAGCCGTTTGTGGAGATGGCCGAGGAGCAGAAGAAGGTGCATGCGAAGGCTGTGGCTGAGTGGAAGGTTCACGCCGAGGAATGGGATCGCAAGGCTACGGATCTCAAAGGGAAATATGAACAAGAGCACCCGCCACCACCGCCCGGCGGGTTTGTAGGTGCCGACGAGGTGGATGGGAGGAGGAGTAAGAAGCGGGTGGAATCCTACGCTGAAAGCGATGGTAGCGACCTGGAGATGACTTTATAATCGGTCAGAACCGTTGGCAACAGAGCCAACGAAGCTCAGTATATTAGTGTTTCTTCAAGGGATGGCAGGTATTTATCTGCCTAACTAGTGATCGGAGGCAGGGTCTGTGTTATTTTTTTCTCTCTGCCACCCTTCATATTGCTCTCATGGGTTTTCCTTTCGGCTATACCACTCATTGTATTGTATCTTGACATCACAGAAACATGGCCGCTGGAGTTTTGCCCGGATGTTCTGTGGCATTTTGGGTGGCGTCTTGAATTCAAGTGTATTGAAATGCAAGAAGCAAGTTGCGGCTTTTTGACATGATTTGACGATGAACACGTTCATGGAGAGAAAGGGGTCTACAAGAGGTGTGGGATCGACTGGGATCAAGGCTGGCGAGTGGTTGGTCAGTAGGAATCCCCATTGTCCGAAGTTTGTTCGTCTTGTTGCTCATGGTTTACGTATGGCATATGGCATACTTGCCGGGTAACTTGAAGCGTCAGACAAAATATAGGTACCGGAAGCTTGTCTACCTTGCAGGAGAAGGTTGATGGACAAAAGAAAGGGGGTTATTGCCATCCAACATGCTGCACGGCCGTGTTGCGAAACTGATCATCTGACAGCCATACCTTAACGCACACGAGGGGACAATAGTAGGAGTATAATTTTATTCAGGGAAATATGCGGGCTTTATACACTAAGGGTGCGATTCGCCGAAGGCAAGAGGGGCTGTGCAGCTCTTTCATATCTTGGTAGTACACAAAGGGAAACAGGCCGCCCCTTTTCCCCCCTTCCAAAGCACGACTGGGCAGGATTGGGCTTTCCTCTCTCTTCTATCAGCGCCTTGCTTTTACTACTATACTCTTTACATATCCTCCGAGGCAATAGCACCGGTGATAATTTCAACCAGCTCGCCTGTAATGACGGCTTGACGGGTGCGGTTGAAGAGAATCTGGTATTTGCCAATCATCTCGCCGGCGTTCTTGGAAGCGTTCTACAAGGAGCACGTTAAGATTAGTTCGTTTATGAGAAGCAATGAGTAAATCTTACATCCATGGCGTTGCGGCGGGCGGAGATCTCGCAGGCATGTCCCTCGGACAAGCCCCAGAACACAGAGTTGGCAAGGGAGTATTCCCGCATGTTGGGCAGGACTTCCTCCTCAACCTCGAAGGCAGAGTAGTTGGCTAAATGATACAGAGTAAGTCGGTATGTTCAGAAGGCTGGAATAATGCAGAGACACATACGAGACGCAAGGAAGGTGTCCTCGGAAAATGCCGCAATGGTGGAAGGCTCGTAGCTCGAGACGTTGATGAACTTGTTGTAAACAATCTCAACCTCGCTGTAGTCGCCGGGAAGCTGAACAATCTGGTCGGCGATAGCCTGGGCCTCGGTGAAGCTCGGGACATCCTTGCCCACGCCAGCGAAGCTCAGAACAATGTTCTGCGCGTTGGTGCGGGACAGCTGGGCTCTGCACTTCTCGCCGAGGATCACCAGGTCGAAGTTGGGGTTGCCGATGGCCTCACGGCGGATGTAGCGGGTAAGGCCAGAGTGGATGCCACCGCAGAGGCCCTTGTCGGAGCTGCAGACCACGATGAGCTTCTTCTTGCCCTCGCCCTCGTCGGTCTTGGTCTCGGCCGACGCGTACACCTCGTT
>Ga0247760_1001313_pt1 | contig 23490 bp, 14 predicted proteins | sample UWRJL171409R4_FD_179936 | JGI IMG/M metagenome (GOLD analysis project Ga0247760, IMG submission 179936) | Plant litter microbial communities from Arlington Agricultural Research Station in Wisconsin, United States - UWRJ-L171-409R-4 | ecosystem: Environmental > Terrestrial > Plant litter >... | reverse complement strand
CTTTTATTGTTTTTTTTTTTTTTTTTTTTTTTTGTGCCTTAGACTTTCAAGCTGCAGCAAGGAAACGACAATGACAGTTGGGACAGGTTGAAGAAACAAGCCTTTGTAGAAGTGAGAACGGTTGTGTTAGGGTAAGATATACATTCAGGCGAGTTATAGTCTAGGTAGTCTCTTACCACACGTTCAAATATGTACGGACCGTAACGTCAAGGCAGTATGGCCTTGACTACGATAATTCCTTTCTTGACCTCGCTTTTGGTGCTCGTTCCCAGAGACATCACCAACGACTGTGCCCAGTATTGAGTGTTGGGATATCCGTACTGCAAAATGAAAACTGCCGGTTTCAATCTCGTAGCATTAGTACAACGTACGGGCCCTCCTAACCAGACACTTGCTGGGATGGGAAAACTGGACTCAGTTTGATGGTTCGATTATTGGTTCATTCCATCCATGCCCTCTGTTTTGTGTGCATTTTCCTCTTATGGTGAAGCAATGGAAAAAGTGCTACGTTGCTCAACAATTCAGATGAAGAAGTCGTTCCGCTCGAACAACTGTTGTTGTTGTTGACAGGGAAAGGGGCAGTTTGGTCTTGATCCAGGGTTAGGGCTGGTCTAGAATCCATGGGCGGATTGGACAGGTATGTATTTCTTCGAAGCTCAAATGTCATTACGCTTTGCAGGAATAGCCAAACCTCGTTTCGGTTCTCATTAGGATACTCGGGCATATAGGTAGATGGAGCGGTAGAACGGACTCTGAGGGGCCGAAGTCCTGATGTTCCGCTTAGTTTGAGGTTGGTCGCATCTGCTCTGACTCACCGAAGTCGGTCCTCCCTGTGCCCCGCCAACTTTTATGAAACCCCGCCATCGACTCACCCTGCCCAGCAAATACCCAACCCAACCACTTTTGCGGCTCGAAACCAGACGCAAAAAATATTGCGATTGACTACGCAGCAAGACAGCTAATTCACCATGGCAACGGTCCAGGAACTTGCCGAGCGCCTCAAGAGCGACGCGAAATGTTACATTGACCCCGCAGTGGGCAAGGACGACGAGACCGCAGATGGCTCCGAGGCCAAGCCGTACCAGTCCCTCTACCATGGCCTTATCCAGCACCTCGATAAGCCCGCCACGACATACCTCACCCTAATAGCTCCCAAGGAGGGGTCCTCGGATGGCCCTACCTGGGAGGAGCCCGCCAAGAGCGCCATGAAGAAGGCCGTGGGCCGCGTCGACGCTTACAAGAAGAAGCTGGCCAAGGAGCAGCAAGCCGCCAACAAGGACGAGGAGGAGCGCCAGCGGCGTCTCAAGAACCTCGAGGAGGCCAAGAAGATCGTGCTCAAGGAGGACGAGTCGCTACCCGCAGCGGTCAGGATCAAGCTCAACAACAAGTCGGTAGCGCTTGGCGACGAGAACACCAAGGGCACCCGCGTCAAGGTGTACGGCCGTATTCTCAACTTCCGCGCCCAGAAGAGTGCGACTTTCCTCGACCTCAAGGATGGCTACGGCGTGCTTCAGTGCGTGCTTCCTGCTGGCGACTTGACAAAGTGCTATGACGCATTGATGTTTGCGCAGGAGACCGCCCTCGTGCTCTACGGCGAGCTGAAGAAGGTCCCGGCTGCCAACAAGGCAATTGACGACCGTGAGCTCCAAGTCGACTACTTCAAGGTCCTAGGAAGCGCGCCGAGCGACATGGATGCCATTTCCAACAAGGTTTCGAGGCAGCAGGATCCCTGGGACGCCCAGATGCTTGACAACCGTCACCTTGTCCTCAGGGGCGAGAACGCTTCGGCGGTCATGAAGCTCCGAGAGTCTGTCGAGATGGCCTTTATCGATACCTATCGCGAGATGGAGTTCAGGAAGGTGTCCCCTCCGGCCATGGTCCAGACACAAGTCGAAGGTGGATCGACGCTGTTCAAGTATGACTATTATGGAGAAGAGGCATACTTGACCCAGTCGAGCCAGCTGTATCTTGAGACGGTTATTCAGTCTCTCGGCAACGTCTGGTGCTTGGAGAAGTCGTTCCGTGCTGAGCGCAGTTTGACACGACGACACTTGTCGGAATACTCCCACGTCGAAGCCGAGTTAGATTTCATCGAGTTTGAAGATTTGCTGGAACATCTGGAGGAGATCATCTCGCAAGTGGTTGACAAGATTCTCGACAACCCGGTCTCAGCCAGCTACGTCAAGCTTCTGAACCCCGACTTCAAGAAGCCGTCCCGGCCGTTCATGCGCATGAAGTATGCGGACGCTATTGAGTGGCTGAACAAGCAGGACCCGCCTATTGTCAACGAAGAGGGCAGCCTCCACGTCTTCGGTGACGACATCGCTGAGGCGGCAGAGCGCAGGATGACGGACATCATCAACCGGCCCATCTTCCTCACTCACTTCCCGGTAGAGATCAAGGCATTCTACATGAAGAAGGACCCCAACGACCTGCGCGTCACGGAGAGTGTTGACGTTCTGATGCCGGGTGTTGGAGAGATTGTTGGTGGGTCAATGAGAATGGATGACTATGACGAGCTGATCGAGGCGTACAAGAAGAACGGTATGTTGAAGTTCCCGATGATATTGGTGCCAAAGCTGACAACCTTGTTCAGGAATTGGCCACGAGCCCTACTACTGGTACACTGACCAGCGGAAGTACGGCAGCAGCCCGCACGGCGGATACGGGCTCGGTCTTGAGCGCTTCCTCGCTTGGATGGCTAACCGCCACACTGTACGCGAGACATGCTTGTACCCGCGCTTCATGGGACGTTGCAAGCCCTGATAGCTGTTACTTGTGGGCGGAGAGGACGGATAGACGTGAAGGAAGGCAAGGAGTTCTGGTGCTTGGGCGGCTCGATGGGATGCTACCCAGGGAACATTATTTAGACTTGCGGGCCCATAAATTTACGTTGTGTTAACGATTATTGACGAGTAACTGTGCTTGAAAGGGCAGCATTCCACGTCTTTTCGCAAGCAATTCGGTGAGAATATGCCAAGTTTGGTGGTTTGCTGAACAATGGGAGCGCTTGGCCCTTCTGATAGTCGGTACCAACAAGGTTGGTGTCGCAAAAAATGCCTGAACAAAGGATGCAGCTGGCAACGGTGGAGAGATGGAAACGCGGACACTTGGGTGGTGATTCGAAATAGAAACGCACGTGGAGTTGAGCTACACGAGATTGGATCGTCTGCCACGGCGCGGGTTCCTGCAGCATGATGCAGAAACGATGGACGGTTCGACGGCGTGGAGCGAAGGAAAAGAATGTGGAGGCGAGTTCCAAGGTTGGCGGGGTGCATGCCTCCTTTTCCGCTTTTCCCCAATGTGCTCCTGCTGTGGGGACAGTGAGCGCTGCACTGTCGGCTCTTTCGTGCTCTTTCTCTGGCACGACTGGGTATCTTTTCCCGTCGAGTGGCGAAGATGGAGAGAGGGACTGGGAGAGAGAGGACGATTCGAGATATGCACGAAACCAAGCACGTGTATCAGACGCGGCGCTTGGCTGAAGTTTTTGACTGGTCGGCTATACCGAATTTGATTGGCTGCCAATCCACACTCGAGCCCAGACCTTTTCGGCGTACTCCTCCAGTTCTTGAACGCTGAAAACGAAGTCTCCCTCCCCAGGACCCGGATCTCTAAGGAAGAGAAGCCAGAACGACAGTACCAATGCACCGCTAGTGACATTGTACGATGTCGGGTTAGTAGTAGTGTTTCGGGTAATGGTGATGCTTTGTCGGAGTATAGGTGTTGGGTGTTGAAGAGAGTGTCGTGTTGTGGTAGCTGCAAGGCGAACTTGCATCTCTTCCTCCCACTTCTCTAAAAGGATTGTAGTACCGTTGAACTTGGCAAGAAGAACAATCTTAACCTCGTGGTTCGACATAGAAAACCACCGCTGCATAGCTATATGTAATTTCCCTAACGACTGAGAGAATCCTGCTTCGATAACAAGTGTTGGCCAGGCACCATTAGCAGCTCGTTGAGGCTCTGGGCCACTAGTCGAATCACCCTCTTTACTGCTTCGGCTAGAATGGCCTTGTGCTGAAAGTGTAGCGCTGCCGATATCTGCCCAACTATTCTTTAAACCCATATCGCAAATCTGCCCGAGAAACTCGTTGTATAGCCGTTTGTGGAGTTGCTCATGAAGGGCAGTTGTGATCGTGATAATCAGGATTTGAGAACTGCTGTCGTAATCGCGGAGGCGGAACTTGCGGTCTTGCTTCTCTCGGGCACGCTCGATTTTGGTGAAATTAATGAGAGATACATCTAAATATTTAGTATATTATATAACAATAAGAGGGCAATACTATACTTGTGACGGTAAGGGAATCCCCACTAGTGTGATCAATTGCGTCGAAGAGATCTTGTGTCTTGGTGAATCGCACGGCCGGGGGATCGCTATCTTTAGTCGAATTTACCGAAGTCGGTATGGCAGATACCGACGGAACTGCCGATAAAGCCGACACTGACGGAGATATCGACCTTGATGTGATTGACGCCATGTTGAAGCATTGCTGAAGCTAGGATCCGTGAAGTAGGATGCATAGGGAAGCCATTGGAGGGGTACAGGGGTGCTCAAGCTTGTTGAAAATGGCGGGTCCGCACTAGCCAAAAACGGCAGTCCAGGCAGCGACACAGACACTCGGGCTGGTGTTTCTGCCGGTTCGCTGAGGCGACGAGCCGGGTATTTCGAAAGGACGCGGGAGATGGACTAGATCGGGACCCCTCCTTTTGCACACATGACATGCCACCCCAAAACGGGTGAAAACATATGAGTTGATAGGCAGATCGGATGGAGTCTCTGCGCGAGCTGAGCCAGACGGCCCTGCATCGAAAGGTCCTGGTGGTCGAGTTTCGGCACAGAGTCAGTTCGTCACCCCCCAAGAGTCGGACTGGAAGAAGGGTCCGGCCCTGCGGGGGAAAATTGCGATGGGAAGGTTGTAATAGGAGATCATAGCTTTTGTGCAACCACTTCGAAAGGCAAATCCTTCGTCTACACTAGGCGCCGTCCCAAAGCCTGGATGCGCAGGGGGACCTGCAGTGAAATGTTCCCGATGTCAGGGTCACCTCCACAGTCCACTCGGCGGACCGCTGTACCTGACAAGAGCTCTTACCTTGGTGAAGTGTGTGGCAGAGAATCACCACTAGGGGTATCTTCGATGTAACTTCGCACTCATGTCCACCAGGCCCTCCTGGCGCGGGTGTCGCAATCGAGGGGCGTCGGCCGCGCCCAGTGAGGCCCGTCTGTCTTTCCCATCCTCCAAGTCTAGGGACCAGCGAGATTGGGCCGGCCGATTGCAAGTAGATTCTCCCTCGTAGGATAAATGTATAATGTATTGCATCCCTACCTAATAACGAGCGATGTTGGTGGTTGACAGCCCGGGTCGTTCTCGTTTTGAGGGAGATGCGCGTTAACACGGCTGGGTCACTCGTGGGCCCATGTGCGGCTATTCTTGCAGCGGACCTGCGTGTGGAGACGAAAAAGTAACTTGGCACCAGATATGTCTCCTGAAATCGCAATTTAAAGTGGTCGTCGAGCCAATCCCCATTAGGGCCCCCTGGCCTCCCTTCTCTCATTCTCCTTGTCACCAATCCTTCGCCTTTCTTTTCCTCCTCTTTTTCTACCCACTCCCTCGTTCATTCGACGTTTGACGTTTGGTTGTCGTCGTCCTCTCGATATCCTATTCTCTTTCTTCTATTTCTTGTGTCTTGCCGCCGCTCCTCGACCTTGCAAGCCGCAAGACCGCCCGCCCCATCGGCCTCGCTGCCGTGCCTTCTTGCCGGCCTGCTTTTGCTTGTCTTCCTCCCACACTCGTTCCAAGATATTGTCTTCTAATTTTTTTTGACAACTACCTACCCATCGAACCAGCTCGTCCGGCGACTCGAATCACCTTGACCCGAATTGATCCGACCTGTTTCGTTGAGGAAGCCAATCTTGCCCCTTCTCGACACTCGCTTGAGAGAAAGAAAATACTCGATTTCAATAGCTTGTTTTTAATACCAAGAAAACCACCTCTTTGTCCGGAGGACGCCAGGGTGCTCAGCCAATTTCGACCTTGCCACGAGCCAATCGCCTTTGCTCCCGATCGGGAGAGCCGCAGCCATTGACTCCCTTTACAAGGACTTACATTGACTCAAATATTCCTTTCTCTGGATCCGGCCTGTGTCTTCGCAAGCCGTCCCCCCGTCTTTGCGTCCTCGCCCTGACCGACAAGCCCGGACCTTTGGGACCCGGCCTTGCATATACTCCAGCGTGCATATCGGTCTAGGATCTATCCTTTCGGCGGTACATCGTTTGCCCTAGCATCGTTGAATAACATCACCAGAGGCTAAGGGTGGATCTTCGATATTCGCTTGTCCTCTCAGTCCGATCTTCGGCACGTCTAACGACCTTATATCTTTCTTGCTCGTGCCTTTTACGAGGCACGTCTAAACCGGCAAAACGGCTGTCCTATCCCACGTCTCGCGGGACTCCCTTGTCCCTCCGCATCTTCTCGGGATGCAGGACATGAACGGTCAGCAGTCGGGGCCCAGCGCCCCGGGGCGTTTTGGCCACTCCTCGAAGCCTTCCAACAGCGACACGGGCTTCTCGCACGGCGCCTTCACTTCCAATATTTCCGGCTTCGGCGACGGACGTCCTCGGCGCGCCAACGTCCCGAGCATCAATACCCAGCAGATGCAGATGCAGCAGCAGAATCATGGCCATGGTGCTGATCTGACGACTCCCGGCACGGCTTTTGACATGCAGTTCACCCCATTGCTGCCATCCCAGCTGCTCCTCGGCAGCCCGTTCCAGCCAGGAACCCCTGCTGCGTTTGCTAACCCGCACTTTCAGAATGTGTCGGGTTATCAGCATGCCCAGCACCACAATATGCAGCATCAACAGAATGGCGCGTCCAGTCCGGTGCAGCAGTCCATTTCTCCCCAGATCTACCAATCTCTCGTCTCGCCCTCGGCCTACGGCGCGCCTCAGTTCTACTCGCCGCAGTCACCGAGTTCGTCCTACAACGGTATGACCGGCCAGATGCAGGTCCCCATGCAGCCGACTTCCCCAGTCTCCATGGCCCCCGGGATTGTTACTGGCACGAGCCGCACTGTCTATCTGGGCAACATCCCCCCCGACACTTCCGCCGAGGAGATCTTGGGCCATGTTCGAAGCGGACAGATTGAGTCTGTCCGTCTTCTCCCCGACAAGAACTGCGCCTTCATCTCGTTCTTGGATGCGAGCTCTGCCACGCATTTCCACTCTGATGCCATCTTGAAAAAGCTCTGCATCAAGGGCCAGGATATCAAGATTGGCTGGGGCAAACCTTCCCAGGTGCCGACTTCGGTCGCGCTTGGCGTTCAGCAGTCGGGTGCCTCGCGTAACGTCTATCTTGGAAACTTGCCGGAGGAGATTACTGAGGAGGAGCTGCGGGAGGATCTCGGCAAGTTCGGTGCCATTGATACGGTCAAGATTGTGCGGGAGAAGAACATTGCTTTTGTGCATTTCCTGTCTATTGCGAACGCGATCAAAGCCGTGTCTCAGTTGCCGCAGGAGCCGAAGTGGCAGTCGCCTCGCCGTGTGTACTACGGAAAGGACAGGTGCGCATATGTTTCCAAGACACAGCAGCAAAACGCTGCCCAGTATCTCGGAATTGCCCCTGGTTACGCCCATATGCTCACTGGCGCCGATCGCGATCTCATCTCTAGCGCTCTGGCCCAACAGTCGGTCGCTGCTGCTGCGGTTGCTACCACGGCCGGTGGAATCAATAACCTCGGAAACAGAACCATCTACCTTGGAAACATCCATCCGGAGACCACGATTGAAGAGATTTGCAATGTTGTCCGTGGGGGCCTCCTGCACCACATCAGGTACATCCCTGACAAGCACATCTGCTTCGTCACCTTCATTGATCCCACAGCCGCCGCCTCGTTCTATGCCCTGAGCAACCTTCAGGGACTGATGATTCACAACCGTCGGTTGAAGATTGGCTGGGGTAAGCATTCCGGTGCGCTGCCGCCAGCGATCGCATTGGCTGTCAGTGGCGGTGCCTCGCGTAACGTGTATATCGGCAACCTCGATGAAACGTGGACCGAAGAGCGTCTTCGCCAAGATTTCTCCGAGTATGGTGAGATCGAGCTTGTCAACGCCTTGCGCGAGAAGAGCTGTGCGTTCGTCAACTTCACCAACATCGCGAACGCCATCAAGGCCATCGAGGCTGTCAGAGGCAAGGACGAGTACAAGAAGTTCAAGGTCAACTTTGGCAAGGACCGCTGCGGTAATCCCCCGAGACAGATGCAGTCACAATCTCAGTCGCCGCGGGACCAGGTTCCTTCGCCCCCTCCCCAGGGCAGCCAAAATGGCAACTCACCGACGGGTACTGGGGCCCCCTCTGCGCCTGCCTTGTTCAATAACAACAACCCCCTCACCCTGTACCTGAACCATGTGTCGCATCAGGCCCATCAGCACCAGCACCAGCAGCAGCAGGTATTGGCGGCTCAACAAGCAGCGTTGTTTGGCACCGCTTCCTCGTCGCCCAATGAGCCCGGCCTGTCTCTGGAGGTCCCGCAAGGCCCCATTTCCGGTCACCAGCAGTCAGCTAGCATCTCGAACGGATACATGACCAGCGCCTCCAGCTCTGGTGCAACGACCATTGGTGGATTGCTCGCTCCTGGCCGCGCGTCCCATAACCGGGCCGTGAGCTTACCTGTCCTAGCTCCCGGCTTCGAGAACGGCGGTACGAGCCCGAACAGTCTCCAGGGTAGCTCCGGAGGCAGTGATGGTGAGCGTCGTGGCCACCAATATCAGGCCAGCTTCGGAGGTATGGGTGCCGGATTTGGCCTGGCCATTCAAGGCAGTCTCAACGGCTGGGTTGAGGAAGAAGTTGCCAACTAAAATGACGCAAAGGGACTGTAGGCCGAATCTTGGGACCAAGTGACGACACGGACATTGATGGAAAAGTTTGTGAAAGTTTGGTTACTGTGTTGTAATTACTGGGTCGTCGAGTTTTGTGTTTGTCGTTCTCTTCTCAGTTTCTTTCTCGTCGACTCGTTCTCTTCTAATAGCGCAAATTTTCACCTGTATCATGTTTGACTATTATCAAGTTTCTTTTTTCTCTTCATTTACACACCGAGCCTGGAAACCGTCGACAAGCTCCGGCGTGCCAGCGCTTCAGGCTCCAGTTTGCTTTGCTGAGGAATATAGGATGGTGGCGGGATGGGAATTTCGAAATAGTAGGGAGGGCGGGTGGGAGAAGGGATTGAAACCTGGCCAGTATTTCTGGCACGGCGACGGATGGTCCTCCGGTCTAGGGAGGTAATTCATATACAGAACGCATAGGGTGGGAGCGTGTGTAGGAAAGAGACCGCGCTGGATAACAGAAGGTTGGGTGGGATAGTGCAGCATTGTTGCTCGGTTATTTCACCAGAGCGCGATGCTTAGTCGTACACCCTTGGCTTCGGTTAAATCAACTGATCAGAAAATCCAAGTTCCTGCGCGATCATAATGCGAGAATTTCAGAGTGATGTAAGGCGATTTGGTACGGATCCGTATGCAGAGGTCGAACACGGCTGAGCTTTCGTAGTTAGGGTTAGGGTTAGAGTGTTGGTTGGCATTCGCGCCATGACGGTCACTCGCGACTCCAGGCAACAACAGCTTAGGCTCAGAAGAATGACAACACAATGATTTTCTTGAGGCCCGCATGGCTTTTCAATTCGATATTTGATCCTTTTCTCTGAGAGTAATTTCACTCAAACGCGGCTGCTGCCTCTAATCATTCCTAATCTCACTCACCCAAAACCTTCGCGAACCCATCGCATCGCACCACCAGTCACAACCACGAGATGAGCAAAATAAGACGCCCCAAATCTCCCGATGTTGACGCTATTGAAGAAGATGAGAAACAATACGGCGCTGGGTCTTTGAATCTTGAGGAGCTCGAAGAGCAGTGAGTTCCCTTCCCTTTCTCACACAAGAAACAAACACCAACCCAGTCATTTACCCAATAACAGCTTCCCAAACCGTCCCCGCAACCACTCCAAAACTTTCTTGTTTTCGGAACTCTTCAGATCCCTCTTCAACCCCCTCATAGAATGCAAACCCACCCCCTCGGGCGTCGCCGCCGGCGGACCTGCCGCACGTGCTGCACGCGGTCGTGCCAGGCGCGGCGGCGCGCCCTCTGGGGCCTCGTACCACGAGCAGCGCCGTCATATCATCGAGCGCTTCATGTCGCGGTGGCGGAGCGATGTGGGGAATGACTTCTACCCAGCCATGCGGCTTATCTTGCCCGACAAGGATCGCGACCGGGGCACTTATGGGCTCAAGGAGAGTACCATCGGGAAGCTCCTGGTCAAGGCGATGAAAATTGATCGGAACTCTGAGGATGGGTATGGCTTGATGCATTGGAAGCTGCCTGGGCAGGGCGGCGGGGCCGGGCGGTCGTCGGCGGGAGATTTCGCGGGGAGGTGCTATGAGGTTGTGGCGAAGAGGCAGATGCGTACGCAGCCGGGGGAGCTGACGATCGGGGAGGTGAACGTCATGCTGGATCGGTTGGCGGGCGCGAGTGGCGAAGCGGAGCAACTGCCTATCTTTGAGCAGTTTTATCAGGCGATGAACGCTGAGGAGATGATGTGGTTGGTACGGATTATGCTGAAGGATATGAAGGTGGGCGCGACGGAGAGGACGTTTCTGGCGCTACTGCATCCGGACGCGGAGGCGCTGTTCAATGTGTCGAGCAGCTTGAGGAGAGTGTGCTGGGAGCTGTGGGACACGGAGTTCAGGCTTGAGCAGCAAGAGACGGGGGTGAAGCTCATGTCCATATTTCAGCCACAGCTGGCACAGTTTCAACCGACGTCGGCGTCGTTTGCAAAATTGGTCGCGAACTTGGGCGTCACGGAGGATAACCCGGTGTTTTGGATCGAAGAGAAGCTGGACGGAGAGCGCATGCAGATGCACATGGAGGAGGATGACACCGTGGCGGGAGGGTTCAGGTTTGCATTCTGGTCAAGGAAGGCGAAGAATTATACCTACCTCTATGGCGAGGGGCTCCAGGACGACAAATCGGCACTTACAAGGCACCTGGAGAATACGTTCGACCCGGCCGTACGCAATCTGATTCTCGATGGTGAGATGATTACCTGGGATCCGGAGGTGGACAAAATCGTGCCATTTGGTACCCTCAAAACGGCCGCGCTGGAGCAGCAGAATAATCCGTTTCAGACAGGACCACGGCCTCTGTACCGCGTGTTTGATATTCTTCTGCTAAACGACCAACCACTTACCGAGTATACGCTTGCGGAGCGTCATGGGGCACTTGAGAGGGCCGTTAAAGGTGTACCGCGCCGGTTGGAAATCCACCCATATGAAGCCGTCACCTCACCTGAAGCCATCGAGCCGCAATTACGCAACGTCGTCGCTGAGGCTTCAGAGGGACTGGTGCTCAAGAACCCAGGCTCGCGGTACCAACTGAACAGTCGAAATAACGACTGGATCAAAGTGAAGCCTGAGTATATGAGCGAGTTTGGTGAGTCGTTCGACTGCGTTATCATCGGCGGCTACTACGGCTCTGGTAGACGCGGAGGTACGCTTTCGAGCTTCCTCTGCGGTGTGCGAGTGGGTGAGAACTTCGTACGCACTGGCATGAGCTCCGAGAAGTGCCTGAGCTTCTGCAAGGTTGGCGGTGGCTTCAAGGCTGAGGACTATCTTGAGATCAAGCATCTCACTGAAGGCAAGTGGCACGACTGGAATACCGCCAAGGCCGCGGATTTCATCGGGCTCGCTGGCGCCGGAAACCTACTATGTGAACGGCCTGATATGTGGATTCGTCCGAGCGAATCGATCGTCATCTCAATCAAAGGCTCTTCTATTACGCCGTCAGACCAATTTGCTCTCGGCTGGACGTTACGATTCCCCCGCTTCCGCCGGCTACGTAAAGACAAAGACACCGGCATGGACACCGACGAATTTGAGGCCATTCGAGGCAAGGTGAATCAGGAGGAAAAAGACCGAAAGGCAATGGAAATGGAAAACCGGAAGCGTAAGCCGGCGATCAAGCGCGCGAAGCACGACTTGGTCATTGCAGGGACAGATCCCACAGCGCCGGCCCAGTTTGACGCTCGCGCTCTTCGCACGAGCGAGCTGTTCAAGGGGCTAGACTTCTGCGTCTTGACGGAGACTACGAGGCCTGTTAAGACGACAGGGGTTTTGCCCGAGACGGGCCGGCCAGTCAAGATGACCAAGCCGGCGCTGGAGCAGCTGATCAAGGAGAATGGCGGGCGTATTCACCAGAAGATCGACAAGGGAATCCCGATAATTGTCGTAGCTGATAAGAATGTGGTGCGTGTGGCAAGCTTGAAAAAGGCAGGCGATGTCGACATCGTACGGCCCAAGTGGTTGTTTGACTGTCTTGCGCAACGGCAGGGCAACGATGAGGGGTATCTACTACCTTTCGAAGAGAATCACATGTTATTTGCGACGGAGGCGACGGAGCTGGTGGTGGAGGGGAACACGGATCGGTTCGGCGACAGCTATGCGCGCGACATGACGGATGTGAAGGAGCTAGAGGGGATCTTGGAATCTATGGAAACACCGCCGGACAGTCAATTTGATGCCGGGCAGTTTCTGGACCAGCTGGAGGAACATGGTCATGGACTGGAGGGCCTCAAGGGGCTCGTATTTAGAAAGTGCAAAGTCTTCTTTGCACTGGGAGATGGGGTCTCACAGGAAATACATGCGGTCGAGCTGGGGAATTACGTCAACTTCGGGAGTGGAGAGGTTGTAACCGGTCTTGATGATGGGGGGGTTACGCACGTCGTGGTGGTTGCGAGAGATGAAAAGCAGAGCAGAGAGGTGGCGGCCGACCTGAGGTTCAAGGTTAGCTCGATGAGAAAGGTGCCCAGGATTGTAACGCAGCAGTGGGTAAAAGATTGCTGGGAGGAGGGCACGTTGGTTGATGAAGAGGGGTATGCACCTGTCTGAGGTGACGGTGCCTATGATACATATGGCTGATATGCTGGAATGAAGGTTATGAGAGATGCGAAGTGTACAATAACGCTGGGGCTCACCAGTTGGACTTGTTTATGAACTACATACGAAACTCGTATTGATATCTATGAGAGAAGCCGGCGCTGTATTTTATTCAATAATGACTATTATCCTGCCAATCTACCTGCGCTCTCGACCGCTGTTCAACCAACTCATGAATATGAATATGAACCATAATCACTTTCCAATCGTCAAGAACAACCTATCCCCCACATCGCCCAGACCAGGCTTCAACATCCCAGTGTCTGTCAACTCCTTGTCAATACCCGCCAGCCACAGCTCCACTCCCTCCGGCCACTCCTCGGCAGCGCGCACAACGCCCGGTACGGCGCCCAGCACGGAAAGCACAATGATTCGCTGCGTGCCCCACTCGCGCAGCGTCTGGATGGCCGCGGCGCAGGTTCCTCCTGTGGCGATGACGGGGTCTAGGATGATGGCTAGTCGCGAGGCGGAGGCGTTTCCGTCGTGCGTCGGGGGCTGGTGGTTCGGCAGGTTGTTGTAGTATTCGACTGGCTGGAGGGTGGTGGGCTCGCGGTAGAGGCCGAGGTGGTGCACTGGGACCGGAGAGGGGAGGAGGGTCTCGATTGCTGGGGGGGAGGGAGGTTTAGTTGGCTGGTGGATTGGTAGACTGGAGGGAGAGGTGGTGTCTTGGTTTATTGGGGGAGGGGAAGTGAAAGAAATAAGGGAGGGCGGTTGGTACCTTCTACCATGCCTAGGCCGGAGCGCAGGATGGGCACCAGGGAGATGGTCTCGGGGGTTACGGTGGTGGTTTGATAGTCGAAGCCCAGGGGCGTGAGGCCCTGTGGTGGTGTCAGTCCTGGTGATGTCATGCGGGGAACCAAACAACGTCAACATACACTTGGGCCGGGTGTGGCAACGACGGCCTGCGCGAGGGCCTCGCAGCCCACGATCAGAGAGATCTCATGTATCAGCCTCTTGACGTCCTTTGCGCTGGCGTCTTTGGACCGCAGCTGGCCAAGCTTGGCTAGCAGACAGGGGTGCTTCGAGACGTGCACGTTGGCGGGCAGCTGGACTTGTTGTACCATTTTGGGTGTCTACGGGAGTGGAACAAAGGGGCGCGAGATGGGAGTGAGGTGGAGGGGAGAGGTGGGATTATACGATGGACGGCGGTACTCAGGAATACGACGGGCACTGGATCCTGGGGAACGGGGAGCGAGTGAGTGGTGACTTCCTTCTCCTGCTACTAGTAGTAGATAAGAATCCAAGACAACGAACGGTCCGTTTGCGGCGCCGTCCTAGGGCTGCTGCCAGTTGATCATGTGCCTGCGCTTGACGTGTCCCGGGTACGCTTCCGGCCGCGTTTGCTTCCACCTGTCGGGCATGGCTGGCCTATGAGGTCGGTCCCTCGTTCCGGTCCCTGAAACCTGTGAGGTAACTGTGCCGCCGTTCAGTGGAAGGCGCTGAGGGTCTCACCGCCCCCCAAGCACCGAGGCGGGGCCCGCCGGAATCCCGGCGGGTGGGTGGGGAGCATTGGACAGGGGTAGCTAGCAGCCGATAAGATAAGACGAAGCTCCTTCAGCGATACCACCATCCCTAGCCTCTTTGCTTTGTTGAAGAAATTTGATTCAAGATGTTTCTACACGCACAGCAGTTGCGCTAAATCCCGCTACGTGTTGCCGTCACTGATTGCACGCGAGTCGGCCTGCTTATTCAGGGCCCATTCCTGCCGGCAAGCGTCCTGGATTCTTGGCACTGTTCCCGGGATGTTGGAGCAACCTTGAGCAACACACGAGAGTGACACCATCGAGCCGAATCCCTCTGACAAGCGAGTGCTGTATCACGGGTCTTTTGGCCCATCCTTGGTATCACAATGGCACAAATAACCGGAATCGATAATCTACAAGAGGAATACGATGCGCCTGAGTCATATCGCAACCTCGACGATGCCGCCGTGCCGCCACTCCATGGTGTTGAAGAGGAGGCGCATTGGGCAACCGCGCCAGTATTGCAGCGGAGTCAATCTCGCGCTGCATCTCAGAGGGAAGCACGCAATGTCCGCCGCCATTCGACACGCTCGCAGGCCGACTACGATGTCCCTGATACGTACACCAATCTCAACGAGGTAACCGAGGTGCCGCCTGTCCAAAACCCAGACGAAGAGCCCATTCATCGGTATGAGTCTCTGGAGCATGTTAGAGCACTGGATCGGGAGATCTCTCAACCGGGGAGGTTCCGGAGGCGGGAATCTGTCGTGCCTGGGCCACCTGGGGCTAAGAGGGAGGAAGATGGGAAAGCCAGGGTTTCTCGCCTAGCGACCCAGACATACACAGTCTCGTATCTCATACTGTTCTCCATGCTCGGTACCCTCGCCAGGCTGGGACTCCAGGCTTTAACGGCCTATCCAGGGATGCCCGTCATTTTCCCCTCCATCTGGCCAAATTTTGCGGGCAGCTTCATCATGGGTTTCCTCACCGAAGACCGCATGCTCTTCCGCAGCGCCATACCTCCCGCTTCCCCCCAAGACAATACCCCTAGCCGGTCCGGGGACGAAGAGAGGAATGCACATCTTGACCCTGAAGCCGCAAAGAGGGTTCATGCAGCCCTCAAGAAGACTATCCCCCTCTACATCGGTCTCGCCACGGGCTTCTGCGGCTCTTTTACTTCCTTCTCATCCTTCATCCGCGACCTTTTTCTCTCCCTGTCCAACGATCTTCCTCTTACAACACCGCGGAATGGTGGCTACTCCCTCGCCGCTGTCCTCGCAGTTCTCCTCACAACTGTAACCGCATCCCTATCCGCCCTCTTCATCGGCGCTCACCTTGCGATAGCGTTGGAGCCTTTCACTCCCTCTCTCCCTTACCTCTTCATCCGCAAAGTGCTCGACCGCGTCGCCGTTCCAATCGCATTTTGCGTATGGCTTGCCGCAGTTTTGCTCTGTATCTTCCCTCCAGACCGCTCCAGCGATCCCACTCAGGAGTTATGGCGAGGCGCCGCAACCTTTGCTCTCGCTTTCGCGCCGTTGGGTTGTCTCATACGCTTCTACGCCTCTCTGCGTCTTAACTCTCGCTTGGCGAGCTTCCCTCTAGGCACCTTCGCTGTCAATATTTCGGGTACTGCAATCCTCGGCATGGCGTGGGATCTTGCCCACGTTCCGCTTGGCGGGGTGGTTGGATGCCAGGTGCTACAAGGCGTGGAAGATGGCTTCTGTGGGTGTTTGACGACGGTGTCGACGTGGGTGGCGGAGTTGGCGACGCTACGAAGGCGTAATGCCTATATATATGGCGGAGTGAGCGTTACGGTGGGTTTTGGGCTACTGATCGCTATTATGGGTGGTCTGCGATGGGGCTCTGAGGGAGGGTTTGCGACGCTAGAATGCATTCATTCTCTGTAAGTTTGGTTTTGGTGTAGATACGGATTACCTTGATGATACCCGAACATTGTATTCTGTAGGTGAATACAGTAGCATGTCAATGTCTATGGCAGATACCATCTGAAATCGTCGCGTTTTGGAAAGCAGATAGGATGGAGGCAGCGTGGGCAAAAAGAAGACCACACAAGATACTTGTCATCAACAACAAAAATAAGGGGCTAGCCCTAACCCTGATCTTGACCCCGACCCGATTTGAACGATAACCTTTCGCTCTGGAGGCGAATGCGCTAGCCGTTGCGCCACGAGGCCAGATTGTACTGATGTTGTTGAAAGTTGTTCCCGAATCTATTCTTATTATTCCAGGCCGAAGTGGTGATGAGGGTTTGAGTATGGACCTGTGGATGGCCCGGGGATTGTGTAACGTGGGCGGAAGGTGAGATCTGCGTGGGGGTTCAGGAGTTAAAGTTTGTGGCTGCACACGCTTGGACGCAACTTCCTCAATCGCTCGCAGCGGCAAATTGAATTGGAACTCTATCAACTACGGAGACACGGAGACGAGTTCCTCATCTGTTATCTACGTGATTGTATCAAAGGTATTTTGGTATATTGTAACACCATATTTGCATGGCTGTCGGATGCCGTATGTGCAGCGCCCTCCCCTGGGGCGTCCCACCCCCACCAAACCACATTTTTTCCCCAACTCGATCTTGAACTTTGGATCTGAACCACCACCAAACTTGAGCGGCGGATGAGTTTCTACCGTCCTGGGCTTCCACCGGCTGAGCAACAACCAAGGAATCCATCTTTGCACGCGGCCTATGTTTCTGGCGTGGCTCATCAATTCTCAGCAATGACGGTCTGAGTCACATCCGGTGACGGAGCTAACCAGCTTCACAATACACAGCCCAACCTGACCTCAACCCCTGCAGCCGCAAAGAGCCTCATCAACTATTAAACTGCGAAGTAAACTCGAACATGGGATTATAACCTGCCATCTCTCACACACTCCACTCGCCACTGGGTTCAATTGCCACCTCTCGCCCTCAGCATGGCACCCACAGTCACCTTCGCTGATCCGCTCCCGCAATCCACACGCTCCGAGATCTTGGAGTGGCGTTTTCCTAAACCGTATCATAACAATGTCCTGACCGGTCGCTCTCGCGCCGCATGGCACACCTCGTTTATGATCCCGCAGCTCAACCTGCTCCTCGACGCAGGCCTGTGTATCAACAAAATCCGGCCCAAGCATATCTTCCTTACCCACGGCCATAGCGATCACACGCTTCTTGCTCCCGCCTTTGGCAAACGGGACGACCCCCCCGATGTGTTCTGCCCGGCCGAGATGGCATCTGTCTTTGAGGCCTTTTGTCACGCCCGCACAATGCTCAATCTCGGCGGTCTCATAACTCAGGACCACCTTGACGCTGCCGAAGGCTCAGACACGGACGACAGCTTGCTTGAAGGTCACCCTGCCGCCTCTGCCGGTGGTTTTCTCAATACGCACTTGATACACCCCGTCGCTGCTGGCAATGTAGTCTCTCTACGACGCACCCACAATATCACGGCCCAGGCATTCGCTTGTGACCACACAGTTCCCTGTCTCGGCTATGTCTTTCAGCAGACTACGCAGAAACTCAAGCCAGAGTACGCTTCCCTCCCAGGCACTGAGCTGCGGCGCCTGCGCCAGCAGGAAGGTGTTGAAATCACAGCGGCAATTACGACACCCATATTTGCCTTTCTCGGTGACACAACAGCTGCCACACTTGCAGCCGATCCAGAATGGCTCCAGGATGGAATTCCGGTTGTAATAACCGAGTGCAGCTTTCTATACGAGTCACATCGTGCCCAGGCCGCAAAGACGAAGCACACCATCTGGTCTGATTTGGAGAGGGTAGTACGGAAGTGGCCACGGACGACCTTTGTCCTCACGCACTTCAGTCTGCGATACAACGAGTCTGACGTCAGGAAATTCTTCAAGGAGATGATCGATCCGCCTGCGAATATTGTCGTCTGGGCGGACGGGGAGGATGACTGATTTCCAATGGATGTCGGGGCTGACACTTACACCATGAGTTCGGTACCAAAACCTATTTATAGCGATCAAGATACCCATTTCTGTGTTTGTTGGATTGTAGCTACCAGTTTTGACATATTTCTCTGCCGAAGACGAAAACTTGATGGTTGCAAGAAGTCTTGTAATCAAATGAGGACCGCTCGGGTACCATACCCGGATGCCCATCAGCCCCTTGAACCAGTGACAGTCAACTCCCAACCCTCTGTGAAACCCAACTAGAAATAAGCGGCAACGCACAACATGGGCAAGACTCTGTTTCAAACTCCCATGACTAAGTACGTGCACGATCGAACCGTCAATGTGACACAAACAATCAGAGAACTGCAGCCAGGACTGATACCTGGGTAAACAATGGGACTTGGAGTAACATCGACTTCCAACTTTCAAAGTACCTACCAACTCTGCATATATACAATCTCAACTCTTACATTCTCTCTACTAAGATCTCACGACAGCAGAGCAAGATCCTCCTTTAGCCAATCTCTCACATTTCCACCAACCGAAACAACTCCAAACCACAAACGTAGGTTCAACCACTCCCGCCTAATTGAAGCTTCGGCACCAAGCAACACGGGCGGGTTAAGAAGTTGTGGTGGCCATAAATACCACCAAGGCTCCCAATCGGCATTTTCGGATACACGCGACCGGGCCCATTAACAGGTACTTACTTCTCGGTGAGCGTCGACATGCCTTCGTCAACACAAGTTGTAGGGCAGAAAAAAAGCGGACACGAAATGTCCCTCAGTATTTGACAAAACAAAACCTAACTAGGTATCTAGGCGAACAAAGCCGCTTCACTAGATAGATAGGCGACCTCCCCAAGCCATATACTCCCCGAGGAGGCAGCCGGCCAAAAAAAAAGCCGAAAAAGAACAAGTGGGAAAGTGGCAATTGAAAAGAGAGCAAAAAATAGAGTGGGAGTGGGAATCGAACTGACATCACCGGCACTTGTCTACCTGATCCGGGAGGAACCTCAACCGGGAGGAGAACGAACCCGAACTGCCAGCTAGAACCACTGAGCCAAAGTCCCCATGGTAAGTGGTTCGTCCTTTGGTGAAAGGGTGTTCGTGGGACAGGGCTATATACCCTGAGCGTTGCAATGTGTTTCTGACACCTGCCAGTGGCCGTGGTTGTCGTCGTCTATGTTGCGCCACTAAGGTACCTCACCTACCAGGGCGTGTTTATTCAAGGTCCAAGCCATGGTGGTATGGTCGGAAATATCTAGGGCCCTGCTGCGCCTTCAGCCATTGAACATCTCGCACAGTCTGGGCAGGTATCTAGTAGGTATGGACGATACATTGAATATATTAGTAGACATTAGTACCATATTCTACTGCACCATTACACAATACCATTGACATGAGGTGATAAATAAGTAAGATATATGGTGATAATACAATCCCGGCTCCTGCAAAGCGTAGGTAGGTATCCGTATGTAACTAGCCAAAGAGGTATCATAAGTCCAAGTCCTCGCCCCAAAAAACCAAGGGTGCCCAGATCCCAAACCCAAACGCCTTTCCACGCCCGCCTACATATCGACATATGTGCCCAATCCTAGCACTCAACATCAAGCAAGCAAGCTCAAGCAAGCACCAACATCCCCCTCTCCAGCCTAACATTAACCTTCTTCGCCCTCTCCCCCGCATCCTGAATCCCCTCCACCGAGCCCACCGCTCTCCTCAGCTCCTCCGTCGACGCCAACAGCGTCGCCAGCTCCGAACTCTTCAGCACCGGGGTCCCCAACTTCTTAGTCCGATAAATCGTCAACCCCAAAAACACATACGCCAAGACCATCTGGACCGCCAGAAACACCGCCCATCCCCACTGAATAAACACATATGTCTCGTTCGACCAGGCCACACCCTTAAGGGTCTTGCTGTCGAGGAGGCTCGATCTGATCATGTTTGAGACGGCGATGGCGGTGCCGTTGAAGTACTTCCCGAGGTTTTCGAACTGGGTGGCCGTGTCGTTGAGGAGGTAGTCTGTGCCGTACAGCGCGGTGCGGAGGGCGAAGTAGTTCTGCTTCATGAAGGAGGCGAGATGGTCCGGGACGCCGTCGGCCATGAAGGAGTTGGAGAGGTCGAAGTAGCTGTTGTAGGTGATCATGTTTGAGACCTTGCGGTCGAAGCTGTAGAACTTCTTTGGGTCGCTGGGGGCGTCGGGGTCCGTGAGGTAGGTGGAGCCGCCGTCCTTATCGGCATAATCGCAGAAGTTGATGGCGAAGTCGGTCTTGAGGGTGCAGTTCGCGTTGTATAGGGGGCGGTTGTCCTTGGTGTCCAAGACCGCGTTGGATGTGGCAATTTGGCGGGTTATTGGGGTACCCGCAACGACCTCAGTCTCGTATGTGATGACACAGGCGTGGTATAGAATCTCGAGCGCGCGGAACTCCCAGGGTTTATCTTGGGAGCGGTCACGCCCTGGCCAGCTCACGTTGCCTGCGTTGCTATACATGACGTAGAAGCGGGCAATAGCCGTGTAGTTGTCATCTCGGGAGTCAAGGAATGAAAGACTCCTGTCGTTACCCGCGAGCATCATGGAGTACGACAAAGGCGTAACAAATGTAATTCCAACGGGCAAGGAGGCATTCCAGGACGTGGTGCCGTTTCCTTCGTAGACGGCATTTGCCCTGTTACTGCCGCCGGTCCAGTGTTCCGAGGTCGAATTCTTGAGCTCGACAACCTTCAGGAGGTGGGTGATGTCGTTCATCTTCATGCACATGCCGAGAGACTTGTACCGCTCAAAGGTACAGTTCGACGATGCGCAGGTCGGCTCGAGAGGTGGCACGGGATGCTCAAGCGAGCTGGACATGCCGCCAAATGTCGCCTTGGTGATGTCTGATAAGCTCCGGACGGTGTCCTTGCTGAAATCTCTGCTGTACTTGACGCTGGCCTCGGCAACGATCGGAGCAGGCCTCTCCTTGTACTCAATCATCTGTTGGGTGATCGGAGAAGTGAAAATGCTCAGGATCGAGAACAAAGCCGCGAGGCTGACAAAATGTCTATCGCTATGTCAGCATCTGATACTGCAATCCGCAGAGCAAGGGAGCTCGCACTCCCACTTGAAGTTTCGTAGAACCTTCCAAGAGCCCCAAGTGCCTCGGCTGGCACTATCAAGAACTTCGAAGTCGGCCAGCGACCTGGTCCGGGTCGACCCTTCCTTCTGGGTGAGCAGGTTCCACTTCCATTGGGAGAAGGCCTCGGTGATTGGGGTCATGAAAGCAGCCTTGCATAACGTAGTGAAGAAGGCGAGGAACGTGTTGAGGGTGACATGTAGCGGAAGCTTCGGCAGGGACCGTCCATCGTATGCGCCGAGAACTGCAATGATAACTGCGGTGGGAAGTTAGCATCCATAGATAATCCAAGGCAGGGTCATCTCATTCATACCAACGAAAGAGAGGAAGCTCAGAATGCAAAACACAACCTCGACGAGCCATTGCCTCCAAAAGGGCTTGTTGCTCAAGCTCGGGAGGCTCTCGGCGCTGTCAGTCCCCTTCAAGCTCCAGGTCGATGTTTCCACGGTGCCGAGCTTGCCGATCTCGGTCTCCTTGGCCCCCTTGTCTTCCACCGGAGAGAGAGTCAGCTCGTCTGTGTGCCCCACGTACGTTGTTGAGACCACCACAGGCACAGCCTTGTCGTCGGCAACGTTGAACTGCTCTCCAGAAGACATGATTTCCACAGGGCGGGAGATAGATTGCTGCTCCATCCTCGTAACAACAGGAAAGGATGTGGAGGATTTAAGGTAAGCTCAGAATGCCTAGGAGTGGAAGCCGCCGTTAGGGAGAAGCCGCGGGTGGAAAGGGGCGTGATCCTGCCATGGCACGTCAAGCAAGGATCTCATATATATTGCTTCTAGCTTTCCATGTTTTCTTCATATGACAGACGGGACTGTAGCATCCCGCCGCCGAAGGCCACTTGGGGCCTACTGCTTTGCGGACCCCCAACATCTAGGAGCGCTTAATATCTGATAGGGGGTTGGCATCCCTACATCGCCGCTCTGCCCAGAGCCTGAAGGTGAAGCGAGGCAAGCGAGTGCCGAGATTGGACGCTTTGCCGCGATATCTACGCTGTAGATTATCGACGAGGTAGCACAAGGACCTTGCACTTCGATCCCGCCCCATGTGAAAACGACCGAGCCGTAGCGTCCGGGCTGGACTAGCTGAAGTCGGAAGTGCGGAACCGTTGCGAGTCGTCTTTATTTGGCTCTTGGGCTCCATGGTCCAGCCGCTCCACCTACAATGCGCTCCTGTGTAACATTTTAGCCGTCTAGACCCAAGAGGGAGGACAGGATCCTTCAAGTGCTGCAGGTAGGGAGCCAACCGCCAAAAACGTCCGCTGCAGCACAGCCGTGATGGGAATCAAAAGTTCTACTAGACCGTCCTATCTTGATTGCACCTACCATCCGTGTGGCGCAGCTGTTTCGATTCTTGATGAACACTGTAGATTTCCACGTGCCGCCGCCGTGACTTGGGTGACTTGGCTGCATATCACCATCGGCCCCCAAAACCGGGCATCTCGCAGCCGCCCCGGCATTTACCCCAAGCCCTACGCCGCCGCCACTCGTCTGCCAGAGCGATGCCAAGCGCTGCCGAGTGAAGAATCCAGCAGACAATCTCATCGAAGTTGCATCGACCCACGCCCACCCTGCACCATACCGCAGATTCTGGATTAGCCGACGATGTTGGACATTAGACGTTGAGGGTCTAAGTGTAGTCCTATCGGTCCTTGTGATAAAAAGAGGAACCAGCGAACAATCTCGCCTGCAACGGTCGTCTATGTAAGGTCGACTCCACAAATGCGTCCGCGATCCTGCCTTGTGGCCGTTGCCTGTGAACTTTTTTTTTGACTGCGTGAAGACCAATTTAACAATATCTGATATCGCTTGGCCATATTCCAGAACTGGTGCGAATGCCGGCGAGGCGAGAGCGAGGTGGGTGTTACGCACCCTGCAATTTCATGTTGTTCCTTGGATGATTCTAGCAGATGGCGTTTGAATGCAAATCATTTTGACGACGGAATGGTATTTAAGCTGACAAACCGGAAACCTCAACCCTCATTAACCAGAGATCCGATACAGAGGATAGGTGGCTGC
>Ga0247760_1001312_pt1 | contig 23514 bp, 18 predicted proteins | sample UWRJL171409R4_FD_179936 | JGI IMG/M metagenome (GOLD analysis project Ga0247760, IMG submission 179936) | Plant litter microbial communities from Arlington Agricultural Research Station in Wisconsin, United States - UWRJ-L171-409R-4 | ecosystem: Environmental > Terrestrial > Plant litter >... | reverse complement strand
CACACTGGGCAGCGTCTTATTTCAGCGATGTCATTTCCCTCCATTCACCGTCCAGTTCCTCAATTGCCCCCAATCAGCAGGAGGCAGCAAGAAAACATCCCATCCTGGTTGGCTCTGTGGGTAACGTGCCAAGACGCTGTCAGCACTGGGGGCCCCCCGCAGTGGACACGCCAGGGCGCATTTTAGCCCGCGAACCGCAGAGCCCTGGAAGGCGTCCGTAGCGCGAAAAAGGCAAGGTACGAAAAGTGTGCCAATTGGGGGCTGGTAGCGCGCTGCTAATTTCCATGGCGAATTCCGGTCACGGGTGGTGGGATGAGGGAGTTTTGCTCGAAACTTAAAGGTCGCTCAGTCCCCATCCTCCCTTTGAGATCCGGCTCTCGACATCCTTTGTTCACTTGGCCGTTATTCTGTTAGATCTTAAATTCCTGCGACAGTGAAGATACGCTTATCACCGAGTCCTGGTTGCACAATCCTCAAGGGTCTGTTCCTGCGACCACCAACGACAAGATGGGTTGTTTCGGTGTTTTTGCGAAGAAGAGCGTCAGGGCGGACGATGCGACAGAGAAAGGCGACAGCCCAAGGCCTCTTCACCACGACAGCTTCGTCTCGTTTGAGAAGCCATTACTCACAACGGGCCGGTCCGAGTCGCGCCCTACCGCATCAGTCCCACCCACCATTGCATCCATCAGGCCAACGACGCATTCTAAGTATTCAGCCTACTCAGGCGTCGCCACTTCCACAGGACCCAGCAACGATGGGCTGAGATATCGAGATATCGGTCGCGATGCACCATCAACTGGGTCGTCCAAGTCCGATGAAGACGACGCTGTGAGCGCACGGAAAGTCGACGAGGCACGGCGCAAAGCAGAGCAGGAGGAACAAGAACGTCGTGACTTCTTTCAGATGATGTAATAGGGGGTTTCATTCACATTTCTTTGTACTGCGGGCTTGGGAACTGCGCTGCAGGGTTGGGCGTGGCGTTTGGCGTTACAACGGACGATACCGAGTCACCGAGACTCAACTTGTTTTCTTTTGTCGGATCATTATGGCCCCGATTATATCAATAATGGGCACTGGGAGTCTCAGCTGAGAGACTATGGAAATAATGTTCAATTGGCTGTCAATGACAAGAACAATAGCTCGGGTTTAGCTCGAGCTCGACGCACACTTACCGTCGATGGCTTTGGATTCAGGGTTGTGATTCGTCAATTGGTGGGTTAGCGAGGTCGAGCTGAACTCTCGATCACGGCGCGAGACCCGGTCGGGTGGCTTGAGGGCGCGAAATTGCGACAGCTTTCCCCGTGGGGGCTTTGCATGGATTGGCGTAGCACTGCATGTCCACGCGGAATTACTGACGCTGCAGAGATCGCGGTTCGCGAGGGTTGGAGCGTTGTGCAGAGTTGGCAAGGTACGTCAGGGTGTCCGGACTTGTCGTGTTGAGAAAACGCGATGGTCCTCTCGTCGCGTCCAATTCCAAAGCTACGAAGACAAGACGCGGGGTCGGGTGATCATGAGACCAAATCGACTGGGGTGCAGCAGCCCCACGTCATGCCCCGTGAGGGGAGGCTAACGGGATCCACTGCCAGCTGGCGGTCCAATCTCCTTCGCTCCGACCGAGGCTCGTCTGGCCAACGAAGGGAGGCTCGAAGCTGAACACGAGATCGACCAAACAGCAGCGAATACCGGCGTACCGCCGACTGTTGTTGGGAAGGAGGTCTTTGGAGTCTGTGAGCTGGTCATAAGATCATCTGTCCAGGGAGCGCTGTTGTCTCCCTTGCGCCGTGCATCACCCCTAGGAGGTCCGGAACGGGCCGGGAGATTAGATAGCGCACGGGGACCGCGCTCTGGGCAAGGGGGCGTTCTTGACCAACACCCGTCGTGGAGTTGTCAACTCCGGATGTCAACATTACCCCCTTTCCTGAGAGGAGAACGACATTGCAACCCTCCCAAGTGCAGAAGCGCGCAGCTGCAAGCCCCTGTGAGATAACCCAGTTTCTCATTACGATAGTCACATTCAAGACACTCCAGACACGTGCATCGACAGTGTCTGGCCAATCAATGGTTGGGTGCCGTTGGGCAGCGGAGCATGCCGTTTGCATCAACGACCTGCGGCTCTGCAGCAAGCTCATCATCCCAATTCAAGCTCAACCATGTGTGAAGGAGACCCAACGAACCTCGATCTGATCTATCAATCGAGGAATTGTCGAATCGCGCCCAAGTGCGCACCGCACATGGCGACAACTATAACGGCGACTGTATAATAACGCACACTTGGGTGCGATCATCTGACGGAGACTGCCTTCGCAAAATCGGCTCTCGTCTGCCGGAATGAGGCCCACTGGATGGCGACGGACAGGGACGACGTGGCAGGATGGCGAGATCGAGATCACTTTTCTTGGATGGATTCAGGCTGCGCTGCTCATCTGCCAGTTGTGTTGGCAAAATTGTCGGATGCAAGCCCCCTTTTTTTGTTTGGGCACTGGCTGAGCCGCGATAATGCCCAATTCTTGGCTGGTGGAGAGGGGCGAGGTTCGGCCCGCGACTTGGTTGGGCAGAGCTCTCAAACGGTCAGGATCCAGCTCGTTGGGGACCACAATGTCGAGAGAAGTGGAGCCGCGAGACAGGCCAGTTACAGCGCCGACAGTGATCGGAATGGCTGTTCCGGCTGACGGACCCCCTATAACCGCGACGATAGGGCGGATGAGAGGCCAATGGCTGGCGGGCTGCAAGCTGCCGACGGAGCGCTGGCCGTGGGTGATGCCACGTCAAACAGCGAGCCCACAGCGGCTTTTTTGGTGCGACAGGGCGGATTGGTGAGGCGAGTTGGGCCTGGGTCACGAGTGGGGTCCGGTCCCACCAGCGAGCCCAATGACCAGACAGCACCCGACAGGTCACTACCAGAACTTGGCACCACTTGCTGGCATCTGCCTGCGACGATGCATAGGAAGTCCTGCACGTCCTTTGCGTCGGAATGGCTGCGTGGTGACTCAAGCCAGCGTGCTCCAACCACCTGCGACCTGCGCGACGGCAAACTCCCGGACCACAGCAGATGCCTGAGGCCCACGGGCCCAAAAGACGCAGAAAATACAATGTCTGGTATATTATGATCCGGGACCCTCATCTGTCCACTCGTTTGGCTCTCTTGCTCGGCCACGCAGCACGCAGTGCAGGCATCATCAATCCACATTGCAGACGCCAAACCATCGTTTTACACGATAGCGTCAATTGAAGAATCCATCCGGGTTTCACCGTCTCTTCTTTTTCTGTTTCTCTGTCTGTCTTATAAGGACGGACGGACTCGACCTGCAAGCTGGCCGCCCCTGCCGATATTCTCGGGTCACACACGGAGCCGTTCTTGGCTCTGTTCACGGGTGCAAACACCAACGTTCCGGCCCCCGACTCTCCCTCGCCCAGCATGGGTTCACACGCCGACTCGGACCCGACGCACGCCGTCGATGGTCTTGTCCGGGCCATCCGCGACCTCACATCAGATCCCAACTACAAGCTCGTTGCCGATGTCTTCAGCGAATTCCTCTTCCTCAAGGACCACAACCACCGCCTATCCATGTCCCATCGCGAGACCATGGAAGAGTACCGCAAATTCCGCAACGAGCTCGAAGCTGGGAAGGATAAGCTTGACAAGGAGAAGAAGGACCTTGAAGGTGTCATCCAAGACAAGATCCAAGAGATCCTGCAGCTTACTGCCGCCAAGGCACGTCTCGAGGGTGACCTACACGACACACAAGAGACACTTGACACGGAGAGGAAGTCCGCTGCCGAGGCTGCTGAGACTGCCGCCCTGTCGGCCAAGGAATCCGCCGAAGCTGCCGCCAAGGAGCTTGCTGACCTGAAGGCAACCAAGGAAGCCGAGCTTACAGACCTCCAGGCATCCAAGGAAACAGAGCTGGCTGCCCTGCAGACCTCGAAGGAAGAAGAGCTCGCCGCCTTGCAAAAGTCAAAAGAGGAGGAACTCGCTGCCCTCCAGTCTTCTAAGGAATCGGAGCTCGCCGACCTTCAGACATCCAAGGAGCAGGCCATTGCCGACCTCACCGCTCAGAAGGACCAAGAGATTGCTGACCTCACGGCGAAGAAAGACCAAGAGATTGCCGACTTGACCGCCAAGAAGGATGGTGAGATCGCCGACCTAGAAGCAGCCAAGGCTGCTGTCGAGGAAGCCTTGAGGGCAGCTGAAGAAGCTGCCGCCGCCGCCGCCGAGGTCGCGGCCCAGGAGATCGCTGCCCTGACCGAGGCCAAGACTGGCCTCGAGGAGGTCAAGGCGAATAACGAGGCCGAGATCGCCACACACAAGGAGACCATCACCTCGCTCGAAGAGGCCAAGGCTGGTTTGGAAGAGGTCAAGGTCAACAACGAGGCCGAGATCGCCAAACTCAAGGAGGACATCGCCAACCTCGAGGAGGAGAAGAAGAAGGTTGAGGAGGCTCTCGCCGAGGCCAACGCAGAGATTGAGTCTCTCAAAGCTACGGTTGCCCAGAAGATCACCGAGATCGAGGCGCTGCAGGAGTCGCTCCGCATCGCTGAGGAACAGATTACTTCGTTGCAGCAAACGGTCGAGGAGAAGAACACCGAGATTGAGGACCTCCATGGTAAGCTCAAGGCCGAGGGCGAGCGTGCCGATGGCGCCATTGCCCACGGCAAGGACCTCCAAGGCCGACTTGACGACACGGAACACACCCTACAAGTTACCTCCGGCAAGCTCGCCCACCTCGAGCAGTACCGCGTGGTCCTGCAAGACGACAACGAAGACGTCTACGTCACCGTCCTCGACAAGATCTGGACCAACATCGTCACCCTTGTCGAGGGCACCTTCCGGCCCGACATTGACGAGTCTATCTTGTCGGACCCTTCATGCTGGACCAACCTCCGCAACTCCCCATACCTCAAACACGCCACCTCCCTCCAGATTCCGCTCCCGCAATCCAACTCACCGGCGGCTAAGGGCATGCGCATCAGTGCCGTCCTCGCTATTCTATCGCGCGCTCTGCACCACCACCTCTTCCGCCCCGTCTACCTCCTCGACGCTGATGCCGACGACGAGCCTCTTGTCCGTCTCCTCCGCATGCTTGAGGACGAGGACCCCACGCGTGAAGCCCACATGCGCGCCACGTTGCTGTCAATGCTCCCCGAACGCCAGATGGAGCAGGGTGCCCGGCGCGTCAAGACAGTGGTCCGCGAGGTTTCCTGGCTAGTGCAGCATCTACTATCAGCGCTGCAATTCGAGCAGTTTGTTTCCGGGCTGGAAGCCGCTTGCCGTCTCGCCTGCGAGCAGTGGATGCGCATCCAGCTGGCGTCGTTGAAGATTGAGCCGTACTTTGGCCCACCCTACGATGACTTTGACTGGCAGATTTTGGAGCTGCCAGAGTTCACCGAGGCGGCGCGCAGGGATGCCGAGCATGATATGTTCGGTGGGGCTGGGTTGGCGATGCCGCCCCGCTCGGAAGATGGAGAGGAGGCGATGACGGATGGTCCGTTGGAGACGGTCGAGGCCAATGGCGCCAGCGTCAACGGGAATGCGGAAGTGGCCGATCCGTTTGCCATGCCGCCTGAGGGGGAGTCCTTGGATGGGATGGACGGCCCCGTTGCCATGTCAATCCACAGCCACGATGACTTGGACGAAGGCGACATGGATATCGAGCCTGAAGAGATTCTGCTGGTTGTCTGGCCGAGCATGTGCTCTGTTGAGAACGGCGAGCTTGTCTCTATTACTCAGGGCTTGGTCATCTCCAAGGAGCAAGCCCGCCCCGCACTCGAGGAGGTCCGCTCCAGGTCGAGGATGATTCCCCGACCGGGGTCGCGCCGCGCAAGGACCCTCAGCATGCCTGGGTACAGTCGTGGCAGCTCGCCCGTCCGACATCGTGACATCGGGAAGGGGCCGGTTTTTCTCGGGGCCCAGACGGGAAACGGGGCTGCGGAAGGGGCCCCCGTCGACGGGCAGGACGATGGTTGAAGAAACTGGTCAAGTGGCAGGTGAGAAGGTGGGAGGAGACGGATGATGAATGGGAGGATGACGACGGCGGCGATCAACGAACGAGACGAAACTGACACTGTTGATGACGACGATTTAGCGGGACGTCGTGTAACACCTATCACACATCATCTTCAAAAGCGTGGGCGGTTTGTTGGGAACAAACATTTTGGGTATTTTTTGCTTCTCTTTTTTTCTGGTTTCCCTTGCTACATTCTTTTCTTCTCTCCTTTGTTTATTCTCATTGTTCTCGGTCTGTTGGGTTTTGTTTGGGAAATCGCTGGGTCTGGCGAGGTAATGTCCAACTCGACCAGTTCCCATCTTTTCTGGCTTGCTGCATTAACGACTACGACTTATTCGCCAGATCAGGCTGGCCAAGATGCTGTGCCGCTGTTGGCTGCTGTCTTAATAACCTTGATAGAGTCTTTTCGCCTCTTGTTTCTTTTCCTTGGTTGGGGCTCAGCATTAAGGGATGTGTGCTGAAGAGCATTGCATGACCTCACATTGGGTAATTCGTGGCATGAGAAGGGTGGCATGAGAAGGGTAGCATCATATGGGGCATGGCATGGCTGAGAGCGGATTGGTTTTTGGGACATGGCAGCGGTGCATCAGTCTGTAATACGTAGCAAGCAGTTTTGCAGGAAAGGGAAGGCTTTGTCTGCGTTGATGTTGACTGCTCGTGATGCCTTGAAGCAATGGTGAGTGAGGGGTGATCTCCGACGGTCCCACCCAGCAACGTCCTGCCAAGTCATGCTTATCACTGACACCGAGCATGAATATTGTCATTGGCCAGCGTCACTGACCTGGGGATCCAACGAACTCCCAATGGCATGTCCCATTCCAAAATCCGAGGCAGTCTCCCATTGCAGTCGTGAAAATCGTCATGTGCGCGCCCAGATGTACCAGTGTAGGATTGCGTGAGATTTGTTGTCTGATTCGCGCGACGCCAAGGGTCCGGGTTCCACTGCAGAAGTTCAAATTAGGAAACAATGCAACGACGTTGCACCTGCTGGAGCCTCACTTCCTCAATCTGTGGGTGCCTTGCCTACCTTGCCTACCTGACCTAGGTACGCAAACAGGTCATCCCGGTATTAGACCGACCCTACCCACTACCGTCCCGGCACACCAACACGATTTCGGCATGTGGTAATAATGGTAGCAATACCTACGCCAGCTAACGTAACAGCGTAGAAATCGTACACTAGAATCGCAGAATCCCGTTGGACAGTCCAGACCAGTCCTCTTGCCCCATGCAAATTTTCCTTTGTGCAGTGCAGTGCAGTGCAATGCAATGCAATGCAATGTTGGCCTCCCAATAGAACATAAATAACATGGACACTGACACCGATACCGATACCAAAAGTCAAATCCGAGTCTCCAAGTCCAATCACGCACGGAGTGTTTCCAAGTTTTCCGTCGAGTATTTTATTTTATTTTATTCCGCGGTATGGTAGGGGATTAGAACTATGTAGGCAGTACCGTCCATGATCACATCCGTGACCCCGCCGCCGGGGGAACCAAACCAGGGCGGACCCAGGGGAGCTTACCAGTACAGAAGGTGAAGAACACTAGGTGGGGACACCCAAGAAATTTCCAAGACGCTACATGTAACGGATTGGGTACGACTATACAGGGGAACGACAGCGGTTGAGCGGGTGCCCCCCTGGCGATTATTCCCATAACAGGTAAGTGCTAAGAAGTTTTCCAAGACAATTTTTGTCTTGGCTTCCTAGTGATACCCCATTCTCATTTCGTAGCTTTTTTCTTCTTCGGTCCATTGTCACTGCGTAGTCTAGTGCGTAGTGTAAACTGGAACTGAATCCTCCAGGGTATGAGCGTTGGTCTCGGCCCACTTCCGGGAAGGGAAGGAGACAACTAATGGGATTCTTGTCTTGCGATATCGTGTTCGAGTCCGGGGAAATCAGTGGCAACGTATCGATCATGGCAGGAAGATAAATACCAGGAGAGACAACGATGAGATATAACTCTTTTTTTTTTTATCACTGTCTCCCCAGCCATTCATTCGGTCGACAAGTCAACATCATCAATCACCATGAAGGTCACTCTCGTTACACTCGCTACCCTCGGCGCGGCTTCGGCTGCTGCCGGCTCCTCGGGGGCCAGCAAAATGGAGCAGGGCATGGAGATCAAGACCAAGCAATGGGCTGATGCGAGAGCCCGCGGTCTGTTTGGCGGATCGCTGCTGTACCCCAAGATCAAGGCGCAAACGGCCTGTGTCAAGGGCAAGGCGGGCGAGTACCAGTGCAACAAGGTCAACTTGCACGGCTTCCTCAGCCACGAGGATCTCGGCTCGGCCACCAAGGCCGGTAATGACGTGTGGGGTTGGACCTCCAAGACGGGACGCGAGTTCGGTATTGTCGGCGAGACGGACGGCGTCGGCTTCATCGAGATCAACAAGGACGGCTCCCTCGACTACCTTGGCCGCCTCGACACGCAAACCACGGCCACCAGCTGGCGCGACATCAAGGTCATTGGCCACCACGCCTACATTGGTGCCGAGTCCCCAGACCACGGCCTCCAGATTTTCGACCTCGAGAAGCTTCTTGATGTCAAGCCGTGGTGGAACCCCTGGTTCTGGAAGCCCAAGGTCTTCTCCAAGGAGAAGGACCTGACCGCCCTGTTCACTGGCTTCGGCGCCTCCCACAACATTGTCGCCCACGAGGCCACCAAGATGATCTACGCCGTCGGCGGTCGCTCCGGCGCCAACGCCCGCAACACCACCTGCGCCGGAGGTCTCTTCATGGTTGACGTGTCCAACCCGGCCAAGCCCGTGTCCCCGGGATGCATCCCCCAGGACGGCTACGTGCATGATGCCCAGTGCGTCATCTACAAGGGTCCCACCAAGAAATACCGCGGCCGTGAGGTCTGCTTCGGGTACAACGAGGACACGCTTACCATCATGGATGTGACCGACAAGAAGAACCCCGTCGTCATCTCCCGCACGCCCTATGTCGGCGCCGAGTACACGCACCAGGGCTGGTTGATTGACGAGGAGCAGACCTACCTGCTGCTGGATGACGAGCTCGACGAGATGAACGGCAAGGGTCCCGCTGCCAACGGCCACACCACCACCTTCATCTTCAATGTCGCCAACCTGGAAGCCCCCGTCAATACCGGCTACTACCAGAGCCCGGCCAAGTCGATTGACCACAACCTTTATGTGAGTTTTTCCTCCTCATTGTTGCTTCCTCAGTGTGTCCAGTACAGCACAGTCATGCTAATAAACGTGCAGGTTGTCAACGGTCTTGCCTACCAAGCCAACTACGGGTCGGGCCTGCGCATCGTCGATGTTTCGGGCGTAAAGATCGACCCTACCGGAGGAAACTTTGAGGAGGTCGGCTTCTTTGACTGCCATCCCGAGGATGATGATGTCAATGGCGTTGTCGAATTCTTGGGCACCTGGTCCGTGTATCCCTACTTTAAGTCTGGGTACATTCTGCTCAACTCGATTGAGCGGGGTATCTTTTCGCTCAAGTATACCGGGCGGAGGGCGAGGTACTAGATATTAAGTAATGATAATTTTATTTTTCGTTTGTTGAGAAGGAGTGGTACCTTTTTGGCTGTGTGCTTGGGTCCCTGAATCGATGACGCTGTGGCTTGGGTTCTTTCCCGGGCCCGCCCGATTTCACACGCTGCTCGTGCTTGCCTTTGCGGTGTTTGCCTCTGAAAATATTGCACGGCTCTGATGCGCTGGCTCGATCGCTAGCACGGGGTTTTTCTCATCTTCCGTGATTGCATTCTGCACCATCAACAAATTGCGGCCTTTTTTTGTTGTCTCGGCGTGCTGATACGCCTCATTCCACACATTATTGAAGCCCTCGAGTTTCTTCGGGGCTCACGGCTCAACCAAATACTTTCTTTTTTTTTCTTCCCCAAGTATCAGTCGACCTGGGCACGGCAGGTACGTTACTTTGGGGGATAGGTGTCTGTTGCAATAGCAAAGGCAATGTCTGCTCGGTCGTCGGCGATAGCGTCCCATATCTTGAGAGACTGGAACCGATCTGGCAGGCTCCCTTGGCGAGAGATCGATTTACACCGGTAGGACGGCGGCCAACTCCCAATTCGTAAGAAGCAGCAGGATATTTTTTTTTAACGGGTTTACTGCCGCGACTACCCTCCCCCCGTAGAATAATACCGCCCTGACAGCTGTCATGAAATCACTTTATTTCCCACACAGCACAGCACTTGGCCGATTCCTTTTTCGAGTCAAGGCGCCAGTCACGGCAGCACTACCTAACTACTACTTGCTGGGCTGACAATTGGGTGGCAGGCTCGTGCCGTGTTGTATATAACCCACAGTACAGATTTCAAGTGGTAAACTTGAAACTTGAAATTTGGCATCCCTTTTGGGGCGTGGTGCAATTGGTGCGTGGGTTAGATTGTTTGCTGCCGTTCCTGCGCCATGAATCCGAGGCACCGGTCCAAGGCATTGTCAATCCAGGGTGCCAGCAATCGAAATCGCTGCGATTGTTGTACCTTGACGGCGCGCCAGCTTCAAGTTGATTTGGGTGGTGTGGATTGACGGCGCCCTGGTTGGACTGCAGTGGATCGGCGCGGACCAGAGACGGCACTGGGCATGGAAATTCGAAGGCTTTCCATGCAGAGACAGTCCTTAGCAAGCCCAACCGTATGTTTGGAACTGTCGGTGGCCGCCGAAGAATTGGGCGTGGTCGCGACAGTAAACCCTTTCGCTGCCGGACGTGGCAGTCTAGCCTCCCAGGCTCAATGATGTATGGGAGTGTGGTGCATACCGAGAAAAAAAAACAAAAAGCTCACCGCCAAGCCCTCTGCCCGATGCAGAGAGGTTGGTGGCTATCAATCGCCCCTTAAGAAGGAAGGGGGTCTTATTACGCCGGGGGAGGATTTCCGTGTGGCTTCGGATGGGGGAGGGGCTGTTTTGTTTTTTTTCGGCCACAGCTGGAATTTGAACCCAGGGGCTTACTAACCCCCCGCACCTCCAGGGCGGAAGGAGGACAGGAGATTAGTACCATTGTACCACTTGCTCCTGCCCCTATTGAAAACTCGATACCAAATTTGCACTTGTAAGGAAGGGCCACGGCAAGGCCATAGTAGTCATTACTCGTACAGACAACATTGACATGCACACACACACACACAGTTTCCGCGCACGGAAGAAGCATTACTTGACGATATTGTGCTCTAAACGGAGTTTCAAGTCGGCATCGGTAATTTGGCGAAGAAATTGTTGGATTTCTCTGACAACGGGCAGTCACTTCGTCTCAAGACATTCGTAGTTGACTTCAAGTCGTCTCAAGTCGGGCTAACAAATGTCAAAAATCCAATCAAGAAGCGGCGACATTAGATCTATACCCCAGACGCCACCCATTGAGGTTCAGTGTTCCTAGTCTATGATATTTATGCCATTTCCTTGATCCTAGCTAAGCCCGTTCAATTGGTCTATTGTGGTGTACCCGGGGTTGAGATGGATTCTGGGTTGGGGTGAAATGGGCTTGAGAGACAAAAAAACATCTCTTACGTCAAAATCTACAAGGGGACCTTGTTCTGTGGTAGTCTGACAAACAACTTCACAAATCAAGGGCTTGGGACTTGTTTTAAACAGCTGGATGATTTTCTATTCTGCTAAGCCTGACCTGGTTTCTACAGGCCTATCTCTCCATATCCAATTGCCCAAAGTCTAGCAAAAGTTTTGCTTCGGCCTCGCTGGTTTGCTCATCGGCACATTGTGCGTGTTGGGTACCATTGGTCACCTCCAGCTAATCACATTTGCGGGCAGTGACTGAGCCCACCACACCGAATCCAGAATCTATCCGACGCCTCTTGTAGCCTCTCGGGATTTCTGGTGTAACAAGTTCGGCGAATGCAGGCTCGGCAGTCGGCAGGGGAACAGGTGAATTTAGGAGACCACGGAAACTGAACTCGAACGGCAACACCCTCGCCGGATCGCATAGATCTGTTGTTGTTGGGGTGACTTCTTTGCCTTCCGTTTTTGGCGGCATAGACGGGGCGAGGGTAGTTGCTTGGGATTCAGAAGGCGGTGGCTTGATGCCTGAAGCTTGTCGCTCTGCGTACTTTGCGAACTCTGTTATAGCGCGCTGCATGGCGTGGTGTACCAGCTCATGTTGATTAGAGGGGTAACTCATCACCAGGCGTCCCACGTGACCAAGATTCTGGAATGAACCCAGGGAATTGCTCAACCGTTCAGAGAATTCCGACCCAACATAGGGAGATTGTGGGTATGAGATTCCAGGGAACAGTATCTCCCATATTCTGAACCAACGTTTCTCGTCGACGTTGTTCCCTCGCTCCTTCGATTGCCCGCGCATTGTTATTTCATCCCACGCCCCCTCAGTTACTTCGTAAGATATATCAAGTTCCTTTGCTCTACATCTCTGCAGGCGGACGTGGGCATTTCTCTCCGGTGTGGACTTGAATAAGTCATGACAATTCGGGCACCGAATTGACAGGTGGTGTCGTTTGATGTGCTGCCGGACATCGACAATGCGCTTTAGCTCGAGTCTGAGGCAGCTCGAGTTTAAGGAGTAGTCCTTTTTGTAGAATGGGCAGGCCCAATGTGTCCTTTCCGCCGCCTGGCAATCGATGGGGGTCTTGCAATGTGAGCTACTATCTTGTTGTACCCTCGGTGGTTCTCCGCTCGGCATGGATGCCAAATGCTCGTCGACAAGATCTGGTTCTTTGACCGGAAATAGACTTTGAAGTAAGCCGGCCCATCGATTGGACTCAGTCTCACCATGCTGGTGATTAGGTTCGACCAATAAGTGAGTGTATTTCTCGCTGTTGGCGCTCATGTGGAAAGTGTTGTAACACGTGCTGAGTCTGTTGATGGGCCCGTCTACGCAATCACAGTGGTGTTCATCCCAAAGATGTGTGCTGTAGTAAAAATACGGTCAGAATTCATATTTACAAGCATATGTTTACCGGGTTTAGCGTCAACATTCAAAACATACCTGACGTTGCCGAGACCGCAAAATAACTCGTTGCATGGGCTCCCCTCCGGCTCTGCCCCGGGGTATCTGAGGGCAAAAGGGCAGGGGAACCACTTGGGGCTGTTATCTTGGTTCGCGCACTTCTCCGTATTCATGGTCCTCTGATCGTCAATCGTAACGCCTTGCTGCAGGACAGGACGTCCAGTTTCCACTGAGCTTTCAACTGCGAGTGGGTCTACCAACGTGACTCTTGTTTCGAGACATGTGGATATTTGATCAATCGTTCTGACCAGAGGGACAACGTATCCAGAACCCAAAGGATCGCTTGCAACAATGTGGCCATAGACCTTGTTGGATGTGCTATCGACGACAATTGAGCCACATTCGCCGGGTACGAAACCTCAAGACATCCAAGAGTTAGCCAGTGATGAAGTACGATTTGCCTTGGGTAGGGCAGGCGCAGTTGGCAGGGGTCTTGAGATCAACTTACTGCCGTGATTTTCCAGAAGGACAGTCCACGCCTCGCAGGACTTACGACATCCAGGTGATGGAATGTATGCCGGCGCGGTGATAAGTTCACCGTGTAAAACGCCTCGAATGCCGGAGATGACATAAACAGTGACTAGGTGGGCGGGGGGCGACGTCTCCAAATCTCGCAACACCACTGCCTTACCACGGCTCCTTAGAGGATATATAGTGTTGACGGCGACAGTCGGCAGGGATCCGCTGTGACTGTTTTCCGGCTGTATGAGCGCCCAGTCGAGAAATGGGGCAGGTGACTCGAGCATGCGAGGAAGATCCGTTCTTTCCCACGTTTCAGGGCGCCAGCCCGCAAGGCTTTGATCCGTCTCGTTTTCCGTCCCTCTGGGAGCTGAGTTTGAATATATGCCGACGTCTGTCTGACTTGGGCCGCTTGTATCCAGAAGTTCGTATTCGTCTTCGTCGTCCCAGTTTGAAACGCCATCGAGTGAGGAGCAGGATGGCATGGGTGTTTCTGCTCGTGTGGCAGCAGCAAGACATTCGCCGGCGCGCGGTAGTGTTTCGTCTGCCTCTGTATCACCGAAGAGATGGTCGACAGTGAGGAACGCAACCCCCTGAGGGAGGGCAAGAGCGATCCCTACCGTTGCTGTAGTATCACCAAACCGCGCCAAGCTGCCGCAAGATGCGTCGTGGTCGGTGTATCTCACGGCCACCGGGCCCTTGAGAGCCTTTCGGCTGAGGAGCGTTTTGGTCTGGAAATACACCAGCCGGAGTCGGGGCTTCACAGGTTTGTTGCTATCATTGCGGCGAATGAGCATCTGGCGGAGCGGAGAGACTGGCGTATCCCTCTCTAGCTGGAGTTCCTTCTCGGCCCTTGATCGGAATGTCATAGCAATATCCTTGAGATCGATATCCCTGCACATAACCACAATGCTAGGCCGCGCGTTTGAGGGAGAGGTGCCGACCATGCGAAGCGTGTATACTGGTTTGCGGCCATAACCAGTGAGACTGAGGTACTTCTGGACTAAGACTTCCAACTGAGTCTGGACGTAAAGGAATTGTTCAAGCCATTCCTCTCGACTCCAAGGGTGTTGTTCGACTGGGGCTTTGGGGTAAATCACTTGCTTTCTCTTGCTTCCGGGGATTGGCATGCAGTAATCCCAGGGCCTCTCGATCAGGCTGCTCCCTAATGTGCCCACAGTCGTTGGGGTTGTCTCAAACCCCGATGAGGTTTGCGTATGCGTAATGGGGCAGGAGGAATCATCTTCGCTAACAGGACCGCAGGATTGTTCTGAATCCAACTCCATGAGTGCTTGCGTGTTTGCGCACAGGGCCGCGTCATAAGGTTGGGAAAGACTGTTCTTGCGGTAACGGGGGGAGAGTTGAGCGGCCGGGGTCGTGCGAGAATGAAGTGCAGGGCTTGCGACGGGTTAGAAGTGCCAGGTTTTGTTACTGGTGGGTTGGGGCGGTGAGCCCAACGATGAGCCCAACGAAGGTGCGGGGCCTTACTGAAGATCTATTGGCCATCTGGGCCGCGACTCGCCACCTTCGGTAACCACATGGGTGTGTCCTTCTTCAGGGGCTGCAATCTGGAGGCCTCTTCATGCTGGGACTGTCCTCCATGTTTATTCGTGAGTGGCTTGCGCGGTATGTTTGCCATGCTCCCCCTGCCCGACTCCTCTTCAATAAAAATGAGGTGATTCTCATTGTTCCTTCACCTTGCCCGCTGGTGCGTTTTGTTGGCGATGGCCCACCACGGGCACAGGGACCGATTGGCGAGGGAGCTGTTTGGGACATCATCCGCGTCGCTCGAATCCTATTTCAGACTTTATGACAATCTTATGGCATGGAATGAGGTTTATATTCTCAATGTCGACGATGCCGACCCCACGTCACCGAATACCATCACCCATGACGACATTCTCCAGGCGCTCCAACTGCTTCGCAGTCAACCGGCGCTCTCCTATGATCAACTTGTCTCTGAGCTGGTTTTGCGGTTGGGTAAATCGCATACCAAGACCTGTATCGAGATATTGGTTCAGATATCTGTACGCGCCATGTTGATGTTAGATATGACCGACTCGAAGGACACATGGCGTGCGGGTGAACGTTTTGTCGACTTCGTCTCGAGGTCTTTCCCCCGAGCCAGTGGCATGGATGCTTCGGTGAGGGGTGCATTGGAGCACCACAAAGCCATGAAAGCCTGGAAGCTCAAGGCGAGATGTAACATAGCGTTCAAGGGCACTGACAACCTCGCCCGTCATCTGCTCTTGGACACCCTGCATCCCAACGGGCCGACGCTGTATATTTTTCAGTGCACTGCATTTCTCAAGGCGCAACTGGCTCGATTAAGACGAGAGAACATCAGAAAGGAAGATGACTTGTCGGCTTGCATCACCAAGTGAGTCCCGGGGCTTCTCTTAACTTATCGAACATCTCTGACATTATGAGAAGATGCTGTTTGCCCCCGCGGCTTCTCGCGGAAACATTGCACTCCATCCAGACGATTCTCTTCCACTTCGACGACCAACGGTCAGCGCGGATTCTTGAGAGGCTCATCGCCAAAGGAGAAGTCGACGAGGATTGCTCACAGGGCGAAGGCAGCAGGTTTTTTGACCAAGTGGATAGTCCTGACTATCTCTATTGGGGCAAGCGGTTGGCTGCTCTACATTCGTATGTGCTAGCCCGCCCGCCGCGTAACAGGTTCGAGAGGTGGGTTAAGTGGCAATCATCTGAGAGCAATGCCTTCGCAGTGGCGATTGCTGCTCTCTTCATCTCCATCATCGTTGGGGTTTTGAGTTTAGGGTTGGCTGCATTCCAAGCTTGGGTTGCCTGGGAGGCGTGGAGAATGCCTGTGGACGATAGTGAAGCGGAGGTGGTCAGAAGACTTGAAGAGTTGATCGAGGTGATGCGTCAACAGGGATTGCGTCGATAGATCGCAACGAAACGGAAAGCTGTATGTCACTATATAGATTCGATGATTGATAAAGCACTGATGTGTACCGGAATCGTTACTGCTTAATTGCCTCCGCCCTCTCAAGTCCGTCTGGCTCCATCGCCGCGACCTGCATGTGGCTCTGAGACATGCGTCTATCGACAAATGGGTTCGGATCCAAGGTTTGATCAAGGTTGCCGAGTGTATGGTTGACGCCGCGATGTGATGCTTCGTCGGCCTGTCATGGAAGACCATTAGATTCGACCTGCCCCGTGCCCGCATGCTGGATGAAAGACATACCCTGATAAGCAAAAGCAGATCGCGCATGCTCCGCCTCCCCTCCTGCATACCCCAATACTGCACCGCAATATCCGGGACACGGAAGTCCTTGTCGGTCCATTGAGGCAGACACCCCTTGTCGAGCTCGGCCAAACACCGCGTATACGTGTGGACGGCTTCTTCTTCGAGGTATCCGACAAAGCGGTGGCAGAAACTGGGAGAAATGAGGTACGCAGCGAAAAGAAAATTGTAGAATATGCCTTGGGCGACGAAGACGAGCAATCGCATCAACGGCCCCGGCCGGTATAACTCCAGAAAGGTCAACAGATGCATCCTCTCATTGTACGACTCTTCGAGAAGAGTCTTGATCCAACCTTGGTCTGCACGAAGCCGTCGGAGCGAATGTAGATGACGAAGTGTGCCGGCTACCATGCCCGGGACACCGGCGATGGATTCTAAGAAGATGAAGCGGACAAGCTGTCGGACAATGCATCAACTTCCAGCCGAACAGCAAAAACTAGAACTCAAGAAAGGAACGGAGAAAGATCTCACCCATTGTGGCTCGGTCAAGGAATTGGGGGGAGCTGTCGTTGTAGTGCAGCGACCCCCGTTGTGCTGTTCAGGACCCATGCCAGTAGCAAGATCCATTGCCCACCTAGAGGTTGTCAGATGTCATCCCCTTTGGCGATAAGAGATTGCAACCTGCCTGCACATCCGAGTTACCCGCCAGGCAATGCGATCGCCCATCGTGCGAGGCTTGCGGTGGGTGGGGATGACATTCTGGATGACCTGTTCATTCCACCCCTTGTGTGGCCATGTAAAAGCCCGGGGAATTGCAGAATGTTCCGGGGCAGATTGTTGTTTAGGGGGATCGGTGTGAGAAATCGGGCGACATCCGATTTGCGAAAATCGGATAGCAGAAGACGTTCGGGACCGAGCCACAACGCTGAACGGCAAAGCGGCCTGGCGCATCCCGATCCGGCAGGCCATGGCAGAAACGATGGTATTATCAGCTCCACTGTTAGAACTTGGTCAATGGATGGCTGGAGGGTACGATTTCGACTGCAATATATACTCATCCTGCTGGTGCCGACCTCAGGCGATGACTCCCACCATGCTGAACAGCTTCCATTCAAGCTGGTGTGCATCATCCCAACAGAGCCGGGAACCACCGTAAGGAATTCAGTCGGACGAAAATAGCTCGGGGATCGAAGAGGATACTTACCATCCGAGATCCCGAAGTTGGCATGTGTGAGGGGACTCCAAAGACGCCAGGGAAGAATGAGCAAAGTTGGGCTTCTTGTCGCGCCTGTGTGTGCGCCGGGCGAGCGGAATTCGTGCCCATAGGAGGGCCAAATCGAAGGTACATTTCTGTCCGAACACCTGAGCAATCCAGCGGACAAACTGGATTGGGATGAAGATGGAAGTTAGGTGGAGACAGTATCTGCGGGGTGACATGCCCGCTAGGCATGTGAAAGTCGAGGGGATAGCCCGGGACGATCGTTAGCGCGAGACCTGATGTGCTGCGGGGAAAAGGCTGGATCGAAGGTTTCCCGCTAACAAATGCTCAGGGGTTTGACAGGTCGCACCTCTCCAAGCTCGCCGGTTTGAGACGAAGGGGACGTTTCCGACGGACGGACGCCCAAAACATCCGATAATCGGAATCGAGATCAATCAAACCTTCCACCCAAGGTGCGGCATAGAGCGACTGCCTCAACTCAAGTTTTAACCCTGCAATAAGCACGGCCAGGTTACTGTTAGACCTATCATTCTCACCTGGTTTCCTCTTTTAGCCAGCTGCCATGCCTCAATTGCTTGCTATGCTCGTTAGCGCAGAACCTATCAACACGATTTAAAAGAGGGCAAATCACGCCAAGCTATGAAGACCTATACTAACAATGCCTCCATGGTTCCTTCACGGTGGCAGACAGCAACCCCGCCCAGAGCCTTATCTTCCATCACATCCTGAGTCAGGGCTATTGGACCGATACAACAAGATGAGGCTCCTCGACGTCAAAACATGCAAGCTCGTCGACGCCACTGATCTGAGCGAATCGGAACTTCGCTCTGCCACGTTGTCACATACCTGGACCAAGGACGAGGTGACATTTGACGATATTCAGAACTTGTCCAGTCGGTTGCCTGCGAGAAACGAGGATGGCACAAGATCAGAGAATTCGAACGCGGTATTTTCTATGTCTGGATCCATACATGCTGCATTGACAAGAGCAGCAGCGACCAGTTGTCGGAGGCCATCAATACGATGTTCACTTGGTACAGAGATTGTCTCCCACCCACGCGACCTCTACGTGTGAAAGACTGGCCAGTTCCTTGTATTCTCTGGGTTTAACGGGCACTACGCAGCAGACTCGGGACGAAGAGGGTTGAAGCCCTGGCTGGCGACCAGTCCCATCAACGCGGATGAGCTTTCTCACAACGATGCCCACGAGTATCCCGATGTCTACAACCCCCCTCAGTGCATCTTACTTCAGCGTCATTCTCTCGACTATCTCCGTTCCTCATGTTACATAGGCTGTTTTTACCGCCAAAAATTGGAGATGGCCGATGGGAAGTCTCTCCGCCGTGAAATGGTTCACGTGTATTGTGGAAACGAGATGCGCATCTCGGCATCTCTTACAACTCGGCGGAACAAACTGCAGGGGGCCATTCTTGTCGTCACCATCAAAATCAAGTATGTTTCGGAGAGTGAGCGACCGAGAGTCTCGGCCTAGGAGGACGTCACTCTGTGACCTTGAGTTCCCGAGAGACAGGCGCGGATCCAGATCTGTTGATCTGCTGTACCGGCCCGCAGGAGGGCTCGAGAGAACGTCACTTGAAAGAAGAATGAAGGGCCGGACTTTTGACTTGGAAATGGGGTTTTCTGAATGGCACGCGATGCCGAGCCCTACAGATTCTTATCTCCGACAGCTGCAGTTACACTTGTGGTTTGTGACACCCGACACGTCGGCATCCAGTCCCCCGCACACGCCATCGCACCATGTCTGGATCTTCAAAATGCAACCCCCTGTCAGCTGTCTGGGTACTGCCGTTGGACGTTTCAGTCGCAAAGATGACCACGAAATCCCGATCTTCAATCTTCCTGGCTGTTCTCGTAGCTTTTGCTCACATCGGGGCTGGAGATTGGCAGTATCGCTCACGGCCCAATCTTTCACCACCACGACTGAATATTACTATTCCAGTCAATGAAGACGTGGCATTGGGGTACATTTTCGTCGCCCCATATCCCTCTTTCGAACCAGACAAAGCCGTTCTCGAACAGCCCCGCGACATACATCTTCCGTGATAATGGCAATTTGGTCTGGTCTGGCCTCGGCTATCTCGGCGGCTGGGTTGGGAACTTTCAAGCAGTCCGATATAAAGGTAGTCCTGTTCTGCAAGCCTTCCAGGGCACCGTTGATCCGCTTCGTGGTCACGGATTTGGCACTATTGCATTGCTGAATGAGACGTACCAGCAAATCGCCACCGTGCAGAGTCGAAACAAGCTCATGGATCTCTATGAATTTCGCATTGTTAATGAGGAGACGGCATTGGTAGAGATCTATCGGCCAACACCTTATGATCTTGGACCGTATGCAGGCAGGGGGTGATCAGCGGTGGATTGGGAATGGCATCTGGCAGGGTAGGCATTCGCCGTACCAAGGCTTACTTCTGCAGCTGACACACGCACAGAGATCGATATTGAGACAGGAGAGGTCCTGTTTGACGGTAACACGCTAGGCTTTGCTCTGCCATCAGGTACGAAGCGTAAATCTCGGAGCACAGGTCGGGTCAGATGTTAATGATTCAGAATCCGTCGTCTCCCTTCGCGCCGACAACCAATCCGGCACCGGCAGCTTCAACGCCTGGGATTACATCCACATCAACTCGATTGACGTCGATGACCAAGGCGACTTCCTCCTCTCTGGTCGCCACACCAACACGCTCTACAAAGTCTCCTGCCAAAACGGGACCATCCTCTGGCGACTCGGTGGGCATAACTCCACCTTTTCCATCCCCCAAGATGCCATCTTCGCCTTCCAGCATGACGCCCGTTTTCTCTCCCGCTCTGCCGACGGCAAAATAGAGATTATTTCCCTTTTCGACAACGCCGCCCGATCCGATAATCGAAACCGCCAAGCCTCAGGCCAGCGACACTCAGTATCCAGCGCCCGCATCTTCCAGCTCAACCACACCGACCACACCGACCACACCGCCACTGACATCAATCGCTTTGTCGCCCCTGACGGCATTTCCGCTGCCTCACAGGGCAACGCGCAGATTCTCCCTAACGGCAACGTCTTCGTCAACTGGGGCTAAGCTGGTGCAATCACCGAGTTCCGTGGCAGTGATGCCCAGCCCATTTTTCACGCCTATCTCGGATCGCATGGCGTGGGAGCGCAGAGTTACCGTGGATTTCGATATGAATGGGCCGGGAGGTCAAGGGAGACACCAGCGGTGGTGGCGCTGCGACGAAGAGAGGAGGTGACGGTTTATGTATCGTGGAATGGCGACACTGTTACCAGAGCTTGGGGGTTTCAAGCCAGAGTTGGTGCGCAGTCTGTTAGGGTTGGTGAGAAAAACAAGACTTCGTTCGAGACTAGCTTCGTGGTTTCTTCGGGGTTACGTGGGGGACTGGGTGGAGAGGTAAAGATCTCAGCCGTGGCTTTGGGGGATAAAGGTGAGGTTTTGGGCGAGTCGGAGGAGGCGGAGGTGCAGGATGATCTCTACGTCGGATGTGGGTCGGGGGGGTGTAGGGGCGGGACGTTAGCAAACTCCTATGGAGGGCGGGTGCTCTGATCCTTAGGTACCTAACCGTGTGAACGTACCTCTTTGGGGCCTTTCTAGGTTGAAGAAGCTCGATTTCAATTCCAAGATTCTTTCTCGCGCTTTATTTTTGTCGTTTTGTGCTGGGTCTCACGGCATGGCGGCTGGTGACTGCCGATGCTGTACACATAACCAACGGATACCGTGAAGAGAATGTCAGTGGTGGGTTAGCATAATCTCTAGGATGGTTCCCATTCTATCCTATCTCAGAGCTCATCTGAACATACCAAAACACATAATCCGAGTTGCTCTTGATTAGTGGCGTGAGCCATTGTCTGGCCTTGTCACATATTAAACCCAGCTCTTCCCCCTCTAGAAATCACTTTTCCCCCTGACTCTGATGTAGATCCTGAGTTCTCTCCCTCCCCCAGGGATTGGGATTCCGTACTGGTTTCGCTGTTAAATCTCCATCTTCCTCCTCCTCCTCCTCCTCTTCCTCCTCTCCATTTTCCTCTTCTTCTTCGTCCTCACACTCGCCTTTGCAATCACAATCACAATTCCCGTTTTCTAGGGCAACATAAATCGTCTCCCTCTGCCTTTCACTCTCCCTATCACTGTCCCTTTCAGTGCGATTCGCCATGTCCTTGCAGTTGATATCCATGTAAACGCCCCTCTCCATCTCTCTCGCATGATCTCGATGTCGTTCCCAAAACACTTTACTCAAAGGCGGAAAAGGCGGATGCACCCGTAACGGCATCGCCACTGGTGTTCCCGCTGCAAATTTCGGAACCGTTCCAGGAACAGGGGCAAGGCCGGAACAGGATCTTTCCGGACAGGGAGTTCCCAGTGGAGGGCTGGTGGATTTGCGGGGGCCGAGAACTGTACAGCGTCCGTAACCGTGTCCGTTTCCGCGTCCGTGTCCATTGCCGTGGCTGTTTCCGTTGCCGTTCACGGAGGGGGAGGCGGATGCGGACGGGGAGGAAGTAAGAGAGGTGGAAGAAGAAGCGGAGGCAGTAGGACAGTAGGAATATCGTGCGAATTGGACGTGTCCGCACGGCCAGGTATTTTGGACTATATGGCACATTTTGTCTCTTTTCTTGTTTCTCCTTTTTTTGATGAGCTCTTTTTGATCTGTAGGGGTGTTTCTGCCGAGGTAAACTGCTGTTGGTTGAGGCCCGGTAGCGACTGACTGACTTGACAGTAAAGTTTGAAGAGCAAGCAAGCCGTAGCGTGTAGATTACTCGACATAGGTAGCCGGCACGTATGTTGCGGATTGAGTGGAGTGGTCACCCAGTTGGAGTTGGAGTTGAGGGCGGGGCAAGCATTCGACAGACAGGACGGAGAGGTAGGTAAAGGCTGAGCCACCAAGGAAGATCTCTCTCCGCAGTGGTTACAAAATGGAAACAAAACTTGAAAGGTAAAGAGTGTCAAGTGTTCCTAAGTTCACGCCGAGCACCACCAAAATACATCAAATAGAGTCAAGTCAAGTCAAGAGGACATGGATTCGCCATCGGGCCACACAGCGCTAAATATTTCAAGAAGAAAACCAGTCCATGTCCGAATACAGGGGCGTCCATTCCGGTCGGTTTCACGACGTGCGACCTGTCGCAATACGGCAGATTGCTGTTTGGTGCTGTTGCTGTCGCGCAAGCGGGGGTTGTCCCAGGGGAAGAAAAGAGAGAAGTGTACGTAGCGTGATGGAATGGGAAAGAAAATCCAATATTTACTTTTCTTAGCAAAAAAAATAGGAGATAAGTTTACTGTCCCATCTGGGTCGGATTTTGGGCCGCCTGCCCGCCATGAGCGACCACCGGGCCTGATGATCGGGTCTGGTCTTTGCGGGGCGCGGGGGGGGGGTTTGGGCTCTGTCCGCTGCTCAGGGGTATGGTCAGTATGTCGTGTAACGACGGCAGGTTTAACAGCAAGGGCCAGCGGTAGGGTTAACGGGTGGGGGGAGCCGAGTTGAGCTCGTACTCACTTGGTTATATGGTCATGTGCCTTTTTATCTATTACGATATCTATCAAGGTTGGTACCCTTCTCTACCTACCAGGTAACCTGGGTTCCAAAACCGACACAAGCGGTAAATGTACCTGAACGGCCTCGCCAAGGCAAACACCATCTCTCC
>Ga0247760_1001310_pt1 | contig 23515 bp, 13 predicted proteins | sample UWRJL171409R4_FD_179936 | JGI IMG/M metagenome (GOLD analysis project Ga0247760, IMG submission 179936) | Plant litter microbial communities from Arlington Agricultural Research Station in Wisconsin, United States - UWRJ-L171-409R-4 | ecosystem: Environmental > Terrestrial > Plant litter >... | reverse complement strand
AGGGGGGGGGGGGGGGGGGGGGGGAGGGGGGGGGGGGGGAGGGGGAGGGGGGGAGAGGGGGGAAGAGGGGGAAAGAGGGGAAGGAAGAATGGAAAGGGGGAGAGGGTGGAACTTACCTCGCCGTCAGTAAGGATGGTTATATTTTCTGGGGCGAACGGGGGTGCCGTCCAGGGGAGGGTGAATGAGTACTCGCGGAGGAGCTGTGGGTCGGTTTTCGCGGGGCGAGTGATGTTGCCAAAGGGGGTGGTGACGGGGCCGAGGAAGGCCTCGGCGTTGGGGAACCGGGTGCCGTTGAGTTGGCGGTAGGGGCCGAAAGACCACGCGAGATCCTTGGAAGTGGTGTTGCGCGGGGCGGTGAGGAGCCATTCCAGTTGGGGGTGGACGCGCGTCTGAGACTGGAATGGAAGTCCGGTGCTGCCGGGGAAAAGAATGGAGTATATTGCGGCAAGGTATCCCATACTCCCGCCGCTGTTGCCCTGCAAGTCGATGATGAGTTTGGTGCGTTCGGCTGCTTTGGCGGCGGTGATGAGCGCAATGGGCACCTTGTAGGTGTCAGCCATGTACGAAGAGTCGCTGATGTCGTCGATGTTGAACAATGCGGCCTTGAAGGAGCTGATGGCCAAGACCACTGTATCCGTCAATGATGGGCTGTCTGAGAGAAAGCCGGATATGTCTCCTCCCAAGCTCGCGGCGAAGGGTTTTGGGAAGCCCTGGGAGAAGTCCGCCTTGAATCGGTTCTCGGCCATTCTATACATGCCAATTGGGGTTGGAAGCGGCCCTTGGCCACCATATACGCCAAAGTCTCTGTAGAGATCTGCCCCGGAGGTGATGTTGGTGAGGGTTGCGCGGATAAGAGCAACGTTGTCAAAGGTGAGAGCACTGCCGTTTTGGAATGTCACGGTCGTTGTGTCATTGAGGCCAAAAGTAAACACTATCTCGGGGCCAGTATTGGACATGCTCGCAGATTTGGACACGCTAGGGAACAACGAGTTGAAGCGTGCATCAGGATCGTGATAACCCCAGTTTTGGTGGGCGACTTTCCGTAAAGTGTCCAATGCTGGAGTGCCATCAATGGTCGTCACTGGTGACGGCTCGTAGCCTTGTTCGAGGTGTTTCAAGTCATCTAGTCAGAGTGTGAGTGTTAGTAACTAGATTTGAAACAGGCGTGATTCTAGAATGGCCCTCGTACCATGAAGAAAGATCTGCGGCAACGCCAGCCCGTCCTTGGAAACCGAGACAAACTGTTTACCCCAGCGAGTGGTCCACAGGTCGAACAACAAGCTGCGGGAGCCAAAGTGTGCATCTCGCACCCGCCCTTGCAGCACCTGCAGATCGGTCAGGAATTGGAACTCGTTGGCGTATCCCGGTGGGTTCGACTGTAGTTTGCCAGCGATGTCGTCAAGGCCTTTGAACACGTCTACTGCTTCAGACAGGTAGCCCGGCGGAGGGTTCTTGTTGTAATCAAGAGTGCTCTGCCACTCCCAAATTGGTCGCAGAGACGTGATATGCGCCAAGGCCCTCTCCTTGTCGAGCGGCACCGACTTGAGACAGTCGAAAGCCAAGGACGGCCTGACTGGCACGGCTGGGACTTGTGGGAGGAGCAATGCTTCGCCTTCAGTGAGGTTCTTGGGCGCTGCATTAAATGGTGTCAGTGGAAACTATCATGAGATGTCTGAGGTGAGCTTTGGTCGTACCAACAGGATTGTCCTTGAGCCACGCCGCGGCTGCATCCCGCAGCTGCTTGCACGGCTCTTCTGCACTCGTATCTCTCCCGTGCAATGCCGGCCCATGCTCGATCGGGTGTGCACTCGAGGCGCCGAGGAAGGCTGCGAGGGCCACAAGAGCGACTGAGGCCAAGTTGGTGAGCATTGTTGTCGGGTAGCGTAGCTACAAGATTGGTATTTGTGTAACGTCCCCAGCGCGCAATTTGTACTTTTCTGGCCGCAATGCCTCAATGCTGCGCCTTATCCGTCCATCACCGCGGCTGCTTGAGCCGGTCACCCGCGGCTGTGCCGTACTTATACCTAGCCATTGACATTAGCCGTAGTTGCAACACAGAAACCCGTCGGAGTGGAGATTAGGAACCCAACAGACATGCTAGCCAAGACTTCTAATAGCCGCTAGCGAAGTCATAGTAGAAGCGTGCGTGCCAATGCTCATCGACTGACTGCCCTAGATATAACTGCGCGTCGGGATACGAAGGCTCCGGCCAAAAGAAAAGGCCCCCTCAGCCAGTGCGGTAGATGCCTTCCTACTGTACAGACCACCCATAGCTTTCGTTATTCCAGGCCATCTCCCATTCTGACAACACCTAAATAAATACTGAAATGGTCTTCCTGCATTCTAAAAATGGGTTCATATATTCTGAAAAGGTCTTTATATCCGTAAAAAAGGTGTTCCTGCATGTTAAAAAGGCCGGTAATGTGACAAGTCTGGGCCTTACAGGTCCAGAGTAAGACTGTGTGAGGATTCCAAGACGCATTTTCGCACGGAGATATGGGACTCTTTTTTGGCCTGAGCCTTCGTACATCTAGACAAATCAACTCACTCAGGCTCGATGCCTGAGGAAAAGCAAGGTAAATTCACTACAATACCCGCAGACAAATCATCGTCTTAATACTGTCGTGATGCCGAGAAACGCCTAGCAAGGTCTCCGCACCCATCCAGCTCCGTGCGGCGCAGCCCCAATCTCGAGAGCAATGCCCTCGCCTGCGACTTCCACGTCTCCTCGAGCTTAGCCGCATCTTAGCAACCGTGTGTTATGTGATACGGGTTAAACCAACGAGAATATTAAACATCCACAGGCCGGCGAAGCTTCTGTAGTAGAAAATTCTAGCTCGTTACGAAGAGTGATTAGGATGAATTGGTGAGAATTTTATCTTTATTTCTATTTGCATCCGGGTGCTACCTACCTTTTGTTTGGCTGCTTCCAGACAACCTTCGACGGGAAAAGCTGAGTGCGGGCTAGGAGGGTGGTGAAAAAGGCGATGTAGACCCTACATCGGGGCGCCCTTCACAATGTCAAGAACCCCCGAATCCGGCGCTGCGACGTCCGTATACCCAGGTGGAGCTTCTCTCGGAGTCTCTCGAGCCAGAGCAACGCACTATTATGTTTCCTTTACATCGATCTCGTACGTGTTTGGGTGCGCAGGCCTCTTCTCAAAGCTCCAGGGTGCGAAGCCAAGCCCGTACTGCCGTTTTGGTGCTGCCGACGTCAGATGGGGCCGCCAGAAGAAGGAAGAACCGTCGCCCAGGCATTTCCACGTAGCTGCAAATACCTTGTCTCTAACTGTCAGTTTCTGGAACTTAGAGCCGAGGGGCCGGGCAAGCGCATAGGCACCTTCAAGTTTATCCAGAACCCAATATCAGATCGATACAAAGACCGAATACCACGTGCCGATCGTGAAGTGGATGCCGATGCACGCCGCGCAGTTCAAAGGTCTTCTCGTGACCTACAAGCGTGCTCTCAGAAGACAGGCCCCGACAGGAAACATGCTCGATTTGGTTGGGATACATATCATAGGTGAGACTTTAAACCATCACACGTCTGCTCCGATCAGCCATACTCCAAGCGACAAGTCCGCTTCGACCTTGAAGCCATGCTTGATTGGTTGGGATAGATGCCGTGAATGATACAACTGAACCACCACGCGCCTGCTTTGACAAGGCGTTGTCCGATACCACACCCAATTAGCTAAGATGATGCCATGGATAGGCCATTAAATCGCCACACGCCTTCTCCAACCAGCCATGTTCGATTTCTTAAGAAGGTATTGCCACTCCCCGCCAATAGATAAGTGTCGCCAGTGCACCCTTGAGTCTCTACTCTGCTTCATCGTATTCTCAGATGAACCCGGACAGCCCCAACGCGGAGGTGTAGAGTACGACTTTGCTGTCCTCCGGGGGGCGGGGGCGGAGCAAGCGAGGCTTCGATCTCAGCCAGCCTGGCCAGGGCGTCTAGGTTGCCCTAGCCGGCACCACAGACTAGCACTTCCATGTGTGGGGGCAGGGCGGGAGGAGGTACCGGGGCAGCCCGGGCGATAGCAGCAGCAAAGGCCTCGGTGGCCGCAGTGAGACTGGCGGCGGCGGCCGTGAGGGCGGTAGTGATGGTAGCGGCGGCAGCGTTAGCGTCAGCGCAGGCGGCTGTAAGGGTAGCGGTGATAGTGGTGGCACTGGAGTCTGATAGCAAACATCTGTTAGTTATTTCTCTTCTAATCGGAAGGATATTTTCGTAGGGAATGTCTCAGCTGTCGTTGCTCTATCGTGAGACCCACGGGGTGGCTATAAATGCACAAATGACTGAAAAGGGGGTATGGGGATGGTTGTCTGACATACAAAGGGTCTTAATGGCCACGGAGAGGCCATTAATGGCGTTAGCGAGGGAGGGATCGCCGTCCTGCCCACTGGGTCCCGGAGGTCCCTCAGGCCCCTTCTTGCCGACGGAGGGCTAAATCCACCAACAAATCGGCAACACATTTTCACAGCTTGAAACAGCAAAAGATCGGGCAGCTGAGTACATTTGTTTGACACAGAAGAAGAGAAAAGAGACAGTGGAGAGAACACGGACGAGACGAGACATATTCGCTCCAAGCTGACACAACTCTTGGCGCCTTCCCTTTATATTAACTATACTGGATTAGTGGAAAGCACCTAGGTCAATACCCATCTAGGGTACTTACCGGAGCGGTGTCAGCCCATGAAACGGAGGTGCCCCTGGATGTGGCCCTGCGCTGCGACTGTTCACTGCATCACGCCACAAACGTACCTAGGTAGTAGGTATAGGTACCTAGATACACCTCGCATCGGTTCACGTCGCTCTGAATAGCCTACACCGATGCGAGTGCAATGATGGAACCACCTTAACAGGCACTAGTCGCATTCACCGCCAGCTGCTGTCGGACCCATCCCACATCTGCCTAGTTTCCAGGTTTGGCAGCAACGACCAGTCCGCGCCCGGGCACCAAACTTGGGAAGCCCCCACATTGCAGATTCGATCCACATCCATAACACTTTGCATTAGCACCAACTGGGTTAAATAATGTCGGCAATGTGATAGCTGTTGAATAAGGTTGGAACCTCAGGCAAGAACGACTAATTGGCCCCACTCTTCAAGCAGTATTTCAGGCAGGCCGAGGCAGCCACCCAGATTAGTTCAATCAAGTATCCTCATCAGCATTCAACATAGCGTCCACCTTGGAGCCGTCGGCTCTGGCGTTTCCAGTCAGTCTCAAAACCCGGCAACCACCTTACCTGTCTTGCCGCTGCAGATATCACCTGGGATTTTATTAGACCCAGGAACGTCGTACACACCACATTGATTCTGCAAAGGGTGCAGTGGGTGCCCAAATGCTTAATCAGACACCCCACAGCTTCCCAAGAAACGGCGCAAAGGATGGCAAATGAAACTGATTTATCATTCGGTATCTGAAATAGGAATTTGGGGTAGATGTGCCACGTTTGCTGCAGGCCAGAACCTTGCGCACCGAACTTTGAGGCAGCGTGCCCGGCACCCGCCTGTTTTGCTGCGAACCTGTCAAGACAACATGTCGATGGGGAAGAGAGATAAGGCAAGGAAAAGGCAACTGGAAGGAGGCCGCTCAGACAGGGAGCGGTGCATATCAAATTGGTCTAAATTTTTTCAATGTTGTTGATGTTGCATGGCCTCGGGCCTAGTACACCACCTTAGACTTCATTCTTCCCCTTCTCTCCCTCCCCCTTCTTCCTCTCCGCCTCCTGTTGAGCCTTCCACTTACCCCGCAGCTCACGTTCTTCTGCATGTGCAGCCAGCAGATCTTTATGAGTAGACTGAATGTAAGCAACTTCAATCTCTTTCCGCCAGTCCCAAAGACGATGCCACTGGTCATTCTCAAATGTATGGCCCTGCAAAAAACACAATGTCAGCTATCGACCTTTTAATCTCACCAAGCAAATACATGTTAACGTACCGGAAAAGTCGAAACACTAGCGTAACTCCCCCATTCCGAAATCTTAGCATCTATCAACGTCTTCATGATCGGAACGGCGTAGACAATATCAGGCTCTCCGAGGGCAACGATCTGATAACATGCTTTGAGTCGCCTCGTTCCACTCCATGATCTCGTCTGGATGACAATCCAAGCGCCGATATCACGAGGGTGGAGAGGTGCCGAGTCAGGCAGGATTTGCAACTGCCTCGCTTTCACCCACCCGATGGTATACCCCCCGTGGAGCCACGCCAGGGGCAAATCGAGAAGTTCTAAGCGTGGCAGGGCACCCCATCCTGCTGCTGTGGCGACGTGGAGTATTGTGCCTGGTACTGGCTCCTGTTCTGAGAGGCCAATGCTTTCTCCTGAGGAGAGGGTGTTGGATTGAGGGGGCTCACTTTCTTTCTTTTCCTTTTCCACTTTCAGGTTGTTGATGAAGCCGGGGCTGTGTATCGCGCAGTGGGTGTGTGACATGTGGTCTGATGTGTGATCGTGGATGGAGCTACTCCATGCTGGATTTGGTGAGTCCGCGGGGTTGTACTCTTGGTAGAGCTCCGCAGGGAAGGGGTCGAGGTTATCGTTGATGGCGCGAGGTGTAGGTGATTCGTCGAGGGGAGCTAGAGAGACCTCCTGTTTTCCACGTTCAATAACCGTCTCGGAGGGGGTAAGGCCTTTGCGTTCTTTTTCCCACTTGTGGTATTCCTCCTGCTCGGTGCAGATCGAAACGCCGTGGTATGACTTTACGTTCTCAAGCTGACCGGTATAAGGAATGTCGATGATGATACCACCAATGGTAGCAGTAGCACCAGAGTGATTTGGTTCAGTCGAAACAAGCAGGGCACCAACGAGGGAGGCCGGTTTCTTTCCTGTTGGTTTCGGCACTAACATCTTCCCTTGGCCAGAGACAAGTCGCCCAAGGTGCAAACGAGGCGCAATAGCGTAAACAAAGCGGTCAGTGGTCGGGTCTAACGGGGGCAAGGGGTAGCCGAAAGACGGCTTGTCGAAAGCTTCCCGATGAAACCGTATGTTCTTGTCGGGCATTGGTCTTTCATCGTCGTAGCTGAGCAATAAACCCCAGGTACCGGCATTACTGCTACCGCTCGCGTCTTCGAAATACACCAAGGAGAGGCAGCTCGGGCCGAGACTAACCCCCCTGATTTTGGACCGCAAGAACAGATGACTGGCGGGGGCTATGATGAAGTTGTTGAAACGTCTTTGGACTTCCTTCGGTGCAGTGCGGTGCACGATTCGGACATGGTCGACGTTGAGCAACGAACTCGAAGGGGTAATGATGGAGGTTTCTGCCCAGGGCCCGAATTTGAGATAGTAGGCCAGGATCAAGCCGCCAAGTGCAGTCGCCACCTGGGTTCGTACGCCGAGCATGGCGGATAATATTTGATTGAGGTGAACTTCGAAGCCACCATAGGGAAGTTAAGAGTAGGAAGTCAAATTAAGAGTGGGATCTCTGCGGCACAGCATTCAGGGGGTTGGGAGATGATGTGGCCCGTGCATTTGCCCCTGGGTCGTCACCTCTGCTTGTGCTGGAGAGCCGGATCTTATTTTCGCCCTTCCCGGGCCGATCACGATGCTATTGTAACATTCAGTTATGAGAAGCGCTAAACTCGCCCAGTAGGTCTCTGCGTGCTTCGACTAGATTTTCATCAACTGGCAACACAATGTGATAGAAATCTACCATGACTTTTTCAAGATTGACGATGTTGTTGAAGCATTACGTACGCGTGCATCAAGAGGGCACTTCGACGGGTTGACATGGTGGTTTTGATTCTATATGTCTACTTCCTCGACAGGTGGGACGTTGGCCTGTTCTTTGCGGCGCTTTGATCGCCGACACGGCGGTGGGCCGGTCGGGATAGCGAAGCGGGGAGGATGAAAGGGGGGAACTTCCAACCCAAGCACCGCCGGCGTTGTTGTCGCCGTCTCTGCGTGCGCGAATGCGGGCTCTCACGGTCATGACAGACATTTCCAAGGCCGTTCTGCTAGCTCTGAGCCTACTCCTACTTTCAGCGCCAGATTTCTGCATCGTAGAGACGCTAGCGTATTAGCTCTTTGGATGGCTCACGCCAGCGTCAGACCCGACTCCGTTTCGGTTCTTGCCGAACGTCGGAGGAATACTGCTTGTCGCGCTGTGGCTCGCACTCTGCCGTCCAACTGGTTGGTCTCAACTGTTCTGAATGCAAAGTTACCGCAATACTTGGGGCGCATCAGCTACAGCTTATACATTGTACACGGGCCGATGATTCACACGCTTGGATATGCAGTTTTTCCTCTGTTTTGGTCAACACGGGCCGGGAAGACACGTGGAGACATGCCGTGGGCTTCACGGCCGCATACATTGTTCTTGTTGCGGTTGTCGTGTGGGTGGCGGATCTGTTCTGGCGAACAGTCGACATCCCCTGTATTCGTTTGGGGAAGAGGTTTGAGAGGCTTGTGTGTTTGTAGAAATTGTGACTTCTTAGGTTGGCTCTTGTTAGGTATCTATGACATCCTGATGATAAACATTAAGCCTAATACATTCCTACACGAGTAGTTCGAGCATGCCGACAGGAGAGCCCAAAGTATAAGCTATGGAGCTCACCCAATCGACCCCTATTCCTAACTGATATCATTCTGATAGTCAGATACATCCAGCTCATGCGCCTTGGCCCACCGATGAATCTTCTCAAAGTCTCAGCACTTATGTTGAGTGTTGAAGTCTGGATCGATTCCCAAAGGCCTTCGAGAGTCCCGCTTGATGAGATACGGGGTAACGTCAGACGCGCACTGAAGATGGATTCTCAAGCTATTGATACTATGGCCCACGTGCTGCAATTTCATGAGTGTGAGCAAATGGGAATATCACCATTCGCCTTGGGGAGCGACAGGGGAAGGACTGTGGCATACCTCTCGAACTGCAAGTCCTTGTATCGGACAGCTTCGAAGGTGGGCGCTGTTATGATCACCAAATTAGATCGCTTCATGCCCTCCAACACCAAGTCACGCAACTGCAGAGCTGCTGTGAACGACTTACACCATACCGAGAGCCTAGCAGTACACTCAGCATCCGTCGGCTGCCTCGTGACAGCTGCGGTAAGCATGATCCACAACGCGGCGAGGAGAGCCGTGGTGACCAGCCAGGCCAGAGGCCCAAAAACTCTCCAGTATCGGCTGTGGGGATGGTGGTACGATTTGAGCAGTGTCGGACCAAACTCAGCGCTAAGCCGTGAATGTTCGTCATCGATGCTTCCGATGCTGTCCAAAGGGACGTGACGGTATTCTTCTTTGGCCGGCATGACTTCTGAGGAGTAGAGAAAACGAATCCCTGCTGAGGAGGAGCGAGAGCTTGTGCCCAGTGAATGCACTAAAACTAGGTTGCCGGAAGTTGGTGGTTGCGGTGGGTGCATGCCATCCAGGGGGGAGTCTGAAGGACTGCATAGACTCAAGTCAATCAATAGGTAAACGATATGCAATGAGTGAGTTCGATAGGGGTATAAGTACATGCTGTTCTCAAAGCAGCAAGTACCAACCCAGGTATTCGGTATTCTCCACCACCATTTCAACTTGCGTCGATCGTGGGGTTGGCCCTGCGACACCACCAACCTTGGCAGCACGACCACAAGCGCATCAAACTGGTACTGACATGCAATCCTTGCAGCGCATGCAGATGTGGAAGATCCATCCGGCACTGAAGGTGCCCGCTAAATGGGGTTACAGGCGCACTGTCATCGGAAAATTTGGTTCCATCCAACGAAGGATGTTGGCAGTCTAAGCCATTCCCGAGATGGCTGCACCGGGGGTCGATCTTGGGGGCTTGAACTGCCCGCATTTGATCAAGGAGGTTTACCCCGCTCGCGCCGCACAGCTGCATCAACATGGAAACCTGCGAGTCCCCGTCATACATGATAGCTCCCTTGCGACCATCAGGATGCGGAGCAAAAAGAGTGGGGAGAAGTAATTGACTTGGTTTCGAGGAAGCGTGGTCTTGGCATTGATCAGCTGCTGCCTTCCATTTACAAACTGGGTACTGCACGAGGTGGCGATGCCTCCTCGTAGGCGGCCATGAACCTGAGTAGAGTATCTTCAGCGTTTTGCCCCGCCACCATACAGAGACCGAACGGGCGGCCATTGTATCTGAGTTGGCCGAGGGGCACGGTGGCGATTGGGTAACCTGGGATTCATGAACTAAAACGTCACCATTGGTATTAAGGAAGTTCCTTACCTGCTGCTGCGGCGTGGATGCACAGAGGTGAGTCCGCGGAGGCCGCAATGATATTGACGCCTTCTTTCTCGAAAACCTCGTTGATGATCTTCCTCGCTACCGTCCGGAGACCCTTCTTCAGTGTTGTGATGTGTGCTTCTGAATCATCGTTGTCTCGAGCTTTGGTCAAGTCGCCTTGCTCCGGAAACTCTGTGCAGAAACCAAGTTAGTTCGGACGATGGCGATGGGGAAGAGGAAAGAGGTTTGCGGCGTTAGTCACCGACTTACCAGAAGGAAGGCATTTGTCGTTGTGCTCTTCGTTGAACTTGACGATATCGTCGAGCGAGCTCACAGGACATTCATCGAAGGCCTGTAGGAATCGAGGAATGCAGATGTTTTTGAAGTCCCAGACTGAGCAGTAAAGAATGTTAGAGTCCAATCACTGAGCTTCAACGAGAAGGGTTCGCGAATGGGCCGTTGTACTCACAGGCAATTGGCATGATGGCTTGTTCGCCATCAACGGTTAGAGCCGAGATATCAGCAATTTCAACCGGACACTTGACTGCGCACCCCGCTTTCTCCAATCTGGCGATGGCATCTTGGTACTCCTTTCTCTGCGATATGGGGGTCAGCATCGCTATCCGTAAAGAGGGCGGAGGAACACCTACCATCTGTTCGGCTGTCCCCTCGTGCTGCCGACACATTGCTTCCGCCATGCGCCAGATCGACGGGTTGAGAAATCCAACAGATAGCCCGTCCAAGCTTCCGGGATCTAGAGCAGAGCGAGCAAAACTGCGACCCAACAGCACCTCCGTCAAGGCCAACACATCGGCTGCACACTTTGCCATGGGCCCTGGGCTGTCGTAAAAGTCGGTCAAGCTGTACATGCCAGCCGAGTTCTGGACGCCAACCGTGGGCTTGAGAGCGTACAACGCGGCGCGGGACGCGGGAGTGATGATAGATCCGATCGTCTCCGTTCCCAAAGCCAGAGGGCTGAACCCTGCCGCTACGGCCACCGCCGAGCCAGTTGATGAGCCCCCCGGCGCCGAGTGCCCAAGAAGGGTCTCGCCTTGTATGATGGGTCCCGTGTAGGGAGAAACCGTCTGGCCACCTACTGGAGACCACCCAGGCGATATCATGGTCATCTTCATGCCCGCAAATTCCGTCATGTTCGTCTTGCCGAGGATCAAAAGGCCAGCATCCAGGAGCTTCTGCGCAACGGCCGAGTTCGCAGTCGCCTTGGCTCCCACGAGAGCCCACGACCCGGCCGTGGTGCCCATCCCCAGCTCCATCGCCGTGACAAAGTTGTCCTTTAGAACAATCGGGATACCGTGCAGCGCGCCCCTTGTCTTTCCTTGCATGCGTTCTCCGTCCAAGGACGCCGCTGCACGAAGAAGTGTCTCCCGTGGAGCGACTGATATGAAGCAGCGCAATTCCGCGTCATGTTGCTTGACCTGAGCCAAGTAGCTCTCCACGATTTGGACTGATGAGATTTTGTTCTCGCGCAAAAGCCGCTGCAAGTCAACAGCGGTTGTGGTAAGCACGTCGAAGGGGGTATTTTCGGCCATGGTCAGAAAACCTTCGAACAAGTTGAAAGATCTTTGAGGAATTGCTGGCGTGGAAGAGGGAGATGCAAAGCAGGAAAGCCTATCCTGCTTCCGACAATAACTGAAATACCCCTCCGAGACGCTCCTTTCGGGAGCTGCAGCGACCGAATCGGCCAATCAGAGCGGCTCTTCCCGTCCACTTCCCTTCCCCACGTGATGATCTGCACGAGGGATGCCTGTTTGACGCACTGCAGAAAGCTTTCGATCGCCAGCAGAACCCCGCTCGAGGCTGTCCCCGTCAACAAACCGTCGAAATGCGGCTCCTCAACGTCTCCACCCTCGCCTTCCACGACGCCATCAACCCCTAATCTCCCGACTTCCACTATGCCATGCTCTCGCACACGTGGACTGAAGGGCAAAAAGTCGCCTTTCAGGAATAGAACAGTTGGCAAGCCATGGCCCCCAGATGGAAAGATGTCGAGCAGAAATCCAGCTTCACCAAGATCCGTGGAGCATGCGACATCGCATCGCGTGTCTACAACATGGAGTAACTCTAGGTCGACACCAACTGCATCTAAGAATGTTCACCCGACCACTAAGCCCTACAAAAGAGGATGTGTTTTGCCGCCGTAAACGAACGGCAATGAGCGGGGCCCTGTTTTGGTCATCAGCTGGAGACTCCACCCCCTCCCCATGGTCAGAAGTGTCAAAAGTGCAAATGTCTTGCCAAGGCCACGAATTTCGTCAGTGGTCCAAGTTCCGGGCTCCAACTTCAAATGTAATACCTTTATCTACCCTTAAAGCTCCTTTCTATCCAACGCTATTAAGATCTACATTTTCATATACGCTATTAAGTTACAACTCTTAAGACAAATATCCTCAACATATCTAGCTATACTTGTTGGGTTTTTACAACCCTAACCCGGCCAGGGTGGTTGGAACAGTGTGGCTGGATCCACGCAGCCGCTCCGCGGCTGCATCCGTGGATCTGCACAGCCAAGAACGCCAGACTCCACTGCTAACCTCGTATTCAGTCAGCCAACCTCGCTTCGCAGAAGCGAGTGTGGCCAATGCACTCCGTGCACTGGCCACCCTCACGGCTATAATAACACGGCTTCCACTCTCGAAGATAGAAATAATTAATCACCTTCAACACACACTACTTTCCAATGCCTTGACCCCTTTTGCATTTTAACAATACTACTAAAATTACCAGGCGTAAACGCGACAGAACGAACGAGAACTTCTTAAAGCGAGTTAAAAGCTTACTAAAAAAGAGTAATAGTCTAACAGAAGATAACGCTAATGTCTACCTACGTATTCCATTACAGCCTGCACCCGGCACAGATCTGAAGGACTGGTCAGGTCAAGACAGAGCGTATGGCAGGACGCCAAAGACTGAGTGGGCGCTCTAAAGATAGCTTATTAAGCTAGCACTCCTAAACGGGGGTATAATGTCACTGTAGGTTGTTATCACTATAATATACAAAAGGTAAGTCTAAATAGTAAGATATAAATGAATAATGTAATATTAGCTTAAGGAACTAAGAGTCTCTTACAGCCATCGTAGCCATAATAATAACTATCTATACTAGCTACTTAAAAGATATTTTATACCTTACTTAGTGGAGTTTATTTAATCCAGTATTAAATATTCTATTACTAGGTTTCTCTTATTTAATAACTTTAAGAGTGCTTAATAAGTAAGCGTCTTTATTAAAACTAAGTGATTACTAGTTAGTTATAAGGGCTCTACCTCTTTATACCCCTAACCTAATGTATAACACTGTATGTACTGTTTCCATCGTAGGGATTTAGTTAAGCTGCTTTGGATCTAGTAACAGCTATTAAGGTTGTTATTGTTGGTTTCTAGCCCAGTGGGTCCACTAGGTCAGCGCACTGCGCCGAACCCTCTGGAACCCCCTGGAATCAGGGGGTGAAACCCCCTGAATTCCAGTTGCCACAGCGGAGCTGTAGAAGCCTCTGGAACCCGGTGAGTCATACAAGCACTTACGTGGCCTACAGCCACTATTCCAATCCTATAGTAGATAGAAAGCTCTAGAAGCCGACCACAACCTATAAAAAGGCCCTCTCCTCTCCTGTATCTAGCCTTCTATAAGCAAGCAATTCACACCACTCATTCAGTCATATACAGAGGCACTGCCTCTATACCTTTGGCCTTCTTTTACTTCTTACAGCGCCAGAAGCGCTGTAGTTAGCTTGGAACAGTACCGCTCTACTTCCTCTAAGCAACAGGCCTGTACTACAGGCCTGTAGAACCCTACTGTGCAACAGTTATATAATTTCTCCTCTTTAGCATTCTTTTTCTATAAAGAATGGGGTAAGAAACGTCCTTCCCTTTATAACTTAAAGATACTTACTAACCGTAGTAAAAGCATTATATTAGTAATAGCACCTTTACTATTATAACTATACAAACTTTACTTAAACCTTTAGATTGTAAATTTTATTTTATAGTTATTATTCTTCTAAATCGCTTTTTTATCTCATCGCTACTGAACTGGTGCAGTGATGTAACAGGGAAGAAACCATAAGGAGAACCACACCCACAGAACGGTGCTGTTAGCCTGAAAGGCCGACTCCCAAACTACTGGTCCTCCTATCAGAGGGATATAAATGCAACTGACGTAGAAAAACAGATACGTACCTAGTATGGAACAAAACCTAATATGTGACAGTGCCTAGCATGAAACGGAGCCTAGTATGGAATAATAAAGAAAACGCGACTGTAGATTAGGTTATCTTCCTTCAATTGAAGGGCTAGAATGTCACTAGGCTTTTAATGAGAGGTCTTCGTAGTGAACATCATCGGATTCCTTATTAAAAGAAGCACGGTTTAAAGAACCACGTAGCGCGGCCCCTTTTTGACGGTGGCACGTGCCAGAGAACGTATCGCTATGTATATAAGCGGCTATAATAGTATTATATACAGAGGCTAAAAAGAACAACAGGGTTAGCCTGAACAAACGCCCCGAGTCACTACCTATTCTGATAGCTATTTAAAATGCCTAACGGCAGGAGTTTTAATGGTGTATAACGTGTATAACCATACTGATACTTTCCGTTAATAACTTCTTGTTAAAAAACGTTACTTAAATGTTAAACATGATAACGCTATATAAAACCTAAGTTAAAAGCTTAATGGCTCTAGGTAATGGTGGCTTAGCTGGAGTAGATAAAGAAGTAGCGCTGTAAAACTAAGACGCGGGCTTTTTTTACGTTTAACTGGGAAGTATAAATCCTCTACTTTTAAGAAAAGGAGGAGGTTTATCTAGACGTTCCTTTAAGGTAAGCAACTCCTTTAATTAAAGTAACTTTCTAGTAAGGACACTTATTAGTTCCATCTTTAGGGGTTTACTATAGCTAGTTATATCCTTATAACTTAATTTATAACTTCTTTCCTTTACTAATAAACGGCTCTTTAACGCAGTAGTTACTGCGCTTACTTTCTTTTAAGAGATTGTAAGTTTAACTTCTATAAGAGCCTTTATTACAACAATTAGAGGGAACTACTTTACATTCCCTTCCTCTTAAATGTTATAACGTTTTTGTTAATAAATAAAACGAGCTATTAGTGTAGTAATTACTATACTTATTCCTTAAGAGGTTATAGGTTTAAATCTTATATAGGCCTTGTATTAGCACTAACTGCTTTTCTACCTATATTAACTTTCCGTTCTTAATAAATACTTATTATATGAACATGCTTTTCTATCACGTACTGTTGTATAACTGGTTTAAGAGACTTTAAAGCGTATTAATCTACTTTTACCCTCTTATTATAAAAGGATAAGTTTTTCAATAGGTCTTTAATTAATAATTTTAATCTCTATACTGCCATTAAACTGGTGCAGTGACGCAATAGAGAAGAAACCACAAAGAGAACCACACTTGTAGGACGGCTCAGTCGGCCCTCCAGGCCGACTCCTAGTTTACTAATCCTCCAATCCAAGGGATATAAATGGAATTAACGTAGAAAAACAAATACAAACCTAATATAGAACAAGACCTAGTTAATACTGGTGCCCAGTATAAAACAGAGCCTAGTATAGAATAATAAAGCAAACGCGGCCGTGGGCTAAGTCATCTTCTTTTAATCAGAGGGCCAGAATGTCACTGGGCTTCTAATAAGAGGTATTTATAGTGAAATCGTCGGATAATAAATTAAAAGAAGCACGGTTTAGAGAACTGCACAGCGTAGCTCTTTTTAACGTCAGCATATGCTAGAGAACGCATCACTATGTATAAAAACAATTACAGTAATATTATACAGCTTAAATGGAATAATAGGGTTAGCTTAAACAGGCGCCCTTTAGGCTCTGTATGTAATATTACTATAGCCGCTTATATATATAGCGATACGTTCTCTAGCGCGTGCTACTGTTAAAAAGGGGCCACACTACACAGTTCGTTAAACCATGCTTCTTTTAAGAATCAATCTGACGATTTTCACTATAAAGATCTTTTATTAAAAGCCTAATAATATTCTAGCCCTTTAATTAAAGGAAGATAACCTAATCCACAGTTACGTTTCTTTCATTATTCCATGTTAGGCTCCGTTTCATACTAAGCACTGTTATATATTAAGTTTTATTTCATATTAAGTACGTATCTGTTTTTCTACGTCAGTTACATTTATGTCCCTCCGATTAAAGGACTAGTAATCTGGGAGTTAGCCTTCTAAGCCGACAGCAACCTTCTGTAAGTATAGTTCTCTTTATAGTTTCTTCCCTATTACGTCACTATACTAGTTTAATAACTCGCTTACATTTTTAAAAAAGAGATAGTTTTATAACATCTTTAGCCAGATAATATTATTACGGATTAAGATAAGTTAATTATATCAAAATTCTAATAAGGGCTAATGTAAAGAATAAGTGTAAAGAATAAGCTATTAACAGTCTTCTACTTATAAATAAATAGCTAAACAGAGTAAGTTAATTAAATACTAACTCAAGGCGTTTATTCAAGCTAACCCTATCGTTCTTTTTAGGCTCTGTATGTAATATTACTGTAGCCGCTTATATACATAGCGATGCGTTCTCTAGCGCGTGCTACTGTTAAAAAGGGGCCGCGCCGCGCAGTTCTTTAAACTACGCTTCTTCTAACAATTATCAATCCGACGATTTTTACTACAATACCCTCATATTAAAAGCCCAGTAACATTCTAGCCCTTCGATCGAAGGAAGATAACCTAATCCACAGTTACGTTTCCTTTATTACTCCATGCTAAGCTCCGTTTCATGCTAGGTACCGTCATATATTAGGTTTTGTTCTATATTAGATACGTATCTATTTTTCTACATCAGTTACATTTATGTCCCTCCGATCAGAGGACCAGTAGTCTGGGAGTTAGCCTTTCAAGCTAATAGCAACGTTTTGTAAGTGTGGTTCTCTTTATGGTTTCTTCCCTATTGTGTCACCACACTATTTTAATACTTATAATGTATCTCTAAGCTTACGTTAACTTTAAATAAGATGATTAGCTTAAATTATTACTAATAGTGTAAATAGCTTATAATATAATATTAATTAAGTTTATAAGTATATTACTATTCTTTATAAATTACAGTAAGGAGCTGGAGCTCCACTAGAGCCCACTAACCAGCGCTCCTTAGGTTACAGTTTATGCAGACTAAATATAAAAACTATATAACCACTTAAGAGCCGAACTTAAGTTTACGTGTAAATAAATGAAAAAATTCATCGATAAATACTAAGCTAAGCAGCTAACACTTAAGGAAGGACTTTATTATAATAGTAAATAAGTTAAGGGACGAACTCTTTAAAAGGGAGATTGCGTTTACCTTTTTTTATAAAACCTGTATTTAAAATAACCTAATAAGAAGTTTAACTTAAAAAGGTACGAGCTGTTTAAGTTAAGAAGAAAGTCGTTACCTTTAATTATAAACGTAACCTTCCCGCTAATATAAAGGTAAGAATTAAGGTCTTCTATATCTTACTTCTGGAACCTACCTTAAAGGGGTTCCTTTAGAAAAGAAGCTTAAGATTATCGTTAATAAGGGCGAATTTAACGTTAAAGAGGTTTTAAATTTACGTAAATAGAAAAACGTATTTAAATATCTTGTTAAGTGGTTAAACTACAGCCTTAGAAGTAACTCTTAGGAGCCTGTTAAAAATCTCTTGTACCCTAACCTAATTACCGACTTTTATTAAAAGAATCTAGACTAACTAAAATTAATAGTAAAAATTAAAAATAAGATAAGATTTAACATTTAAATTACTAAACTAAAGAGTAAGACTAATATAGGACTTAAAGCCCAAGAAGTGGTAGGAAACTCCTTAAGAAGTATAGAAGGACATTTATTAGAACACTTAGTTATAGGTTATAAGGACGTTAGATTTAAGGAGGCCGGGCCTCTACAGCTGGCGAGCTCCACAAATTACACATATGGAAGTATGGAGAAGGTTAGTTCTGTTATAGCCTGTTTACGGACTGACTTATACTATAGGCACAGCCTACCCTGTAAGGGAATAGGTAACGGTAGTGTTATAAAATAAACTAACCGCTGCTATAGACTTAAGTTTACTTAGGAAAGTGAAAAGTGTTAAGCTACGTGCTCCTAACACTCCCAAACCAGTTATATAATGGTGTGTAGTAGAAAAGTGTATTTACGTGATAAGTGTTTATTAAAAAAAGAGACCAGCATATAATAAAAATCAGTTAATGTTAATAAAAAGAAAAGCTAATCTATATGTAGTTTTATAAAACGTTAAAGTTCTGATAAGACCACCTGCAGACTGGAAGACTCTTATAGAACTTAAATCTATAACCTCTCGCTAGGAAAACAGTATTTTATATTACTTTAAAAGTAAAATAAAGCACTGAAGTTAAAGTAAACACGTTACTATTATATTAAAAAGCCATACCATTTATTAGAAGAAAACAGTTATAAACTAAGTTATAAAGCAACTGCAGGCTACGGAGACCCCGCTAGGAAACTCCTCTAGTTAAAAGACTTTACGTCTTTAAGAAGAGTATTTAGCTTAATATTGTCACTTTCCTAAAACTTAAGTCGTTCCACCTTATAGCTAATCGCCTTGTAACTTAGTCTTTAAGTTAAGACTATTACTTATAAAGACGTATTAAGCGTGCTAATACCTTTTATAACTTAGCAGTGGCTTTATAAAGCTGTTAAGCATCTAACTTAACTTACGTGTTAAGGTCCCGCTTTTTAATAAAAAGAGCCTTTAACTTCACCTTACTAAAACTAAAAGTGTCACACTGGGAAGGCCGGTGCCTCTCCAAACAGTAATCGTAACTATTAAATCGGTTTAATACCTAATAAGTAAGCAGAGGGTCGGCAGACTTATAGAAAGAATAAAGGGATATCTTACCATTAAATACGTGTATATAGGCTGTGAGATTTAGATCGTAATTAATACTTTCATCCTAATCCCATTTTAAAACTTAAGAGCCGGTTACCCGTTATATAATGAAGTGATGGAAGGAAGAAGTTACTCTTCAAGTTTTTTGTGGAAAAAGAACATTAAAGAGGGGGAATTATGTAACAACCTTACAGGCCGTCACTTAGGCCGGCGCAGCCCGACAAATCCCCCGTAAAAGGAATAATGTAGGAAAGTAATATACATAATACTATATAATAAGCTAGGGGTGTAAAGACCCAAATCCCCTACAGTTAATAAGGTGGTGCTTATACCATGGTAAGTGCTTGCAGTATAAGCAGAGGAAACCTTATAAGTAGGACCCTTACGCAGTGTAGAGTGCTTGCTTTATAAGCATTTATAAACACTATAAGTAAGGTACGAAGTACCTCTTAGTTAGTTAATATAAATAGATATTATTATAACTATAATAGCCGTAAGGGACTCCTAGTTCCTTACGCTAGTATTATATTATTTATTTTATGTCCTACTATTCAGGCTTCCCTCTCTGCATTATAGTGACAGCGACCTACAGTGACATTAAACCCCCGTCTAGAAGTGCTAGCTTAATAAGCTGTCTTCAGAACACTTACTTAGCTTTTAATATCTTATTATACATTTTATCTTAACCTGCACTAGTCCTTTTAAGGCCTATATTAAGTACAGGTTATAATATAATACTAGCGTTACAGTACTGAACGTTATTTATTAAACTCTTAAATACCCTCCTCCTCCTCTTATTATAGCCTACGTCCTTCCCCTTAACCTTACGGGGAATAATAAATTATCTAACGACGTCCCAGTGCCTGATGTGGCTCTTACTAATAAACTTGACACTAAGGATAAAGGAAGTCTTTCCCATAAGAAACTTTTAAACGCTTTTAAGTTTTATAAAAGGATTATAACTAAGACACTTAAGGATGCCCTAGCCCTCTAGTAATAACTAAGGAACCTTAAGACTAGCTAGCTACTTAAGTTCACTAATACGAGCGCTAAACTGTCCACCTGGCTTACTTATATAAAGCGTGATTTTCAGCTTCAGGTAATCACTAAGGTGGACCGGAAGGTCCTCTATACTGTAAGCTAGCTTAAAGGGGATCCCGACTTTTAGTTCTCAGCTATTATTAAGGATTACCTAAACTCTACGCTTACTAATCGAAGGACTATCACCGTTAAGCTCTTTAATGCGGATAAAGGATAGGTTAACTTGAAAACTAAGATCACTAAGATATATAAAGTTTAGGATAAGCAGAAGTAAGCCAAAGACCGTTTAGAGAAGCTAGTATAGCTGTCTTTAGTAGCTACGTACCTATCTGCCTTTAACCGCAACTAGCATTATGTTAACTAAGATAAATCGGCTTTAAAGTATTAGTTTTATTAAGGTTTAAAGGATAATGTTAAGGATAAGCTTTGTAAGAAAGACTAATATACGTTTAACTTTAATTAATATGCTGCTAAGGCTATTATTATTAATAACTGGCTGTTTAAACAGCGATTAGAGAAAAAGGGCTAGTACTAACGTGGTACTCCTCTTATAATTAACGGAAAAGCATACTGAAACCTTTCTACGCTAACTACTAACATTAGAGCACTGCCTACAGCACTTACCTTAGCTTAATAGACATTAACATGGTGAATTGCCAGAATAAGCCTAACCGTGATAAGCTATAACAGTAATAGTAACAGAAGCAGCTTAGGGATATATCCCAGGTCTAATGCTTTAACTGCAATAAGAAAGGCTATATGGCACGATAATGTACCTCCTTGAAAAGAGTTAGTTAGAAACCAGTCCTAAACGGAGGAAAGCACGTTAGGTTTAACTCTAATAACGTCTACGTCTAGATAATAAGTAATAAGGAGGACTGTATTTAGATGTATAAGTATGATATAGGAGATAAGGAGTGTAAAGAGGAAGAGGAAAAAGAGGAGGAACTCTAGCTTCTACAGGATATAAAGTATCTAGACCTTAAAAGAGTCTCGTTAAAGTTAGCCACAGAGGTGCAGGTCGCTACAGACTAACTTTAAAGTGGAAATTTAAAATAACTAAAGGTATAGGTTGATAAAGACTAACTTTAAGAAGAAAAGCTTTAAATAGTAATTATAAGCCTTAAAAACCTTATTATAAGTCTAGGAGCTAAGGAAATCTAGGAAGGACTCTAACTTAAACCTTATTAAGATAGTAGAGGGAGTTGAGAAACTAGCTCTTTAAGCCACTTAAAGGGTAAAGTAAGTCCTGAAAAGTAAAAGGGAGTAAACTGAAAGAATTAAGTTAGGGAAGTGAAAACTCTTTTCCTAAATGCCCCTCAAGGTCCTTAAACGTTTTAAACACGTTAAGTGGATTAAAACCCTTACTATGCTAAAGGAAGGATAACTCGGCTAACTACTACGTATAAAGAACAGAGTGCTTAAAACCGGAACGGCTAAAGTCCCTTAAGAGGACCGTAAAAAGGCACATTAATGAAGAGTTTAAGACTTAAAAGATAAAGATTAAGTATTAGTAGATAAGCTAGAAGACCAGCAAGTTAAAGCCTTTATTATAAAATATAAAAATAAAGTAGTTAAGATTAGGTTAAAACTTTATAATAAGGTCTACTTTACTAATTAACTTAAATATTAACTTATTAAGGAAGGTCACTTTATTAAAGAATAAGCTAAGATGCTATTACCCGAGTTTTAGAAAGAAACTTAGGAGAAACAGCGTATGTAAAAGTAGGTAATTAAGGAAAAGGAGCAGGGCACTACCCCCTTTATCCCTTACTCTTAAACCTTAACCCCTACTGTTTATATTAACCACCTTAGTTATAAAGACCTATTATAAATTAACTACATATATAACGATTATATCCTTAATTAACACTTTAGGCTTAAGTCCCTTTATAACCACTTCCCTTACATAAAGAACTAGGATTACACCGTCGTAAGAGTGGAGCTGAGATAACGCTATTACTAAGTCTCTTACACTTAGGATAAGGAATCTAAAGATAGTAATTCCCGAGAAACCACTATAATTAACCGAACCCTTACTAAGTGCTAGTATAAAGCTTCACTTAATAATTATATAGTTATATCCTGCTCTGTGCACTTTAAAGAAAGGCTAAGGCGTGATAAAAATAAATAGATTACAAGCGAAACTAGGAAAGAGAAAATATTATTAGAATTACATCTTACAGGGTGTATTATCGACTTATTAAGGAGTTACGGAACATTATTCTATTTAAAGTCGACTGGACTTTAAGGTAAGAGCGGAACTTTAATAAATCTAAATAATAACCGCTCTGGAAACCCCTCCACTTACGAAATCGTTTGGGAAACGACTTTAAGGCCTCTAGAAGGCCTGGAAGCCAGTAGTTCACTAATTGGCAAAAACCCTAAGATGAAGAAAAGGCATTAAAATGTTAAGCTGGATAAGACCTTAAGGACAGATAGTTACGATAACTTAGATGTAAAAAGACTATAAGTATTACTCTATTTACATTAACCTAACAGATAGAAGAGGGAAGCCGTTTAGGGTAAGAGTAGTAATTAATAATAGGAATGCTTTTAACTTAGTGCACCCCTTATTAGTTAATTAAAGAAAACTCCCTAACGAAAAGATAAGAAGGTTATTCCGATTTAAAATAGAGAAGGAGTCTTATATAAGTATAATAACGGGAAAGTTACATATTACTTTCCACTTTTAATTAAAGTAGATAGTGATAAATAAGAAGTAACTTTTAAAGTTACATTAGTAATAAGGTATAATATAATATTAAGTGTACCTTAATTAAAGAAGTATAACTTTATAATTAATTAAAGGAGTAGCTACTTTACCTTTAGTAAATCCCCTAACTATAATCACTGTTTAGAAAAGTCTTTAGAAGCCCTAAACTGCTTTAAGGATATGTAAAGTACTTAAAAATACATTAAGCCCTTAAAACTAAATACAGTTTAGCTTAGGTTTACTAAGATAGTTAAAGGGCTAAAGAGCTTATTATATAACCTAAATGATAATTTAAAAGGTAGAAAAAAGTAAGAAACTAATCTACAGATAAGTAAAGAAGTTAACTTATTTAAGGTACGTATAGAATATAGGAAGTTCACTCTGTTTTAAAAAAAGATATTATAATTATTAGATTACAGATTATAAGATTATAAACTTAAACTTAAGCTAGGAGTGAAACTCTGTAACTTTCAGCCTTACTACCTAAACCCTAAATAAGCAGAAGCCCTACAGGAATACGTGGAAGAGAATTTAAAGAGCAACTTCATTATAAAGTCTTGTTGCACAGTAGGGTTCCACAGGCCTGTAGTACAGGCCTGTTGCTCAGAGGAAGTAGAGCGGTACTGTTCCAAGCCAACTACAGCGCTTCTGGCGCTGTAGGAAGCAAAAGAAGGCCTGAGGT
>Ga0247760_1001309_pt1 | contig 23519 bp, 31 predicted proteins | sample UWRJL171409R4_FD_179936 | JGI IMG/M metagenome (GOLD analysis project Ga0247760, IMG submission 179936) | Plant litter microbial communities from Arlington Agricultural Research Station in Wisconsin, United States - UWRJ-L171-409R-4 | ecosystem: Environmental > Terrestrial > Plant litter >... | reverse complement strand
TCGCATGCCGTAGAATCCCCTGACGTTCTCGGTGCTACCCTGAAATGGCCAATCAACCTCAGTTGAGGACAAATGCAAGAGTGGCGTCACACAAGCCTCAAGAGTGGGGTGATTGGCAAGGTCTCGGGAAAGGAGCTTTGGCCATACTGCATGACGCGGAAACACGAGAGCTTCTGCCCCTCCACTGCCCCTCCGCTTCAGCAGCGAGAGCACGGCAAGCGAGGACACGCGATAATCTCGTGTCTTCTCAGCAGACCATGACGGTTCAAATGCGGTAGCGGCCTTCTCGAACGTGCCCTCGGTTCACGGCACAGCCGATCCCAAGCCGTCCGCGGCCATTTAACGTCGCGATAACCGCCGATAGCACCTCGCCTTCACGATAGATAGCCCCCGCGCTCCGTTCCCGATTGCCATTGCGCCGCGCTCCCCCGGCCGAATACCCCTCAATGGCTCCCCAAATGATCTACCTGCCCGATGGGCAAACCATCACCGTCACGCCCGTCTTTGCTGGCCTGTTCTTCAAGTCCAACGAGCTCAGCACACACCACAACGCGTTTCCCGTCGGCTGGACCATCGTCATCCACACCGAGGACAGCAAAGGTGGCGAGGACAGCGATGCTGAGGAAAACAAGGGCCCCGCCGTCTCGGTGCAGGGCCAAGAGACACGGCCGCACATCCACTCGTTCACGAGGCCAACGCTGCACCACGACAGCCTGTTCATCTCGTCCATCTCCAGCCCGTCGAGCAACGACTTCAAGCCGCCAGCAAGCCCCACCCGCCAAATGGCCATGATACTCTGGGCTACCCTGTACTGGTACTTCCATCAGCCCGCCCCCCCGACCACCTTGACGACAGATGACTCCAAACACACCCCCAGGGCTGGTCGGCCGATGGGCAATTGGCGGGTCCGCATAAAGAGGGACGGCGTGCTTCGCGGGAGGAACCTCCTGCCGAAGCTGGAGCGGATGGGCTTGATCGCCAGTCTCGACTCGTCCGTGGGAACGTCAGTTCTCGACGCCGGCGAATCCTGGGACGACATGTTTGTCTCCCAGAAGATGTTTTGGCAGATCCCCGGACGGCTATTCTTGTTTAGTCTTCAGCCAACCCTCAAGGGCTCGGGGTCGTATCCCGCATCGCCATCGAGCAGCCGTCCGGAGTCTCCTTCGGCCAGCGAATTCTCACTGCGCTCTCCACTGGTACATCCGGATTACCTCGACCCCCCTGGAGTCCTACCTCCATTGGCGCTCACGAGCGTGCCATCTTTCCCCATTGGCCCTTATTTCAGCACTTCCCACCTTCCCACATACTACCCTCCCGCACCGCTACAGTACACGTTTACCAACCATATCCGCCACCCTGTCAGGCCAAAGCCGCCGCGGATGGGAGAAATTTTCTACACCCGCTTCGTTCCATCTGTGGGACAGTACCTCTCATTCCGCGTAGCATCCCTGACCCCTGATCCGGTGCCATATATGGGCCCTGTCGGTCCAAAGCCACCCGCGCCACTAAACTACAAAGCAATGTCGGACGTAGATTTGCTGAAGCGCTGGCACTCCAATCCGCGGGTCTCGGCGTTCTGGGGGAAGTTCTCAGACGAGTCCTTGGAGGCAGCCTTGAAGAACCGACATAGTTTCCCCGCCATCGGTATGTGGGACGGCGTGCCTTTTGGGTACTTTGAGATGTACTGGGTCAAGGAGGACATTCTCGGGAAGTACCTCGGCACGGCTGACGACTGGGATCGCGGCGTCCATGTCCTTATCGGCGAAGAGTGGGCGCGGGGCCGTGTGCAGAGCTGGATCACGAGTTTGGCTCACTGGGCATTCAACGCTGACAATCGGACGATGAGTTTGTCCTTGGAACCAAGGGTGGATAACGCAAGGTATGCTGAGTTTCTTAACCGGTGATAGACAAAATGCTGACTTGGGTGGGCAGATTTATCCAGCATTTGGAGTTTGCGGGCTTCACGAAGGAGAGGGAGATTGCATTTCCGCACAAGCAGGCGTGGTTTGGTCGGCTGAGGAGAGAGAACTGGGACGGTCCGGCTTTGTGATCGGGTGATTGTAGCGTCATTTGAGCGAGCGGTGTGTAACTTGCGTTGTCTATACTGTCCATAGATTTGAGTTTGTCTGCAGGTGCTTAATTGAACATACCTTGCGTTGGACTTTTGTTTCTCAGATGCTGCATGTGCTGCCGTGCTGCTGTTTTGCAAAACCTTGTCGACTTGCTGGTGGTAAGGGGGAATTGAGAGCTCTGATGGCGAGTGGTCTTGGCATGTGATAGTAAACATCTAGGGGTTGTGAAACAAATGTTAAAAAAAGGGGGATGAAAAGCATGCCGAGTTACAAGGCTTGTTGGCAAATCAAGGGAGGATGGGGAGGGGTTGAGGTGTAGATAGATTTTGGGGGATGTTATCCCATGTGGAAGTTGAGGGGAAAGGCTGTCATTGGAGAGAGGGGTGGCTTTGTGGTGAAATAGGCTTTATGCTGCCAGGAGGGATAACATACGGTCTGACAAACAAGCGAGAGTTGTGATTTGACAGAGCTTTCAGTTACTTCGCTCAGTGGTTCAGATTTCGCTTACTTGCTCATCAGACATTCATGTTATCCGCAATCACAGTAAACAAGGTACCTTGTTTATAGTTAACCCCCTCGCTTTATGTCCTTCTTCGTTGTTATGTAAAAACGCGAGACAAAAGTAGGCAACTGGCCAGAGAAGAAGTCTTTAGTTGTGAGGTTACAGCTTGTGTATTACCAAAACTGGTTGATTAGCATTCTCTGGAAAAAGACGGGCTTCGGCTTGGTCATTACTTTGTTGTCGAAAGCACTACATGAGAATGAAAACAAGAATGAAAAACAGACGTAGTACCTACTAGCACTGCTGTTATTTAAACGGACTATGAAGAGTTCTGTAGCTGTTCTCGTCTTCCGGACTTGACGGCATGCTGTGAGGACCTTCTAACTCCGGTGGGCTTTATGTCATGGGAAGGTGATTTGTCAACTTTTCAGAGGCTGGAGGTGCTGGAGGAGACCTGGCTGGTCCGGAATGTTCTATTCTGAATATTTTGACAGGTCTGTCCATCATCACTGTTCGCTTCCCACAGACTGGAGGGACAGGAGGGGGCTGGCTTGTCCGGAACGTTCTATTCTCGTAGAAACGCGGGTCTGCTTGTTCCAGGTCTGTTTATTCAATAATCACTTCCGCAATCTTGACATAGCAACAGCCCGGATTTTTGAGATCTTTTATGAGTTCTCTGGTGTATTAGCAGCGATTTTCACCGTGAGGTCCTTCCCGTTTTTGCGTCAAGCGTGCCACTTCCATTCTCAAGCTACCACAACCCCGTAAATCCTCAAGGGTCAAGCCTCGGCGTTTTCTTTCCGCTCAATAAGCTCCCAAGTCCAACCTGTGGTTTCACTCTTCAACCAAGAGTGCTTCTTGACTTCTCTCGCTCTCTTTCTTCGGCAAGATACCGCTCCTCTCGCCGCTTTTTAACCAAAAACGCGTTGTTCAAGATGGCATCTCCCTCCCTCAGCACCAGCTCCAGCCCGGCCCCTGCCACCAACCGCCCCAAGCGCCTCCTCCCCTCGCGCCCTCGCACGCCCAGCGAGATTGAGAAGGAACAAGACCAGTGGATGGCCCACAACAAGGGCAACATCCCTGGCCTCTGGGGATACCCCCGTTGGACAAAGCGGCCAACAGCGGGGGTGGCCAACCACCTCCTCCGCTACTATCTGTGCAGAGGTGTGCTGTCCGTCTCCTCGGAGACGTACTGCGTCACGTTTTTCGCGGACGGCAGCAACCACTCGCTGTTCCGGGTGCACTTTGGCAGCGACGACGACAACGCCGGGACCTCGGCCCTCGCCGAGACCACCAGCCCCGCCGGCAGCAACCCCGGCAACCACCCCGCCAGCTGCCCGCATGGCTGTGACGACTCCTCCGGCCGCAGCGCCGACGACAACGACGACAGCTGGCTCCGGAACGTCTGCCGAGCGCGCCGCCCACTGCCTCGCTCTCGCTGGGCTGCTGACCTGGCAGTTCAAGGGGGCAAGCCCTTTAAACTGCCGAATCACGCCCTTTTCCGCATCGGCATGCCCAAAGATCCGTACTTTGTGGTCGAGAGCGAGGTGGCCACCATGGCCTTTGCGCGGGAACAGGGTCTGCCGGTGCCCCGTGTGTTTTGTTTCGACTCGAGCGGGACAGCGCCGTTTGGCCTCGAGGCCATGTTTCTGGAGGTATGTCGAACCACCACCTGCAAATCGTTCTGTCGAGTCTTTCCGGCTGTTTTGAGTGTCTGCTTGTATTGAAAGAAGAAAACCAACTGACATGCATCTTCCATTAGTGCATCGAGGGGGTCCAAACCCTTCATGAAAAACGGTATTCCTCCAGCATCCAAGAGGACCAAGTCGAGTGTCTTCGCGACACCTTCTGCCAAGTACAGACCAACCATCTCCCGAAACTAGAGGCAAAACAGTTCGACGACATCGGCAGCCTCTACTACGACTGGGACGGCGGCGACCGCTCGCAAGGCGGACGCGGATATTTCGTCGGGCCTTCCGTCTCCGGCATATTCTGGCTCGGGCACCGCGCGCGCTACCCGAATGTTCACCGCGGACCGTTCCGGAACGTCGGCGAATATCTCAACGGCATCCTCAGCGTCCTGGATGCAGAAATCAACGACACCACCCTCCGCACCCACCGCAACTCCTCCTGGTACACCGTCTCTGACATCAGCCGCGTACGCAACGCCATCCTGAAGTTGCGGGCCTCCCTCCTCCCCCGCCTCGCTACCTGGACACAAGGCCAGTCCACCCTCAACTTCGCCCGCGGCCCAACCGCAGACCCCTCCACGATGAAGCGCCCCTACCTGCACCACGGCTCGCTGCACACCGAGAACATCCTCCTCGATACCTCCACCTCCACCTCCACAATAAAATCAATCATCGACTGGGAGAAATCCACCATCGAGCCCTGCACCATCCGCAGCCCGTACCCCGAGGTCGTCATCCACTACGAGGAACAGTTCCAAGAATATGGCCTCGAAGCCGTCGAGGCCCTGATGTTCGCGCGGTCCAAGAATATACCCGCCCTGCTCAGACTCGGGGAGGGGCTTGCGGACAAGATGCTGGCGGATGACGACGATTGCAGGGTGGTCATGGTGCCGGTGAGCCTGTTCCCGCCGGAGAGGGAGAGGACTGGCGCGGCGTATGTGGCGAGGCTGCTGGTGGACTTTGCGACGGGGATGGCGGCGAGGGGGGATGATCTTGAGGCGTGGATTGAGCGGGTTGTGGTGGCGATTGATGGGCTTGATGGGGTTTAAATTGGGATGCGGAGAGGATAGGTCTTGGCCTCATCGTGGGGAGTTTGTTTGTTGGGCGGTACTCAAGGATGAGAAGAGGAAGACGGAGGGCTGATGGCCAGAGTAGCAGCCTTGGAAGAAAGGTCGCAACGGGTTTAGCTTGGGGTCCGAGCTGCTTGGTTGATGGACCCTAGCCCTGTGAGTCTTCTGGAAACTCTTCATCCAGATGGCTTTCTTCGATGAGCGGCAAGTAGCGCTGCTTCAGGACGGCGAAATTGACGGGGGGAAAGTCTTTGAGAAGTTTCTGAAGAATGTAGTGGTACTGTACTGGATAAGGCATTTGCCAGCCGCAATAGACTTGCATGCTTCCGGCTCATCTGACAAAGGAATAGGCAGAAGGTATGTCGTCAGACTCTTCTCAATTTCCTTCGTATCCTTCGTGTTTCGGTAAAATCCCACACGAAGGAGGAAATAAACGGCATCGAGTCTCATAGACGCCTTGAACGGGTCAAGTGATCCAGGCGGATTGACTTGCCATTTTTGCTCCCCAACTGCCCGTGAAATTCAGGAAAAGCGTCGAGCCCAAACGCTGCTGCCATTAATAACCGGCTGTTGGTCGGATTGTTGCCGAATGGGAACCTTTGCCATATGCGTGAAAAGGGAGACCTCGAGTTAGGGAGATGTTTTGCGTGGATATCCGGGATCTCAAGACGGGCCTGGAGGTAGGGGACGGACATGAATATTGCTGCCAAGAACTCGTGACCGTCAGGCATTTCTAAGACTAAAGGAGCGACAGGGCTTGGTGCTTCTTTGGCTCCTGGGCTAAGCTTCTTGAACAGTTCTAGCAGCACAACCCTGTTCTGCGTGGTGTTCTCGACTTGAGCAGTAAGGAGATATATCCTCATCAGACTCTTATATCGATATCCGAGAGGAGGGGCGAGGCCCTGCTGTAATTCCCGTTGATGGACGAAAACGAGCGCGGCGCAGAGGCTTAAGATGGGATTGAAACCACGTGGTTGATATGACACGACCTTGGACATATTTTCCTACTACCTCAGCCAGTCAAATGCTGTTCGGTGAAGATAGTCGACTTCGTATTAATAGTAGCTAAGGTGGCGATAGACTTGCAGGAGCCCTCGTGTGCTTCCGACGAGCAGCCGCGATAATATTGGGGGGATATCATCGGATCGTTTTGTCTCTAAAGGACAGTCGAAATCTGTCACGTCGTCGAACTCGAAGGCTACCCATAGCGTCGTAGGATCAACCGTAGGGCCACAGAGACGTTTCCACTCATATGTCAGCTGGTAAAGCTTGGAAGCATTCTCACGCTGCGAGTTACTTAGCCCCTTCTGGATAGCGTTGTAAAGCGATTCCAAATCCTGGGGCAGGCTATTGAAAGTCTTTCTCACGGCCTCAAGACGGGGGTTGTCTTGTACTTCAATGAGCAGTTCCTGGACGGCCAGCACAACACAAAGAAAAACACCTTGTGCTTTCGTCTCGATGTCGTGAATCAATTTGTTGATCTGTACTGGGTAGAGGCGCCGTAACTCTTCGAAACCAGCGCTTTCCTGAAGATGGGCGTTGACGGAGCGGTGGATGTCATTCTTCGTGAGGTCTTCCATTCTCAGAGACGGATTCGCACGAAAAGCGTCAGCGAATACATTCCAAGGTCTGCTCGATATACAAAGCTTGAGATGGTGGGTCTTTTGGAGTTCGACGAGAAAGGTTACCAGTTCTGTTTGGTTTCCACCGTATTCTTCGAGGCCATCGATAAACAGGGCACTGCAATCCGCCCCATCAACCTGAGCAGCGAACCTTTCCAGAACAGCGCGTAGTTCTGGGACCTCCCATTCCATATCCAAGTCGAGGTTGTGAGAATAATTTGTCATCATATAAAACAAGTAACGCCGAGGAACAATCGTGCTGCAGAGGTCTGGGCGCTGACGGAGAAGCTGAAAGAGAAGGCTTCGAAGTAGTCCGCCCTGGAATTTCTGTAGTGGGGATCCTGGACCCCAGAAGGACACCTTCGCGGAGAGGACTTTCCGCCGGCCTGACCATCGTTCGAGCATCGCTTGAAGATTTGGGTGTGTCACAATAAACTTCATGAACGTGCGTTTACCAGAAGCAGGCTTGCCCGTAATCCAGAATGGGGCGTTGTCGACCGGAGATGAAAGCCAACCCTTGAACCCCATCGGAGAATTAGATGGATCCTCAGCGAAAAGCCATGAGAATGTGTCTGGGAAAGCAGCCGATATACGGTCCTGCCTGTCAAACATCCCCGAGCAACCAATGCCGTCCAAAATCCTCTTGCGAATGACAACATCGATTGTGCCATCGAGTTTGGGATCCGCCAAAATAACTCCCACGGCATCGACATGGCTAACAGCCTCTGCGCCGGGCACCAATCCACTTTCTTCTCCAATCTTGCCAGAGCAGACAGGACGGTTCTGGTTACGCAAGCTTTTCGCAATGCTCGACTCGTCAAGAAGACATATCGAATTCCACAGATGTTGCGATAGGGATTGACCGTCTACCCCGCGTTGAAGTGGCTGGCCAGCCGAGATTTCCTTAGGATGTCAGAACGGCCCATGTCGGCAATTGCCGTCTCCATCACCAGTAGTGAGGCTTAGATCCTGTCGGTGTTTGAGCTGGTACTCTCCAGTGTCTCTCGGGTTTGAATAGCTTCATCCCTGTTTTATAATCAGAAAGTTAACTGACGTAGAGAGGGGACGCGTCCACGAACAAAAGACACATCAAAAGGTCCATCGTCATCTCTTGGATTGCTGTCATCCGTAGCTGTAGCTGTTCAAACGCGGCATCCTTGGACACGATCCAGTCGTCGATTGTAGCTAGTAGCTTGGCATTTAGCGACCGCTTCTTGTTATCCTTCGGCGGCATAATATTCAATATTTCGAGGAGGATTTGGAGGGAGCTTGTCACCCACCCGTTTCAGCCTGAGATATCGGGAGAGCAGCTTGCCCCCAAAGTCGATGAAGGCAATGACGCCGGCCGCGGCCGATAGGGCGCTGATGGGATCCATTTGTGGCCGCTGTGAAGTGACGTTCTGTTGTGGATGTTGTGGGAAGACTTTTCAGTGCAAGTCTCGTCAGGCGATTCGAGCAAAACCCCCAACCCGATCTCCCAACCGGATCGGATATCACGTGGGAGACACAATGTGAGGCAAAGAAGTTTCAGGCCATGTAGGCCGAATCAATCAGAGCCTTTCAACCGCTTAACACTACTGCAAGCAATGTCGCGCTGGCTGGTGGCTGATTGGTGACAGCGTCAAACTGGCCGCTGGGCCGAACCAGCTGCGCACAGACGTTCTCATCGTCGCGTTGGAGGCGTTGCCACGCGGCAGCTCATCTCACCGAGCCCTGCATGCCCTGGTCGGTCATGCTCTCGGTCCTCAGCCTCCTGAAATGCCGACCAGGATCATCATAGCCAGACCAAGGGCCCCTGTCAACCCCGTATTTCTTTATAATCTCCCCGGACCTTCATTTGTTTCGACGGGGTGGAACATTCCGCTTGTTCTAGAAACCTCCCGTCCTCTGGCCCTGGAGCAGAAAAAGGCGAGAAGCGATGGGGGCAGACGACAGCAATGGCCAGAGGTTCGGCCTTTGGGACCATTGGCGTTGCTTGGCGGCAGTGACTGTCGTGTCGCTCAGTACGTTCCAGTACGGCCTCGATTTCGGCGTCATCTCTGGGCTGCAGGCTATGGTCCCTTTCTTGCAGGTGAGCTGAAACGGCCGCCTCTCCATATCGCGGCAAACTGACCTGTGTATCAAAGGTTTTTGGATACGCGGACCAGCAAAGCCCGACAGGATGGAACATCACCTCGGAGCGGCAGCAGCTGATCCAGTCATTGATGACACTTGGCGCCTTTGTCACATCGGCAACGGCGGGCTTCACGGCTTCGTTCTTCGGTCGTAAGACGTCTCTTTGGGCCGGATGTGTGCTGTGTGTTGTTGCCACTGTCGTGATGCAGACAACAGACAACATCGGCGCCTTGTATGCTGCACGCTTGATCATCGGTTTAGCCAATGGGCTATTTGTCACACATTCACAGCTGTGGATTCTCGAATCAACCCCAGCAAAGTACAGAGGGTTAGGTCTCTCTGCCTTCCAGATCTGGACCTCCATCGGTATGGCGAGCGAGCCTTCAGCCTGTGAGAGAATCGTGTTGACCAGGTGTGCCTGTAGGGACTCTGGTGGGTACCGTCATCGATAACTTCGCCAACCAGAGAACGGACAGAACAGCCTACATCATCCCACTCGGAATCGTGTATATCGCCCCTGGAATCCTCGCAGTGGGCCTATTATTCATCCCCGAGTCTCCTCGATGGCTGCTCGCCAAAGGCGGGAACGAAGACGCAGCGATAAAGTCCCTCCGTTGGCTTCGACCTCAAGGATGGGCCGTCGATACCGAGTTCAACGAGATGAGGAGCGCCCTCGAAACTGAACAGCGGCTGCAATCAGACGTCGGAATCGTGGATCTTTTCAAGAACCCTGTCGACCGTCGCCGTACGCTCCTTTCGGCCGGCGCGCTGTTGTGCCAGGCATCGTCTGGGTCGATGTTTATCATAGCGTTCGGTACATATTTCTTCGCCATTGCGGGCATCGGCGAACCGTTTCGGAATAGCGTCATCCTCATCGCCGTGGGTGTGCTTGCCCTCTTGATCAACGGTACCGTCGTGACACGGCTTGGATATCGTCGTACCATGTTGCTGACGGGCATGTTGCTGTGTGGTATCTGTCAGCTTGTGATTGCGGCTGTTTGGCAGGCAAGCCCATTCGCCCAGGCCAGCGGAAACACCGTGGTGGCACTTTCCTGTATCTACGTCTTCTTTTACAGTGGATGTGTTTCGACATACGCCTGGGTTGCCGGAGGAGAGATCCCTTCCCAAAGGCTGCGATCCCACACCTTCGGTCTTGCCACGGCGATTGCCTTCCTTGGAGCGGTACGTCCAGCAATGGTGGCGTGGCATCCCTTGTACTAATTGTGTTTAGTGGCTTACCGTGTTCACCGCCCCGTACTTCATCAACCCGGCTGAGCTGAACTGGGGTCCCAAGTACGGTTATATCTGGTTTGGCTCATGCTTTCTCACTGCCATCTGGCTGTTTTTCTGCTTTCCCGAGACAAAAGACCGCACACTGGAGGAAATTGATGAGATGGTAAGTTTTTTGATCACCCAAACATACCAGGGAGAATGCTAACCTGCTGTCTACTAACTGCAGTTCCAAGCGCGTGTTCCATCGAGGAAGTTCATCAGTCACATGTGCGTAGTAGCTGACAACATCAGCTGTGAGACGATTCAGACGGCGTCGTGTAGCAAAGGCGAGGTTGAAGACAGTTCGACCAGCGCAAAGAGTGAATAGTGGCATGACAGTGCATGTACCCATGCCGGGCAGGTAATCGATGCAAAGGGCGGAGAAGGAGGATTGAGCCATCTGGTATAATGTGTAATTAAAAAAGGCCTTCTATAAATAGGCTCTACGTGGCGCGATGCTGCGCTTCGGCATGTACCATGCACCGATACCATCGGCCCGATGGAACATCAGCTCCGCGAGTCTCATGTGTAGCGAGTGGGGCTGATATGACCTGCTCTGAACACTGGCACATAATCTTGGTGTTGGGTATTTCGGTGTTCCTCTTCAGTACTCTTCGTCATCCTCGCTCTCGTCAAGATCGACCATCAATTCCTCTTGGCTGCCCTCCGAGATTTCGTCCTCCTCGTCGTCTTGGAAGGCGGAATATTTACGAGTGTCATAACCGTCCTCGCCTGTTTCGTCAACATCCGACCCAGACTCCGAGTCTTCCTCTACGGGAACCGGATTCTGCTGGCGGTGAAGCTGAAGTCTCTCTGCCAAGGACATAGTCCTTGGGGGAGCGTCCTCTTCGTCTGATTCTTGATCTGATTCTTCGCTTGAGTCTTCATCCGAGTCTTCGCTCGATTCTGAATTCAATCCCTCCGCAGGTTGCTTGCGTTGAGGTTTTTCATTTTGATCGTCCTCATCGTCCTCATCATCCTCATCGTCGGTGTCTTCTACCCGCTGGACATAGCGTGCCCGTTTTCGGGGTGCCTCATCCTCTGGATCCTCATCTGACTCGTCCATAACCCGCTTCCTCGAGCGTTTTACAGGAGGCCGACGGACCGCTGGCTGATCGGAGTCAGATTCGTCGGATTCCCCATGAACGGTCGCTGATTCAGGCTCAGGGCTGGAAAACTGAGCGATAGGAACTTCGCCGTCTTCCGTCAAATCAATGACGCCGTTTGTTCCGTGCAGCGGGGAAAAGCCACCAAACTCAGCCGTGTCGTCGTCTTCGTCTTCATCTCCAGTGTCCCGCACGTCGTGAACCGCTAAGTCATCCTCATCTTCGTCGTCAGTGGCTTCTGCAATTTCGTCGTCATCAATCCCCGAGCTGTCATAGTCGTCAGACTCCGAGTCGGGTTCATCGTCGCCTGTAAAGTCGGAGGATCCATCCCAGTCTTCCCTTTCGCCACTCCATGCGTGGATTCTCTCCAGTCGCCTGATTCCCTTTTCGTTGAAGATGACCAAGGGCCAGACGGGCAGCTTCTTGAGTTGCTCCTGCACGGCGGAGTCCGAGTCTACGCTTGCGCTTTGGTACTCAGGCAGCCCTAAGTTCTTCCACAACTTATCCAGCGGAATTTCTCGCTCGGCAAATTCCCGATGCTTATCAACGTCGGGCCAGCAGTACATCTCCTGATGAACTGTGTGCATCCATCCTTCAAGTCTCTCCTGGAAAATAGTAATGGGGGAATGTTTAGCCATATTAGATGTGCACCAGCGAAGGGTGATTGGCGAGAGGAAGCCTTCTTCGACGAGGAAGAACAGGTTCTTCAATTGCGGAAATGGGTCGGTATATGGGTGAGGAAGATCGTCCTGGGAAAGGAAAAAGCTGACGGTTATAGCGAGGTTACGAATCTGGTCGGAGAAGCCCGTAAAACAAGGAAGCTGCCCTTCGCTATCCACTGACAAAAGGATAATGTCTTTCTCTTTATGGAAGCGGAGAATGCCAGAGGGGAGGGTCAGGACATCAGGCAATGCTGTGAGGGCAAAATCGCGGCTCTCGCGGTGGGTGGCCAAAACGGCCCTCGAAGAAGCCGTTTGGTTCGCGAGAAGAAACTCTCTTTGGGGTTCATAGACGCGCCCGCCCGCCGTCAGCTCGGGGCAGAACAACTGCCAAACCCTCAAACGGATCTCTGGCGGGAAGCGCATGAACTGCGGAAAGAATTGAGGTTCGTCGTCGTCTTCATCATCATCGATTTCATCGTCTTCGTCGCCGTCTTCTTCGGACGCCTCAAGGTCGAACATGCCATTGGCCTCAAGCTCACTGTCCGAGTCAGACTCTGATGATGCGGATCCTGGCTCAGACTCATTGTCGGCGACGATCGCCGCCCTTTCGTCATCCGAACCGTCCGAATCGTCAAAGATAACATGACCAGCGACTTCATCGCTATCCGGCAAGCTCGACATGGCGTGCGATTGGTGGCGCGGTGCTGAGAGGACGCGCCGATTGATGGAGACTTGGATGGTTGCAGGTGAAAGCTTGGTGTCAAATTGGTGAGCGCGTTCAGGTGCAGGCCGCGATTGACCGAAGTGGAACCTTAAGCGAGACGCGCACGGGCTTCGTGGTGGATCCACAGGCCTGCCTACCTCGCCTGCCAATCGTCACCAACAAACCTTGGGAGCGCTACAAGAATATTGGAAAACACACCGATAGATAAGCGCGATAAGGCTCATAAATTGATGGCCGGTGCGATCAACAAAGGAGCTGCGGACAAAGCCCAACCCCAATCCTCTCTTTCTGGTTTTCGGGACAATGCGACAATGGCAATGTACTAGAACTGTCTCGATGGTCCAAGAGCTGTTCGGGAAAAAGAATTGTATGTAAATACCCTGCTTCGCGGTACTGAGTGAAAGTTCTGGGCACTTTGCACCGTATCTCCCTCCTTCGTCTCGTTGACCACCAAGCAAAATCATCGCAAAATCATTGCCCCATCACCGATTTCGCCCGTGTCAGCCGTAGAAGGAGGACTGTCAGCGATGGCCCAAAAAGAACAAATGAACGTGAAAAGCAAACTGTCTCACGTTTTGTGGACGATATGGGTGTTTATGACCTCCTGTTTCCGCTCGCGGTTTACAGCTGCTGCTGAGTGGATGGAGCCAAGGCTTCCTACGCACGCAGCTGAAGCAGCCAAACCACCTACCATCGAGCTTCAGGGCATCTCCATCCCGGAGACCCCCGCACCGGAGCCGATGCGGGTGATTTCGCCGATTCTGATCTCCACAGAGGGGCCTGGGCAAGCGCGACTTCCGCGGGACGGGCAAGCGCAGTCTTTGCGGAAGGCTCGAAGGCAGACCGTGATTATGGAGTGCCCTGTGACACAGATAGCCGAGCAGTCGACGTCCGGGTCCTTGAGCGTACCTGCCACCCCCAGCGAATTGTTCATGGTGACGAGCGAGTACACCTCCAGGGTGTCCATTTCTTCCGTTGACATTAGCGAATCATCAATGGTGTTCTCTGAGGTGCTTTCTGATGCCGACGACCACATTGCCGAGCAGGTTTTGCGGCCAGGACGAGCACCGGCTTTGAAGATCCGTCCCAAGCCGTCGCCGCTTTCGAAGCTCGCAAGCAGAGCTTCAACACCTCCTTCCCCTGCCAAGACTGAAGAGGACAGTCCTCTCTCCTCTGTCGGCACTAATTCCAAACTGGGAACGCCCACTGTTGTCACCCGGGAATTTGATGGCGTCGGCGGCACGATCGAGACAGAGGCGGGGCTACTAGCAAAACTAGGCCCCGAACATTTCGGCGACAATATCAGTGAGCTTGATCTCGATGCCGATAACAAGGACGTCGACGGCCAAACGGGTGAAAAGCCCTACACCGACAATGTCGCAGATGGCACAGCAAGGGTTCTCGCCTTTCGCGAGGGCTACTCTGCCTACGGCGTCAGCCGGGAGACCTGGGAGAACCATCTCACTATTGATCAGAAGGAGGCACTTGAAGAAATCTGGCAGTGAACCTCGGGCACGAAAGTTCCGCCGTTTCCTTAACATCTTGAGCCAATCCGTCCAAAGATCGTGCGTGGAGATCTTGACTGACCAATCGCCGTTGTAGAAATTGACTAAATAAACCGCGTTCTGAATACTATGTCAAACTGTGATGTGCAACCACCTGTATGTTATCTTGTCCCCGTGGTCTTGAATGAATTGACAGCAAATGGCAAGTTGACTGACGTGAGACACAGGCAATTGATGTCAACGTCACGGTTGCGCCGCTTTTTGCGGCCGCAGAAATAGGACCGGGCCGGACGCAGCCCGCTGAGCGCAGCGAAAGTCGGTTCGATTTGGGGGACAGGGGCGGACAATCATTCCCTTGGTCTCCAATTTCCCCGATGAATCCCAGCATCTGCGGCACTGTCGTGATGCGGGGTAGCGTGAGAAACGACGGTTTACAGGCTTCGACAACTGCCGGAACGGCGGGTTGGGGCATATTTCGGGCTTTCGGGCCTTGGTAGCCTGTGCCTATTAAGTCAAGGGCCCGGAAGATAATGCATTGATTCAGCATCGATCGAGCTTTGCACAACCTTCTCAATCCGCCATTGAGCTTCCAAGTCCAGCAACACCACAGCCAATCAGCTCCTCAGTATCACAGTATGACTTCCCATTCAGAATTCGGGGAGAGGACTCCTGGTTCTGAAGTAGCCAAGACCTTCGGGGATCAAATTCGTGGGAAAACAAGTACGCTTTCTTTCTCCTCACTGGATGAATACGTTATTGATCTCTTGATGGTAGTTTTAATCACGGGTGTCGGTCCCAACGGAATCGGTGCGACCACAACTCTGGCATTCGCATCCCAAGCCCCCAAACTGTTGATCCTCGCTTCCAGGACCAAGTCGAAGCTCGAAGCCGTAGCTAGCGATGTCCGCCAGGCTTATCCCGGTGTGCGAGTTGAGATAGTGCTCCTTGACTTGGGCTCACAGGAGTCTATCCGTACCGCAGCAGCGGAAGTAACTCGGCTGACCGACCGGTTGGACATCCTCATCAACAACGCCGCGCTCGTTGTTTACACGCGGCAAGCTACTACCGAGGGCATCGAGATGCAATTCGGGGTGAACCATATTGGCCCCTTTCTCTTCACCAACCTTCTACTGCCGCTGTTGCGCAACGCTGCAAAGACGAACCCCGCTGGCGCCACGCGGGTTGTGTCACTAACGAGTGCCGGGCACCGGTTGTCGCCCGTCCGCTTCTCTGACTACAATCTCAAATCCAACCAGGTACCGCCTGAAGAGGACCATGTCAAGCCGCTGCCCGGTGCGTTCGGACGGACCACCGAGGACGGATATAGCGGCATCGTCGCGTACGGGCAGTCCAAGACGGCAAATATTCTATTCACGCTGTATTTGCAGCAGCACTTGTCGAAGCAGGGGATTTCGGCTTATACCCTTCATCCGGGCTGTAAGTATCACCCAGGAGCCGCGCTCGAATTGATGAGAATAGAAACGCTGACGGTTGACGGAAATAAGCGATCGAGACCGATCTGAGCAGGGACAACGACGAAGAGCTCGCAGCGCAATTTGCCAAGGTTGCCGCATACTGGAAGACACCCGACGAGGGGGCATCGACTACCTTGGTGGCTGCAACGGATCCGGGGTTGAATGGTGAGCTAAAGTTCTTGTGCGCTCTAACAATATGCTAACAATAAAACTCAGATATCAAGGGCCTGTACCTCACCGACTGTCAGTTTTCCGAGCCGGCGGCACATGCCAAAGACCCGGCATCCGCGAAGAGACTGTGGAAGCTCAGTGAAGAGCTGGTGGGCGAGAATTTTGACCTCGATGTTCAGTCATGAAAGATGATGGGCTTAACCCCCTTCACATAGCACAGGTTCTTGCTGTTCCGCAAATATTGCACATCCATTTCTTCCTGCAACTTATCAACCTCACTTGTTGTCTCCACCTCCCCCTGACGTCGCGCCAACAACCGGCACCTTTCTCTGCTGCCTCACCCCCTCGCGATAAACCTCAGCCACCGTCTTCGGCACACTCACACACAGCAGCCCGTCCTCCATCGTGGCGCTCACAGCCGGCATATTCGCCAACCCCATCGGCAAATGAAACTGCCTCTTGAACTTCCCCACCTGCCTCTCCTGAACATGCCAATGCAGTCCCCCTTCCGGGTCCCCTCCCGCCTCATGCCCTTCGTGCTCCGCCAGCGCCTCGAGACTCTGCACCTCGGTGGGGATCGACCGCCTCAAAACCCCTGATATCGTCACCGTGAACATGAGATCGTTGGTCTCGACGAGGACGTCCTCGCGCTTCAGACCTGGGAGCTCGCCGTAGATGGTGTACGTCGTGGTGCTCTCTACGAGGTCGAAGTGCGGGTGCGCCGTCCCTACTTGGCCGGGGATGCTACTGCTGCCGCTTCCGGGGGAGGGGTTGTAATAGTGCTCGTGGAAGGCGTGCAGGAAGTGCGCGAAGGTGTCTTGGTTGAAGATGTGGGTTTCGGGACCGGTGGCCGGGGTAGGGGCGGGGGAGGGCGGCTCGAGTGGTGGAGTGGATGCTGTTGCGGGGGGGCTGAGGGGGAGAGGGGAGATGATGGTGGTTTTGACGCCGTCGTCGTGGATCGAGGTTAGGTTTCGGGGCGCGGGGAGGTGCGGGAGGCGGCGGGTGATGTAGGCTGCCATCTTTTTCTCTCGGTGGTACCAGTAGCTGTCAATACTGGGTAAGTTGCTGGAATGGGGACTTGCAAGCTGTGGTTTGGTATTGTCTGTTGCGTCGAAGGACGTAAGATTTCCGCATTGTCCTGGACAATCAAAGTGCTCGCCGCGTTGATGTCAACACGGCATCATCAGTGGATGCGCATCATCGGCCAATGGATGGCTTTGTCCGATCCACTTATAAAGTTTGCATGCAAGACCGTTGTTGGAATCACCGGTACCTGATGGAGGTGGCCTTCTCCGCATTCCGGATGATTGCCGTGCATTGCCCGAACGGAAGGGTTACAGTGTCATATCATACCACCGCAAAATGGGTGGCGAGATAATTAGTCCGAAAACGGGGAAACAATCACACCACGTCGTTCTGGGCCGTAAATCACATCACTATCGGGCGCTGCATAGCGTGACCAAATGTACGAGTATTGCGAGTTCAGAAATTTTCCAAGGGGTTCGATTGAAAGCCTTGCGTGCATGATCTAGCGATGACGGAGACTGCATCAAAGCATGACAGATGCAGCCATCAGTCAGACCCCGGAACAAGGCGATCATGGCATCGTACCACCTCCCTGTTGTGCGATAGTTGCTTGACACCCCTCACCTTACTGTCACGCTTTTCGAATATCACTATTACATGTGAGGCGGCATACCAAGCGAATATATACCCTACAGCCACCTCTCAAAATCAATCGAGCCTGGTGCTACCCTCCATCACCAAAGATCAACACCATAACCGGAAATCACAACCAAAACAACGCCAATACAAACACTCAAAACCAAAACAATAAACACCATGGCTGAGGAAACCGCCAACGGAAACATCCCTGACCTCCTCTTCCACACCCTCCTCACCGTAATCGACTTCCACACCGACACCTCCGGCTCCACCCGCACCGTCTACGTCCTCGGCACGCACACCACCCTCCCGGCCGCAAAGGCCTTCTCCCTCGTCGCCCTGGAAGACCTGGGCTACGCCCCCGAGGACTTCACCACCTACGCCACCCGCGCAACCACTCCGCTCTCAGAATGGACGCACGGCGACGGCGTATTCGTGTACGCCAAAGCGCCCGCCGGCCAAGAATTCATCATCAGCCTTGACACAACCCCCAACCCCGAGAACCTCCCGGAGACAGAAGAGCACACTCTCAAGTTCCCCAAGGGATTCAACCACCTGCACTACGTCCTGCAGACCAAGACGGACTACAACCAGGACAAGAGCGGGGCGTACCAGACCACCGAGATCGAGGGCTGTTATGTGCGGCGGGCGGACGCCATGTCTGCGGCACGGATGGCGCTAGCGGAGATGGACAAGCATGGGTTTTCGCAGTATGATGAGCGGGATGCGGACGAGGAGAAGGGGCAGTGGCCGTTTGGAGATGATGTGGTTGTGCATGCGGTGGCGGAGACGGGGGAGAATTACCAGGTTAGTGTGGTGACGGTGCCCGGGGCGCATAAGAGGTACTCGAAGAAGCAGGCTCGGAAGGATTGAGCGGGTGTGCAGGAGGGAGTTTGAGGGGTTGTTTTAATGTGGAGGGAACGGGGGTTGAGGGAGGGATTTGGATGGCGCTGGCTTTGTCGGGGGTGAATGTGCGGTCTGTCCCAGTTGCCCGTCACTTGAAAACGAACCTGGAAGGCTTCTAGATTGTACTGTACTGAGGATATGATTGCCGCAATCCCCCGAGGGACAAATAAGGCACATGGCTTGGGTTCATTTTGTCTGTTTGGCGTTGCGGAGTTTTGGGGATACTGCCGGTCGTCTGAGCTTTGGAGGGCGTATAAAATCAGGTATAAAGATGGCTAATAAATGTTCCGATAACGTTGGACATGCTGCCATAAATCGATGTTATGCGCTCGAGTCCTTGGCGTCTGTCTCCTCAGAGCTTGGAGTAACTTCTTGGTTTGTCCCCTCGATTATATTCCACTTGATGCCGAATGCTAAAATCAGCGCCAGCACAGCGGCTCCAACAGGAATGAACTATTTCCTGTCATTAGCTGACAGCCCCCACAGCTTAGTGTCTCCAGATTATGGCGAGGAACGGATAACTTACAAACACTTTGGTGATGGCTGAGTTATACGCTTCTACGACGAGTTCGAGCTTATCCGGGAAATACTTCTGAGCGATGCTTCGTATTCTCCTGATTCCTCCCTCAAGCAGCAGCCCTACCTCTGCCTCTGTCAGGCCCACACGCCCGGTGAGTTGCCCCCTCAAAATGCGATTGAATATGACTCCGGCAACGGTCTGAAGGATGGTTGCCCCGAGGTATTGCACAAACATCACCAGTGCGATGCCTATCGGTATAAGCTCGAGGCTATCCTTGAGCTCTAGCTGTGTGGCAAGCGTGGAAAACTGCATGCCGAAACCACCAGCGAATCCCTGGATAATCTGAAATCCAATCCAGTGACTTGATGGCGTTGAGAAGGCCGTGAACTGCGTGTATAGGGTGCACGAAACCAAAAGGAAGACCGGCGCCAGGAAGAACCAGTAGTTGTAGTACTTGAGTCGGCGTGCTGCGCAGTTCGCTGTTAGCTCGGCAAGCATCATCGCATTGGCACGACTCACATATGCCACTTGCCACCATTGCCGCAACGATGTTGGTAAGCACTGACGGAAGAAGCCGGACACCACTCTCGAGGGGGTCCACGCCCTGCACGGCCTGGAACCACTCCGGAAGGTAGTAAGTCGCGATTGTGATCGACCCCAGGTGAAAGAACGCAAACAAAGTCGTACATATTATCGTCCTCCTCCCTGCGACACTTCCGGGAATCATAGCATCATCGCCCTTGTGGTATTCCCACACTGTAAATAGGATGGCTGTGAGACCGGACCCAACGAGGAGGCCAATAACTGTTGGTGAGTTCCAAGTGCCCTCTGCTCCTCTCTGAAGGGCAAAGAGAAACATGAAAATGGATCCAACGAACAAGAGGCATCCTAGGAGATCCAAACCTTGGATTCGAGACGATGTACTCTTTGCTTCACCATGAGGTGGCGGCGGTTTGCAAAAGAGGAAGACTACCACGATGGTGACGGCAATAAATGGGAGGTTAATCCTGCAAGTATTGACATCAAGGCTGCGTGTGACTTTAAACAAGATAAAATCAGGTAAACTTACCAAAAACACCACCGCCAAGTAAGTCGCTGCGTAAAGCTACACCGACTCGTCAGGTATATTTTCAGGGCAGCAGAATTGAAACGAAACACAGCTCTTACGCTCCACCCAAAACGGGGGCAAGCACCAGGCCAACAGCAAAGCAGGCGGCACCCATGCCCACAAATACCTGCTTCAGCCTGACCGGAGCGATCATAACGAGAATCGTAAGTCCATTACTCGCAACACCGCCGGCCCCGAGACCCGAGATGGCGCGACCAACAATTAAGGCGCTGGACGTCGGGGCCGCACCACACACGATGCTTCCCACGAGAAAAACGGCCGAGAAAGAGAGGTACACCCAGTTCAGGGGAAAAGCGGAAGCCATCTTCCCGGCGACGGGCGTGAAGGCGCAGATGGCAAACGTGTATGCGGCCGGGTACCATGCGATTTGCGACGTGTCGCCGAATTCTGTGGTGATGGATGGGATTGCCTGCCAGAATGGCACAAGGATTTGTGTCAGTCGAGCAGAGTTCGGATCTCGAGGAAAGGGGAATTTCGCACCGTGGCGATTATGCTGATGTCCAAAGACATCATCAGCGCGCCGAAGTAGAGGCCGATGGCGACGGCGTAGAGCCTGAAGCCATGGAGCGTGGTGCTGCTCTCGATATCCGGGCCTGACGCTGAAGCATCCTCAGGGCCCTTTTCTGAAGCCTCAGCAGTTGGTTTGTTTGCTGCGGTGCTCCAATTCTTCTCACTATTTTCTGTAGTATTTGATTGGGGGCTTGTAGAGGCCATATACTTGGACTCCTGTTGTAGAAAGCTGGTCGACAGGCCGGGGGCGGTGACGCAGGGGAACGCGGTGCGCGACATGACCGGGGAATAAGGGCATCATGGGGGACGGGTGCCAAGATATATCGGGCTGGATGCGCAGAAACCAGGATTAGAGTGGTGCTGCAGCGGGAGGGGGGGCTGGCTTGCTCTCCATTGGTCAAATTTGACAACGGTTAGGCTTTGTGTGACAACGTCTAGGAAAGTAGCGTGGTTGTGAAAATAAAGAGATTTGCAAAGCTTAGGTTAGCCACAGTTCCGGTGCGTCCTTCCCCTGGGCACCTTACATTCACTGCGCTGACTTTGCGCACTGCACACTGTGTTCGAGTCCCGCCCCTCTGGAGCTCTTGGTCCAGGTACCTCATTACTCAGGCCATGTCTTGACGGTTTGTATAAACAGGCTGGTTTCCCTGAGTGTTTCTTTGATTGTGCTTGCTTCCCTGATTGATTAACTGGATTTCAAACACGCGGATCATCCCGTGAGCAAGTTACGTTAAAACTTACATACCCGGGCCATCGTCATTTAAGGACTGCGACATTCAAAGGCACTGCCAGTGTATACCTAGCTTCTGGGCGTATTAAGGAGCTATCACCCTCTGGACTTATTTTCCTGTGGTCTATGGTAGGGAGAAGTTATTAACCAGACGCCTCGATTGTATATGCCCAGATTGCAGCTTCACTGGCCCAATATGGTCACAGGGTTGACAGGCTCCATCACATTATCTGATAGCCCGTAACCAGGAACCTTGATAGCTTATCTTCAGATCACGCTCTTTCCTCCCATGCAGTCAGAGAGGTTAAGTATATGGCAGCGAATCGTGATCCCAACAACCCTAAATCCACCAGTTGAACAATCCCTCCCTGTCTCCCAATTATTTCGTTTTGTCCACCATGAATGCTCAAGTGAATTGCACATCCTCTTGCTCACGTTCTCTGTGGCAGGCGCCATAACCAAAGCACACATTCACGCCCCGACACGATAGTTCCAACCGCGCCTTTCTGTTGCCGATGCTTCACCCCCTCGCCATAGATTTGTCGCCTCCTCTCGAAACTATCCGGCAATCAAGCAGCCGCCGGGCCAGAAATTGAAGCATTCTTCCCAAAGTCTCTCCCCTGCTGTTTTCCTCCCATGATGGGTTGTCCTCAAGCTGTACCATGCTTCTCCTCCAACAAAGAAGCAATGGAAGAGACACCAGGAGCCCGCGACCCCCCTAAGATGACTAGCTCGCCGATCAGGATAGAGCCTGCTACCATCACAGCTTCAAAGTCCAAAACACCCAACACTCCCTCTACCAAACCTTTCACCATCGCGGACCCGCCTACCGCCGACCCATCCCAACCGCGTCTCCCACGCATCGGCGCATTCTCCCGACAGCGCGCCTTCTCCTACGCCCCTTTGGTCGCCGGGCGCCGCAATCTCGAACTCGGGCGACAGCAACAAGAAGAAGAATGCAAGCGACGGGCCGAGAAAAAACGTGCCGGGGAGCTAGCCAAAACAGCTAAGAAGGTAGCTAAGAAATAAAAAAGGTTCGGCTGTTACGAGAAGGTATACCGGTAGTCGTGGTAGCGCCAGAGGACAAATTCGTCAACAGAGTATACTTGGGGGACGTATTGGGAGCATGATGAGTTTGCGAACAAATTTCTGTAGCGTGGGACTGTTATTATCTTTGACTTTTCGGTATTAGAACCGAGATAGACCCCACAGGGGTATTGCAATGCAGTGAGTCGTTGGGGCTGTGATGAAGGGAAAGGCGATAGGTTACTAATGGAGACTGCGTCTGTACTAGGGAGATAACGAGAACGACACTCGCATTGTCCCGACGGTTGAGGCCGGGGCCTAGAGAAACAACCGGACGAGGGCATGGCTAAAACCTCCAACAGACGCGATTGCAAAACCAACAGTTGGGATGAGGCCTGGCGGAATGGATCGTCCAACAAGACTCCGACCGGGAGGCATACTAGCCCGGCAAGCTGGCCGGAATGCACTGGTATCTAAACTACCTGGATAAGATCTGCACATCGACAGAGAGCGCGTCAGGGCCGGCCTCTATACTTCGGTGCTTTAACGACTTACATGTCCGCAACCGGCTCACCGCCACAATACACACTCCGGTACTTGATCGCCTGCCGAGTTCACCTCGACGTTACCATTCTGAATGCCGCTGCGACCTCCGTGGCTGCTGGCCTCCTTGCATGCCTGCACATATATCTCGCCCAGCGTCGTACTGCTGCGGCGCGCGAACAGGACGCCCCTTCTAATCTTCACTGCGGGAAACTGGGCGACAGGGAAAGCCTGCTGCTGTGAGATGTCGATCTCTAACCGTGAGAATTAAAAGATATAAACGACGGACAAACCAATTTATCCACAAACACATGAGAAGCCCCACCGTATCACCGCGGAGGCGCCCGTCTACTCCAACCGAAGTACAAACCGCAACCCTATCCCGATCTGACAAATACCCCCGAAATCTTGTCTACGCGTATCTCATGATATGCAACTCTATCATATCATCCCCCGCCCAGGCCGCGGATATCTATACCTCCGATCCTGCAGCTCATACCCCC
>Ga0247760_1001308_pt1 | contig 23524 bp, 17 predicted proteins | sample UWRJL171409R4_FD_179936 | JGI IMG/M metagenome (GOLD analysis project Ga0247760, IMG submission 179936) | Plant litter microbial communities from Arlington Agricultural Research Station in Wisconsin, United States - UWRJ-L171-409R-4 | ecosystem: Environmental > Terrestrial > Plant litter >... | reverse complement strand
ACTCGCTTCTGCGAAGCGAGGTTGGCTGACTGAATACGAGGTTGGCAGTGGAGTCTGGCGTTCTTGGCTGTGCAGATCCACGGATGCAGCCGCGGAGCGGCTGCGTGGATCCTGCCACACTGTTCTAACCACACTGGCCGGGTTAGGGTTGTAAAAACCCAACACATATAGATAAACTTATTAAAGAAGGGATAAAGAATACTGTTAATTCCTTAGAAAGTTGTACAGGTATTTATTAATCTTATTAATATAATACAGTACTGGTAATACCCATTATAAGTCTGAAAAACCGTCTTATATTTATCTTTTTCCTTCACTTTAACGTAGTTAAATCTTATAAGGAAGTTAAGGCTAAAGAACTAATTTGCTTTAGTAATCTGTTCTTATATTTTAATAATAAGTAATAATAAGTAGCGATTTTTAATTATATCCTTATTTGACGTTTAATAGTTAATAATTATGTAAAGCTTACTGTCTCCTTTCCTTAAGATAAATAGTATTAAGTATCCCGCTAAGGACTAGAACTTTATAATAAATCTGTTCTTCAAATTTTCATTAATATACTCCTTTAGGGCTTCAGCTTATTAGGGCTTTAAGTGATAGGGCTGGAAGCTGCAGAGCTTTACTCCTAACTTCAACTTGATTTTGTAATCTTATAGTCTGTTGTTTAACAGTTATTATATCTTTTTTTAAAATGAGGTAAATTTCTTATACTCTGTAGGTACTTTAGATAAGTTAACTTCTTTACTTATCTGTAGATTAGCTTTTTACTTCTTCTTACCTTTTAAATTATTATTTAAGCTATACGGTAGGCTCTCTGGCCTTTTAACTATTTTAATAAATCTAATTTAAACTGTACTTAGTTCTAAGGGCTTAATGCGTTTCTAAGTGCTTTATGTATCTTTAGAGCAGTTTAATGCTTTATAAGCCTTTTTTAAATAATAATTACACCTAGGGGACTTATTAAAGGTAAGGTAGCTACTCCTTTAGTTAATTATAAGGTTATACTTTTCTAGTTAAAGTAAATTTAGAATTATATTATACTTTATTACTAATGTAATGTTAAAGTCCACTTTTTATTTATCTCTATCTACTTTAATTCAGAGTAGTAAGTGGTAAGCGACTTTCCCGTTATTATACTGGTATAAGCCTCCTTTTTTATTTTAAATAGGAATAACCTTTTTATACGTTTTTTAGGGAGTTTCCTTTAATTAATTAACGTAAGGTATATTAAGTTAGAAGTATTTCCGTTATTAATCACTACTTTTACTTTAAATGGCTTTCTTTTTCCATTTATTAAGTTAATATAAACAGAATAATGTTTATGCTTTTTCTACATTTAAGTTATAGTAATTATCTGTCTTTAAGGTCTTATCTAGCCTAACCTTTAAGTGCCTCTCTTTCGTCTTAGGGTTTTTACTAACTAGTAAATTATTCGTTTACAGGCCTTACAGAGGCTTAGTAATCTTTTTCTAGCTCTTTCTGGAAAAATAAGTGACTTTAATAGACTTATTAGTTAACCTTTCCTAGGTTTTTACGTTTTAAAGTCCAGTTAACTTTAAATACAACAATATTCTATAAGTCTTTAATAATTCGATAGTACACTTTACAGGACTAGATCTTATTTATTTTTTCTTTTTCTTAAATCTGTTTATAGTTTGTTTATTTCTGCTACGTTTAGGCTTTACCTTTAAGGTGAATAAAGCACATTACAATTAGGTAATTATTAAGTAAAGCTCTTACTAATAGGTAGTAGGGGTTTAGTTAACTATAGTGATCTTTCTCCTTCCCCTATTATTAGAACCTATTATTAGGGTATAGGAGATTTAGTAATAAGCTGACCCCATTTCTACTTTAATAACAGTGTAGTCTTAGTGTCTTACGCTAGGGAAATGATTATAAAAAGCCTTAAGTTTAAAGTGTTAATTAAAAGTATAGTTATTATATACGTAGTTAATTAATAATAGGTCCCTGTAATTAAGATGGTTAATATAGACTGCAGGGGCTGTAATTTGAGAGTACGGAATAGGGGGGATAATGCCCTGCTCTGTTTCCTTAACTATTTGCTTCTATGTGTGTTGCTTTTCTTAAATTTCTTTTTAAAACTCGGGTAACAGTATCTTAACCTGTTCTTTTACAAAGTGGCCGTTTTTAATTAGTTAATACTTAAGGTGGTTAATAAAGTAAACTTTATTATAAAGCTGTAAGCTAACTTTAACTGCTCTGTTTTTATTTTTTACAGTAAGGTTTTTAACCTGTAGGTCCTTTATTTTATCTACTAGTTTTTAATGTCTGTTCTTTAAATCCTAGACCCTTTATTAATACGTTTATCTTTTATTTTCTTAAAGAACTTTCACGATACTAGTTTTAAGTATACTAGCCTTAATGTACGGTAGCTATCTAAACTGTTCTTCTTTTAAGGAGGTGAGGGTGCTGATCTACTTAATATGTTTAAAACGCTTAAGGGTCTTAAAGGGCATAGAAGAGAAGAGTTTCTGTTTTTCTAACTTAATTCTTTTAACTTACTCCCTTTCGCTTTTTAAGGCTTACTTTACCATTTAAGTAGCTTAAAGAGCTAGTTTCTTAACTCCCTTTACTATCTTAATAAGGTCTAAGTCAGGGTTTTTCCTAGACTTCCTTAGTTCTTGGGCTTACAGCGTAAGATTTTTAAGGCCTGTAACTGCTTTTTAAAGTGTTCTTTCCTAAAGTTAGTCTGTAACGACCTACACCTTTAGTTATCTTAAGTTTCTACTTAGGAGTCGGTTTATAATAGCCTATAACTTTATAGCTAACTCTTTTAAGACTCCTTTAAGGTCTAGATATTTTACATCTTAAGGTTCCTCCTCTCTTTCCTCTTCCTTATTTCTTATATTATATATGTTTATCTAGGTGTAGTCTTCCTTATTATTTACTATCCTGATATAGACGTCTTTAAAGTTAAACCTAATATATTTTTCTCTATCTTAGACTAGCTTTTAACTAACTCTTTTTAAGGAAGGGTATTATTATACTATATAATCTTTCTTATTACAGTTAAAGTATTAAACCTAAAATATATCTTTAGGTAGCTTTTACTATTATTATTATTATAACTTATTGTAGTTAAGCCGATTCTGGCGGTTTATTATATTAATATTTATTAGATTAGAGTAAGTGTTATAAGTAATGCTCTAATATTAGTAGTTAGTGTGGAAAGGTTTTAATATGTTTTTCCTATTAATTATAAAAGGAGTACTATACTAATATTAACCTTTCTTTTTTAATTATTGTTTAAACAGCTAGTTATTAATAATAATAGCTTTAATAACGTACTAATTAAAGTTAAACGTGTAACGGTCTTTCTTATAAAGTTCATCTTTAACATTATCCTTTAAGTCCTTATAAAACTGGTATTTTAAGGCCGATTTATCTTAATTAACTTAATGCTAGTCTTAATTAAAAGTAAATAGGTATGTAGTTATTAAAGACAGTTATATTAGCTTCTCTAAGCAGTCCTTAGCTTATTTTTACTAGTCTTAAACTCTGTATATCTTAGTGATTTCAGTTTCAAAGTTAACTTATCCTTTATATTCGTTAAAAACCCTAACAGTGATAGTCCTTCGCTCTGTAAGTATAAAGTTTAAGTAATCTTTAATAATTACTAAAAACTAAAGGTCTGGATCGTCCTTAAGCTAACTTATAGTATAAAGGACCTTTTAATCTATTATAGTAATTACTTAAAGCTGAAAGTCGTGCTTTATATAAGTAAGTTAGGTAGATAGCCTGGCGCTTTTACTAATAAACTTAAGTAGTTAGCTAATCTTAAGGTGCCTAAATAGTTATTAAAAAGCTAACACTTTCCTAATTATCGTAATTATAGACTTTCTATCAGACTTAAAGGCTTTAGTAAATTCTTTATAAGAAAGCTCTCTTTTATCCTTAGTTTTTACACCTTTAACCTCTTTAAGTAAAGTGATATTAAATACCAGGATATTGTTAGAAAGATTATTATTTCCTGTTAATAGATTATAAAGAGGGAGTGTTACCGATATGGTAAGGGGAGGAAGAGGGTGTCTAGGAGTTTAATAAATAGCGTTTACAACTGTAAAGCTAATATCGTATTATAACTTACACTTAATATAGGCCTTAAGAGGACTAGTATAAGTTAAGACAGAACGTATAATAAGACGTTAAAGGTTAAGAGGCGTTCTAAAGACGGCTTATTAAGCTAACACTCTTAAACGGGAGGTTTAATATTACTGTAAGTTACTATTACTATAATGTATAGAGGTAAGTCTGAATAGTAAGATATAAATGAATAATTAAATATTAGTATGAGGAACTAAGAGTCCCTTACGTCTATTATAGTTACGATAATGTTTATTTATATTAATTAACTAAGAGGTACCTTGTACCTTGTTTGGTCCATTGTGCTTAGTGGTGCACTACGCAGTTGCTGTTAAGCAGTTAACTAAATGGTGCTTGGTGTTGACAGTCCTTATGGACCACTAAGCTCTTTCTGACTAGTCGTAAGGGCTTCGGGTCTTTACACCCCTGGCCCAGTGCACAGGACTGTATATACCGTCCTCCTGTACTGTTTTTTCTACAGGGGATTCGTCGGACCGCTCTAGCCCAGGTGACGGCCTGCAGGGTCGTCACATTATAAGAGGCTCTGGAAGAATTCCAGAGCCTTCTACAAGGTAAAACTAACTAATATAATAATGAAATAGTATTGTTTTGAACCATTCTTCATGGTTCTGCTGACGTAGTGGCTGACGTGGCTACTGTAGTGTTTTAGTTAATTCTGTGGAGCAGTAGCCCCACTGGATTTAGAGGGTTCCACCCCTTGAATTCCAGAAGGTTCGGGGTGCTCTAGGGACTCTAAGGAGCCCTGGAGTGGGTTGGAATCCTCTGGAACCCTCTAGGGTTCCAGAAGATTTGGCTGGTGGTTTCGGGGTATGTAACTACACTACAGGGTACCCGATACAGGGTACTCAGTGGCTAGAAATTAATAAAGATCTTAAAGATATTTCCAGGATAGAATTACACTATCTAGTATAATATTAACGTTTATAACAGTGTGTTTAAATACCAGCTTATTACCCTTTGGCTTGATAGTAGCAGTAATAGTAATAATAATAATAAGAAGAATAACAGTAAGAGCATTAATTAAAGGAATAAAAACTAATTAACCTCGGCTCTGGACCAGCTAACCTTTAACCACTTCTTATCCGCTGGTAAACCGTACTCACCCCTTCCTAACATTACGTCCCTAATATAAACACCTTATTCTTTACGATTACTATGGCACCTTATTACGTTACATACGAAATCGTTACGACAAACTAGATATAGTTGGTCGTGAACATGGTCAGCCGCTATAGCAACTACGGCCACGGCGTCAGCGAGTCGATCCGGACGGGGCCCTTTGCCTTTGCTGACTTGGTTAATGCGCTTAAGGATGGATTGGGCCTGCTGGGCGCGTTGGCGGGCTCCACGGCTGTCTTAAACATGTCGCTCGTCCAGACCACGGGTGTTGCCGAGGTTACATTTCTACACGTCGGCCCGGCCAGCTTTTCACGTTGGCTTTTGTGTCTGTTCCGCTTATCCTCGGTGTGGTGTTGATATGGGCTATGGTAGGGTGTAGAGCGGGATACGATTCTGAGTGGAAATCGTCTAGGCTTGTGGATTTGGTAAGGCTTGGCCAGCTTGGCAGTCAGTTGAATTAACCGCTAAGCTGGAGGAACTTGATACTTTCTTGATCTCATTTGCAGATAAAAACAGACTATTGTCTACGGAGATTTGTAGTAGCTGACGCTGCGAACTTGCAAGTGTCCGAAGTTTCGCGGCAAAGGGGTAATACGCGGACCGAATGGGTCCTTCTGTTCTCAAACTCCCAGAAAGCTCACGACACCACCAAACCAAATCAGACAGTCGAAGAGCCCTGCACCGTTGGCGTGTAGACCCACTGAGGATACGGCTTTCTGACTATGCCGATTTTGAATCTCGGCACCCTGTGCATCCTGTTCAACGTCTCAGTCGGAAGCCTCAGCACTGTCTCCCGGTGGAACGTCTGTGTCGGCCAGTCATAGGAGCACGCCACAGCCCTCTGCATTCCGCCTTCATTGCCGCAGATGAAGAGAGCGGTTGGGGGCCGCACAGCTTCGAACAGCGTGATCTCCATGTTATAGGTATCGACCAAGGTGAAAGTCCGCAGCTCACCTGGTTTCGCTCGCTTTGCCCTCTCAACCTTCTCAATCGTGTTCGCGTCTCGACATGGGTCGATTCCCATCTTCTCCCCATCTGCGTTGACAGTGCTGCGACTCATTGGGGACCCACTCACCGACCACTTAAGTCGCCCAAAGGCACCGCCAAAGATGGCACGTTCGACCGTTGGTGGGTTGAGATAGCCCTCGATACCGAAGAAACGGGCTTGCACGTTATGGAACTTCCCACCGTAAACGATGCGGACAAGCATAGGGGTAAGAAGGACGACAGTGATCCAAATAAGAAAGAATATGACACCCGGAACGATATACGGAGCCAGCGGCGGCGGTGGAAGGTCAAAGGAGCCGCAGTCCACATACTCGGAGCAGGCACGCTTGTTTTGGGCCGCTAACTGGCCAGCCACAGCGAAGAGAGCAACAGCAATGAAAAAGAAGGTGAAGCTCATCTCCATCAGCTTCTGCGCGCAGATGCGCTTGAAGGAGGGCCCGGTGGCAGCCCACACGGGTCTGAATGACTTCCATCGGATGCATGCGCCGTGAGCTCCGTCAAAAATGACAGTGTCGTCGTGGCAAACTCCAGCAACCTGGCACTGAGGCTCGATATCCCAAGGGGAGCATTCATACTGGTCGTCCATGCAATGCCAGGGCTGCTCCAGCGTCTTTGGTAGCAGGCAGACATATCGCTCGAGGAGTCGATCTGAGTCGTTGGAAAGCGAAACACGTGCAAAGGCCTGAAAGGCGCTATCCGACCCATCGATGTGAGGCCTGAGCCGAAGGAGACCCATCAACGCGTAGGCTTGATCCCCAGGGAACCATTGGGTTGTTTTTCTGGCGTACAGGCACTTGAGGGCGAGAATGGCCAGCTCCAGCCGACTGAGACGGATGGTTCCCTGGTAGTGGTCCATTAGCTGCTGTGAGACAGCTGCGTCCTCCCAAACAACCTTTCCCATCTGCTCTTTAGGCAGGACATGGAGGGCTGCTGGCTTGCCGTCCTCCAAAGAGTATATAGGGATCTCGTCCGCAGGGCAAAGAAGCAGCTCAGGGAGAGTCCAAATTCGTGAACCCCATTGTTGGAGCAGTTCTGCAGGAGTCGGGACGAGGTCCTTATTCGTGGTGCATTGAGCTACAGCGACAGCCATGCGCTTGGCCCCGCGGACGATATCAGCAATGCGGTAGATATCGTCCTCAAGGCTGGCCTCGTCAGGCATGCAGCTCCCTGCAACCCAAAACGCCGAGACCCCAGCATCTTTTGCCGCTTTCACGGCGATACTGTGGAGGACCTTCATGTCGTTATCGGACGAGTTCCGGAACTGTTCGTTCGAGTACGCCACAAAGAGATACTCCAACACCTGCCCGGAGCCGTTATTCTGTGCGTACCACTCCTCGACGGAGATGACAGTGAACGCGACGCCGCCGTCAACTGCTAGGATGCACAGATATCGTGGTCTAAGGAGAGTGTAGGTAGAAGTATCGCGACTTGTTTCGCCCGGCCCCTGGCAGTTCTCCAGCAGATTGCTCCAGACCTTGGCATCTCCGTGATATTTGCAATGGACTGCATTATATGAGAGATCGAGGAAATTAGGCTGGGTTTGGAAAGACCAGAGCTTTACCAAAAAGTTAGCGAATGGTGGACATCGAAACCGGGGATGCTCTCAGCCCCTGAATCAGGATGACTCACAAAGAACATCATGGCGAAGGCTGCCGGCACGGTCCTCCCAACCTGGACCCAAAAGTCATCCCAGCTATCCGGTTTTCGATTGTAGTCGGTGACCCAGGTTGCGAGCCTTGCTCCAAGGGGCGACACCTTCCGCACATAGGTCCGCCGCCAGGTCACCAAGCCCGGCGCGTCAAAGACTTCGTCGGCAGATTGCACAATCAGCCGGCGCAGTTTTCCATCGAGGGGGTGGATGTAACGGTCTTCGATGGGCTTCTCCACCACGCGGCCCATCCCGTCACGATGACGGACAGGTGGCATGTTGGGCTGGTAGACGCAATTGGGCTCGCGGTAGTGGTGCGTGAAGCGCCAGCGCCACGAGGTCTGGCCGCCAAAGATGTAGTTCCAGGACCTCAGCGGGATGACGGACTCGATTGGCGGCTCCGTGATGGGCATCATGATCTTTTCAATGGGCTTGTGCGTATAATGAGGCTGAGATACCGTCAACGGGATCGGTTGTTGCCTCGGCTGTATTGCAGCGACCGGTGGGGGAATTTGTGGTGCTGTAGGAGAGGATCTGCTTCCACGATAGCTTTGTTGCCCACTTAGGATTGCATCTCCTAGAGTCGAGAGTTCAGCCAACGTTGGTGACGTTGCTGCGGACTGGGTGCTGATCGGGACAGACTGAGAGGGTTGATACCCTCGGTGGTGCACCGGGTCTGGCGGAACGAACGACGAGAAGTCGATAGCGGGCTCGGTCACATTGATTATTGGTGCGGCCAGACTTTGACCCTGGTAGGCCGATGTTGCGGTTGTATTCCAGACGGTTTGTGAGGGTTCGGCTTGCTGGGAAGTCCTCTGCGTTTGCTCGGCTTCATCGAGCCGTTGGAACTGTGCTGAGTTCTGATAGCCTCCATCTTGTTGGTATACTCCGACCTGCGCTTGGTCGGGCTGGCGGCGCTGCGGAGGTTGATACAGCCCCGAAGTGTGATGCTGCTCATCTTGCTGGAGTTGACTGGCTTGGGAGGGTTCGAGATCAGCTTGACGATACTGCTCGGCCTGCCCGACTCGCTGGGGGTCTTGAAACTGCTGAGGCTGTCCAGAAACTCGATAATCCCGATCCTTCTCAACCTGGGGCTGCTCAGGCTGGTGGTACTGCACGGGTTGGTCGGGTTGTTGGGCTTGCTGGTAGAATTGCTGCTGTGGTTGCTGGAACGCCTGCGATGGCTGGTACTGCGGGTATTGTTGGGATTGCATGTAGCCCACGCTAACAGGCCCCCAGTATTGGCCAGGCTGCTGTTGTTGATACTGTTGGGAGTCTTGGAATGGTTGAGGTTGCTGGAAGGGTTGTTGCGCGGGATGCTCGTATGGGCCGCGAGGATGCGGGTTCGGGTTCGGGTTCGGGTACTGTTGTGCGGCAGATGTACTGGCCTGGGAGAAATCCGAGGGTGCGTATTGCGACGAAGGAGACGCCGTCCTCGACGTCACCGATGGTGCTTCTGCCTGTGTTTCGGGGCGCTCTTTCCGTTGCTTGCGCAGCTTGTTGCGCGGTGGGCCCTGCGGTGAGCTGGAACCTTCCCTGACTTCGGGCAACTGGTGGATCGGAGCGAATTGGCTGTCCCTCCCGATCTGCGGCACTTCGCCCCGGCCGGGCACCTGTACATCCTGGCTGTTGTTGAGCATCTGACCTCGATACTCCACTGGTTGGGGTGGAGGTGAGTTGCCAGCGGAATCGGGCCGCCATCCTCCGCCGTGCCTCTCTGGTCGCGACTGTTGGCTCCATCAGGACTCTCCTCGCACAAGATATTTACAACTCAAACAAGCTTACCATTTTGACTCTTTCTCCCTGTCTCGAAGGTTGGGGTACAGTTAAAGTAAAACAGTCGCTGCCCTGGTTCTGGCCGATACGTCTAGAGCATCCTTGCTGCTGACGCCATCTTCCTTCCACCTTCGACTTGGCGCTTGCTGACTTTTGTAGCCCGACAGCTCCCACGGCACCGGCCGACCCCACCGCAAGTCAAGATAAATCCGAGTTCAGGGTACATCACACCTTCAGTGCGCGAACAACACTACGACCACCTGACGCAAGCCGGCAACATGTGTCGTGGCCCGCGCCATTCAGCACCTAGAAGCCATCCCTGCGTTCGAGCCCACACCCCCATTGGAGCCAATACCATGCCAAGGACGCCTCATCAGAACATAATTGACGCATTAGGATGATGATGGTATGATGGTTGTGCAGGAGCTGAACCTGCAGTCGGAGGCCGGTGAGGGATTGGACGCCACAAACGCCGTGCGACAACGACTAACTGCTCTGATAAGCTTTCCGGCGCGCTATGTCCGGCCGCTCTGGAAAAAACTACAGGCGAGGCTGCAACTTGGGCCGCAACAAGGTCACGCCACTTCCAAATAGCTTGACCGAGCTGTTGATGCGTCTACTTCAGGGCACCCTGATGCGTCGTCCCAACCCGCTCCCCGGGTGCCACACTTCGGGATTGAGCTTCCAATCATTCTCAGACCGTATTGATTTGGCCCGCTGGCAGTAACAAGAAGTATCAAGTATGGGATCAGCACGGCCGCAAAACCACCCGCTGAGGCCAGTTCCGGAGTCTGTGCCCGGTATTCAGGCCGAATGGGGTTTTACCATTTGGGAACTCTCTTCTTGTGAGTCGGCAAATCAGTAGGACTTGAGCGCACCTTCTCACTGTGTTTGATAGACTATCCAGATGGCCGGTCGTTTGAAGCAAACTACAGTGGCCTTCAAACTGTGGTGGCCAACAAAGACTTCAAACTGCGAATCATGTCCGTTGTCCACACAGCAGCAACCCCGCCCCCAACGGCTCATATCGGGATCGAGCTGACCTTTATGATAGTTTCGCGCCTGTTGATGTTTTCGGGAACACAAAAGTTGAGAAAGAAGCATTCTCCCAGCTTTATCGTCTCCTCTCCGTCCCAGATGAGTTCATGGATGAAAGAAAACAGTCTGTCAGCCACAGCTTCGGTACAAAGACAACAACAACGGGAACCTGCGCGTGGTTTCACTTTTTGTGCAAACATATCAACATCACAGTCGATAAAGAGCAAAGGGTTCGAATTGTCCAGGACAGGATTTACGAGCATGATTCCACCGCAGACGAGGACTATGCCTATATCAAGTCGGGGTTCATCATCAACACTATGCGCGGACCTGAAGGAAACGGCCCCCTGAGTGGCTCTACCACTCTCGTCAGCTTTGGGGCCACACCTCAGGTCAACGACCGGCTCAACAAGTTCATCCGTTCTATTGACAAAGAGCTGGCCTTCCCTCAACCATACCTATTCTTTGTCCCTGTACTCAGCGGGCTGTATGCCGACCTGGATGGCATGGCCTGGAACCTAAACGACATCTTTGCAGATCATGAGTCGGTAAGTTTAGACAACAGTAGCTTCCCCTTGATAAAAACAATAGGAACAGCTAACCTCGGAAACTAGAAACTCCTAACCGGCACTTATGACATCTCGAAGTTCACTGAAGAAGACGCTAATATCTTCGCCACTCTCCACTACCTTGCCAAATACTGCTTTGTACTCATCGAGACCGTCAGTTCTCTCAAGCTCGTCACAGAGAATATCAGGTTACGGCTTGGCACTGACACATCGGCCCGGGAGTCACCTCCAACACTCCCCGACACTAACCCCCTGGAATCCATCCGCTACACACAAGCTTTGCTCGAATCGACCCATCTCCGCCTCAACACATTGCGACTGCGAATCAAGAACGCCATCAACCTCGCTTTCAATCTTGGAGCAGACAAAGACACCAAGACCATGATGGAGGATTCTCACGTCATGAAGGTTATTGGAGTCATGACTGCATTCCTACTTCCAGCTACGGCGTTATCGAGCGTTTTGGGGAGCAATATGTTCGCGTCTAATAATCAAGAGGCGTGGAAGATGAATGTGAATGCGTCATTTTGGGTGTGGTGTGTTGTTGCATTTCCGATCACACTGTGTCTGGTTGCTTGGTTGTTCGTGAAGTACATCAAAAAGGGGCTTCGGTTCGAATTCCTCCGGAGGAGGCGGAAGAAGGCGCAGCAGGGCCGAGTGTAAATGCAGCTCTAGTTGAACACTGAGCGTGGGTGAAATGGGCGGGATGTCGCTCCCAAATCCAATGGCGGATGGGATAGGAGCTTGACCGATGAGGGCTTACGGGATTGCCGTGAGCTGCAGCTAGCGATTCGAAGACAAGACCCTTTTTTAGGTTGCAAAGCCTGCTCATGTGGGCCGACTTTTCTCGTCTAGACTAGCACTCCATGCATAGCGTCGAGCAAGGTGAGAATCGGCTGATAATAAGGAGGCTACCACAGCGGCTGACGTTCGGGCTTGAGTGGCCTGCCACAAGCGTGTTACAATAGAGTTAGACCGATGAAGCATTCGATTTTCCCGAGAGCCGAAGCACAAGAGGAATAGACGGCCATAGGTATTGGGGTGCAGGGGATGACGACTGCCGAAACCAAACCTCTAGAGGCCACAAAAGTAAACCACAGGCTCTCGCGAAACCTTGTTTGGATATCCTTTCGGGATAAGAGAACTACGGGCGGCGCGTTCTTGTTGTTGATCCAGAAGTTGTTGAGGTATGTATAGTATATGCCCGAGCATTTGTAATATAAAAACATGGAGTTGAGGGATTTGGATAGCTCGGCGCTGCTCGTTTTATCGATGTACGCCGTGTCTGCCTATAGATAGGGATAGTTATCGTAGCGCGCCTGGTCGCAGGCACAGAGCAATTTCTGGATTCCCGGTTTACCGCGATCACGGCACCCGCTGGCCCACTCTTGGAAGCTGGTTTCGTGGGGGCCCCACCGATGCGAGAGAGTAGCGTATGGTGGCGGGCCGGCGACGAAGTACTCGAGGTCGTAGTTGATAGTGTTGATGAGCCACATGGCGTCAACATGGCCCAGTGGCCCTGTTCGAGGGTGTGCACTGGATTCGAGATTGGAAAATACCCCAGCCGCCGCGGGCACAAAATCGGGAAACACGGCAGCGAACCACCACTTCTGCGCCACCCCCTTGCTTCGAAGCCCAAGTCTACAGGCAGTACACAATTCTTTTCTTCTATGAAGAAGGCACGACACAGCAGGCTAGGATGGCTTCGACCCTAACCAAATGAGCCAATATGGAGCCGACAACGAGACAATGGGTGGCAGCTAACTCTCTTTCCCAATTCCATCTCAGACACGACAACGCATTTGTCGGTTAATAGTTGTAGAACGATGACTTAAACTCTGCAATGCTGATCCGAACAACATCGCGAGCGTTGTCGTGGCAGCGCCAGCCGGAGGAATAGACTCGGCATGCTATATCGAGAAAAAGGGGGGTGGATAGGGCGATGAGAAGAAAGTAGTTTTTGCCACTAGCAGGACATAGCTTAGGGTGACAAGAAAGCAGTCAAACTAGCTGGTGCTCGTTGTCGCAGATGCTGATGTCACGACCCAGACAGGGGCCATCTCCAACCTGAGGCATCCGCCAAGTGGGGATCCCAGGGACAGCCAATCGCAGGTGTCCCGAGGTGTCCAGCAACGGGACCGGGACAGGAAGAAGCCACGGCCAATCACAAACAATCCGAAGGGGAGCGTCCCGGCTACGGGACATTCAGGCTCGGGACAAGTCCACTTAGATATATACGCCGGCCTGACCTGGCCCAATGTCGCTCTCAGGGACAAGGAGGCATGCTGGAGCCGGGCGAGTTTCGCCGCTTGGTTCGCCAAGCCCTTACAGCGCTTTCTCGCTTTGGGGTATTGCAGGATGATACCGAGGTGGACAACTTCCATCTTACCGACGGGAGGGTTGCGGCTGTCGATCTTGAGATGATGGAATTGGTACTTTACCCTCCCGCCCGCACAGGTGGTCAGAATCTCTGCTCCGCCGCATCTCCCCCAAGAAAACAGACATCGTCAAACTAGCAGCCGCGAGACGCTCGTGCGGGGTTTTCGTCCTCCTACCAGCGCGCCTTCGACGTCTTCACGCGCCGCGGCCATCCGGATGGCGCGGGATCGATTCAGGGAGTTGATTGCTACCGGGATTGATATTCAGGTACGCTGGAAACGCGCGCAAGACTGTTTCGAGATCAGGAGCTGACGGCAGACAGTGGTCAAAAGCAGTAGCAACCTTCGAGTCTAAGGACGAGTCCGTCACGGTGCACTTCGATGACGGCTCTTCGGCGACTGGTCGGCTTCTCGTTGCCTGCGATGGCGGAAACTCGCGGATTCGTCGAGCGTTGTATCCCGAGCGGCAGAGCTACAAGATCCTGATCCGCGTCATGGGTGTCAAGGCCGAGTTCTCGCCAGAGCAGATGGAGCCCTTGCGGAAGCTCGATCCTGTCTTCTTCAAGGGACAGCGTCGGCGAATGATACGTACACATTCTTCAGTGGTGAGTAGCATGCCTCCTTTCCTGGGTTATGACTCCCCTGGAAACCATCCACCGCGCACGCAAAACGACCTGCGATACGTCCTACAACTAGTCATCTCCTGGCCCTTTCGGCCCGGATTTCTTGACAAACCATCCCCAACCCTCTTCCCCGCCACAAAGGAGGCCAGCATTGATCTGATCAAAACAATTGCCAAATCCTGGACCGAGCCGTTCTATTCCCTGGCCAACAACATCCCGCCCACCTCCGAGATCAAGCACCTGGAACTCTATGACTGGCTGCGACCGAAGGAGGTGCAGGGCGTAAAGAATATTGCTCTGGTTGGAAACCTCATGTTGGTGACCAACTCCAGCCCAGACCAAGTTGCCCAACCTACAGTCTTTCGAACTGGGATATCCCTGGTCGAAATTTGCTGATCGTACCGTCGAAGCGATTCGCCTACAGCAGAGCTTCGTTGCACCAGACGCAGTCCGTACGAGACCGCCACAGCAACAACGGCCGCGATGACAAAGGCATAGACTGGGGGCGGGTTTGTCGGCGAGTTCTTTTACTTGCATACTGAACAGGCTGGCTGCGAAAGGTCATGGGGGTTGAATAGGGGATTTCTCAAGTGCTGAAAGCCCACTCTGCATCCGGCTAAGTAGTGATCACCAATAGCCCAGCCGATCTTGCACTACATGCTCGTCCATAGACCCGGTGCTGGTTTGGTCTAGGAGGACTTTCTCCTGACGAATCCGAACAAGACCATTTTCCAGACAAGAGACTTACTCGATACCAGGCGCCAACGTGGTTGAAAACCTTGGCTCGTCTACGGATAGCAAGGAAGTCAAGGAAAAGTATCTCCTCCGCAATGTCGAGGCCGTTCTGGCGATCGCCTTGCCCAAAATCCCCGACCCCGACCCCGGCAACTCGCCTGGAGAGCTCCATACGACGCCAGCGAAGGTGAAATCTCATACCGCCGCACCATCGTTGCAAGATTCTCTGTACACCACTCTACAGTTCTCCAAAGACAAAGGCAACCAGCAAATCCGCCTCCTCTCACTCCTCCCCAGTTCCAAAGCAACCGCCGAAATTACCATGACTCTGTTCTGCGTCCCAAGCCTCCAATTTCACAAATATCACGCCCTCTCATATACCTGGGGCCACCCTTCCGACCCAAAACACACTATCTCCCTAAACGGACGCCCCTTCTCCGTAGGGACAAACTTCCACAACGCCTTGGTTTCTCTCCGCCAGGAAGCCCGCCCTCTTCTCCTATGGGTAGACGCCATCTGCATCAACCAGGATGATGAAGTCGAGAAGGGCGTCCAGGTGGCGCTCATGGGGGCGATCTATCAGAAGGCTGAGAGGATCGATATCTTTCTTGGGATGGCCACGCCGAAGAGCTATCAGTTGTTTGAATTCCTTAAGAGGGAATGTAATGCGGATGATGTCACACAGGAGAATGGTGAGGAGATTGAAACGGAGGTTGTGGCCTCCTTTGTCGAATTCTGCGACAGGGAGTGGTGGACGCGCGTGTGGGTGATGCAGGAGTATTATCTTGCGAATCGGGCACCGTTTTGGTATGTCGGCTCGCAGTGTGTTGATGGGGAGATGCTGTGTCGGGATATCAGGGCGCTGGTGATGGCGGCGCTTAAGCTTGCGGTTCCGTTTGGACATACGGACTATTCGGAGGCTCTGGGGAAGCATACAAGGAGCTCGTTGATGAATCGGCTATCCAAGATTGGCGACGGGGTACTGTCGAGGAGGGAGGTTACGCCGTATAATACGCCGAGGTTGCTGTTTGCGAAGCATGGGAGAAACGCGACGAATGCGAGGGATTATGTGTATGGAGTGCGGGAGGTGCTGGAGCCGCATTTTCGGCAGGTGTTTGTTCCGGATTATGGGTGTACTGTGGGGAGGCTTTTCGAGAAGCTTGGGGCGTGGTTTCTCCTCATGGATGGGTGGGGGGATATGCTGTGGTATTACCCCTTTCGGCAGGGCTGTGGGGATGAGAAAGGAGGGGAGCGTGAGGGACCTTCGTGGGCACCGGACTTTTCTCGACGACCGGATCACCTTTTCAACGAGCCGGAGCCCCCGAAGCTCTTGTCGGACGACCCGAAGACAGTACACTGCGCCATCGTGGATAGGGTTCTGTACATCGAAGGGTGTAATCTCGATTTCATCAAGGAGGTCATCCCGATGCCGAAGAAGCCGAAGGAAGACTCGGCCAACCTAGGTATCAACTCCATCTTCTACTTTGGAACCACCTTCTTCAAACGGCTCGGCCCCATCGGCATGATCATTTCGCAGTTTATCGTCGCCATCGTGGGCGTCACTGCCGGCCGACTGGAAGTAGGCAACTGGTCCTTCGAAGTCTTGCAGAAGATGTGGCAACTGGATCGCGCCTTCTGCTCTAACCAGCGAGGCACTTCTACCGGTGACACGAAGACCGATCGGGACACCGGTGAATTGCTGGCTTGGGCAACGACTTTTCGACCGGCAACATTCCCGTTGACGCCACGGTGGCGAGAGACGGGCGACCTTCTTGCCCCCGACTTCAACGAATACGTGGAAAGAATTCGCGCCAGAACCGAGAGGCTCCGGGAAAAGGGAGATGCAGAAGCCAAAGCCTCACCCGAGTCGGCTGAGATCCAAGAACGGTATGTACAGACAGCAAAGAATCTTGCTGCCGCTCACGGAAGACAAACACGCGGGGCTGCCAAGCTCCACCGCTTTCTCGCCATGGAAATGGAGTGCGACTTCGCAAACATGGATTCTCAACTCCTATCCATAGCAGAATCCCCCGACTTCGACCGCGGCTTGGACTTGATACTCTCCAACAACTCCAACCCCCGCGACATCGTCTACGAAGACCTCATCCGCGCCATCCACCTCAACAGCGATCCTACCGATCCAACCTCGTTTCAAGACCTCGTCTCCATCGTACGCACCATCGCCCAGAAAGTCCATACCAGAATCGTCACCGGAACCCCCGGTCCCATCCCAGACCCAGCAGCCAATTTCTCCGAAACCCGCAACATCCTCGCCGCTCAAAAGATCCGGCTTCAGAAACTCAAAGACGGAGACCCTATTTCCTGTGCCTCCTTCGGCACCGAAACAGAAAGAGAAAATCACATCCTCTTTCTGACGAAACAGATTGAGACTTCGGAGGGGCTCCTCCCTGTCGAAACGAATCCGCCTCGCCTTCTCCCTATCGACAGGATTCGACGGCTTGTCACTCGTGTTGTGAGTCAGCTGGTATCCTGCTTCATTGCTCGTCCTCCATGTGAGAAGGCAGCGGCGTGGAGTCGTGTCGACGAGGACAGGGCGGCGCAGTTTGAGGGTCGTGAGTTCTTTGTTACGAAGGGGGGATTGCTTGGGTTGGCGTGTCCGGGGGTTGGGAAGGTGAAGGTTGGCGATCGGGTAGTGTTGTTGGATGGGTTGTCGTTCCCGTTGGTGGTAAGGGAGAGTGGGGATGGGGAGGGGAGGTTAGAGGTGGTGGGATGTGCGAATGTTAAGGGGGTGAAGGCTGGCCATAAGGTGGAGGAGGTGGAAGTGGAGGGGATGAGCGTGGGGGAGAAGAAGATGATGGCTTTTGCGTAAGTTGGTGGGTGTATGGGAGGCTGTACCTCTAGGCTGGACGATTGAGGTCGTAGTGCTTGGGGAGGGTGTTGTTTGGTTCAGTTGATGGTTTGTACGGGACCACGACATCTCACTCACATGTTGGCTAGAACTAGGTAGGTTCTAGGTTAAAATATATGGTTTATACTCCAACCATCATCTAGCGCCGCCCACACATGACGTCCTTTTCTTAGGGCGCGTCGGTGCTAGGGTCAGCCGCAAGCGTGGAGCGGATTGAGGCCTTCCCCAATAGGATTTTTCTCGATGACCGTTAATTGCGGGTCGGTCATTGCTGATGGGTGGATTGTTGTAGAATCGAGAGACAAGAATTAAAATATCACTCTTAAAACAAACAGCTTCGTGAACATCGTAAAGCGTTAGCGGGAAATAGCGAATTAAACCAGTTCAGGGATAAGTAAACAGCAAGTGCAAACCGGGTGTAGGTACTCAGGCAACACCCCGCACAAAGTGGACCCGCATCAAGAACCGATCCGCCGACGCGGTGCTTGGTAGCTCGCCAATGCGCTGCGCACGTGCTTCGTCTGGGATACTTCCTTTGGCCTGAAGTAGTCAATTCATTCACTGCAGTAACCCCGCCCACATTACCAGATGTGGTCTTGGGGGTTCGGGTTTGTACCTTGCAGGGCTGGCTGCGTGGCGTCAGGGGGCCCCACCACACTGCACAAGAAGGAGCTCACACAGCTGTGTGCGCTTCCATCTGTAGAAGCTCTCAGCTCCACTTGCATGCGAAATCCCAGGACGAGGTTAAAAGGCCCGCGCCGCCCATCAATTCGCCTGCATCACAAGAAGCTCACGCGTGGAATCTGCTTGAAATATGTGTTGACTTCGTCCACTAGATCTCAATGGCCAAACAGACTCTCAGGACCCTCCTTCCGGCCGCCCCCGAGTGTCTGGTTGATGCGCCGTCTGAGTGGGGCGCTGAACCGTCGTTCCCGACACAATCGCCCCTCCCGGGAACGCAGAACGACTCGAAGTTCCAGTTTGCCTGTCCGTTTTACAAGCTAGATCACATCGTATGCTACGCTCGCTACCGCTTACAGCGTGTCGCCTTATTTTAACACTTTCTGCGTTAACGTGGGTGCCCCTGTTAAGGAGGAGCTAGATCACCGCTATACGTCCTTAACCGCCGCCTCGTAGAGAGCGACATCCAGGTCCTCTTACGTCCGATACTCGTTTACAGAAAGCAATATATCAGTAAGCTGGACAAAGCTAAGCCTAGCCGCGAAGCACAGCGGCCGCCGTAACATACCTTCGTACGCCTAGCTGCCATCCGAGAATGGAGAACGGTCTTGGCGGTTATTTTCGAGGGCAGAGAGGGAGCCCTTTTTTAGCTGAGACATGTAGGGCAAGGCAAATGGGGTGCCAAAAACGTGCCTTGGCTCCCGAAATACGCAGTGGTGCATGAATGCATCACACGCGGTGTATAAATAGTAAACGGGTGCGTGAATTAGAACAGGTGAACTCGAGTGAAGCTAATTTATCCCCGCACTTTTCTTATCGCGTCCAATTTCTCCCCGATACATCACTTATCGCAACTCCCATGGCGCACATTAATCAGCTGCAAATCATTTAATAATAGCCCAGAAGTACCGCTGTTGCACAAAGTGCAATTGCGGCGTCGCTTTTGTCACTTTGGTGCAGTGGTCATTCTGTCTGACGGTCCCATGTTGGTAAAAAAAACTTGCTAATTTTCATGGCAAGGTGAGCATTGGGTGAGCTATGGTGAGCCGAAGCTGAGCCGAGGGCGAAGCGAGCCTGATTTTAAGCTAACCATTTTCGGACGGGATCCACTTATTATTAGTCTGAGACTACCTAGGTAGGTAGGAATTGGACTTACAGCTGATTGATCCGCCACCATCTGACCCAGAGCCCTCGAGGACCCGAAGAAGCGGTGTAGCTTGTATGCTGGTTGGGGGAGAATGGTGAAGTGAAGCTTGATTACTGATTGCTGCAGTAAGGCTGGAGCTTGCCTCCCGGTTTGTAAAGCTCGGTAGACCTGCCCGAGGTTTCCTTTTTAGATTTTACTTTTGGCAAGGGGGATAATACTATGAACGGGGCTGATACAAGTGGTTCGAAACTCTACAAATACAATTGTGATCCTGGTGTGGCCAGGGTCAACCTGGCTTCCGGGAGCAATGACTGTCTTGGGTGGCTGGGGCATGGTTCCCTGGGGCTTCTGGTACGTCGCTCATCTGCACAGCTCCATCTTGGTCCTCGCGACGCTTGTGGCCCCCAGGAACGAAGAACATTGCATCTGGTAGGGCCAGAGCAGCGGCCGTAGGTGCACGTTTTACCAAATTCTCTCCATCTTAGCTCTGGGCTAAAGATCCGATTTGTTGTCACCGTCGCCGTTGTCGTCGTCCGGTAACTCATCTAATGTCAGGAAAAGTAGCTGTTAGTACAAGTGTTGATTTGGACCTGTACTGCTGTTGATCATGTAGTTGAAGGCAAGGAGGACGGAGTATTACAGGGAGGAGTAGAAAAGCAATGCTTACCAAACAAGGTCTCGAATACGGATATAACCAAAAACAGAGATAAAAAGATGGGAACACATTGACCGTACGAGAGCTTATTCTCTGAGCCGTCTTCCACCCACTCGTTGTCAATCATCCACCTTCGGAGGTCCACAGTTGCTCGCATCACAATCACGCCGATCACTAAGTTGATGATTAGCAAACCCGTCCGTATGATCCACGACGGCAGATTTTTTCGGAAATCCTGCTTGGCTAATTTTCCAATGCCATCAATGATGAAAGAGACCATTCCGCAAACGATGAGAGCGACAGAAGCGAAAAACAGCCATCGGCCGGTGATTCCGGTCCCATTCCATCCCAGCTCGGCTGTCTTCAAGCTCGAAGGCATCGTGGCATTTTGGAAGAAGCACTGTGCTGGCAACATCTGCAGAGGCGTCATGTCGCCAATGGTTGGGGACCAAGTGCCCATGTCCTGACCATTGGCGAAGAGGACGACACCAGCAAGAGCGATGTGTACGAGAATCAAGATCATGCGGAGAATAGTAGCGGGGGCCTTCTTCGGGTTGAAATAATCGCAGTGGACGAGAAGTGCGTTGGTGTGTGTGATGGTACAAAATATGAGCCATTGGTGAATCAGATTGAGATGGTAGGTCGAGAACTCGCACCATAATTTGAGAGCCGCGAGACTGGTGGCCATGCTGAGTACGATCTGCTGGTCGCTCAACATCACAAGGGCTTTGTTCATAGTCCGATGCGCCCATTGCACGCTGTTGCCTCTGTGAAATAGATATCAGTATGAAGTACCTGAAGAGGAAGAAACGGCAAAGTTTACCTCGTATAGCCGAAGATCTCGAAGCACTCTAGGGCATGAATGAACAGCGCGACGAGTGTCGAGAGGAAGTATGCGAAAGCGAAGGTGACGAGAATCTTGAGGTATTGAGATTAGTACCTAACAGAGATTAAACAAAAATGGCCGACCACTCACCCCAATGCCGGCCACATCTGCATCTGGTTTGATACTGTCAAGCTGCTCGAGATTGTTGAGAGTGCCGTTCGTCGTACGAGTAAGATTGCCAGCACTGAAATTTCCAATGCGGAAATTACAGCGGAAACCACTCTCCCCGCTGATAGCGCAAACGTTGGACCCCATGATGTGTTGACTGATATGATAGTGGGCTGGGAAAGGAATTTATATGGTGTGATGGAGAATCAAAGTGTGTCGAACACTAAAGCAAGAAATGAATGACAGACTGTGGTAGTGGACGGTGAAAGAAAAGGAGAAAAGAGTGACTAGTTGAGGCTTTGACTTGGGAAGGGGATTCATCGAGACCCATCCTCGTCGATTATATATGCCTCACTCACGTGGCATCGAGCGAGACCCATTTCTGCAAGACGGCGAGGCTCTGAATAAAGAGGAGGCCGCCGCTGAAATGTCGCTCAAGAAGGTGGGTCATCAGTCTCGGACATTGCTCTGAGTCTTTCTCCATAGCCAGTGGGCTATAACGCGCGCCCGCCCTCAGCGATTCACCGAGGACATAGAAAATGAAAATAGTTCCTGCTCATGCATTTAGAGTCGACCCATTGGTAGCATCCGTCAAGATTGCCACCCTTTTCAATGCAACGATATTGTTGCCAAGAGATGCCTTACAACTGAAACGGTTGTGAAACGAGAGGCGTACCTTCCTTTTGCAGAAGGGCGGGCACTCCCAGAGCCTTGCCACACACGCATATAGAAGCAACTCAAGTGAGGCTGAAAAGCTCGTTCAAGGGTTGGTTCGCTGAGCACCAACTGGCCAGGCTGGCTTTAGTTTAGCGCGCTCTATCGGTTGATGTCTTGGTTGCGGTCGCAATCGATTTCTGCGACCCTGGCGGCCGGGTGTGAGACCCGTAGGTAGACGCTTGGGGGCCGGCGCTTGCCGCACTCCGAGATCTGCGAGTGTCGACGGTGCGAAGAATGTTCCAATGAATGCTCGATTTGGTTCCGCGGAGGTGGATCTGGATCTGAGTCCGCAACGTCAACCTGGAGCTGGAACTAGGGGGATCAGTATACTCCGTTGTGAAATTAGATCAGGCGGGCAACAAGGGTATGATGCTATCGCCATCCGGGTGCGACACCCATTGACAATTGGTCGAAAGGATGCATAATTTGATCAACCGCCTGGGCTGCCTGAAATGACTGGTGACTAGTGGGGCCAACTGATGGCTTCTCCCATACGCTCCTTCCTCATCTCCGAGGCTCTTCTGTGGGGTTGCACTCCTATCTTTTCCAAGTGAGATAGAGTCTGTCACTGGCTGTTGACGGCTTTTCAAAGCAAACGGGGTCGCTTCCCCACATCTGGGCTCACTCATGCACCTCTCCAGCTTCTCCACACCGCTGCATCACTCTGCAAGGGACCCTCATCTTCTTTTCAACCGTCGTCTCAAACAATACCATTACATCACCATCACTCAAAAACACCCCTCGACCTAAACAACCCCAACAACCCCAACTTACCAATTCCACTCCAACCATGGGACGCACCAAGCCCTCCCGTGGTCTCGCGCCCGCCGCAACGCGCAAAGACGTCCGCGCCAAAAAAGCCAAAGCCACCATCAACAAACTCATCCCCTCTCTGCTCTCCGCCCACCCCCCCCCCCGCCAGCGCCAACCACTCCCCGCCAAAGCATGCGCATCACCCTCCGCGTAGCTGACACCCTCACCGCAGCTTACTCCCTCCTCTCCCATTATCCCTCCCCCTCCCCACAAACAGCCAACCCAAACCCACCCGACCTCACCAACCGCCGCCCGCACCTCTCCATCCTAAACATGGCCTCCCCGCTCTCCCCCGGCGGCGGCTTCCTCTCCGGCGCCACCTCCCAGGAAGAATCGCTCTGCATGCGCACGACCCTCCTCCCCGCCCTGCGCGGCGAGTTCTACCGCCTTCCCGAGGTGAGCGCCGTGTACACGCCGGACGTCCTGGTGTTCAGAGACGAGGACGGCGAGGAGCTGCCGAAGGGGGGGAGGTGGTTTGTCGATGTGGTTAGTGCGGCGATGTTGAGGGGGGTTGAGCTTGAGGGGGAAAGATACGCGAGCCAGAAGGATAGGGAGATGGTGGTGCGGAAGATGAGGTTTGTGATGGCGGTTTGTAGGGCCAAGGGGGCGAGGAGGGTTGTGCTTGG
>Ga0247760_1001307_pt1 | contig 23526 bp, 17 predicted proteins | sample UWRJL171409R4_FD_179936 | JGI IMG/M metagenome (GOLD analysis project Ga0247760, IMG submission 179936) | Plant litter microbial communities from Arlington Agricultural Research Station in Wisconsin, United States - UWRJ-L171-409R-4 | ecosystem: Environmental > Terrestrial > Plant litter >... | reverse complement strand
GTCCGCCTCGTTTTCATCGGATCGGACAGCGCGCCGCTGCAGATCCGAATCAACACGCGCCGCGCGAGCGGTCTCTTGCTGGACACGCTCGTGGATCCTCCGCTCACGAAGTCTGCCTGCCCAGCGGGCAGCGCCGCCAGCGCACGGTGTTGGGCGACCGCCCCGTTGCGACTCACGCCGGACCGCCTCGATCGCGACTACCTGCTGGCGCGCGATCGGTCGTTGGAGGCCGAGTTGGGCGGGCAATTGTCGGTCGAAGCGCTGGGTCAGCCGCTCGCGAGCTGGCCCGTCGGCGCGCCGCACAGCGCCGCCTTCGCGGGCATCGACCGGCTCAGCGTCAAGTTGCGGGTGCGGGTGCTGCGCATCGCGCCGGGCGGCGCGCCCTCGATTGGCGGCGATAGCGCTACGGCGCTCCGCATCGCCCGGAGTGAGATCCAGGTAGCGAGCAAGCTCTGGGCACAATGCGGCATCGATCTGCAGGGCCCAGGCGGTCCCGAGATCTTGCTGGTCGATCCTCCGCCGATTCAACTCGTGGCCATCGGTTGTGATTCCGGGTTGCCGGCCAGCGGGGGACAGATCAACCTGCGCGTGCAAGGTCAGCGGGTGAAGGTTCGGTCGCACCCCGGCGAAGCGCCCAGGGTCGTGGCCCAGCGACTGGCCCGGGCGTTCGAGAAGCTCGGCGTAAGTACGCGCATCAGCCCCAATCCGCGCATCGCGTCTGGGGCTTCGGGCGCGATCGACCTGCTCATCCGCGGGCAGGGCGGGCGGCCCGTCGCCGCCGAGGCTGAAGCGGGCCTGGCGCTGAGCACGGACGCGACGTTGGGGGTGTGCTTGGGTGAGGTCGATCTGGGCAATGGCCTGTCGCACTTCGTCGAGAACGACGCCGCCGCCGGGACGCTCGAAGAGCGCGCCTTGATCAAGGCCTTCGACGACGGCGATCCGAGCACGATCGAGGTCTTGATCGTACCCTCCTTCGATCAGTCCGGGCGCATTGGCGAATCCTTCATCGACGATGACGGCGCGGGCATCCAAAACACCGTGATCATCGATCGCGCGGCGCTGCGCGCGGGGCCGCGCTCGTATGCGCTGGCCCATGAACTCGGGCACATCTTGCTCGATATGCCCGGTCACCCGGACGACTACGGCGTCGACCAAGCGAGCTCGCTGATGGACTCCGACGCCTCGGACGCGTCGGTGTTCGGACCACGCCGGCTGACGCTCGCGGATTGCGAGCGCGCTCTGCTCGAGAGCGGGCCGGGGGCCAGAATTCCGATCGCTCAGCCCTGGCCGCTTCGCCGCGCGCCGAGCGGCGTTCCCGCGCGAAAAGCCGCTACTTCAGCACGATGAACTCGAGCTCGGTGCCGGCCGCGTAGGCGTAGCTCACGTACGAGTCGAAGCCGTCTACGAGCACGCCCACCTTCGCGTTCGATTCTACGCGGTGCACGCCGTCGTTTTGCAGGCCTGGCGACAAATTGGCCGGCGCTACTTGGTTGGGATCGATGATCGGGAAGCTCAGCTGGCACTCGTAGACCAGAAACGGCGATGGCCCGACGAGCTTACGACGCGCCGAGTCGCTGATGCCGTCCGCATCGTGCGCGGTGCAGCCGTCGATCTTGTCGACCGAACGACCATCGAGCACGACCACCGCCGCGCGCGGCGCCACGATACGGATGAAGTCGAAGCTGTACTTGTCAGGCGTTAAAAATACGTACGAATTGCGGAACTGCTCGATCGGCGGAACGATGATTAGGCTCGGATCTCCGCCAGGGAAGCCGGTTGGAACGTTCGCGTCTTGTTGGCTCGGTGAGACGCTGCTGAGCATGACCGGCGCATCGCTCTGGAGTGTAAAGTGATGCCCGCTGGCGATGGTCACGAACGAGCCGCGAGTATCGAGCTGAAACGATTGGAACTGACCGTTCAAGCTGGTCGTGACGCGCGCGCCGGCCTCGGTCGTGGCGATCACTCGGAAATATTCGTCTTGCTCGGCGTCACCTACCGGCGCGCCTGCCTTGGCCAGGGCGGCCGTGCGGCTCGGTGAGACCGTGGCCACGAAGTTTCGTCCGGAGGTGCGGATCGGATCGAGCTGTTCCTCGAGGTGGTCTGCGCAGCACTTGCGGTCGGTGAGCGTGTTGAAGAACGGCGCATCGCTCGCTTCACTGCCGCTGAAGACCACCAGCGCGGCGTCGCTGCTGATCAAGGAGCCCGTGAAATCAGCGTTGAAATCGCCGGTTTCGAGGTTCAATACGTCGAAGGCGCCGAGCTCGAAATCGAGCGTGCCGCCCTTGGGCGTGGCTGGGATCGTGTCTCCGGGCAGGATGCGCGCCCGGCTGTCGATGCGCACGTGCGTGTTCGGCGTGGTGCCGACCAGGGTCAAGAACGCGCGCAGGCTGACCGGGTTCTGCGGACTGAAGTTAGTGTCCGGATCGCTCGAGTTGGCGATCGTTTGTGGCCAGCCGAGCGTGACGTAGGCGGGCTCGAGATCGTTGCCGACCGGCGTGAGCGCTTCGGTCGGCTTCAACAGCGAAGCGTCGTTCGAGAACACGTTCACGTTCTCGAGCGGGTTGAATTGATAGGCGACCACCGGGAACGTCGAGCGAATGCGGTACGCATGGCGAGTGAGCGCGGTGTGCGTGCCGGTGTCGAATTCGCCCGGCCCCGAGCCGTCTACCTCGCGCGGGCCAAGCCGAAATACCCTCAAATTGAAGGGCGGAATCGTGGCCGTCAGGATCGACTTGGGCGCGTTTTTTTCACCCGGCGCGCTGTCGTCTTGCTCGATCGTGACCTCCGTCGCGACGTCGGTTTCGGGGTTGCTGATCACGACCGCGAACTGCTGCGCGGCAGCGTTCAGCGTGTCGTTGATCTTCGCGTTGTCGAGATCCACGGCGAAGTATTCGCAGCCCACGTTGCTGCGTCGTTGCGCGGCCAGGCCGCACAGGTTCGCGCAGCTGCCTTCACGGCACACCTGTCGCTCGCTCGGATCGCAGGTTTCCAGCGCGGTCTGCTCGCTGCCCGTCTGGTCGCACTGCATGATGGTTTGCCCGGAGCAGCTTCGTCGATTGGGCTCGCACACGGTGCACGCTTCGAGCGCGGTCGAACAGATCAGACCACGGCTCTTGCAGTCGTCCTCGAGCGCCCAATGGGCGCCCTGGTCGCCGCCCACGCAGCGCTCCAGTTCCGGCGCGCAGCGCAGCACACCCAGGGTACAAATCGGCTCGGTTGCGCGTTGAGAGAGCCAACGGCTGCCCGAGTCATAACCGCACGCGCTCAGCAGAAATGCGACGAATGTGCCCAAACCCAGCGGCCGCACGAGCGGGCGGGCCGGCTCAATAACTGGCGTAGAAGACATCGGTGGCGTACGCGGTCCAGCCTCGTTGGGCGATGTCACGATAGCGGAGCGCTCCGTAGACGAAGTTATCGATGCGCGCGGCATTCACGGTGATGGTCAGCGGACCCGGGCTGAGCCCGAGGTCGGGGCCGAGCGCTTTCAAGTCGGGCAAGCTGAACGATTCGCTCGAGCCCGGCGCGATCACCTTCCACGCCACGAGCCCGCCGGCGCTCTCGACGTCGTACACGAACAGATCGACCGCCGAGCCGCCCGGCGCGCGCGTCGAAGCCAGGCCAGTGCCATCCCACGTGGTGTTGGGCGCGGGCGCCGTCAGCTTCGGCACCTGTACGAATTGATCGATCAATAGCGGCTGACTCGTGTCCTTGGCCGAGAGCAAACCGACCACCGAGCGCGGCACTTCACCGGCTTGGCCGGTCACCGCGCGCCCCGTCACGATATAACTCGTGCCCAGCAGGCTCCTGCTCAAGCTGGGGACGCCGACGAACGAGAGCGGGCCAAAGAGCGGCAAATCGCGCGAGATATAGCCGTTCGGCAGCGGCGCGAAGCCCTCACTGCCGACTTGAATCGAAGCGGTGGCTTGCACTCGGTCCGGGCCGCGTGTGGTGACGGAGGGCGGCGTCAAATCCAAAGTGAGCGTGTGGTCCAGCTCGACGTCGATCTGAATGAACACGTCGCTCTTGGTTTCGCCGGATTTTGCAGCCACGCCGCGCACTAGGCCCATCTGATAGGCGGTGAACGTCGGCGGACTGTGGGTTCTATTTTCGATGCCAGCGAGCGCGTAGAGCGTGAAGTTGCCGGGCGCGCCGTAGGTGCTGAAGGAATAGCCGCGGTCGCCGGCAGAGCCTGGGGTGACGGCCTGCGTCGCTGATGGCAGCGTGAAGCGATCGGTCGGGCTGCCCGAAAGACGCATTACGTAAGCCACCAAGCGCTCGTCGTCCGTTTTGGGAGGCGGCACGTTGAGCCAGCCATCGCGCATGAACTCCGCCGTGGCCGGCCAAACCACTTGGCCATCCACGCTCGCGCCGTACACGCCGGTGCCACCGCTGGGCGGCAGATCCCCGCTCGGCGGCCCACAGCCGGGCGCCAAAATGGGGTCTAAAAACACCGTCACGGTGTCGACGCTGACATCCACGAACGTCTGCGGTTGGTAGCATTTGCGCGCGATCGTCACCGTGCGCTTGGGGCCGAGTCCAGGCCTGTCGTCGACCGTGACGCCGCTCGAGTCGGTCTTTAAGATGTCTGCGCTCGTCACGTCGTCGCCGACGATCACGGTGGCGCCCGGCAGCCCTTCGGCCGTGAGGTTGTCCAAGACCAACACGCGCAGAGAGTCCGAAAGCTCGTTTCCGCTGAGCCCGCCTTTGAAGCCGTTGTCGCTGTTGCTGTAGACGAAGGCATCCAGCACGTCCACGTCCACGGAGGTCGAGACGCGGATGGGCTTGCTGCCGGGGGTGCCCGCGGGCGCCGTGCAGCGCAGCTCGGTCTTGCTGACGACTTCGGTCACCACGCACGGGTTCTGGTCGATCGTCACCTCGGTCGCGTCGTTCCAGCGCGTACCGTCACCGTGGAGCGTGATCTGGGTGCCGCCGGAAGTTGGGCCGCTATCGGGGGAGGCGTAGAATTGGTCGTAGCTATAGCCGCCGACCAGAACCGCGAGCGTCGATTCGTCGCTGCCATTTTGCACGCCGACATCGACCGCGCCGGTGTGTCCGGGTGGGACCGTGACTTGAATGCGCTGTGGATCGATCGGCACGATTGCGGTGCGATCCAGCTCTTCGTCGCCAAACCAAACGCGCGCGTTGCCGGCGAAGCCGTTGCCGCTGATCAGCGCTAGCCCGCCGCCGGCGAAGGAACCGCGCGGAGGATTGACGCCCAGCACAGCGTGAGGGGCGATCGGCGGCAGCTCGTCGGAAGCGTCGGAAGTCCCGCCGTCGGTGTCGATGTTGAATCCGCCTCCGCCCGCGTCTCGATCGCGATCGGATTGGCGCGTGAGCGGCGCGTCCGCGCGCGAAAGGCAAGCCGGCACGAACGCAGCACCGAGCAGCGCCAAGGCAAACGCCAGCCCCAAAGGACGCGCCCACGTTCTCATCCGAAAGAGCTCGTCATGTTCCTCAAAGTGCCGCCCAAAGGCTAAGCCCGGGCAGGCCTCCGAGCAAGGCGAGCAAGCTCGGCGGGTCAGCGCAGTTCCGCCCGCGATTGTTGGTGCAATTCCACTTAAACCGCGTTTTATTCAGCTTGGGCGGATGTTCGCCGCTGCACGGCTCTAGCCGACGCGCGCCGGCCGGGGCGTGGCGTGGCGAAGTTCGAGCGCGTTTAGGATTTGCAGTGAGACGCGCTTGCGTGAGCCTTCTTCGGCGGGCCCCACGCAGGCGGGGCAGCCGCCGCTCTTGCACGGGCAAGTCTCGATCAGCAACCGTGCCTGGTCGAGCAGCTCCGGCGCGCGTTCGAACAGGCGCTCGGCGAGGCCCACTCCGCCCGGGTGCGCATCGAACAAGAACACGGTCGGATCGAAGCCGCCCGTGCGCCCGGCGTGAAAATCCCGACCCGGTGCGGCCAGCGCTCCGTCGCCCCCGGGCAACCCGCCGTCACCTAGGGTTTGCCCGAGGTCACGCGGGTCGCACATCATGGCCAAGGTCGACACCGTCTCGAGCGCGCCACCGATGCCGCGCAGGCCGTCGATCACCGTGGCGCGCGGATGAGGCAGGGTGGAGAGCACGGCTTCGGGCAGGGTCAGCCAGAAGCTCGTCGTGTGCATTTGCATCTCTGGCAAGTGCACGTCTCCGTAGCCTGCGTTTTCGTGGGTGAAGAATTTGATCTTCTTGTAGCCGGTGACCTTCTCCACCACTTTCACGTCGCCGAAACCGAGGATTGCGCGGCCGAGCTCATGCGTGGTGCGCTCTTCGATCACGGCCACGGTGCGGTAGGTGAGGGCAGTGGTGAAGTAGTCGGGCGCGACTTTGCGCACGAAGGCCTTGTGATTCTCGAAATCCAGCCGCTCCACTTGGTATTGCTCGGCGTCGTGCTGGTAGATGGCCTGCTCGTGCAGCATCGTGTGCGTGGCGCGAAAATCCAGCTCGGCGATCGATTGATTGTTGGCTACGTCCACGATCACGAAGTTGTCCCAGCCGATGTTGCGCAAAGACACGTTATTGGCTGGAAATGCCTCGCCGGACCAGTGATAGCGGCCGCCCGCTTCGTGCACCAGGCCGTGGCTCGCCAAGTAATCGAGGGCATCGCGCGTCGCGTTTGGATCGAGCGACAAGTAGCTTTCGCCGACGGCGGGTGTGGGGCTCGTGATGCGCTCGCCGCGACCCGAAATTTCGAACGGCGCTTCGAACGCCGCGCACTTCAGGTGCTGAATCAGCACCTCGACGTTGCTCGGATCGATGCGCGCTTCTTCGGCGTTCGAATCGAGCAGATATTGCGGTTCACGCGCCAAGTACTGATCGAGCGAGTCACTCGAACAGACCAAGACGGCGATGCTCGTATCGCCACGCCGCCCGGCGCGCCCGAAGCGTTGCCAAGTGCCGGCCACCGAGCCCGGGTAACCCGCGCACACCACCGCATCCAGATCGCCGATGTCGATGCCGAGCTCGAGCGCGTTGGTGGCGACCACGCACAGCACTTGCCCATTGCGCAGGCCGGCTTCGATCGCGCGCCGCCGCTCCGGCAAATAACCGCCGCGATAGGCCATGATCGCGTCACTGCCGGCTACGTCACCCACGCGCGCCCGCAGGTATTTGAGCATGATCTCGACCGAGTTGCGCGATGGCCCGAAGACGATCGTGGGCACCCGGGCACGCACCAGATCGGCCGCGAGATTGACGCTCTGTTTCAGCGTACTAGCGCGGATCCCGAGCTCCTGGTTCACGACCGGCGGATTGTAGACGTAGACCTCGCGCGTGGAGCGCGGCGCGCCCGAGCGATCCACGAGCTTAACGTCTTCCGGCACGGCGCCGATCAAGCGTGCGGCGTGCTCGCGCGGATTGCCGATCGTGGCCGTAGCCGAGATGAACACCGGGTTCGAGCCGTGGAAGCGCGCGACGCGACGCAAGCGCGCCATGACGTGCGCCATGTGCGAGCCGAACACGCCGCGGTAAGTGTGGAGCTCGTCTAGGACGACGTAGCGCAAGCCTTGAAATAGGCTCGCCCAGCGCGCATGGTTGGGCAAAATGCCCGCGTGCAGCATATCCGGATTGGTGAGCACCACGCGACAGCGCTCGCGCGCGGCGCGCCGTGCATCAGCCGGCGTGTCGCCGTCGTAGACCATCGCGCCCGAGCGGAGCTCACTGTCTTTCATCAGCTCGCGCAGGTTGTGTTCCTGATCGCGCGAGAGCGCCTTGGTCGGGTAGATGAAGAGCGCGGTGGCTTCCGGATCCTCAATCAGCGCGTTCAGAACCGGCAGGTGGAAGCACAGACTTTTGCCACTGGCGGTGGGCGTCGCGACGACCACGTGCTGGCCGCTCAGCGCTGCGTCGACCGCCTCTACCTGATGTGTGTAAAGCTGCGCAATGCCGCGCTGGCGGAGCGCGCGATGGAGGGATTCATGGAGCCGCGGGGGCACGGCGGCGAAGGAGGCCTCGGCCGGGGGCAACGCGCGCTCGGCCGCGAAGCAGGGCCGAATGGTGCCCGAAGCGCGCCAAGCGTCGACCACGCTGCGCACACCGTTGGTTTGAGTCCAGGGCGGTTCCGGCACTGCAAAATACTAAACGGATGTGCGGTACCTGTAAACCGTTTCCGGAATGCCAACGGCCCCTCAGCCGTTCATACTGAACAAGCTGGCCGCTTGGCGCCAGCTATCGTAGAAACTCGCCCCGAATCATGAGCCGTGACCCCACCGAGCCAGTTCCGCCCGCAGGCATCGACGACGCCCCCGCGCTCGATGCGTCCTCGCCGTCTGGCACGCCCTCGCCGTCTGCCGTGCCGCTCGCTGCTGACGACGCACCGCCCTCGGCGCTGGCGCCGGAAGGCCCGGTTCGGTTCAGTTCCGTGCCCGCGCCGAGCTCGATGCGGCTCTCACAAGCGCCTGAAGGGCGCCCGACGTTCCTATTTTTGGGTGTCGTGGCGGCGATCTCGCTCGTGGCTGATGTCACCAGCAAGGCCTGGGCGGAGATCGTGCTGTCCAAGCGCACGCTGGTCGATCCGGCGATCGTGCTCATTCCCGATCACCTCAGCTTCACCTTGGCCCGCAATCGCGGCGGCGCGTGGGGCCTGCTCGAGAACGCCAGTGAGATGGTGCGCCGGCCATTTTTCCTGTTGGTCAGCGGCCTGGCGATCGCGTTCATCGTCTCGCTTTACGGCCGCCTCGGCTCCGGGCAACGCGCGCTGAAGTGGGGCCTGCCGCTGGTGCTAGGCGGCGCGCTCGGCAACCTGAGTGATCGCATCATCCGCAGCAGCGTCATCGATTTCATCGATTTTCGCGCCAATTGGGTGGAGTCGATGAACCGCGCGATCTTCAAGGTCGTGAAGGGGTGGGGCGTCACCGATCATTGGCCCACGTTCAACGTGGCTGACGTCTCGATCTGTATCGGCGTGGGCTTGATGGCGCTCGATATGTTCGTGTCCAAACGCGGTCAGCTCGCGCCGGTGTCCAGTCGCCTCGCGCCCGAGCCCGCGCTGTCGACCGGTCCCTCCAGCAAGCCGCCCAGCGTATAACGGCCCCATGCAAGGTCGGCTGTTTACGCTCGATCTGCCGTTCTTCGGCGGCTACGCGATCCCCGCGCCCAGCTACTTCGTGCTCTTGCTCACCGGCTTCATTTTCGCGACCCTGATGGGCGCGATCTGGGCCAAGCGCATCGGCCAAGATCCGGATGTGATCGTCGATCTGGGCTTGGCCATGTTGCTGGCGGGCATCGCCGGTGGACGCCTCCTGCACGTCTTTGCGGACGGTTATTTTTGGGATTACGTGCACCTGTGCACCGACCCGAGCAAGGTCGATTGGCACCTCGATCGCGCGCAATGCCTGAGCGCGGATTACGGTGGCGTGTGGGATGCGGCCCGCTCGGTGTGCAAACCCCAGGGGCGTGATTGCTTCGCGTGGGCCCGCTTTTATGCGGGTGGCCTGGCTTACTACGGCGGATTTTTGGGCGCCTCGCTGGCGGCCTGGTACCTGCTGCGAGCCGACCGGTTTCCGTTCTGGAAAGCGGCCGATATGGCCGGCATGGTCGTGCCGCTCGGCCTGGGCTTCGGGCGCCTGGGCTGCCTGCTCGCCGGTTGTTGCTTCGGTTCACCGACGGGCTCGAGCTTGGGCTTGGTTTTCCCGCCCAATAGCCCCGCGAGCGAATCCGAATTCAAGGCCGGCCTGTTGCACTCGATCAGTGAATCCTCGCTTTCGGTGCACCCCACGCAGATCTACGAATCGGGCGCCTCTTTCGCGATTTCTGCGCTGCTCATTCTCTATCTGCATGGCCGCAAGCGCTACGACGGCCAGGTGTTCTTGGCCTTTACGGCGCTGTACGCCGCGGTGCGCTTCGGGCTCGAGTTCCTGCGCAGCGACGATCGCGGTGAGCTATTCGGGCTGAGCACGTCCCAGCTGATTGGCTTGCTCTTGATCGCCGCAGTGCTGGTCGGCCACCGGGTGCTTTCGCGACGGGTCGGGAGATTGGCCGAAGTCCCGTCGGCCGCGTAGACTAGGAAGCGTGAGTCTTCCTCGTTCATCGCTAGTCGCTTTGGCCGTGGTTCTGGCTGGGCTGCCCCTGGGCTGCCAGAGGTCGGACGAGCACCCGCCGTTCGCGGCAGGCTGCGAGGACAATTGCCCTCTTTTGCCGGGCATTGGCGTAGGAATGGGCAGCGCCGGTGCGTCCTCCATGAACCCGGATTCGGACGCGGGGACGGGCACGCTCCAGGGCCAAGTGCTGCTGCTGACGGACGACTCGTTCGTCAGCGCCAGGCTTTACAATAGTGGCGCGACCGTCACCGCCGATGGTGCGAGCGGCTCGCCGGTTTCGGGCAACTGGAACGGCGCCGACCCGTTCATGCTCGATGGCGTAACCCGAGCCGCGACCAACTGGGTGAGCGTCAAGCCCGACTTAATCGGCGGCGATCCACTTTTGACCTATCAGGCCGTACGCACCAATCAGGTCACGAAATCGGATCTGGCGCTGGTCTCCGCGGCCACTTTGGACGCCATTTTTACCAGTGTTTCTATGCTGCGCAGCGCCAATTCCGGGCAAGTCGTGCTGTTTTTTCGCAGCGCGGGCACGGGCGTGCCGCTCTCGGGCTTGCGCGTGACGATGGCCAGCGCGCAGGCGGCGATCTACTCAGGGGCCACCCGCTGGGTGTCCGACGACGGCACGGCGATCACCGATCAGAGCGGCTTGATCGTGTTCGCCAACGTCGATCCGCCCAACTCGGGCGGCACACAGGTCGTGACCGTCACGCGCGCGGCTACCACCACCACGCCCGCGGCTGCTGCCGGTGAATTCGCGGTCAAAGTCGTGCCCGGTGCCGCGACGATCGCCACCATCGGCGTTCAGCTCTGACCCGGGCGAGGCTCGAAGCGAGCAACACTGGCGCCTCGGGCGCCGCTCTGATAAGCGTCCGCCGTGGCCACACTCATCGACGGCAAGGCAATTTCGAAGATCGTTCGGGCCGAAGTGGCGCTCGGCGTCGAGGCCTTCAAGGCCCAATATAGTCGCGTGCCCGGCTTGCACGTGGTGCTCGTGGGCGAAGATCCGGCGTCCACGGTCTACGTGCGTAACAAAGAGAAGGCGGCACTCGAAGTCGGCATCGCCGGTAAAGTGCATCGCTTGCCCGCGTCGACGAGCGAGGAAACGCTGCTCGGGCTGGTCAAAGAGCTAAACCAATCCGGTGAGGTGGATGGGATTTTGGTGCAGTTTCCCGTGCCCCACGGGATCCGCCAGCAAAAGGTGATCGAGGCCACCGCGCCCTCGAAAGACGTGGACGGCCTGCACCCCGAGAGCATCGGTGCGCTGTGGGCAGGCATCACGGGTCTGGTGCCGTGCACGCCGCGCGGCTGCATGCGCTTGATCGCCGAAACCGGCGTCCAGGTCGATGGCGCGCGGGCCGTGGTGGTGGGCCGCAGTAACTTGGTCGGCAAACCGATCGCCGGGCTGCTCTTGGCGGCCAACGCCACGGTCACCCTGGCCCACTCCAAAACGCAGGATTTAGCGGCAGTTTGCCGTGGCGCGGACATCTTGGTGGCTGCGGTTGGACGCAGCAAAATGATCCCCGGCTCTTGGATCAAGCCGGGCGCGGTCGTGATCGACGTGGGCATGAATCGGGACGACGCCGGCAAGCTGTGCGGCGATGTGGAGTTCGAATCCGCGTCTGCCGTCGCTTCGGCGATCACCCCCGTGCCCGGCGGGGTCGGGCCGATGACCATCGCCATGCTGCTAGAAAACACGCTGCTGGCGGCGCGCGCACGCATCTCACGCGCTTCACGCACGCTGGTCAGCTGAGCGGCAAGCGCGGGTAGCGCGCGACGGGCACTGAAAGAGCGTCGCACAACGCGCTGAGCGCGCGGTCCGTGGCCTCGGCCAGTTCGGCTAGGGTGCCGGCGTTTTCGATCACGTAGTCGGCGCGGCGCACCTTCTCTGAAAGGGGCATTTGGGCCGCAATTCGCGCCGCAATTTGTGCGGGATTGAAGCCATCACGCCGTGCGATGCGCTGCTCTCGGAGCGCGAGCGGTGCGCTCACCACGAGCACCGGGTGATACGTGCGATCCAGCCCTCCTTCGTACAAAAGCGGCACCTCGTAGCAGGCGAGCGGCTCGCCCCGCTCGCCCAGCTCTTGAAAACGCTCGGCCGCGAGCTTTCGCACGATCGGATGAATCATGGAATCGAGCATGCGGCGCGCTTCCGGATCGCTGAACACGATTTGCCCGAGCTGCGCGCGGTCGAGCTCGCCCTCGGCGGTCAGCACGCTCGGCCCGAAGTAGTCGACCACGCGCTCGAGGCCCGCGCTGCCCGGCGCCACCGCGAGCCGCGCGAGCTCATCCGCGTTCACGACCGGCAGACCGCGAGCGCGCAGTCGCTGCGCGACCGCGCTCTTTCCCGAGCCGATCCCGCCGGTCAGTCCGAACACGCGCAGCGCCACGGTCCGAGGGTAGCGAAAGCGCGCGGGTTGGGGGCGGGAAAGGGCAGCTCGCGCGACGGCCCTGGTGCTTTTCCCGGGCGAGGCTAAAACCAGGCCGTGAACCTGCGCGCCCGATTGAGCTGGCCATTTTGTGGCCTACTCTGGCTATCTTTGGCCCCGCCCGCTTCGGGCGCAGCTCCGGCTCCCGCTCCGCTGAGCGCGAGCGCGCCGGGACAACGCTTTCGTTTCGACGCGGGCGCGCCGTTGGCTGCGGCCGCCAGCGTCGCGCCGGACGGCGCCGTGTGCGTGGGCACGGTGGATGGCTATGTGCACGGGCTCGGCCCCGACGGCAGCTTCCGCTGGAGCCACAGCGTGCGCGGCGCGGTCACGCGTCGTCCGCATTTCGCGGGCCAGCGATGGTTCATCGCCACCAGCGCCCAGCGCATCTACGCGCTGAATCGGGATGGCAGCCTGTCTTGGGTGTTCAAGCTGTTCAGCCCGGTGGTGACTGAGCTTGCCTCGGACGCCAGCGGCGCGATCTATTTCGTGGCCGCCGATCACTTCCTGTACGGCTTGACCGCGCGCGGTGCGGTTTCACTCCGTACGCGTTTTCGCCCTGGAATCAAGCCGGAAATCACGTTTGCCGAGCCCGAAGCGCTGCGCGATCCGGAGGGCAACTCCTGGCTCGGGCGAGGCGACGGCGTGCTCGAATACCGACTTGCCTCGGGAGAAACCCCGAGCGTGCTTCCGCTCACGAGCTCCGCGCTGCTCTTGCCCGCGTGGTCTCGGGTGTCACGCTTCGCCGTAGTCAGCGCGCGCAGTGGCTTGGTCTTCGGCCTCGACCCCGCGCGTATTCGGCCGAGCCGCTGAACCATGGATTTCAAGAGCAAGCTCGCCACGCTGACTCGGCCCAAGCCGAGCGAGGCGAGCTTGCCGAACTCGGGCGCGGCGGCGCCCGGCAGGGCCAGCACCTTGCTCGAATTACGCGAGAAAATGGCGGAGATCCTGGCCGCGTCGGGCCCCGAGCCGCGCTCGCGCAGCACGCCTGCTGAACTGCCGAAGCTTGGCACACTGCTGCCTTTCGAGCGTGAAGAACGAACCAGCGGTCCACTCTTTCGTCGTCACCAACTGCTGCCGCCTTCACACCATGTCGGGCGCATGCCGGTCGATGCGGCGGCCAGCTCTCGCGCCGAGCTCCTCGGCTTGCTGGCGCTCGACCCGCGCATTTCGAGCGTCGATCCCAAGCGCGCGTTGTACTTCGACACCGAGACGACGGGCCTTGGCGGCGGCGCAGGCGTGCTCGCGTTCCTGATCGGCATCGCCTGGTTCGATGACCAGCTGCGCCTGCACGCCGAACAATTCCTGCTCCGCAGCCCGGCCGAAGAAGCGCCGCTCTTGGAAGTCTTCGCCGAGCGTTTGGAGGCCTGCGAGTTGCTCGTTTCGTACAACGGCAAGGCCTTCGATTTGCCGCTGCTGAACGGCCGGATGGTGATGAATCGCCGCGCAAAACTGCCCGATCGCGCCCACCTCGATCTGCTGCACGTCGGACGCCGACTGCACAAGAGCCGGCTCGGCCCGTGCCGGCTGATCGGCCTCGAGGCGGACGTGCTCGGCTTCGAGCGTGGCCCGGACATCGCCGGCATCGATATCGCCCCGCGTTACGCGCATTTCCTGCGCTCGGGCGACGAGAGCGCGCTCGAGCAAGTGGTGGAGCACAACGCCTGGGACGTGGTGTCGATGGCAGCGTTGGTCGGCCTGTACGGCGAACCGTTCGACCTACTCCACGAGCAGGATTTATTGGGGCTCGCGCGCACACTCAAGCGCGCCCGCGCCTTCGACGAAGCGGAACGCGCCGCGAGCGTCGCGCTCGAGCGCGGCGCAGGGCCCGAAGCCCGCCGCGCGCACGGTGAAATCGCCAAGGCCCGCGGAGACCGCGCGCGCGCGCTTTCGCACTTCGAAGCCTTCGCGGCCGAAGTGCACGATCCGCTGATTCGGCTGGAGCTGGCCAAGCTGTACGAGCACCACGTCAAGGCGCCGATCAGCGCGCTGAGCTGGGCGGACGGCACGAGCGAGAGCCTGGCCCAGTCCGAAAAGAGGCGCGCCCGGCTCGAGCAAAAAATCTCGAAAGCCGCCAACGCGCAAGCCGCCCGCGTGAAAGCCACCAAGAAAACGGGCAATAACCCGACTTGAGCTCGCTCCCCGTGGTAAACCTCCGGGCCTCAGATGGCCTACGACCACAAGCAGATCGAGCCGCGCTGGCAGACTTATTGGGCGGAGCAGCAGACCTTCAAGGCGGAGCGACGCCCCGGTCACCCGAAGTACTACGTACTCGATATGTTCCCGTACCCTTCGGGCACCGGGCTGCACGTGGGGCACCCGGAGGGCTACACCGCGTCCGACATCGTCGCTCGCTACAAGCGCATGAACGGCTTCGACGTGATGCACCCGATGGGCTGGGATGCCTTTGGTCTGCCCGCCGAGCAATACGCGATCGAAACCGGCACGCCGCCAGCGCAAACCATCACCAAGAATACGGACACCTTTCGGCGACAGCTCAAATCCCTGGGCTTTGCCTACGATTGGTCGCGTGAGCTCAACACCACGGACCCGGGGTATTTCCGCTGGACGCAATGGATTTTCCTGCAGCTGTTCAAGCGCGGGCTGGCATTTCAGGCGGAAATCCCGGTCAATTGGTGCCAGGAGCTGGGCACCGTGCTGGCCAACGAAGAGGTCATCGACGGTCGCAGTGAGCGCGGCAACTACCCGGTAGTGCGCACGCCGCTCCGTCAATGGCAGCTGAAAATCACCGCCTACGCCGACCGGCTCTCGACTGAGCTGGAGGATCTGGCGTGGCCTGAAACCAAGCAAAAGCAGCGGGATTGGATCGGCCGCAGTGAAGGCGCCGAGGTCGATTTCCCGCTCGTCGGTCGCAGCGAGAAGCTGACCGTGTACACGACGCGACCGGACACCCTGTTCGGCGCGACGTACATGGTGATCGCTCCCGATCACCCGCTCACGCTGAGCATCGCGGGCGCCGAGCAGCACTCGGCCGTCGCCGCCTACGTGCAGGCCGCTTCGCGCAAGAGCGACATGGAGCGCACGGCGCTGAACAAGGAAAAATCAGGCATCTTCCTGGGCGCTTTTGCGAAAAACCCGCTCACCGGCCAAGACATCCCGATCTACACGGCTGATTACGTGCTGGGCGCCTACGGCACGGGCGCGATCATGGCCGTGCCCGCCCACGATGAGCGTGATTTCGAGTTCGCTCAGAAGTTCGCGCTGCCGATCGTGCAAGTGGTCAGCAAAGACGGCTCGCTCACGGATCGCGTCGAGCAAGTCTTCAGCGATGACGGCATCGCCGTGCGCTCTGGCCAATTCGATGGCCAAGCCACGCCCCAGGTGAAGTCGAACGTGATCGCGTTCTTGGAGGCCGAGGGGATCGGCCGCCGGCGGGTGAACTACAAGCTGCGCGATTGGGTCTTCAGCCGCCAGCGCTACTGGGGCGAACCCATCCCGATCTACTTCCCGGTCGACACCGCGGGCGATCCGCGCCGCGGAGACGCCTACGAGATCGACTATCAAACCCCGATTGCAGTGGAGGAGAGCGAGCTGCCGCTGCTCTTGCCCGCGCTCGAGGATTATCGCCCGGGCGACCCACAGGGCCCGCTGGTGCGAGCGACTGATTGGCGCTTCTTTCAAAAGGACGGAAAGTGGTTCGCGCGCGAGACCAACACCATGCCGCAGTGGGCAGGTTCGTGTTGGTACTACCTGCGCTTCCTAGACCCAGCCAACACGACCGAGCTGGTTTCGAAGGAGGCGTACGACGCCTGGATGCCCGTCGATCTGTACGTCGGCGGCTCCGAGCACGCGGTGCTACACCTACTTTACGCGCGTTTTTGGCACAAAGTGCTGTTCGACGTGGGCGTCGTGACGGACCCTGAGCCGTTCCTGAAGCTGGTTCACCAAGGCATCATCCTGGGTATGGCCTACCGCTACTATGCGGTGCTGACCGAGAGCGGTGAGTTCGTGCGCGCGCTGCCCGGCGACGAACCCGGGATCGCTCCCGACGCAGACGGCGAGCCGCGGCTCTCGGCCACCGGCGAGAAGGTTCAAGTGCGCTGGGCCAAGGAAGCCGAGATCGAGATCCGCGAGGGCAAGCCGTGGCACCGTGAGTTCAGCGTTCGGCTGCTCGGGGTGGCCGAAAAAATGGCCAAATCCCGTGGCAACTCGGTGAGCCCGGACTTGGTGGTCGACGAGTTCGGGGCGGACAGCCTGCGCCTGTACGAGATGTTCATGGGCCCGCTGGAGCAAGCCAAGCCCTGGCAATCGAGCGGGATCCAGGGTGTGCGCCGCTTTTTGGACCGCACCGACGCGATCGCGCGTCGCCCGCTCAGTGCCGCGCCGCTCGACCTCGAGACCGCCAAACTCGTGCACCGCACGGTGCAAAAGGTGGGTCGGGACATTCAGGCGCTCTCCTTGAACACGGCAGTGAGCGCGATGATGATCCTGGTCAACCACCTGAATGGCATGGAGCAGCCGCCGCGCGAGGCGGTCGAGAAGCTCGTGCTCTGCCTGTCACCGTTTGCTCCGCACTTGGCTGAGGAGCTGTGGGAATTGCTCGGTCACGCGCCTTCGATCGCGAACGTGCCCTGGCCGCAGTTCGACGAAGCGCTGACCATTGACGACGTGCTCGAAATTGCCGTGCAAGTGAACGGCAAGGTGCGCGGCCGCGCGGCGCTCGCCCGAGACGCCGACGAGGCCGCTGCGCGCGAGGCCGGCTTGGCGGACCCGAACGTGAGCAAGTTCATCGAGGGCAAGTCCTTGAAAAAGCTGGTCTATGTGCCCGGCAAGATCCTGAACTTCATCGTTGGCTGAGCTAGAGCTAGGCGAAAAATTTGGCCGACCCGGCGTACCTCGCATACAACGCGGTCAGAGACACTCAACTCCGGCGTTCGCTTTTGTCCTGCACACTTGGCAGCTATTCGCTGCCCGGCTGCTGAACGAGCGAAGCGTTGTGGATAGCCTGTTGTTTCCCGTGAAACTTGCGCTCTAAGTCTGGTCGTCGACTGTGCTTTTACTCGCTCACGGGGCTGTGGGCGGGGCTGCTGCTGACCGGCTGCGGCTACCATTCGGTTTACGGTCAGCCGCAGAGTGAAAGACTGTCCGTTCAAGTCGGGCAGGTGTTGATCCCGGAACCGTTGGCGGTGCAAGCAGCTGCCAGCGGCGTTCGCTCAGAGCTGGCGGCGGCCGGGCTCTTGAGCAGCAGTGCGCAGTTCCCTCGGTTAGTGTTGGACGTGCTTCGCGTCGACGAGCTATCGCGTGGCATCAACGTGCAAGCCGGCCAGCCCCGCGCTGCCGGCATGAGCATCGCGCTGACCGTTCGTGGCCGAGTCTTCCAAGCCGAGAACCAAGAGCCGCGCCTCGACACGGGCGATCTACGCCGCTCCGTCCAACTGACGGGCGACTCCGACCCGCGCGCCGACAGTGCTGCCTACGACGCAGCCCTCCGCTCCGCCGCCGAACGCGCCGGCCGCGCCGTAGCCCGAATCGCACTCGGCATCCCCGAACCCAACGACGAAGCCCCGTGAACTGAACGCGGAACGACCGCGGGGTGATCGCTCTACCGCTCCCTCCTCCGGTGCCGGTGCCGGTGCCAGTGTCCGTGCCGAGCCAGCGCTAGTGCCCCGCGCACTTCCTCGGCCGACGCGGCTCTGCCAGCAACGGGCAGGGAAGGGCCGAGCACGCGAGCGTCCCTTTAGCCGCAACTCCCAGCAACTCAGCTCGGCGCGAGCTACATTGCTGATGCCGTAGCCGCACACCTCAGCAACTCAGCCCGGCGTGAGCTGCATTGCTGGATCGCTTACTCGCACCCCAGCAACTCAGTCCGGCGCGAGCTGCATAAGCTGATGCCCTAGCGCACCCAGCAACTCAGTTCCGGCGCGAGCTGCATAGCGGATGCCTAGCCGCACACCCCAGCAACTCAGCCCGGCGCGAGCTGCATTGCTGGATCGCGATCGCCCCCCTCAGGAAGCTCAGACAATACCTACGGTTCCACCGCTAACCGGCGGAAGCTATAGCGAAATTAGACTGCGCCGAGTGCGCGCTTGAAGCGCTTGGCGTCGGCGAACATGTCGACGTTGGTGAAGACGTAGGTGGCGTCTTGTTCGCCGCCAGCGAGGGCGATCTCGGCCAGCTTTTCGATCGCCGGGTCCTCATAGCGTGACTTGTGACCGGCTGGGCCGGGCAGGCGATAGTAGGCGCCTTTGCGCTTGGACAGACCGTGGTGGAGCGGATCGCGCGCGCACAGGGTCTGGGTCTCTTCCGCCAGCTCATCCGACTCTTCCGGATTCCAGGCTGGGCCGGGCTCGAAGACGATCGTCTCGAACTGCTTCTTTACGTTCTTCAAGAAGTCCCGAAGGGCGGCGCGATTGGCGCGGGAATGCGGAAAATCCGAGGGGGCCACGAACACCGCGGTCTTGGCGGCGAGCTCCTTGGCCACCTCACCGAGCGTCTTGAGCGCGGTTTCGATCACTTTTCCGTCGCGGAAGCCTTCTTGTCCGATCTCGCGCGGGCCAAGCAGCGCGAACTCGAAGCCGGGCGGTGCTTCCCGGCGCCAGCGGCGCACGGTTCCCGGCCCAGGGACCGCCAAATGGGTCTCCTGCACTTCGACGAACAGGTATTCTTTGAAATAGCGAGTCGCGGGTACCGCGAAACCAGCGCAACCAACGACCATCATGCGGCCGCAACCGTAACACAGCCGACTCGTCATCGCCCGCATCAGGCCAAAAAAAGCACTTTCAGTTGGGATTCCAGCCCGGCCGTTCGAAGCGTCACAAAATGAAACGGCGCCGAGGATTGCTCCCCGGCGCCATTTTCAAAATCCTTAACTGAACTCGCTCAGGCGCCGAAGCAGACCACCGAGCAGTCTCGGCGCAGGCACTCCACCAGATCACTGGTTTGGAGGCCGATGATCGAGCCGCAATCCTTGCTCGCGCCGTTGCCGGGCGAGGTCGCACAGCTGTTCGCGCAGGTTCCCACGTCGGAATCCTCGGGCGCCGCGCCGCTGTCCGTGACCACTTTCTGCAAGCAGAGTTGGATGCAGAGGGCTTCGCCGCCTTCGTTGGGATCGCCGTCGATCTTGAGCGGGCCGCCCCAGCCGCATTGATTGCCGGGATCGGTCGCGTAGCAAGCTTCGTATTCGCTACAGCATTTGGCTTGGACGCACTTCTGGCAGTCATCGTTCGGATCGGCTGCAGCACAGCTATTCGGCGTACCGACAGCGCCGCCTTCGGCGGGATCGCACTGAAACGGAACTGGGCCTGCGCCGCCCGCGGGCGCGCCCGCAGTGCCTGCGCCAGCCGTACCCGCGCCCGCCGTGCCTGCGCCAGCGGTGCCTGCGCCGGCCTTACCAGCAGTGCCTGCGCCCGCGGTGCCCGAGCCGCCCGAACCCGCCGATCCGTCGTCGTCGTCCGTGGTCGTGGTGACGACACATGCCGACGCGACGAACGCGCTCACTACACCAGCTACCGCCACCAACCGCCAATAAGACTTAGTCTGTTGCATCTTCATCTCCCGATAATGAGTGCCAGGAGTCTCTCATCCTTTGCCTGACACAGGAAAGCAAGCGGCCATCCTCGGCTCGCTGGTTAGATATACGTCCGCTGCGAGCCAGATATTCGTTTGTATTGCGAAGCGCCTGATGTGCGTATTTGCACACTCAGGAAGCGCGCTACAAGCTGATGAAATCATTCATTTAATTGGCGTTCCGCAGAGACTGGCAAAGCCGCCTCAGTGAGGCCGCAGCTCAGCCGCCGAGCACGCGCTTCACGCGTTGCACCAAGTCGTCGATTTTGAATGGCTTGGTGATGTAGTGGCGAGCGCCCGATTGGATGCCCTTGATCACTTCGGCCGGGCCCGTCTTGGCGGTGAGGAAGATGATCGGAATCGACTTCAGACCCGGAAGCGCTCGCGCCGCCGCGGCTACCGCATGGCCGTCCATGCCGGGCATCATCACATCGAGCAAGAGCAGATCCGGTGGCGGCTGCTTGCCGGCTGCGGCCAACGCGGCAGAGCCGTCTTTGGTCACCACGACGTCGTAAAACTGCGACAACACCTTGAGCAGCATGGTGCCGATCGCAGGATCGTCTTCCGCGATCACGATGCGTTTGAGGGGGGCGTCCGGCATGGGCTTACTCCGTTCGTTTGATGATGTGGAAGCCAAAGGCCGTCTCGACCGGATCGGTCGTGATTTCCTTCACCATCAGGCCGAACGCGGCGTCGGTGAAGGGTTTTGCCATTTGCGTGCGTGAGATTTGACCGAGCCGCCCATCGTTGCCGCGGGTCTTGGCGTCATCTGAGTATTTCGCCACGAGCTCCGCGAAATTGCTGCCTGCGTGCGCCTCGAAACCGACAAATTGAGCCAGTTTTTTGGCCGCTTCTTTGTCGCGGGTCACGGACGCTGCCGCGTCCAACGCGCCCTGATAGGCGATTAGGATGTGCGAGGCCTTGATCAACGTCGCGTTGTCCGACGGCGGGCGCGGCGGGGGCTGATCGGGCATGTCGTGATCGTGGATAGAACCGACACGCGCGACGGGCGGGGCGGTTTTTTCGGGCTCTCCGGCTGACGCGCTCGGCTGCGCGGACGGCTTGCCTGCACCAGGGCCAGGCGGGGGGTCGCTCGGGCGGCTGCAGGCCGACAGGACGAGTGCACCCAACAGCGAAGAGACGAGGCGAACAGATGACATGCGCGAGGTTAGCTAATTGCGAAGCGCTGGCGAATTCAAGGGGCTTCCTCAGCGGAGCAGGCCCTGGCCCGACAACTTGCCACGCCTCGCCAAAAAAAGCCCCTCGCGCCGCTGAAGCGGGGGCGATTGCTTGCCGCGGGGCGCTCTGCTGGCCCATAGTCCGGGAGATGCCGAAAATCCTCCACATCGAGGACGATCCCGCAAACCGCTTGCTGGTCAGGAAGTTGCTCACGCCCGCCGGATTCGAAGTCACGGACGCGGCGGATGGCCTCGAGGGGATTCGTCTCGCGTTGCAACAACGTCCGGATCTGGTCCTGGTCGATATCTCGATTCCAGGTCTGGACGGCTATGAGGTCACGCTGCGTCTGCGCTCCGAGCCGAAGCTACGCGGAGTGCCGATCGTCGCCATCACCGCTGAAGGTGATCGCGACACGAGCCTCGCGGTCGGCTGTGACGGCTTCTTGCAGAAGCCGATCGACGCGCGCTCGTTCGCGGACAAAGTGCGCGGCTACCTCGACGGACGTCGCGAGAGCACCTCGCCCGACGCCACGGGGCAGCACCTACGGCTGCAGAGTCAGCGCATCGTTTCGCACCTCGAGGAGAAGATTGCCGAGCTCTCGGCCGCCAATCAGCGCCTGCTCGGCGCGGATCAGGCGAAAAAGGAGTTTTATCGCAATATTTCGCACGAACTGGCCACGCCGATGACGCCCATCGTCGGCTATTTGAAGCTGCTGATCGATGGCGAGCTGGGCGATCTGGCGACGCCCCAGGTGAAGGCGCTGCGCGCCATGTCGGACTGCGTGCAGCGCCTGCGCCGGCTGATCGACAATTTGCTGGACGTAACCGCCCTAGAGACCGGTCGCATGCGCTTCGCTCAGCGCGAGTTCGATCTCGCCGATCTCGTCCGCCAGGCGATCACGCGCCACGATGGCTTGAATGACGGCCGCTTGCGGCTGGTGACCGATCTGCCGAAGCGCGGCACGCTGGTCAGCTATGGCGACGTCGAACGCTTGGGCCGCGCGATCGACCAAATGCTGGACAATGCCGCCAAATTCACGCCTGCCGGAGGCACCGTGGGCGTGCGCGCGCGGCAGCTTCCCGGTGGTCACCTGGAGCTGTGCATCGCAGACACCGGGCCGGGCGTGCCGACTGAAAAAGCGTCGCGGCTGTTCGAGCCATTTTATCAGGTCGATGGCTCGCCGACGCGCGCCTTCGGCGGCACCGGCGTCGGTCTGGCCGTGGTGCGCGGCGTCGCGCTGGGCCATGGCGGCGACGTGCGGCTGGCCTCGCCGGGCGGCGAGGAAATCGTCGGTGTGCCGATGAACGGCGCGGCCTTCTATTTCGTTTTGCCGCCCGGAAGGCGCTCGATGAGTGAGCCGCCCTCTCGGCCGTGGAGTGACCCGCCGCCCTCTCGGCCGGCATGAGCGACGCGCCCATTTATCTCGATTGGAACGCGACCACGCCGCCGCACCCGGCGGTGCTCGCGGCCATGGCACGCGCGGCCGAGCAGGCTTGGGGAAACCCCTCGAGCACGCACCGCGTGGGCCGCCAAGCGCGCGCCCGAGTCGAGGATGCGCGCGAGAAATTGGCCGAAATTTGCGCGGTTCATGCGCGCGACGTGCTGTTCACCTCGGGCGGCACCGAGGCCAATAACCTGGCTTTGGCGAGCGCGCCGGGCTTGGCCCTGAGCCGGCTCGAGCACCCTTCGGTGACGCGCGTCGCCGAGCAACTCGAGCAGCGCGGTGTTCCGGTGGTCTGGGTGGACGTGCCGAAGACCGGCCGAATCCTCGCCGAAGCTTACCGCGAAGCGCTCGAGCGCTTGCCCCGCGGTTCGGTGGCCGCGCTGATGGCGGCCAACCACGAGACCGGCGTGCTCCAGCCGCTCGAAGAGGTCGCGCTGGTGGCGCATGAGCTGGGCGCGACGCTGCACGTCGACGCCGTGCAGGCGCTGGGCAAGCTGCCGCCCGAGACTTGGCGCTTCGCCGACAGCTTGGCGGTCGCGGCGCACAAAATCCGCGGGCCCAAAGGTTTGGGCGCGTTGGCATTTCGCGGCAGCAAGGCGCCCAAGCCGGTGCTGGTCGGCGGCAGCCAGGAGCGCGGCTTGCGTCCAGGGACTGTCGATCCGATCGCGGCGGCAGGGTTCTTGGCCGCGCTCGAGCAGGCGGAGCAAGGTCCCGCTCGCTATGCCGAACTCGCTCGACTGCGCGACGACTTCGAGGGCGCGTTTGCGTCAGTGGCCGAGTTGAACGGCGGACAGGTGGCGCGGCTCCCTCATGTCTCGAACCTGTCGTTCCCCGGCGTGTCGGGGGACGAGGTCGTGGCTGCGCTCGATCTGCTGGGCGTGTGTGTGTCGAGTGGCAGCGCGTGCAGCGCCGGGACCACGGAGCCTTCCACCGTGGTCAG
>Ga0247760_1001306_pt1 | contig 23558 bp, 7 predicted proteins | sample UWRJL171409R4_FD_179936 | JGI IMG/M metagenome (GOLD analysis project Ga0247760, IMG submission 179936) | Plant litter microbial communities from Arlington Agricultural Research Station in Wisconsin, United States - UWRJ-L171-409R-4 | ecosystem: Environmental > Terrestrial > Plant litter >... | reverse complement strand
GCGGGATGGGGTCGGGGGTATCCATGAGCGAGTGGGTGATCTCGACGACGGTAAAGTCTTTTCGGGCGAGTTGTTGCGCAGAGGTAGCATGGGCGGATGAGACGAGGATCATTTCGGCAGCGATGTCGTCGGCAATGAGCTGGGCCCGGGCAATGGGGAGGCGAGAGTCAAGTGGCACGTAGCTCGCTCCGAGCTTGAGGATTGCCAAGAGCGTGACAACGGCGGTGGGCGAGGCGTCCATCCAGACGGGAATAACTGTCCCGGGGCCGATGGTTTTCCCGAGTGTGAGCAAATGCGCCGCGATTGAGTTCGCTCGCTGTTCGAGATGCCCATAGGTCAACGACTCGCCAAAGCCCTCGACGGCTTGGTGGTCTGGACAGGCTGCGGCGACTTGTGCGATCATCTCATGGACGCATATCTCTGGCAGGACAACCGGCTCCCCGGCCCATTCGACCACATGCTCCCTGTCGGACTCGGAGAGCAGTGGGATATCTGCCAGACGGGCGGGACCGGCGCTCATGACCTCGCGTATGGCGACTTCATACTGCGCGAGAATGAAACCCAACTGCTCAGCCGACACAATCTTCGAATCGTACTGAGCGCCCACCGTGACATCGCCCGACGTGCTAACAGATATATCTAGAAACAGGGGGTACGGCTCTCCGAATATAGACGCAGCTTGCCCATCCTCCAAAGGACCCGCGGTGATGTCGAAGTCCCTCTCCTCTGGCGCGTCCGAGTCTTCTGTCAGAGTTTGCACCGACAGGAGACTGCCAAAGTCACGGTGCCCCTCCGGGAACAGTTTCCGGAGCTTCGCGAGGCTCCTGAACTGGTGCGAGATCATCGCAACCATGTGCGCCTCGACGCGGGCAACAAGATCAGCTGTCGCGATCGTCGCATCAAGTACCACCCGGAACGGGACGGTGCTGATAGTCGGACCCCTGACAGTTTCAATCCCCGGGATGGGTGCATTACGTCCCGAAAGAAGGAGTCCAAAGCATACGTCGTCTGAGCCGCAATACTTGGACACTATCAGCGACCAAGCCGATATCAGCACCGTAGCCACGTTTGCTGATTGGCAGGCTTGTTTCCCGAGCAAAATATGGTGCTCGCTATACGCGGTTGCGCGGATGTCGTGATTGGCATGGCCGCCCAACTCAGGGAAGTCCGAGACCACAGCTCCATCGAGATAGCTATCCCAGAACTCTTCCTCAGCACTGGCCACAGAAGGGTTGGAGATGTACGCGATAAAGTCCCTGAAAGGTGAAATCTGCGGCGGGGCGTCGTCATGGTTGTGGTAGAGACATCTGAGGTCTCGAGAGAGGAGCGACAACGACCAGCCATCGTACAGGGCGTGATGGCACCTGAGGTCGAGGTATATCCGGTCTCTTTCGGCCGTAAGACGAGTCCGATACAGCGGCAGCCCATACCCAAACACACCTGCGCCCTTTTTGCCTGAGCCCATCTGCTGCTGATGCGAAGCCGCACCCAGGACAACCTGAAGACTCCCAAGAGTCTCGTCGAAGACGATCCTCGTCCGAAGGACCTCATGCATCTCCACCAGCCTCCGCCAGGCATTGGAAACCCTGTCCATATCCAGCTCTCGGGGCATCAGAAGGCGAAAATGCGCGTGGTACGATCCAGCAACTCGTTCCGAGAGCATCACGGTGCCTTCCTGGAGCGGGGTACAGGGGTATATGTCCTCTATCTCGCCAGGACGGGCACCCAGCTCGGCTGCAACACTGTCGCGAAGAGCTCCCACATTCTGGGCCGGGAGCAGCGCGAACGCGGTGGTCCTGTCAGCCAGACCTCCATCGTGGCCGTGGCGGCTAGCCCGAACCAGCTCGACCATGTGAGCCAGCGTCCTCTGCTCATAGAGTTCACCGGCGGTGACGGTGATGCCCATCCTCCGAAACTCCGACACCAAGAAGATGGCCGAGATGGAATCCCCTCCCGCGCGGAAGAAGTCGTCGTGCAAGTCTGGCTGGAAGCGGTCGTCGCGACGGAGAACTCGGCGCCATAGACGGGTCACCAGATCAGCCGGGTCTGTGGTTGCTGCTGCGTCAGAGTGACCACCGGTGCTGCTGGGAGGCGTTGTTGTGTTCGTCTCGTCGCTGGTGCTGCTGGACAGCGGCGTTTCATTCCTCGCCTGTCCGGTGCCGCCGGGCAGTATTGCAGCACTCCTCCCCTCAGTCGTACCGACAACCCCAACTCCTCGTCCCCGATAAGCATCCACCTCAGCCTCCCTCATTTCACTAACCACTTCCCGGAGTTTCTTTCGGTCAGTCTTCCCCGAGACCGTCCACGGCCACACCGCCACCGGCAAAAACAGCGACGGAATCATCGTCCTCGGCAACTCCTCCCTAAGCCTCTTCTCCATTTCCTCAGCAGATGCCTTCCACGTCGCCTCTGGAGCCAATATATCCCTCCCTTCCGAATATCCCACCCCTACCATCTCCACCGTCTGAAAAAACGCCACAAGCGACTCCCTCCCCTCAACCGCAGCCTTCTCAACCGCCAGGTTCCGGAACCCGCCGACAGCATGCATCGCGGCCTCCACCTCGCCAAGCTCAATCCTCACGCCATTGATCTTAACCTGCCCCTTCCCCTTCCTGCCCAGCAGCTCAAGCGTTCCGTCGTCGCCGAACCGTGCAATGTCGCCAGTCTTGTAGATCCTCCGAGGATTTCCGTCCCCAAACCATGTTACGCTGTCGATGAACGCCTTGGATGTTTCTCCAGGGTTATTCAGGTAGCTGCGAGCAAGGGTGTTGCCTGAGATGACGAGCTCGCCGGCGTAGCCGACCGGGAGGAGCCGGGTGTGGTCTTGCGCGTCGACGATCCACAGCTGTCCGCCAAACGGCGCGCCGATCACGCTTGGTGCTGTGTGGGCATCCATGATCTTCATTGTGCAATGGACGGCCCCCTCGGTGGGGCCATACATGTTGAGGACTCTTCTGCCGGGGCGTCGCTTGGTCGAGGTCCAGGTAGCCAAGAGGGAAGCGGGGGAAGATTCGCCCGTGAAGATGAGTGTCTTGAGGCCAGGGACCTCGTCCGGCTGGAGGGTGCCCGCCATGGTGGGTGTGATGAAGGTGACGTCCACGCCCATGTCGGAGATCACACTGGGTAGGTTGCTCAGGCGGTCCTCCTCCGTTGGGATACAGACGGCACCACCGAATGCGAAAGTAGCGAAAATCTCTGCCACGCTGACGTCAAATGTGTACGAGCAGAATTGTAGCGTCCTGAATTCCCTCTCGCGCTGGAATCCGAGCACTCTCCCGTGCTCCAGCATGCTCAGCGTAATGCTCCCGTGTTCCATGGCTACACCCTTGGGGACGCCGGTGCTACCAGATGTGAAGATCAAGTAGGCAGTGTTATGCGTACCTGGGCGTGTGCCGTGCTCCAACTGACTGGTATCCGTCGAGCCGGAGGCAAGAGTGTCGTTGCTGACCACGAGTGTGTCGACTCCGCATTCGCGAATGCGGCGATTTTGTGCTGCAGATACAAGCACGAGACCAGCAGCAGTCTGCTTGATAATTTGACCGAGGCGCGATATCGGATGGGACGGGTCGAGGGGCACATAGCCGCCCCCAGCTTTCAACACACCCAGCATCGCAATGATCATGAAGCTCGACTTTTCGAAACATATCGGAACCAAAGTCTCTAGTCCAACACTGAAGGTATCCAGAAGACGGGTTGCAAGTCGATCCGAGAGCGTGTCAAGCTCCTGGTACGTGAGAGTTTGATCGTGCGCGAGTACCGCTATCCGATGAGGATGCAACCTCGCGCCAGCTTCCACAAACTCGTGGAGAAGAGTGATAGACTTGGGAAGAGCCGGCCCGTTGAACGAGACCATCCTCTCGTAGTCCACAACCGTGGCCGTATCGGCCAGCAGGCTCTGAATTGACATGGTGCTCCGCGAAGAGTCGTGCAGCAGTTCAATCGTCCGAGACAAGTGCCGAAGAACCGTGCGCACTTCCGACTCGGTCAGGACTCGGTTGTCAAATCCCGCTTCCAGGTGGAATCCACTGTTGTCGGCTGCTTGCGTGCATTCCATGACAAGCCCGTAGAGCTGCACCATCTCTCTGGAAGATGGTTTGGGGGCGACATCTTCAAGGAGGAGTCCACTCTGTGAATCCGACTGTTGGACAACCAGAATGTTCCTGAACAGACATGCAGACTTGGCTCCCTTGCTGATTTTACCAATATCGCTCAGGCCGACGTGCGAATACGGAACCATGGCAATCGTCTGGTCGCTGACGCGCCTCAAATATTGTCCCGCCGTCGCATAAACATCGATTTGCACTCGGACGGGGACGGTGTTGATAGTAGGGCCGGCAATGTCCTCGATCCCTGGAACGTCTTCCATTCTCCCAGAGACTGCGGCACCAAAGCATACGTCATATGTCTCGGACGGCGCCCTCCCCAAAGCAGCAAGAACCAGAGCCCACGCGGCCCTGACATGATTGGCAAAGGTGAATGTCCTGGAAACTCCGGAGGCACCGACATCAAGCTTCGAGAAGATTCCCACGGCTGAGTTGGTCTCTATCGTAGCGTAGCCAGAGGAGAGGTTTGGATAATGCTCGCCGCAGTACTCACTGAGCTCCCCTCCCCAGAACTGAGTGGCTGCCTCACTCTGCTGTATCTGTATGTGATGCACGTATGTGCTGAAAGGAGGTCTGGGTGCCGGGCTTGCCCTCTGCTCAAATGCGTACTTCAGGTCATTCCACATCAGTTGCGAAGACCATGCGTCGTAGATTGCGTGATGCCTTGTCAGCTGAAAGGTGTACCCCTCGGGAGTCCGGTGCAGGGTGAAGCGAGACATTGGTGTTCCAAGGCCCATGGCGGGCTCTTCCGTCAGGTCCGTCGACTCAAGCCACGTCAAGCCACCCGGCAACAGAGCCTGGACAAGTTTGGGGTATCCTTCTTCATCATAGACCTCAAAGAACCGCGCACGCAGGATTTCGTGTCTTTGATACACCAGATCCCACGCTCTCTTGAACTGGTCAATATCCATGGACGGAGAAAGTTGGAACTCCTCAGTGGAAACATATGCGTACGGAACGCGCAACGTCAGCGCGATGAGGCCGGCTTGGAGAGGAGTGCATTCGTAAATGTCATCGATGGTGTCCGCTGCAACGCCATACGCCTCGCTCAGCCAGGATCGATAGTCTGGAGCGCTCGACATGGTCGCGGCTAGCGATTCCTTGTCGAATTGGATAACACGCCCGCTCATTTGGAGCGACATCTTCTCGAAAATCGGGTTCTGGAAGATATCTCTCGCCGACAAATGAATCCCTTTCTCTCGAGCCAGAGACGATAGCTTGATGGCAGAGATGGAGTCCCCGCCAAGCATGAAAAAGCCGTCATCGAGACCTATCATCTCAAGATCCAGATGCAGGGTCTGAGCCCACAGGTGTTGCAGTGATTTCTGCGAGTTGCTCTGCGGCGGCCGCCTGGATGTGGATGCACCGACGTAGGAGACGAGTTGTTGCCTTGTCGCAGAGTCGTAGGCGCGCTTGAGTGCCATCCTATCTGTCTTTCCGCTTGTCGTCAAGGGTATTAAACCCATAGGGAGGACGAACTGTGGGACCATGTATCGTGGCAGATTGGCATGCAATCCTTCCAATGCCCCCTGGATTGCTCCGCTAACGTTTTCGCCTGTTGTCACAACGAAGGCAACCAGAACTTGCTCGTCATTGTCCTTGTCCCTCGCCACATCGACAACCGCAGCGGTGATGCGTTGATGCTTAGTAAGGTGGAACTCAATCTCGCCGAGCTCGATCCGAAGCCCATGGAGTTTCACCTGGCTGTCGTTCCGAGAGATGTAAATGATGGAGCCGTCAGAGGTCTGGCGAGCAATGTCTCCAGTCGCATACAACCGGCAGTCACCACGGGGGAGCCAGTCAACCTGCAATGAATCCAAAAAGACTGCTTCCGTCTTGGCTTTGTCCTTCAGGTAGCCTTCCGCAAGTGTCGGGCCCGAGATTAGCAACTCGCCCGGACAACCGATGGGTACAAATTTCGACCGATCCTCTCGATCCACGATCCAAATGCGCGCTGCGATCGGACGTCCGATGTCGCCTGGAAGGGTCTCTGGGCGTACATCCATGTTGACCGTCGCGTCAATGCATGCCTCAGTGGGCCCGTAATCGTTGATAAGCCGGACCTTGTCGCTCCAACCATCAACGACCGCCTGCGTCATGGCTTCGCCGACCAACATGAGCGTCGATAAGCCGGTGACATTCGAAGGCTGTTGCAACATGCTGGACACCACAGTTGCGGTCAGGACAGCCATGTCCACCTTCTGCTCGTTGATGAATTCGACGAGGGAAGTCAATCTCTGCTCCTCGGTCGGAATACAGAGACACCCGCCATGCAGAAGCGTCATGAATATTTCCGTCACGCTGCAGTCGAATGTGTAGGAGCAGAACTGGAGGGTCCTCGTTCCAGGCTTGTATCCCAGCCGCTCTCCCTGTGCGAGGAGGGTTGTCGTGACTGCGACGTGGGAGAGCATCACCCCTTTGGGGGCGCCGGTGCTGCCAGAGGTATACATGACGTACGCAAGGTCACTTGGTTGCCTCCCTTCCACCTCCAGCTCGGCCGAGGCGGCGTCCGGGTCATCACGCGGGATGATGTCGTCCCACCTCAGCACAACCACCTTGTCGGCGGCCGCCAAACCATCACAAAGGGTTTTCTGACTGGGCGAGGTGACAAGCACACATGCGTCCCCGTGTGCCAGCATCCCCTTCAACCGATCAACTGGGTGGTCGATGGCAAGTGGGATGTAGCCCGCGCCAGCCTTGAAGATCCCGAGCAACGTTGCGATCATCAGCGCCGACTTCTCCATGCAAACTGCAGCCAACTTCCCAGGGCCCACATTGCATGCACTTAGTATCGCTGCTATGCGGTCTGCTGCTTGGTTGAGCTCGTGGTATGTCAGACAACGGTCATCGGCATCAACGGCAGTCAAGTCCGCCCATCGCGCCAGACGTCCCTCAAAAACATCCTCGACGCGTTCGTTTGTCGCCTCAACACAGGCAGAGTTCCAAGTGACAATCTGCTCCCTCTCTTGGCTGCTACACATGTCCACGTCTCGCAACAAGCGAGTTGGCCTGGCGGCGAGCTGTGAGATTGCCTGCACGAAATGGCTCATGACCCATTGCACCTCCGGCTTAGGAACTGTAGCCTCGTCGTAGTTGACCGAGATGAGCAATGTGCCTCCTGCTTGAGGCTGGCAATCCACCGAAAGACCGTAGGTTCCCTGCATGGTGCCGCCATCTAGGGCTTCTAGGGCGAGTTGGCTGGGAGCTTGATTCGGATTCTCCTCCGGCTGGACGATGAACAGGGTGCGGAAGTCACAGGCAGTTTTGGCGTCTTCGCTGAGCGTGCGTATTTTCTGGAGGCCAAGTTGCTCGAATGGCGCGGCCTCGGTGACGAGACGGCCGACCTGATCCAGGTATTCCGCGACAGTCAGGGACGTTTGGGGCTTGAGACGCCTGGGAACGGTGACAATGGTCGGACTCATCATACTCTCTATGCCTGGAAGAGGGACCGTCCTCCCTGATCGTACGACGCCGAAGCAGACATCGTTCGAGTCGGCATGCTTGCTCAGAACAAGACCCCATGCGGCTTCGAGCAAGACCGATAGCGGCCACTGTGACAAATGCGGCATTTGGCAGGAGACCGCGCTCCATGTGGTGGCCTGGGATGTTCTCTTGAACGGGAATTCCGTAGGCAGAGCATGTCGGAGCGCTAGCCTCCAAAAGTCGGCGGCGTCCTGCAAAGCCTGAACGCTCTCGACAAACCTCACGAATGAAGGTGTCCAATTGGGGGTGCGTGAATCGCCCTCGCCGTTTTGGGCGTACGCATGCTTGATTGCATCCACCAGCAAGCCGGTGGCCCAGCCATCGCTGACAGCATGGTGCTGTGAGATGACAAGATAATAATGCCCTTGGACCTGGTCGCCGACAATGGCGAACCGGGTGAGAGGCCGCCCATATCCAAACGGAACACGTCTATCGCTCTCAAGATAGTCGTCCAGAGCGCCCTGGTAGTGAGTGACCGGTAGCACCTTTTCGTCGACAACGGCTTGCAAGCTGTCGAGTTTGGCTCCAATGAAGATGCGAGTGCGGAGAATGGCTTCTCTCTGCCACACTTGATGGACAGCTATCTTAAGCTTGTCTTCATCGAACTTCCCGTTGATGCGAAAGGGGCGTTGCACCAAGTAAGACCCTGAGTTCTTTGCGCTCAAAGCCATCAGGCCTTCCTGAAGTGGTGTGCATGGGTAGACATCGACGATGTCCTCGGGTTCAATGCCGCACTTGGACGCTGCGTCGTCGATACACTCTTGTTGAGAGCTGCCTCCGATCAGCGAGAACGGGGCCGGCGCTCGCTCTTCCACTTCCCCTTCTGAATTGAGCGTGCCATATTTGGCGTCCACAGCTTGCGCCATGGCCTCGAGTGTGGTGAACTGGTTGATGTCTCGCGAGCTCAGTGACACGCCTGATCTTCCTGCCGCTGATAGAAGTCGAATCAATGTGATGGAGTCTCCACCCAAAGCGTGCAAGTCATCATCTAGGCCGATATCTTCTGGTGCGACACTCACCATGCTGCACCACAGGTCCCGGAGCATCACCTGGGAGGATGTCTGTGGAACCCGCCTGGCGCTGGACCTTGCCCGCCTGTAAATATCAACGCGGCTGCTCACGGCACCTCGGAGCATCTTCCGATTGATCTTCGCTGACGACGGCGTGATAGGAAACGCCGCCACCGGAACTATGGCTGAGGGCACCATGTAGCCTGGAAGTCGGTGTCGCAGTTTTCGTGTGATGTCCTCTACCACATGGCCCGGTATGCTTTCGGGGGGGAGAAGTAACTGGCCGGCAGCAGAAGAACCAGGTATCTTGACAAAGGCCACCAGAGTGTTGTCGGACAAGAGTTCAACTACCGCCTCAAGCGAGTTCGTTGTGCGTATGATGCTCTCTATTTCGCCCGCCTCGACCCTCTGTCCGCGAATCTTGATCTGCGTATCCTTTCGTCCGAGGTAGAAGATTGAACAGTCGTGTCGGTACTGGACTAGATCTCCTGTTCGATAATATCTCACACCCTTCTCCTTCCGGAAACGTAACCACGGTGGATCGACGCCAAAAGCCCCGGCTGTTTTTTCCGAGTCATTCAGATAGCCGGTTGCAACGTTCGGACCACACACAACAAGCTCACCAACGCAGCCGATGGGGACCAACTTGGTGTGGTCACGGGGGTCGACGACCCAGTTGCTGTCTCCAATCGCTCGACCGATCGTTCCGTGCGTGCTGGGAGACATATTTGGGTCCATTGCCGCGTGGATACATGCTTCTGTGGGTCCATAGCCATTGACGAGTCGGACGCCAGCATCAGCCCACTCCTTGAAAACATGGTACGGTGTTGGTTCTGCTGTGAGAATGGCAGTCTTGACCGTCGGAATCTCGGCTGGGCGTAACATTTGTGCGACGCTTGGCGTCACATTCAAGAAGTTCACGCGATGCGTGTTGACGAAACTGGCGATAGCCCCGACCCGCTTCTCGTCGTCACTCAGCATGCATAAGCAGGCGCCGGAAAGAAAGGAGCCAAAGATGTCGAGAATGCTGATGTCAAACATGAACGAAGCAAATTGCAGGGCCCGTGACTCCCCATCTAGGGCAGCAACCTCAACCTGAGGAGCCAAAGCTGACATGATTGCGCCGTGGCTAACAAGAACACCTTTCGGCTTGCCCGTGCTCCCCGATGTGTACAAGACGTATGCGTTGTCTCGGCTTGATACCGCCGCGTTTGCGGGAGGCGACACATCGGATCTGAGAATTTCCCAATCGAAGCTCAGCGTGTTGAGCCCGTGGAACAGGTGGGCGTGTTGAGGCTCGGTCAAGATCGTGACATCCGATCCCAGATCCTGCAGTATACCATGTAGACGCGGTGCAGGTGTCGAAGGCTCAATCGGAACATAAGCGCAGCCGGCCTTGAGGATGGCGAGCATGGCTATGACACCCATTGGGCATTTGCCGAAACATAGGACGATGAATTTGCTTTGTGTACGGCGACGTATCAGGAGGTTCGCTCCCTTATCAGCGAACTGGTTCAGCTGACCGTAAGTCAAGCTTCCTCCTGTCCACTCTATTGCAGCTTTCGCAGACATCTGCGCGGCCCTCTCCTCGACGGAATGATGTAGGCAGCGATCAATGTAGAGGCAGCCAAGCCTCGAGTTGTCCATCCCGCGCAGCTCTTCGATGTCTTCTTTTGGTACCATATCGAGGCTATCGATCGTACCCCGCATCGAGGAGAGCTGGGCTATCGAATGATGAAGCTGGCGAAGGAACCGACGTGCCTGCTGCTCAGGCATGCAGTCAGAATCGTACTCGATGCGGAGCGATGCCTGCCCTGCCTGCCGGTCGGTGGTCAAGAGCACAACGAGGGCGTAGTTCAAAGTCATCGATGTGTCTTCTTGTACCGTGTCAAAACTAATTCCCTCGCTGTCCAAGGCCGTCGGCTTTTGTTGCACGACAAGAAGCGTACGGAAAGCGCAGGCATTTCGAGCACCTCCGTTGCCAAGACGCGCGATATTTGGCAGACCGAAATATTGAAACTGTCGTATTTCACGAATAGTCGACTGCACGTCCGATACAAACTTGCCTATCTCCTGGCCCCTGCTAACCTTCACCCTGAGCGGAAGTGTAGAAAGGGTCGGACCAGCCACCTCTTCAAGCCCAGCCCCGTCTCTCCCAGAAAGGGTGATACCGAAGATCACGTCTTCGGTGTAGCAATATGATGAGAGGATCAGGCCAAGCCCGGCTGCCGTGATGGCAGCTGGAGTAGTCATCGATGCGCGGGAATTCTGCAATGACAGTGGAACGGTTCCATCAACTGCCGCGTTCGTTTGTGCTTGGCGTCCTGAGGGGGGATTACGAGGGAAATCCAGGATGCCGGCACCATCCAAGTTGCGCTTCCAGAAGTCGGAGGAGGTTTGGGAGTCCAACGTTGTGAGGTGGCGGATGAAACTGGCGTATCCCAGTCTTCCGGGCCGCTCTCTTCCTGGGTGGGAGTAGTTGAAGGCCAGGTCGCTGAGCAGGAATTCCATGACCCATTCGTCATAGAGCATGTGATGTATGTTGATTTCAAGGTATGCTCTGCCGTCATCGCCTCGATACACACTGTGCTTGAAAGCCTCACTGACGACCTCGACAGCCCCTTCATCAGTGTCCAAGCTTCCAGGCAATCGCTTCTGTGAGTCCCTGTTCGTCGGGATTCCATTCGCCTGCACACTGCACTTTGATGAATGCGGGCGATATCTTTGTACCACTTGCATGGGCCCTCTCGAGCTGTGGGCCAGGGTCGTCCGAAAGATAGGGTTTCTCATGATGACCTCTCCCAAGGCAACGACGAGCCGCTTCAGATGCACCGTTTTTGGTAACGCGTATACCCAGCGCGCCATATACGCCCCTTCCGCCTGCAAGTTGGCCGCTGCAAGACCCTCTTGGAATGGAGATGCTGGATACATGTCCTCGATTTTCTGGGCATCCAAGCTGCGGGTTTCCGAAATTTCGAGCACAAGATCCTCAACGTCGCCAGTCAACATTGAGAAGGGGATCGGGGGGAGTATCTTGGTCGGCTCGTGGTGCTCAACCGATGCGCTCATTCCCTCGAGTGTCGGACTTGTGTAGATCTGCGCCACCAGGAGCTTAACGCCGACCTTCTTACAGGCGAGAACGAGTCTGATGGCTGTGAAGGAGTCACCACCAACGCGGAAAAAGTCGTCCTTGAGACCAAATCTCTTCGTCGCGCCAAGTACTTCATTCCAGGCGTTGCATACCAGAATTTGGTCTTTGGTCTCGGGGGGCATGTACTGCTGGCCCGCCCCTGAGATCGCAGCCGGCTTCTGGGTGCCGCTGATGCCGACTTCGTGTCCAGGCCCGCCGGCGTATATGATGCAGCCGTCAGGTTTCCGGATGCCGGGATCGCCGGTAAGATACAGCCGCCCATCCGTATGGGATTCCATCCAGTGAGGTTGCAAGACGAATGGCTTGGCCGTTTTTTCCGCGTCGTTCAGATAGCCCAGGGCTATCGTGAATCCTGAGACGGCGATCTCGCCAACACACCCTACCGGGGCAAGCACATGAGAGCCTTCGGTGTTCCTCTGGACTACCCACACCTGTCCAGAAACTGGGTTGCCAATATTGTGTGGATCGCGATCTTCTGGCGACATGTCGACTGCAGTCAAGCACGCTCCAGTCTCCGTATGGCCATATGAGTTGATCAATCGGGTCCGCGCAGCCCACTTCTGAACAACAGATACGGCGGCCCTTCCACCGCCGAGAATCACAATGTCGAGACTGGGCACTTGGTCGGGGTTCAATGCCTCCGCTACGGCCGGCGTCCAAGAGGCAACATTGACGCCCAACTTCCACATAGCATCGGGCAGCGAGTCCGAGCGAGCGTCCTCGGTGGGCAAGCAGACGCAGCCTCCGGATAACAGGGTGCAAAAGACGTCCTTGAGACTCAGGTCGGAGCTGAGTGAGATGGATTGCAGGACACGGGACCCCGGCCTCATACCGAGCAGTTCCGCGAAATGGGTGATGCTTGTGCTGGCGGCGGAATGCGTTGTTGCGACACCCTTTGGAAGTCCCGCGTCCTTGGACGAGAAGAAAATAAACGCGACATCATCGGGCGATACTCGATGCGCGGCGGGAGCGACATCCGAGTCTGCGTTGGGAACGTCCGACAACCAATCTTGGTCGATTTCCAGAACATGATCCACCGCGTTGAGCTGGCGAATTGCCTGAGATGTCTGTGCGGAGCAGAGAGCAAATCTCGGCTTAGGAGAGTTGATGGTTTGGGAAAGATGCTGGTTAGGCTGCGTGGAGTCCAACGGTGTATAGGCCGCCCCGCTCTTGAGGACCGCAAGCATTGCGATGATGGCGAGGGTGGATTTCTCAAAGCTGATGGGTATGACATCCCCCCGCCGAACACCATGTTTGCGAAGGCGCCACGAGAGATTCGTTGAGGAGGCTTCAAGCTCACGGAATGAAACGCTTTTTGGAGGTGATTGCTGAACGACGGCGACATGATCAGCGAAGCTGCGGCACGCATTTTCGACCAGTTCGTGCAGGCAGCGATCAATCTTCGGCGGGCAACTGCGGCTGCAGTCCATAATCCACTCAGCCTCGGCCTTATCAGCGATGCCAACATCGGCGGCAGGTGCGAGCGGGTCGGCGGAGGAAATTCTTCCCAGAGCGTGCCCCAGGTGACGCACCACCCACACAAGCTCTTGCCTCGAAATGACAGATTTGTCAAAATGGAGTCTCACGCCAACGCCGACTCCTGTCCGACTCGGCAGCAGCTCGAGGGTGAGGGGGTATGTCTGCAGCATCTCGGAGCTGAAGCGGCCATCCTCGTCTGCCTTCTCCCTCATCAGGCTCGAGAGGCTGGTCTCGTCGACCGAATCATCTGGCTGCACCACCACCAAGCACCGAAACGCACAGGCGTTCTTCGCGCCCTCTCCCGCCCTTGCAATGTTCTGGAGGCCGAAATGCTGGCGCGAGATCACATCGATGGACTGCTGGTGCAGGCTCTGCAGCAACTGATGCAGAGTCACCGACTTGTCCCACCGAGCTCGACAGGGAACAGTCGCCATGGTCGGGCCAACAACGCGATCCAGCTCATCGACCGGCGTATCGCGGCCGGATAGCGTCACGCCAAATACCACATCCTCCACACCTGCGTGTGCACCCAGGACGATAGCCCAGCTGGCGCGAATCACAGTGGCGACGGTGACTTGGTGCTTTCTCGCTGCGAGCGAGATGTCGATGTCGATCCTGTCCACAAGGGTCTCGTACTGCCGCTGCTCTCCTGTCCATCCCGGCGGGGTTCTAGGAAAATCCGGGACCACGCACCCGTCCAGGTGATTTCCCCAGAAAGAAAGATGACTAGCTTCATTTTCGCGTATGTCATCCACAACGTATCTGACGAACTTGCGGAAACCAGATGTCGCCGCCGCAGGGGTTTCTCCAGAGTCGTAAATGTGTTTCAGTTCGCGAAGGATGATGTTCTTGGTCCAGCCATCGAACAGAGCGTGGTGGATCGTGAGCGAGAACACCCACTCCCCTGTCGCCTCATCCTGGGAAATCCGGGTTTTACTGAGGATGTTGCCAAACGACATGGGAGTATCGGCCTGGCCATTGAAAGACAAATGATTCCGAATCGTGGCCTGAAGCAACCCGCTGCCTGTTGGATCATGCACAATCCGGGTTCGGAGAAGAGGTACTTCGGACACCAGTTTCAGCCATGCATTTTCCAGCCGCTTCCGATCAACCCCAGGCTGGAGGACAAACTTCATATCGCAGATGTAAGCGTTATCACTCCGGGCAGCCAGTGCCATCATCCCAGCTTGTAATGGGGTGCAGGGCCAGATGTCGATAATTTCGTCAATGTCGACAGAGCACTGTTCAGCGGCGGAAGCCCGAAGCGAGGCCAGCTCTTTATCATCAGACGATACCAGACGTAAGGGCTTGTCATGGGTGCTGCTTGCCTCCAAGGGATGAGTGACAGACATGGCCGACAGAGTCTCGACAAGTTGCGCAATCGAACGTCCACCGAGCACCTGCTGCATCGCCAAGCCTATGCCTGCGCTACGAGCCATGGACACTAGCTTGATCATGGCCAACGAATCGAACCCAAGTTGGAGAAGGGAGGCTCGAGGGTCGATCGCTGTGGTATCCAAGCCTAAGCATAAACCGCAAAGGTCGATAAGCTGCCGTTGAAGCGGCGAATCGGTCCCGGAATCTGCGGAATGACCGGCAGTAGCGGTCCAGCATTGAACAAACCGTGAATAAACCGGTTCGGGCATGGCCTCCAGGCACCTCCGAACCGCCAACCGGTCAATTTTACCGCTAGCAGTTAGAGGAAAGCGGGAGACAATCCACCACGAGCTAGGAACGGCCTGAGGAGGTAAGATTGATCGAATTTCATTGATAATCCTCGTCAAGGTGTCTCGCTGATTCGGTTCGGTAGGAAGCATGAGATCCATCTCCGGGATGCAGGTCGAAAGCAGCTCCCAAGGTCCGCTATCATGGAGCGACACTATCGCTAGGAGCCTGCCCTCGATACAGCCGGCTTTGGGGATCATGGCGACGCAATGTTGTGTTGAAACACAGCCCCCGATCGCGCTTTCAACATCGCCAAGGTCTACCCGAACTCCGTGGACCTTGACTTGGCCATCTGTCCGACCTAGGAGACGAATCGTGTGAGTGGAGTCCTCCAGAGGTACCAGCACTCCCAAATCGCCAGTGCGATAAAATCTTCGGGATCCGTGGTAGAAGAACGGCGCAGACTCATTTGCATGTGTCCCAAGATACCCGCGGAAGAGCTGGACACCGGCAACGCACAGTTCACCGACGCTCCCAGGGGCCACTTCTTTGGCAACGTCTCGCTCCATCAGGACGACATCCAAACTGTCGATAGCAGTGCCGATATATTCTGGTTTCATATGTTCTTGTCCGTTCATCCGTTGCAACGTGCAGACGATCGTCTCGGTTGGCCCATAGGCATTGAACAGCCGGACACGGCCTCGCCACTGACGAAATATTTCCTCTGTCAACGGTTCGCCGGAACAAGCCAATGTTCGGAGGGGTGGCACACATCCCGGGGTGATGAGAGAGGCAACAGTCGGAGTCAACTGAGCATAGCTAACGTCGCAGCCGTTTATGAAACCCGTCATGTCGGCCACCATGTTGTGAACGCTGTCCATGACAAGACACCCACCGACAAGAAACGTCATGAAAAGATCCAGACCGAAGACGTCAAATGTATACGCCGCAAATTGCAACGTTCGTGTGTCTTGATCGAGCTCAAATGTCTCGGCCAGGACGCGAGCATTATGCGCAAGGGCTCGATGTTCGACCATGACACCCTTCGGGGTGCCAGTCGAGCCCGAGGTGAAGATGATATGGCATAGGTCGTCGGCGCCGACTCCGTCTCGATCAACCGGCCAGTCCGTGCCCGTGTTCTGTCGAATACGCTTTTCGGTCGCGTCATCATCCACAATGATCTCATCGCACAGTCCTGACGCCACCTGTAGTGTTGCTTGCGATGTCAAGAGAACGGCAGGCCGAGCGACGGCGAAGATCTTCTCAACGTACGCCTTTGGTGCCCCAGTGGGAATCGGCACCCATGCCATCTCCGCCTTCAGGACAGCGAGGACGGATATCACCATGGACGGCCCTTTTTCCAGACAGATTGCGACCACGCTGCTCGTCTTCGGGCCACGGACATGTCGAATTTCGGCTGCCAGTCGATTCGCTTCAACGTTGAGTTGTTCATATTTCATGACCGAGCCCTGATAAGAAATCGCATCGCGATTCGAGTTCTGAGAGGCGCAACGCTCAAAAATGCGGTGGAGCAACATTTCGAAGGGTTTGATGTTTTGTTGCTGGCTTGCCGCATCGCCGTGCGACTCATCTTACGTTCTTCACAAGGTCAACCACGATTACGTGCAATTATCTATTCTCTCGCTCGGATCGCCCCTCACGCTAACCGCGGTTCGCGGATGAGTGCCGTGCACTATGCAGCTGCCGACGATGACTAGCTGCATCAGGAGCTGCGCGATGCCGGTAGCCAAAGACTGCGTGCAAGGGTTTACATACCTCCCCCACCATCGCGGGCCGTTGGATGAATATATGGGCAGGCAACTTACCCTGATGAAGAATCACACGGCAGCCTGAAGGGTTTAGTTTGCACTTTACTCCTCTACACTTTCACCTTCTCAGAAGCAGCATCGCAAGACACTTACCGCCCAAACCAGCTTTTCTTCAACACTTGCCTTTATTTACCTACAGCCACACCATCAGCCGATATGGTCCATTGGCTCGTGATTTTGGCGCTTGTTATTTGCTGGAGAGCCAGTGTCGTTGTCTACAGGCTTTGGTTTCACCCCCTCTCCCGCTTTCCCGGTCCTTTGATGGGCCGCGTCTCCAGCGTCTATCGCAGCTACTGGTTCCTCCACGGCAACGAGCAAGATAACCAAGTCCGTCTTCACGAGAAATACGGTATGATGAAGCGCCATCCTCTTATTTGGCTCTGGGCAGTTGACTGATCATCACTCCGTTTGTTGATTCAGGACCCATTGTGCGGTACAGCCCGTGGGGCCTCATAGTCAGGGATGCGACGCTGATCCCCGCCATCTACCACATGAAAGCGGACAAGACGGACTTCAATGCGGCGAATTTCGGTTCGGTTACGACATTTACGCTCAAAAGCCACAAGGACCATGTAGCTTCCAAGAAACGAATCAGCCACGCGGTAAGTCTCCAGGTACCTTTCGGCGGGAAAACATGCTCATTCGGACACGACGGTAGTACACCATGAAGAACATGCGCGATTTCGAAGGGCAGATTGACAATCGACTGTCGGGGCTGATGAGGATACTCCGAAAAGCATCGGCGAACGATCAGAGCATCGACTGCCTGTTCAACCTGCAGTGCGTAGGCACCCAACCCATCATGATTCGTCCGTTGCTAACCCTCTCCCCCGCAGTCTGTTTAACTTTGACGTGGTCACGCAGCTGTGCTTCGGTCGGCCTCTCGGGTTCCTCGATCAGGAAAGGGATGTCGAGGGGCTGATCGAAAAGTTTTCGCAGACGCTCTGGCTGGGAGAGTACCTGGCTGTGCAGGAGAACATGTCGTGGTATCTACGCAACACGAGGATTGGCCGGTACCTCCGGGATGTCTGTGTATCCCCGGCCCAGACGTGGGGCATCGGGGGCGTCATGCGGGTGCGAGACAAGATCATCGACTCCTTGGTTGGTCCAGATCGCAAGCCCAAGGGCCCACTCACGGAGAACAGTCTGCTGAGCCGGTTCCTCGCGGCCAAGAATGGGGACGGGTCGCCCATGAGCCTGCAGGAGGTCAAGGATGAGTTGCTAACTGCCATGTGGGGGCCCAGTTCCGATGTCTTCGTTTTACGTAAATGCGCGACCTGTCCGCTAACTCGAGGTGTTCTAGTCAAGCCGGATCCGAGACAACGTCACTGAATCTCGCATTGGTCGTTTTCTATATTGCTCGCGACCCTCACCTGCAGAAGCAGCTGCAGTACGAACTTGACGCGGCCTTTGAGGTTCCCGACGACGGTGTGGAGACCATTGCCACATACGACGAAGTGCGCCGGCTTCCGTTTCTCAGTGCCTGCATCCGTGAAACCTTGCGCTACGCACCCTCGATCGCGCAGATCCCTCGAGCTTCCCCTTCGGATACCGGCCTGGAGCTGCTAGGCAAGCACATCCCGCCAGGCACGGCTGTTTCGACAAGCGCGTGGATCGTAGGGCGCGATACTGCGCTGTATGGCAGCGACGCCGATGTCTACCGCCCCTCCCGCTGGCTTGAGGCGACCTCTGATCAGCTGAAAGAGTGGGACCGGCTCGACATGACGTTTGGGTACGGGGCTCGAAAGTGTCTCGGAAGACATCTCGCGATGATCCAGCTGTGGAAGGTTATTGCAGAGGTATGTTCGCGTTCGCTTCCCGGATTCCCACCCGCTGTCAACTGACGCCATGCGGTAGATCTTTCGCCGATTCGACATTGAGACGTTGGAGCCAGACAACCTGCAGACGTGCGGGGTGCCGCTGAACTGGCAAGTCATTGTGCGGTCCCGCGCAACTGGACCGACGCCAGGCTCTCCGCGCGGATGAGGTGCATGCCCCTGTGGCGCAGATCTGCGCTGTACTGGACCCCGATGGGGAGAAAGGAGGATATGTTATTAGTTATTACTTAGCAAAATGAACACTTAACTGAGACAACCCGCCACGTCGAATGCTGCATGGCATTACAGTCAGACCCCCTGTTTTTGCACCCCCCCTTTTATGCAAATTGCCACAAAACGCAAGCCACCTCGCAGTCTGAATTAATTAGTATGAGTCTGCAAGCCGCAACTGCAAGCCTGAAAACTTGCGTAAAAGGGGGGTTTCGTTTAGTGGTATGGACTCAAATGGGTTGTTTTGTTAGGCCTTAGCCCACTAAATCCCCCTAGAATTCCAGCCACTGGCTGAGACCAAATCTCGCCAAGCCATGAAAAGTGAGCCTTATAGCACCCCCCTTTCTGCAAAACATTTACAGAATGTAAGCACTTGTGTGGTCTGGAAAGCTTGCATAAACAGGGGGTAGTGTCCTGCGCCGAGGGCTCGGCCCGTGGCATGGAATATTCGCTTTGGGCTTCCTGCATCTGATCGTCGGTCGCGGCTGGTGGCATTCCCTGCTGCGCGAAGTGACACAACTTCCAAGCTGTTCCCTGTCCAACAATGGCATCAGCATCGACAGATTCAATTGGCCGATGCACGCATTAGAACTTTGGCGGTGTCACGGCCCATCACCTCCAAGCATACACGGGACGCACGGCGGAACAGACTGCAGGGAGATCGGCACCGTTCCCCGCAAGGTGTGAGGTAGTTAGGTAGGTAGTTACCTTGGCACCCAGGCACCTTTAGTCATTCGGACAAGCTCAGAAGAGCCTGCCTGCATTAGAGTAGTGCATTCCATCCGGCGGCGAGAGCTGCATGTCTTGCTTGATGCGGGACAGGCACGCAGGCCCCGCCGGGGGTGGCAGCGGGGCTCATATCCGACTGGCCGCGCCCCCTCGGCCTCCCCTGGTTTTTGCGGCATTTCAACAGGCTGGGCCGCGCGGATTAAGAGCCGGCATGGAATGATCGTCGACGCGAGATGGTCGGGTGCGGGTGCGATCTACCACGGTGTTTTCCGGGCTGGCTAATGCAGATCTCGACTACACTACACCTCCGCCGGGATAATAAAGGTTAGCGTGGAATGGGGTCCACTGTTATGATTCCAGGGTTTCCTATGGCAGGGGCTAACAGTGGGTCCCTGGCTGTGCTAACCTTTATTACCCCGGCGGAGGTGTACCTGGGTAGGTAGGTGCTCCTCTGCCGGCATCACAAAGGTTAGCTCGGCTAGGGACCCACTGCTACCCCTTGCAGAGAGAGCACCTAACCAGTAACAGTGGGCTCCTGACCGAGCTAAGGTAACGTTTGTGACCCCAGCAGAGGAGTAGGTGCTGACCTCTGTCGATCTTACGTCCGGGTTCCAATTGGGGGTTTTTTTTTTTTAGCTATAGCAAAGCGAGGAGACGGCGGTGGAGAAGGGGGCACGGGGGGCTACGGGTTGGGATCATGATGCATACGTACTGGAGGGTAGAGGAGTGCTCTTTCCGTTGTGAGCGAGCACCTTACTTAGGTAATACTGTTTCTCAGCCGCCGCGCTAGCCCTGGGCCAAGAGAGAGCTCCGGCCGAGGATCGAAGCCAGGGGGGCTAGGGTCCTGGTTTGAAAGTTATGTGCCTACCTACAAAAGTACCTACCTAGCTATTCACAACTCTAAGAATTACGGCTTAACGGCGCCTGCCAGAGCTGCGAATAGTTTCATCTTGGTGCGCGCCACGGCTGTACACTGCGGTGTTTGGTGGGGAGACTCAACGTCCTGGCTTTCAATGGTCTGTTGGAGAGCCTCCTACCTATTCAACATTCAGGTTTCTCCCCCTGTTTGGCTGCGGAATTTATCTTCCACCTTTGTAGGCGGCCACTCCAGCCCTCTGAACACAAGCCCTCGAGCGTACCTCGGGAGCTGGAGGCCAGGACAGAAAGTTGGTACATACTGGTGTACATGCCGATGTACATGCTGGTGTACGTACCGGTACTTGTAAATGTGCCTAATCAGCCCGTAGCTGAAGAAACCCGAGTATTGTACAGCTATTCAGGACACCTCCTTCCTGTACCGCTCCAACAGCCGCCATGTAGCCATTGTAATAACCGTATGTGTATACCGTCCAAGCTGCTGGACGTTATGAGCCCGCAACTGGCACCCCTCCACGCACCCCTCCCCCGGTGTTCGGAAGGACGGCAGACCCCCCTAGTAGGTGCCTACGTACACACCGTCCGCAAGAGCCAGCGCTGTCGTCATTGCAGTATCTCACGAACTTCACAGGCTGCGTGCGGTTCTCGTGGCGGGTGTTGCGGCCCTAAAGGCGTAGGATGCCCCAGTCCGGCTCAGGGGCGCCAAAGGGTCAACATGGCCGCCATATCTGCAGTCTATGTTCACCATTGTGGAATTGGATCTTGTCCAGGCGGCGGCACCATCGGTCTCGGTTCAATTTGCGTCCAAAATCACCATGGGCTGGCTGATGGATGAAAGCACGCCGGCGGCGGCACTTGTTCCGGCGCGAAACGACATGGACGTGGACGCACCGGTCCCAAGAGCACGGTTCTGTCCTACCATACTGCTGCTCACGGCGGCCCCCGTGCTGCTTATCTATGGCGGACTGCTACTCTGTCGACTGTTCGGCAGACGGCTCAGCCACGTCCCCGGGCCCTGGTCATGCAAGATAACGAGCCTACACCTGGCCGTCTTCGACCTGTCATGTCAGCGGAACGACCAGATCCTCAAATGGCACCGGCGATACGGCCCCGTGGTGTGCATCGCGCCCAACGAAGTGTCGGTGGCCACGCTGGAGGCGACGCGCGAGATTTACAGCGCCACGAACGCGTGGGAAAAAAGCAACTACTTCGACCACTTCACCGGCTACAGCGCGCGGTCCATCTTCGCGGCCAAGTCGCCGCGGGAACACCGCGAGAAGCGGAAGCTGACCTCGGCCTTCTACCAGCCGTCGACCATCTGCAAGCTGCCCGAGATCGAGCAGCGCATCGAGGACGGCGCCCGCGCCGTGGCCGCGCAGATCCGCCACAACGAGGACGTCGACATCTACGCGCTGGCCGACCGCTATGCGCTAGACAACATCACCGCCCTCGTGCTCGGGCCCAGCCACGGCACCCAGTGCGTGAGCAGCGCCGCCGGCGCCGAGCAAACCCTGCTCCATGAGCTCAAGCGTCGCCAGTTCGTCGGCCCCTTCAGCATCCGCTTCCCCCGCACCTACTGGTGTCTGTCGCAGGTCCTCGGCCGCCTCCTCCCCAGCCAGCTGGGCTATCTCCTCGTCGACTCCAAGTTCGCCGCCTGGAGCCTCGACCGCATGTCAGCCGCGCTCAGCGACCCGCTGCTCCCAAACTCGCATTCCCTCCTCCGCCGCTTACTCCACCACCCCGACAGCGCCACGCTCGACCGCGCCTTCATCGCCGCCGAGGTGCTCGACAACATCAACGCTGCCGAAGCCACCGTCGCCGTCACGGCCACCTACCTTGTCTGGCGCCTGTCGCAGCACCCCGTGTGGCAGCACCGCATCCGCGCCGAGCTGCGCGCGCTTCCCGCCTCCCCGGCCTTCGCCGACATCAACACCCGCGTGCCCTCGCTCGAGGCCTGCCTCCGCGAAGTGTACCGCCTGCACCCCGCGTCCAGCGGCCGCGCCGAGCGTCTTGTCCCAAAAGGGGGTCGCGTCCTCTGCGGCGTGGCCCTCCCGGAGGGAACCATTGTCTCGGCCTCGGTCGTGGCGCTGCACCGCGACGAGTGCCTGTTTCCGCACCCGGAGGAGTTTCGCCCGGAGAGGTGGCTGCCCTCTCGTAGTTATACTGGTAGTGGCAGTGGCACTGGGACGTGTGATTCCGGTTCCATCCCCGCCGACACTTGCACTTCCGATTCTGATTCCACTTCCTCTCCCTCTTCCACGTCCGATTCCACTTCCGATTGCGATTCCGACTCTACTTCCCCTCTCTCTCTCTCTTCCTCTTCCTCATCCACCTCCCCCAATGCCACCGACGAAGCAGACACAACATACAAAGCAGAAAAAGCAGAAGAAGCCCTCCTCAAGTCCCGCAACGCCCAGCTCATCCCCTTCGGCTACGGCGGCCGCATCTGCCTCGGGCAGGCCCTCGCCACCATGGAGATCAAGAAGTTAATCGCGGAGCTGTATGGCCGGTTTGAGACGCGCGTGGTCGACGGGTTGTCCGACGAGAGGGAGATGAAGCAGTGCAGCACGCATGATGCGGTGCCGAGGGGGTTGAGGTGTGTGGTGAGGTTCCGGAGGGTGGCTGGAGGGGAGGAGGGGGGAAAAGGGGTTAGGAATTGAGACTGGGCCTCTCCTTGGTGCCCTGGGAACGGCGAGCGAGAAGGTTGAAGGACAATGAAAAAGGCGTTTAAAAGTGGTAGTAGTAGTATATAATATAATCTGTGCATTTGTCAGACATGGAAGTATTTCTGGAAGAAATGAAGGAGACACAAGCAATGCCGAGCCATGGTCATGTTTTTTTTTCTTTGCCGCGCTTTAGGTTTCCCCGTTTCGAATATCACACGCGGTGCGCGCCGTTGGCGTCAACCAGTGGGTGAGTCGCCGAAACGCCTGACCTGGCGATGTGCAGCACCAAGACAACCTACCTACCTACTGGTCTAGTAGGCCGTCCCATAAAAACCCCGCACTCCACCTACCTAGCCTGCCTGTCCTATAAAGCTTCTGTTTCTCTCTCTGTAACTGAAGCCCTACCCATTCAAGTACCGCTCTTACCAAACGGCCCATCATCACCATCACCACTACCACCAGCAGCAATCACGGCAATACTCTACTACCCACCCACCACCTCCCCTCCCAACACCCACC
>Ga0247760_1001305_pt1 | contig 23559 bp, 22 predicted proteins | sample UWRJL171409R4_FD_179936 | JGI IMG/M metagenome (GOLD analysis project Ga0247760, IMG submission 179936) | Plant litter microbial communities from Arlington Agricultural Research Station in Wisconsin, United States - UWRJ-L171-409R-4 | ecosystem: Environmental > Terrestrial > Plant litter >... | reverse complement strand
TTTGGCGGAGGAGACGGCGATGACTTTGGATACGGCTTTGATGCTGCGCTTCTGTGGGAGGCCGCGCTGGAATCGGGGAATTGAGCCCGTTTTGGGGAGGCCCTGGGTTGCAGGTGTTAGTTTGAGGTGTTGTGAGATGAGCTTGAGAGGAGAGCTCACTAGGGGGTTCTCATGGCAAAAGGCTCTCGATACCTGGAATAGGCGCACAGTGGTGGGCTTCATGATGGGGTTTGAGTGGCCTTACGGGGCATTATATTGTGTTGTTGAACATGTTTTGATTTCACTGGCACTTATTTCCAAGTCTTGTCGATTCGCGGCTCATTGATGAGTTGATGATGGTTTTGGCGCCCCTCAAGGTGAACACCCCTGCAAGGTACCTACACAGTACTTCAGCCCGTTGCAAGCCCACCCCACATCGGTCGGCATCTGCCGCTGCTCACCGCCAAAACTTTCTCAGGTCCCAAGGGACCCAAACCGCTGAAAATTTCCACGTGGGGTCCCTATTGTGAACCGCTACCAACTTTCCACCACTTTGCACACCATGCCGCCAGTGGCAAGGAAGCGCGCAACCAGCCGCTTTGCGGAATGGGAAGAGAGGCCGGTAAAAGGTTAGCCGCAGCATCTAGAAAACCGAGGAGAGAGACGCTAACGCATCTGCAGACTTCGATCCCGAAAATGAAGCCCCCGATGAGGACGAGGGTAGCGACAGTGACGGGTCGGGCGGTGACCGTGCTGGTACGGAGCACTATGTTTCCGTTGGGTATGCCGTCAAAAAATGCCCACTGAAGCCCCCCTTTCCTCCTTTCTAACACGCCGTAGCAAGAGCAAGCTTCGCCAAAAAGACGAAGTCGCCCTCGGGCCTGAGTATCGCGGCGCCAGCGTCAGTCGTACAGCGCTAGAGGATAGCAGCGAAGACAACGACGAAGAAAGCAGCGATGTCTCTGGCGAATCCAGCGAGGAGGAGTTCGACGACCCGGACGCTGCCGACCTCGAAGCCGACTTTATCAGCGATGACGCTGAGATCGACAGTGACGAGGCTCTCGGGGATAGCGACGAGGAAATTCTCAAGAAGTTCAAGTTCTCCTCCAAGACCAAGGAGCCGAAGCCGACCTCGGGGCGCATCAAGAAACGGCCAACGGCCGCCGACTTCATGGAAGAGGGAGAGGAGGAAGAAGATGGCGAGGAGTTATCGGAAGGCGACGATATGGACGACTCCGAGGATGGCTCTGAGTCCCATCGCGATGGTGCGCTACTCTTCCTGGATAACGAGGCTGAAGAGGACGAGGACGACTCTGAGGATGGCGAGGGCGATGACGATGACGATGAAGACGAGGACGACGAAGAAGATGACGAGGAAGAAGAAGATGAGGATGAGGACAAGAGTGAGGCCGAGGACGGTGACGATGAACATGCCGAGCTCAAGAGGATCATGGGTGAGGGACAGAAGAGCATCGTGGACACCATGTCCCAAAAAGCCAAGGAAGATGCTGCTAAGGGCGCCGCGATTCGCGTCCAGCGCCGCGCCTTCGACTCCATTCTCAACCTCCGTATTCGACTCCAAAAGGCACTCGTAGCCACCAACACGTTTAGTATGGTTGAGGATAACCAAGATCCTGATACGGAGCCCTATCAGGCTGCTGAAGAAGCGGCCATCAAGCTCTGGAATACCATTGACAGTGTTCGTCATAGTCTCCTTCCCGAGGGTAAGACGAAGACGGGGATAAAGAGGAAGCGGGAGATTGATTCCGACACCCCCAGCCAAGCTATCTGGGAGAGCATGGAGGTGATCGAGAAATCCGCCATGTCCCATAGACGGAAGGTCCTGGACAAGTGGTCCACGAGAGTACGAAGCGCCACCGCGGCCGTCTCGACAAGACGACTCGTAGACAACGCAAACCAAACTCTGCTCGCGGTCTTGGATGACCAAATGATGAGCACGGACCGGCTAGTCAAGAAGGCTCGCACGCCCCGTTCTTGCGCACCCGCGCAGGCAGCGAAAAAGGTGGAGGAGGACAAGGAGATCTACGATGACGCCGACTTCTACCAGCTCCTTCTCAAAGAGCTCGTTGATCAACGGAGCTTGGATTTGGGGGCAGCTGGCGAATCAGTCCCAACAGTTCGGTGGGCGGCTCTCAAGGAGGCAAAGACAAGAAAGCAGGTGGACAGGAAGGCCAGCAAAGGAAGAAAACTCCGGTTCACAGTACACGAGAAGCTGCAAAACTTCATGGCGCCCGAGGACCGCAGGAAGTGGGAAGAGCACGCTATCGACCGCTTCTTCGGCACACTGTTTGGACAAAAGATGGAGCTGAAGGAGGAGGATGTGTCAGACGAGGAGATGGGTGGTGTCAATGTAGAAGAGGAGGGGTTGAGGCTGTTCCGAAGCTGAATGTAGACCAGCGTTCGAGACAGGTCGCTTATGGATATCTAAACGTAAAGCCAAATATTATTGCTGCTACCGCCTCCGCTCGGGATACAACCCCGCAACCACAGCAGCGCCTGATAAACTCGCAAAACACGCAAGATGGAGCACAAGGTGAAGCATTGGGCCGCCCAACACCCTCCCCTGTTGGCCCACCACCCCGATGCTGTTTTGTATCCTCACACAGGCCCGGTAAATAGGGAAGACATGATAGAAGGCCATCATGGCACTAAAGCCGATTGTCGCGTCGTCGAAGCGTGGCCTGGTCAGAAAGAAAATGCTCTGCACACAAGTCACAAGTAGGAGACTGCCGTAGCTGCGCAGGACGAGCTTGGCCCCGGTTGACGCCCCGGGAAGCTGCATCGAGGGGGCCAGGAGGAAGCTGGCGGCCGCGGGTGCTTCAACTGTCCAGTGCAGGAGAAACGGCGCCCTGATCCAGGCTTGGTTGAGGATGGGAATAGGCATTGTGGTATCGATGAGTAACTGGGAGGGTTGGTCAGTGGTTTGGATAAGCAGTTGGGGTTTTGGTGAGATTACCTACCTAGCTCTGGCTCGGTTTGTGTGCAGCTTAGCTTAGACTGAAATGCGGTAGGGGAGCTCTGGAAGACATGAAGCGGAGGGAGAAGGGAACGAGAGGCAGATTGAAGCGGGTATTGAGCCAAGTTTAAACGGTGAATCATGACCGCTTGCGATTCTACTGTGGAGTGTGTCGAGCGCACAGTGCTCGATCGTCGACAGCGCAATTCAAGGTGTAAGATGTAAGATGGAGATATCGCTTGTGACATTATGGATAGTCGCAACCCTAACCCTTCATTTTGATCGTATTCGCTGGTTATTGAGTTACACAATTTGACCAAACCCCGCTGCTTAGAGCAGAGTTGTCCCCTCTTTTGATGAGAGCGTTCATTAAAAAGCCGAAATACAGTACGCAGGTCCTCTGGAACCATTCATGGAACGCAGCGGCAGTGATCAAGTTGACTTGTAGGGAAACTCGTGGCTTCCACCAGTGCGCCACAGCGACTAGGGGCGCCTATGCAAGGGTCGTAGCTGCCCAACGATGCGGCTCCCCGGCACAGTCGCCGGTCGGTGTGCATCCCCGATTGCGGGGCAGCCAGGGAGGAGGGCTCCCATCTCGGGCCGTGCCATCGAGAACCGGCCGGAGGAAACATCGTCTCGTGACGACAGTTCCATATCTCCCGGCTTGACTCCTGGGAACCGTGATGGCCACCTACCGACGCGCAAGCAAGTCGCAACTTCCTCAATTTGGCGCCAGATCGATGACTCCCAGGGTGGTCCTCAAGCATGAGTGGCCAGGAACCGTACGACCTCGGCCACAGCGAAACTGATCAATCACAGCCCTTTCCCAACGCCCCCAGCCAGTTCTGCAGCAGAGATCTGACCGCTTCCCCCCCCTTTGGAAGATCGGTGACAACCCCGGACTAGGTTCTGGAAAACTTGCCGCCCCTCCCCTCCTCCCCAAGCTCAGCTGTGCTGTGTACTCTGGCTTCTCAGCTCCAGAAACCAGAGCCTCGCATGCTGTCAGCCCGGTCCTCGTTTTTCTTCTGCCTTTTTTTCTGCATCTTTCCACCTCGATTTTCCTCTGGACAGCCGGTAGTTCTCGCTTTCCCGGTTTTCATGCACCTGTCGCCGAAGTTGTGTCATTCCCGGCCAGGGAACGAACACAAAGTCCCTTAGCAAGCTTTGGACTTTTTCCCGCCCCAACCTCAAACCGCGTTACACTGCATCTATGTCGCTCGAGTCTGACGGCAGCGTGTCGCTGCTTCCGGTCAGCGACTATCTCGTTAGCAACGACCACGAGAGTTTCGTGTGGGATCGAGCTGGAGAGGAGACATCTGAGGCATGGATCGGTCCCGTTCGTGAAGTCGGGCTAGACCTGCAGAAGCATAAGGTCTTCCATCACAACAACAAGGAATATACCACACAGCCACTTCCGTTCCAACACGACGACGAGCTGGGAGAGTCTGGCTCTACGATTGTATACCGAGTTCGAGCGCCTCAGGGGTACGCGTACCGCCGACCGTTGGCATTGAAAATCATTGTTTGCAAAGAGAGCACACGACCCCCTGGACCGGATAGTAACGCCCGTCGTCTCGCCCTACAGGAAGTTCGCAATATGGCGGCTATTCGTCACCCACACATCGTGGTCTACGTCGCATCGTTTGAGGACTATTGCCTCCAGACACGTCGAGTCCAGGTCAGGGACCGGCCGCACCATCGACCTCGAGACGTTTATTCCACCAAAAACCATCAAACCATCAAGAAGCATATCTTAGGGATTGCTATGTACCCGCCTGCGCAATGCAATCTCCAGGCATTCATGTATGAGTGTGTCGCGAGTCGGCACCCCAGTCAACGCTCGAATGGCTCCCAGATGAATGGCTCTCAAGGTCAAGCGAGCACCTCCCAAGGGGAAGACGAGTTAGGATCTTGGTGGAAGCTCCCATGGCTGCACACCTATTTCGGCTGTCTTGCACAGGCTGTGGCGTATTTGCATCGGTCGAGCGTGCGCATTCGACACAAAGACATCAAACCGGAGAACGTTGTCATCGACCATTTCGGTCTCCCCCTGCTTACCGACTTCGGTTTATCGAAGCATTTTGAGACCGGCCATCATTCGGACGGCCCAACTGCAAAGACGATGAAGTACGCCGATCCGGAAGCTATGCACGAGACGATGCGGGACGAAAGGTCCGATATTTTCAGCCTTGGCTGTGTTTACCTCGAGATGGCTACAGTGATCATCGGCCGTACACCACGATTTGCGGAGGTCCATCTCAGCGGTGGCACGACCGCTCTCGACCATCCCGCCGCCGATTTCAAGTACTCCGAGGCACTCGATGGCCTCGAGGCCTACCTCACCAAGCTGGCGCACATCGCAGAGGAGGAGATAGGAAGCACCACTAAGGCTGAGAAGCAGGCTTCCATGCGGGCCGTTGTGCAGATTCTCCCAGTTATTGGACAGATGATGCATCCAGATTTCAACCGAAGGCCTTATGCTCAAGATCTCTACCCGTCCTTTCGTCACCTGTACGATGTGCCGGGTGTCCCAGGCCCATGCGCAACTTGCGAAGAGGAGCGGCAGACTGGGAGATTTACACCAAAGGGGAGCCAGAGAAGCGGACGAGGGAGCCCGACGATGCTGAGGAGGGAGACTATGAACTCATTGCTTACAAGGAGAGAATCAGTGCTGGTGGCGCAGTCGCAGATCACGCAGTCGAAGGTGACACACTCGCCAACAGAGGCCAGAGGTACAATGTAAAGGAAAAAGACTTCGGATGCTGTCATTATTTTTACTAGGTCCAATATTTGCATGGCTGGGCGTGTGGCTGAGAGGAGCCGAACCAACATTTTCATCATGGGTCCTGTTGCTGCATACGGATATACAAAAACAGAGGTCATAGCGGCGTTAGGAGGACATAGAGGATTTAAGCATAAGCCAACGACGGGGTGTATTTACTACAGGCTCAAGAGGTATTCGTGACACGGAACACGATAAAGTTCGAATTTCCATCATCACAGCTTACGGAGTAGGGCACGGAGATTGGGTCATTGTAAACTATGCATTACAGGGTCGATAGGAATCATGAAGTTCAAGCCCTGTCAGGGACTCAGCAGCTGAAGCAGGTTAACACCCAGAAAAGGGGCGAAAACAAACAGCTCACTCAAGTTCCCCAATCCGAGTGCAATCTAACCACAAATTTCACTTCAACATACAATGTTCCTCACAAGTTTTAGGACAATGCTTCCGTGGCTAGGTCATCTTCGAGACCTGTTTGACGTGTATTCATCCTTACGGTTTCTTGACGAATGCTGAGGTTGGCTTGGCGCTTGGGCTGAATGCTCCCGAGTTCCCATGCCTCCAACATCCCATCTGTCGTCGTTGGCTTGCTCTTGTTATGGATTACGGGGACTCAGGAGGGGACGGCACCTAGTGAAGGGTGGGACCTAGTGACTTTGCAGGGGTATAAAGTACAGCTCCCCGCCACCTGGTCCAAGCTCCATCGTCTCCTTGCCCTGCTTCGATCGTTCGCAACAGCATCGTCACACTCCCACAACCTCAATTGGCAACAAAAACAAGCAGACCATCCGACACGCCACCATGGCAACCAGCGACAATGGCGACGGCGCGGTGTACGAGCCCGCGAAATTCTACTCACACGACCAAATCGTGGAGGAGCAGAAGAACAACCGCGACATGATGGCCGCCATCGTCGCACAGCTCCCACCCTTTCCTTTCTACTTGCAGGTGCTTGGCAGCAGTGACGAGACTGTTCGACGTGGTATTCTCGAAATCCTTGAGACCAGTTCCAAAGATGCCCGGAGGCCGCTCTCGCAGGACGAAGCACGCCAACTCGCGAATCTCAACATGGACGCAATCAAAACTGTGAGCACTCCCCTCTACCAGTTGAACCCAGGTGCTGACGAGTAACTTCCATAGCTGAACCTTCAAAGCCCCCTGTCTACCATAACCGCTCTTTATTTCGAGCGCCGCGGGCGTAAATCTGGTCGCTTTCCGTTCGGCTTGCTGTCCAAGATCAACAAGGAAAGGTTCGGCTTTCGCTCCTTTTCGATTTCTGGGCGACCTGTGGCGATTGCTTGGAATCTCGCGCGATTTGGAGCCTATCTCTTAGCAGCCAAGATACTTTGGACTCCCATAATTGGTGTTTGCGCCACTGTTAAGTTTTCGAATGCCATCTCAAAGGATCCGGTGATGAAACCCTTCCTAGCGGACATAGCGAGGACACGAGAGGAGCTCCGGAAAGCCCAGGTGGCGCAACGAGCGCAACAAGTGCAAGCTGCGCAGCAAAGACTCGGGCGAGCAACGCCTCCGCCTCCACCTCCGCCACAAACACCCAGCCCGGTCGCTTCTTGGCCTGCTCCCCCGGAACAGGCGGCACCTTACCAGGAGCCATATCGAGAACAAGAACGCAGGCCCGACGACGGCCTCTCACTTTTTGACGAGCAGCCAGACGAGCCCACCGGGCCGCAGCCCTCATCTTCGTCCAGCCGATCGGGTGGCTCAGCTTGGGACAGGCTCCGAAAAGGGACCACGGCAGCAAAGGGCCCGGGTTCCGCAGATAGTGATCAGGCACCCATGCAAGGCTGGGCGGAGCGCCGTCGGCGTGCTCAACAGGCGGGTACCGACTCTTACGCCTACTCTGAGAACGACGATGACCAGGCCGCTGCGAGAGACAAAGCCCAGAGGGATTTCGACGCGATGCTGGAGCGGGAACGGCGGAGCGGCTCAGGCTCGTAGCGTCTGTCTCAACAGCCCGGATGATCCAACATGTACCATCACGCAGACTGCATGTATCAAACAGGGGGCTTGATGGTATTCAAGCGGCGTTTTATTTGTGCAAAATGATATCACTTGGTTCGCAACTGCCTACGGAGGCTTCAACTGGAAGGAATGCTCTCGCTGATCTGTGTGAAGCGGCGTTAGACAAGTTCTTCCACTGCGTATGATGAAACAGTAAGGCCTGGCTTACATTCTAGTAGGTAATACTGGTGAGGTCTTTGACATGAAGCTTCGTATCATGTCACAAAGACAGCAACATGCCTCACCTCCATCGCCGCCCCGGCCCCCCCGAGCGTCTTCGCCGTCGGCGTCTTCCCGCCAGCGACTGCATCGGGAAACGCCCCTCCCACCGCAACATTCAGCAGCAAGAACTTCGGACTCCTCGCCAGCGTCGCCCACGCCGTCGCATTCCCCACCGTCGCCCCCGTGAGGCTCCACGTCTGCCGCTCATCCACAAACCACACCAGCTTCTCCGCCTTCCAGTCGTCCCGCCCCGTCCCACCCCGGCTCCGATCAATCTCCACCGCCACCACATGCCACACCCCGCGGCTCATCGCCGCCGTGCTCCCTAGCCCGTTCATCTCCTTGCACGGCCCCCCGCTCCCAACTCCGCAGTGCACCGTATGCCACACCGTCGCCGCCCCGTTCACAGATTCCATCACATCCACCTCCCCCGGCCCCGGCCAGGACTGGTAATTCCCGCGGAAAGCCGCCCCAAGCGACCAGAACGCAGGCCAGATACCCATCTGCTCGGCTGCCGGCCCTGAGGGAAGACGAATCCCTGCTTCGATGCGCAGGCGCTGCCCCGCGCCGCACGAGAAGTCATGCGTTTTGGTGGTCTCAATGCGCGCGGAGGTCCAGGTGCTGTTTTTGTTTTTGCCTTTGGTGGTGTTGGTGGTCGGGGCGAGGGGAATGATGCGCAGGGTTCCGGAGGGGGTGATGCCGATGTTGGAGGGAGAGGAGGTGTAGGTTTGGATTTCGTTGGTGCCCCAGTGTGCTGGGCCCGAGGGGTAGGAGGTGCCGATATCGAGGGTCCATTTTTGGGGGGAGGGGAGGGATCCGGGGGCCAGAAGGGAGAAGTCGTCGTGGAAGAGGGTTTTGGTGAATGGTGAGGGGGGTTTGATGGTGGGTTGGTTTTGGGGATGGATCTGGGGATAGGGGTAAGGGGTGGCGAGGGCAGAGGGAAGAAGGACGGCGAGGAGGAGGGTAGTGGTGGTGGTGGGGAGCCGTGGGGGCCTGTGTCTATGTCTATGTCTATGTCTTGCCATACTTCCGTTGGGCGGATTACACGACATGACATTACCTCCGTGCACTATCACCATGACAAAGGCCCATCTTCGGCGATCGTGTCTTTCCTACACCACGTGTAGGTGGCTTTTACATAGGTAAAGAAGCTCGAACGCGCCCCGTACCGCGTCGTGTTATTGTTTCTTCGCGGGTAATATACCATCCAGGCCACCCATGCTCTGCCATACCCGGGGAGGGATGCCTGTTTCTTCTCTTCTGTGTCGGCCGGGCTAGACCACCACGGCCATTTTATCGCAAGGTTGTGAACCCTCAAGAGCCTAGTATCTTCACGGGTCGATATTAAACCCCTCCATCTCCATTTCAGGATAGGCGGTGACGGTTGGGCTATGAATCGCCATGCCCGCAACGGAGGATAGTCTTATGGTAAGTGTTATGTCCACGGCAGTCGTGTTATAGGTATATCTGAGGATCACTGGCCAACCCGGTAAATTGAGCCCGGGGCGGCTTGCTGATCAGAACAGAAACGCACTGTCCGTTCTCTTCTGCCAACATTGGGCATTGGCACGGCACAGTTCTGGCGGTAATATACCTGCCGTGAGAGTTAATTGATGCCATGATCCCCAAACATCCGTGCCACGCTGTATGAAAGGGCCTCCTGTCACAGATGGAACATTGCTCAGAGGCTACGCTTGTCAATTGCAAAGAACGCTTTTCAACCGCTACCTCTCTGTCTATTATCTTTCTCATCAAGTCTTTGTGAAAAAGCTCATATCGCTTGGCTGGGCTCCGATCCCAAACGTACAATATTCGCTGTTTGTTTACCTGCCCAATGATCCCAGCCAAGTAAAATGCAAACAGCAGAGAGAGAAACACCAGTAACTCCCAAACCCAGAGCAAAACCCCTTCCGATTATCACGCCTCCCTTTAGAGCCCAATAGTCAGTATCAATGACAAGCACCACGTACTACCCCTCAGATGTAGTACATGGTGTTCTTCAGCGCTGGGTGGACGTTGCGCACGCTTGTCGAGGCCGTGGAAACCATGGACGCAGTGTCCGAACCCTCAAACAAGCCAGCGTTGTGGCATCTTGCTCTCGTGCAGACAATATCTGCATAGTAAGCCGGAGGGCAGATGCTCACGGCTTTCGTGGCACGGCCATAGAGATAGCACATGTCATGCGTGAGCTTCTCAAGCGCATTTGCGGCTTCCTTGCCATAATCAGCCCGGAAGATCTCATCCAAGAGAACTGTGTAGTGGGCAGGCCGTGCAGTGCCTGTAGGCATATCTGGTTAGCACAGACACATGGTAGCTTGCGGGAAACCCCGGAAGAGTACCGGACACTTACCCTGCATTGAGGCATGCGCCTGAAGAAAGAAATCCCAGTACCGGACACTGGTTACACCACAATCCACGATCGTTCCCTCTTTGGGGCTCTTGGATTTGTGGTGCGTGTGGTTCTGGTCGGTGGGGTAAAAGCGCGTCTGATGACGCTTGACGCTTACCACCAACGTAATACGGGGGAGGCTCTTCGCCCCGTATATCTCCCGACAGGCCTGGCGAATAAAGGGCACTTCCTCGGCGTTCACTTGGTTGAACTGGCCCTCCGAGACACCATCGCGGAAGATGACCAGTTTGTCAGGCAGACCCTTGTTCTCCGGGTTCTTTTGCCACAGCTGGAGCATGTGCTTAAACGCGGGAACGAGCTGCTTGTTTAACATCTCGGTTTTCCCCTTCATATTCCACACATATGCCGGCCATTGACTCAAGTGGCTGTCAATGCTTGACACCAACCCTGCAATACTTGGGGCATTCTCGCCAGCGCCAGAAGCCAAGTTCGTCGGGTGGGTCACATCATAGCCCACCACCATCGTCTTGCCCTTGCTGATGAGACCGTTGTCGCTGATGAGCTTATGGTTGATGCCGCCAAACTTCAGGTTGACCTTCAGTCCAACGTTCGCGAAGAAGCCGGCTTGCCCCTGTTCGATATGGATTCTTGTCGCGGCACAGACTGTGTGAATACCATACACGCAGTCTCCCAGCTCCTTTATCAGGTTGTAACGGCTGCTGTCCTTGTCCGGCAGAAACACAACAATCAGCTGAGGCGGGCCCAACTTGGCCAGGTTTGCCATGGTGGTCCGGATGGCATTTTCGTCGAGCTGACAGGCGACGCCATTTGGAGAGATGGGTTTTACATTGATGTTGATGCCCATTCTCTGAGCCATGAAATTGGCAAAACCGCTAGCAGTCTGCTTGGCAACTCCGCTGTTTGTGCCGGCAAAGTAGAGATAATTCCACTTCTCGATTCTTCGCCCTTGCTTTGCGACTTTGACGCCTTTCATCAGCCACCCGCCGTCCTTGGGCTCCACAGGGGTACCACCGGTGTATGAGAGTTTCGGGGGCAGTAGCTCTCTGCCCAAAACGGTGACGAGGTTCTTGTCGACCGTGATGCCGAATTGGGGCAGCAAAGGATTTGAGTCCAGGCCCAGCAATTTTCGTGCAGAAGTAGTGATGCTTTGCGCATTCTCTGGGGGTGCCCGGCAAGCAAATCCAATCATAGCGTCTTGTTGAGCCGGGGTCAACTTCGTCTTGAGAGGTTGGCCTGGGAGGATGTCGACGAGTTCCGCTGCAATATAGACCGGCCTCTCGCGTCGTCCGACGTTGAGAAGTGGTAAAGTAACATCCACCATGAAACCGTACTCTGCAAGTGGCATTAGTTAGGTCAACAACTGGGTCGAAGAAACACTACTTACTCGCTTTATAGTAGTCGGAGACTTTGACGTACGTGTCGTATTTTAGCCCCTGTGGCGCCGGTGGGATCCCACCATTTGGGTCCTTGGGTTTCGGTTCGCCCAGAAAGAACTTCACGCTGCCGGGACCACTGAAAAGGAAGGTCGGAAACTGGAATTGTGGCTGTTCCTCGCCATCAATACTCTTGCCCCTCCGATCTGTGCCATCTCTGGTGGTGCACAGTCCAGCCATTGTCGAAAAGGACACTGTCGGCTGCTGGTTCTTAGTCTTTGGCGTCCGAATTTGGACACGAGCCAGAGCAAGAAACTTGTTCAAGTCTCTGAGGGCTCTCTCGTACTGTCTCATCACTTGGTTGTCCATTGGGGCGGTCATCTTCGCCAGGCCCATTTCCTTGAGAAGGGCTCCAACATTGCCTGGGCGGCGAAAAATCCCATGAGTGACGTTGGTATTCAAGAGGAGCCGCCCGGTAGCAGGGCGGACGCTCTGAAAATATCCTCGCAGGATGTCAATGGCCTGTCCACGTTGTCCGTCGGCAGCCTCAATCCGTGCCGTATCAGTTGCGAAGAAGCGGCCCGATCCCCCAGTTGCAGCATTGCCGTCGCTGCGGGCTGTGTGGCCAAGGACCACGTTCAGAGCATCGATCTCTGTCGGGAACTTGGGGAAAACCGCCTCGTTCCCTGGGTCTTTCATCGTTTTCAAGTACTCGACTAACTTGTCGATGTAGACCGACTCCGGACCCGCGCCGTGCCCCACGTTGAAATTGACGGCCCACTTCTCAGGGCGGGAGGTATCTTCCAGAAGAACTTCGATAATGCCGTTCTCTGGGAGGTCGAGTTTCCGCACCGAAATGACCTGCTGTTTAAATTCCGAAGCAATTGGGCCCGCAGACCTCAGCTTCTTCAAAGCAAGGGCGATTATCTTGGCCAGTTTCGCACCCTTAACCTCCACCGTCTTGGAGGCGCTGTCGTCCTCGCTTTTATCAAGGGGCTTCCCCTTAGGATCCGAAGTGTCCACTGCGGGTTTCCGGGCAGGCTTGTCGAGACGATTCACGGTGAGACTGTACTTGTACATGGGTAATGGCTTGACATCCATCTTGAAGTAGTTGGCCCAGAGAATGATTCGTTGGCCGGCGGTACCGAAGCTGGGTCGAATCGGGAATGTGTTGTTGCCGTTGTCCCCGGAGGGACCGGAACCGGACACTGACAACTTGCCCATCTGTGTCGTCAGTGAGCTCGTCCCAGTGTTTTGGCTTTGCACCAGCTGGTTTTCCAACGTCGTGATCTGCCCGTCTGGACGTGGGATGTTATTTGAGGGGCTGACTAACAGTTAATGTCTCACTATCGTGAAGAGAAGCCGGGAATACTCACTTGAATACCGGGGGGCCGTTGTATTGACGACTGCCGCCACGTCCGCCCCGGCCTCCACCTCCGCCACCGCCATAACCACCACCGTCGCCGCCGCGACCATAACCACCTCCGCCGCCGCCATAGCCGCTTCCACCGCCGCCATAACCTCCTCCTCCGCCGCCGCCGCCTCTGCCACCGCCGCCATAACCTCCTCCACCGCCGCCATATCCTGCTCCACCACCACCGCTGCCTCGACCGCCGCCATAGCCGCCGCCGCCGCCACGGCCACGACCTCGACCGCGGTTATCAGACATGCTCTAACGGAATGATGGCTCGCGGTGTGAAAAGTGAATGAAGAGGCTCCTCTGGCAGGTTGGAAAGTGGATAAAACTACTTCAAATAGTGCTTTTTGGGGATGTTTGGTAGTTTGTAGGAGAAGAATGTTACAGGGGAGTTGATCGAAACAAAGTTGATAGACGAGGAGACGAAAGTGCAGTGTGCAAACCAAAGCAAAGCTCCCGCAAATAGTTTGGCAGAAAGCAAATGCTGGAAAGCGCTGAGCAATGGTTTCGCGGAAGCTACCGCTTTCTCGGCGCGACTGCCAGGTGGGAGTTCTTGAGAAGTGAAGCTGGAGAGGAAGTGGTGGGATGGGAGGGGGTAGGGATGGGAGGGGGAGCTGGGGTTGAAGTAATTCGTTCTACTTCGCTCTAGTGTGCAAGGATGCCTTAGTGTGCCTAAGCTTGGGGTAGGGGAGAAAAAGCAAAAGAGAACGCGAAAACCGGGTTCTTGTAACGATTAAGAGATGTTGGATTCAGAGCAGCGCACAAACCGATATCTCTTCCATTCCGTCAGGAAGCTTTCGGGCAGTGACTCTACGCCTTTGGCCGACTACAAACGGAGGGGGGCCTACACTATTGGTCAACCTTTGCTTAGGTATGATGCAATGGCAAAGGTTGTAGACCTCCCGCGTGCAGAGTATGAGTTTGGATGAGACAGGAAGCTGAAAGAAGTAGGCCGTCACTTAGATCGCGCGCGGGGTCACGAGTTGACGGCCTGCCAAGCGTTTGTTGTGCAGGTTGGCTTGCTTGGCAAGGGTCGATCTCTCAGTGGGTGTGTGCAATCGGAACCAAAGCCCTGAATCCAAGGGCTGACTCGGAAGGAACGTGCCCCAGCTCCAGCTCAGCTCGGGCCGGGAATGTCTTCCGTTGTGGCGGGTCAAACGCTGTCACCCCACGAATCCCCACCAACTGGGATGGCCGCCTCGCCAGCCCTCTGCCCTCATCACTTCAACGAAAGAACAGATCGAATCGGATGCAAAGTCAAATGCGGGATGCAAACGGGCGCGGTTGCCTCCGTGCAAACGGAGACGCGCTTTCGTCCCAACTACACCTCCTCCAGGGTAAAAAAGGTTAGGTCGGTCCATCACAGGTTTAGATGCCGCGAAAGGGGCGGCTTGGCCTTACGCCTCCAGCTTTTTCAGGTAAAGCACAATCAGATAAAGTGTGTCAGACTTACCAGATGTGGCAAAGGGCTGTTGGATTTAGTTCCAGGAGGTAACCAGCTTATAGAAACTGCTAGAAAGAATACATCTGAGATGTGGCGTTGATGGCGTTCATGAAAAGGGTATAGCTGGTGGGGCAGGTAACCGAGCTAACATCTATTATCCTGAGGAGGTGTACTGGCTGGAAGGAAATCAGGGGCTGGGATGTTTGCTTTTTTTCCCCGCGCTAGGAGGAGGAGTCGCTCCTTCCTTGCCATGGAAACCTAGACCGCCATCATGGGTTGGTTAGATTCCGGGACTCGGTGCCGGCAACCGGGGATAGTTGCAGCGCGGTCAGCCGACATTACGGAACTGCGCGTCCCCTCTACCTCGTCACACCGCAAGGCAAGTGCCGACGTGACTTTGGAGTCGAGACAGGAGAAACCGGAGAGGCACTTTAGTTCTCATCCGTCATCAGCACCTGTCGATTTGAGACTGTACCGCTGATCACAGACAAACGGGCTCAGCTTTTCGTTGAAAGACAAGTCACAAATCAAACTGTCGTCTCCCGTCTCAGCACGCGCTTGACCGCATCACATCAGTCCAGAGGCTTCACCTTGTCCACGCGTCTCACTTACAGGTTTTGCCACTGCCCCAGACCGCTTCCAACAAGCGTTTGGATGTGTGACATGGTTGATCTGACAAAGCCGAGTGGGAACCCCAATACTTGTGTGAAGTTAACCTCGCCATCACACTACCCCGCCCCTCCGACTGCTGTCCGCTAGCCAGAGGCCCGTCTTTGCGCTGGAGCCTTTTCATGGTGTACAAGTGTTACAGCAAGACATCTGGCCGAAGTGTCGGCTCATGCGGCAGTGCTGGGTGGAGTTTGAAGTGCTTTGAAGACCCAGACCGGCGTTTCCCATGGAAATTACACATTGTGCTTGTCGACGATGAGCTCATCACCACCTTCAGCATTAGTTACAAACGCCATGAGAAAACGGTCGTCGCGTTTGATCCTGGGCTTAACCTAGCCGGTGTTCCGGTCCTTTGCCCACGCGAACGGTCGCTCCGGGTACATCCGGTTGCGCTGGTACCAGTGCAGCACTTTGGCGATTGTACCGTTCAGAGAATTTCTGTATTTTCGCTCCATTCCCTCGGCGGCTACTTTCCGTAATGCGTCCTGTGTTCTGTTCTGTCTTGGTCAAGTGCCGAGTCTGGGACCTTTGGGGGGTTAAGATGTTGGTGCGAGGCTTTGGAGGCGGCAGTTTCGGTCTTGGGGAGGTGTCTCCCGAGCAGCCAGGCGGGCAGAAGAACCGTCCGTAAACATCATTATATACTACTCTATCGACGACGTCTGTCTTCATCATCGGGACTATGGTATGCTCAGAATATCTATCAAAAGACACAGTATGTCTATTTGAGAGACTCGGGGTGCCTGCTCAAGAGGTCTAGGAAGATTTTACGAAAAAGGCATCCCTTCCACTGGACAGAGCCTCCGTTGCTCGGCACACTCGCGACTGCCCGAATGTGACGACTTCAGCACTTAAACACAAACCCCAACTGCGTCAGCTTACCAAAAGGTGTGCCGAATAACAAATCTGGCCACTTGTCGTTCGGATTATGTTATATTACCTAGGTAATGTACCCACATCTGTAAGCATAATGGCCTCATCACCTTGAAGATGCTTGGTTGAAGCCATCGCTATCATTCACCCTCACCAATTTCCCCTTCCTACCTACTTTGAGTCCATCATGTTGTCTAGTTTGATCCTGGGCCTAACCTTTCCGGTGGCTAGGTCCTTGACCCACGCGAACGACCGTTAAGGGTACTCTCCGGAACGCTTATACCAAGGAGGCGCCAACACAATCGCTCCCTCGAGAGCATCCTGATATCCCATCTCCATATACTTCACCGCTTCCTTTCTGAGTTCTGTCTCGTCGGCCATCACCTCCTCAGCCCGCGCAGTGATTGTTCCGCGTGCCAGATCAGAGCTGGCGTGCCGGAGGGGCTTGTAATGCTCGGAATCATCGCCGGAGCTGGAGACGGTAACGTCGCGACGTCGCTTGCGGCTTGTGCTTGTGCTTGTAGCTTCTTCTCTGGCAGTGGCAACAACTTCTTTTCTGGCAGTGACGGCAACTTCTCTGGTGACGGCGACGGTGGAAGCTGGGGTGGTAGCAACGGTAGCAGCCGCAACTTGTGTGGTATCGACGGCGGCGTCGGTGGCAGCAGCGGACTTTGCTGCTGCGAGGACGGAGACCCGGGGAGAATCTCTGGGGCTGTCAGGTTGGAAGCTAAGAGCAGACGGTGGCTATTGCTATGGCGCTGAGCTATTTGGGAGGAGGGAAGAAGAAATGTGGCAGACATTTTTTATGCCGGCGAGGGTGTGTTGGCGCGAGAAAGACACTTGTCAACGGTTCAAAAGAAGAAGCAAGAGTTGTGTTGAAAATACGGTAGTATATTCAAGGGGAGATGGTGTATACTTTCTTGTGAAGACTTGGAAGATATCTGTCACTTAGTAAATGTTGGCCAGAGGGAGAGTAGGTGCTGCTGTTGCAAGAGGCGAGTGCCTGAGAAAAGAAAAAGAACCAGGCCCGCTGCTGGAGCGAATGGGAGTTTATATAACGGGAAGCAGCCGAGGAAAGAACAGAGAATTGAGGTTTTCTATTGTCCATTGTGAGCTGGTGCTCAATAGGGTACACGGGCCCGCGTTCAATACGAAGTCAACATCTTTCATCTGAAGTCTTCGGTGCGCTGGGCCCTCGGCGGCAGACATAGGATGCGTCAAATCCGTAGTGTGTGTCAGCTACGGCTTTGTATTCTTTCAAGTTGCCTCTTCCAACTCAGCTATACACACACTGCAACCTTGGGCTGGTAAGCCCATGAGCGAAGTTAGGGGTTGTATTTATCTCCTCCACTATTACCCCTGAATCCGCGGCGCAGCAACCAAACAAGGGCGCACGACAACAATAGGAACCATACGGCCAGTACAAATAATAACAAGAAGCAATAGAAAGCTGCTACAATACATTCAGATCCCGGAGTATTGTTTTTAAATACTCTGACTACGCCCCTTTCCCCAACAACACCAGGTTTGCCACATTCATGACAGTTATGATGGCCCAAACAAGGACACCAAAGCAAGCAACAACCCAACCGTTTGCCATTTTGACGCCTCTTGTATCAGGGTATTGCTGCCTCCCAAGGATCCACCTAAGCCTCCCCAGTAGGTTTCGCTCTGACGAAGTCTGCGAGACATTGTCGGCGTCATGATTCCTGCCTTCTTCGTCCTCTTCCGGGGCACCATGTACCCCATACCTCGCCATCCCCGGCCTCACAGTCATGTATCTGTTCACCGAGGTAAAGTAGATCAGCGGGGCTGTAACAAAGGGTAATACGACACTGAGGGCAACCTGGCTGCCGTTGAGCGCCGCATCCAAGCCTTCGCGTCCAACCACACCAGCAATGACTATACTGGGCAAGATGCTGATGGACCTGGTGATGAGTCGTCTCAACCATGGCTTCATCGTCCAGTTTAGGGCGCCCTCGCTGACCATCTGGCCGGCGATGGTGCACACGATCCCGGCGCTCATGCCAGAGAATAGGAGAGCGAGGGCAAAAACTGTCCCCGCTCCTTTTCCAATCGACGATGAAAGTAGACGATGGATACCGAAGAGGTCAGCATCCAGTGCTTCAGGTGCACCGTAAAGACTAGCTCCAGCCACGATGAGGATAGCGCTGTTAACAAAGAGGGCGAACGTAAAGAGGCATATGACGAGCTCGGCGACCGAGTATTTGAGGGAATGCTGGATGGCAGTAACGGAGGGCATGTAAATCTTCCTGCTGCTGCCGACACTGTCCGCGTTTACAGATGATACCGCCGAGTCAACGCGTGGTGTTGGTGGGAGAAGGCCAGACTGCTTGTCAAAGTCGAACAAGCGAGCCTGGACGATACCTGACCCAAGATAGAGGCTGCGAGGCATGACGGTAGCTCCGAGAATACCACAGGCTTGGTATAAGGCGTTTTGTTCAATGAGTACTCCTGATGGCAGGTATCCGCGAAAGACTTCACCAACAGATGTGTCTTGAAGCAAAGAGAGCTGGATGCAGAAGCAGACGACGACTGCCAAAACAAGCACTATGACGAGAAACTCAAAAGCCCGCAATCCTCTCATCGATCCGCTGGGGTCATAGAAGAAGAGAATTGCCATCACTTCTAAGATCGAGAGGGCACATCCCGCAACAAGCGGTATTTGGGGGATAAGGAGATTCAGGGCAATTGCTGTCCCGATAACCTACCGACTCAAGATTAGTACTTCCATATTGCATGAGGGAGTCAATATCAAAAGCGTTCGAACCTCGGCAATATCCGTAGCGATAATGGCCGCCTCAGCCATGAAGTAGAGCGTGTAATTGAGCCAAGGGGGCAGAAATTCCCTGCACGCCTCGGCGAGGTTGAGTCCGCTCACCGTCCCCAACTTGATCGACAGAGCCTGCAGAAATATTGCAAAGATATTGCTCAACAGGACGACGAACAACAGTCGAAACTGATATGAAGCTCCCGCAGCGACATCCGTAGCATAATTCCCCGGATCAACTACGCTCAGGGTCAGTCAGTCAGCCACTCCTCATCAGCTTGTGAAAGAGACACATCAAACCTACTATACGCAACAGCGACCATAAACCCCGGCCCAATAAACTTCCCAAACGTCCCAACAGCTTTCTTAGCCCGCCCAAACCGATCCATCACCGACTCCCCTCCCCCATCACTCAAACCAGGCTGATGCTCACGATTATACGCCCCTCTCTGACTTCCAAAACTCACAGCTGACTGGCCACCACCTGAGACCTTCTGGGTGGAGCTCAGCTCCCCCATCACTTCCTCCCTCCTGTTAGTCCGTTTCGCAACGTGGATTGCGCCGAGCTCCTCGATAGCGTCTGCATCATGTGAAACCCTGCGCTCATAAACGCCACTGTCCTGCGACTCTTCGATGCGCGAAAATGGGGTAGTCATGCTCTTTTTCTGATCCCCCGACTGGTGGGACTTTGCATTTCTGTGCGTTAGGTTTGGTTGATGTCTGTTCAGCGAGGTAGTTGAGGTGGATTTAGAGTGTGGATGAAGTACAAAGCCATCGGGAGCTATAATTTCTGAGAATCGTGACCGAGGAGCTGCCTCATTGAGTCAATTTGGTGAGCGTGAGAAGTGGCTTTTGCTTCGCCACGGTCGCGGTATGTCGGAGGAGAGTTGTGATGGGAGGGCCTAGGTAATCGGTCGGCTGATGAACTAAATTGGTCAAGGCGTTTGTCTGTCAGAGTCAGGTGTGATTATTTCCTAGGGCCACGATGGGACACTCCTGCCGTCATAGCTATCGGTCGTGATTAGTGCTTGTCTGTGATGACGTACAGAGGCCGACACCCGAGCAACAATCTTAGAGTTTAACAAGACGTTGTTTGCATTGTAGTCAATCTATCTCCGCGGAATGTGACAATGCCTCCCAGGAATTCAAATGGGACAGTGATCCACGAAATCGCAAGTCCCTCTTATGGGCCAGCAAGGCATTGCTGGAGTTAGAGTCATCGCCCCTATATGTGCAACACGCGGGACCTCATAGGAATGCAGCAAAGCTGAAGAATGCAACCAGGGCCGGCAATATAAGGATCTGAAAACTCCTCCCACATATCAAGATGATGCTTGCATGATGGTGCAGACAGTAAGACCTACTCTTGCGGACCCTGAAATGCTGTTTCTAGATTCATTATTCCAAAGCCCACCCCTGCTCACTTCTCACTCCTTTACCCAGGACCCAACCTGGCCAACTAAATACATGGATCTACCAGTCAACAACTCATTCACTCTGCTCAGCCAGTTGATGGCCAACAACATCAGACCTGTCCTCCCCATCCACCCCGGGAGCGACCGGTCCTCCGTCGGGTGCTTTCACGCATCACCAACAACATCTAGCCGTCGCGGAGGGGGAGCTCTCGTCGACTCTTTCTGAGCAAGATGTCAAATCCCCTCTCCCTAGAACAGCGTGGCCGGTCTGTCCACGATGATAGCTCACCGAGACAGACTCAATAAGCCCGGTGGTACACCGTACAAGGTACCCACGCCGCGCCGAAACCATCTGCCTTGGACTAAGGTTCTTTAAAGCTCCTTCTTTCGCTCAGACTTTCCACCCTTCTTGGCCCTCTCGTGCTCGCGCTTGGCGTAGATGCCTGCAGTGAACGGGTTCTCGAACTGAATCGCAACCAAGTAGACCACAAGAACCAACAGCGTGAGCAGGAGACCCGCAGGCTTGCTGTAGACGAGTGCAGATCCCAAGAAGCTCAAGGTTGAGCCGTAGTACATGGGGGCGTTGGTGACGTTGAACGGGAAGCCTGTAACCATGCTATCCATCAGGATGCCAAAGTAGTCTCCCAGGAATGTGCCCGTGATGCCCAGCTGCCATGTCGACGAGATCACCAAGAGGTTGCCCAGGGCGAGCAGGGCGTAGCCGGCGTACGTGGGGATCTCTCCCTCGAGTAACGGGTGCGAGGGCTGGTCGCGGAGGGCGCGCTCGTACAGGAAGTCGCGCAGGAGGCCGAGGGAGAAGATGGTCGCTGCGAGCGCATAGCATCCCGCCTGGGCGCTGCCGAAAGCTCGGGTGAGGAACTTGGTGCGGTACTCTACCGGCCAAACATGTTAGACATACCGCGCGCAGGGATCGTGGAATTGGCTGAGGGTGAGCGAACCTCTTCGGGCAACGATACTTCAAAACGGGTGAGCTATTAGCGGCCGAACCTGCGAGTCAGGGGCACAGACATCAGAGATTCCCACTTACTTCCAGAAGGTTGGGTTGAAGGCAATGGCAAGGCCGGATACTGTATGGGTTTCTCTTGGTCAGGGCGGTGGGCTTGGCGACGGAGCGACCTCGGCCGTGGACATACCCAGCAAGCTCCTCTTGTCAAAATCGACATGCTTGACCAGATCGGTCGCAATCTCAAGGGGTGACGACATGGCGAAGCTTTAGGGCAAATTAAAAGAAAATAATGCAGCAGAGAGATGAGACCTGGAGAGAGATGGAGCTGTGGACACTCTGGAGGGCAACTTAAGGAAGTGGTGACGGTGTCCCGTTTTGCAGGGACCTAGCAGCTTTTTGTGGCTGGGGAAGGCCCGGCGGGAAATTCTGTGGATGACGCTTGCCGACGTTGGATCTCGCCAAGACTGCACCCCCACAACGACATGGATTAAGCTACCCCTCGGTCTGCTGAAACATCGGGCCAATGGGGTCGCAATGAGACCACCTATGAGATCCGATGGTTTCACATCACCACCTCCAGAGCCTCATGAAAAGAAAACATCAACAGCCGGCTGTTAACATGACGTGAGGTTCCCCTTGAACCCATCACCACAACCCCCACTCCCACGCTCACCGGGATCCCGAGGCCGGCCTCTCTCCCTCACCATGGCGCCATCAACCAGCAAACCCGCCAAGTCGGCCAACAAGAAAACCCCCAAAAAGGCCACGGCCTCCTCCCCAATCCCTGAGATCAACCCCATTTCCTCATACACCCCCGAGTCCTTCGAGCGCGAGCTCAAAGACCTCGCCGCCAAAGCCAAAGACGAAACACTCACCAAGCACCTAGCCGCGCAAACTGCCATCTACATCGCCGCCGGCACGCTGCTCTCCCTCGCCGCCCTAGCATGTAACGCCTCCCAGCTGGCCCTATCCCCCGTGTACGGCGCCATTCCCTCAGCGCAATGGCACACCCACGTTGTCGCAGCCGGTTGCTTCGTGGGGTGGTCGACGAATCTTTTCCTAGGGCGCGCGCTGTCCTTCAAGCCGGTGCTGCTGCTTCCTCTGGTGGCGCTGTATGCGGTCCCGGTGCAGTTCTTTTTGTCGCGCTTCAGCGAGACGCTCTCTGCGCAGTGGGGGCCGCTTGTGACTGAAAGCGTGACGCTGTTACCGCTCGTGGCGCTCTCAGCGGCGTGTGTGGCTACGTATCTGGACGGGGCGGATTTAAGCTTCTTGCCGCCGTGGATGGCGGATGCGGCGCCTGGGCTGGGGTCGTATGGATTCTTCAAGGGGGCGGAGGTTCTGTCGAGGGATCTGGTGGAGCATTATGCTGGGCGGACAGTGCTGAATACCAGGGTGGGGCTGGAGATGGTGCTTGGTGCGTCGTATGCGATGCTGGCGCCGTCGAAGTTTCTAGTCTGGACGCTGCCGGCGTTGTTGCATACTGCGGTGTGGAATACGCATGTGCCGACGGCAGGGGCGCTGGCGAGGCTGAATGGGACGCTGGTGGCCGAGGGGTGGTTCATTTTGGATAGGGCCGAGAGTATCACGGGCTATGTATCGGTGATAGAGTCGATGAATGATGGGTTTCGGTTGATGAGGTGTGATCACAGCTTGCTTGGCGGCGAGTGGGTGAAGTTCATTGACCAGGGGCAGTTCAAGGGGAACCAAGTGGCGGAACCGGTGTACGGAGTTTTCGCCATGCTGGAGGCCGTGAGACTGGTGGAGATGCCGAAGAAGATTGTTGACAAAGATGCGAAAGCGCTTGTCATGTAAGTGCTCTGTGTGGGGTTGATGTGATGTAACGGCTAACAAATTACAGTGGACTGGGTGTCGGTACTACCCCAGGTGCCTTGATTGCACATGGGATTGATACCACAGTGGTGGAAATTGATCCAGTGGTTCACCAGTTCGCCTCAAAATACTTTCAACTTCCGAAGAACCATACTGCCGTCATTGAGGACGCGGTTATTTACACCACCAGGCTCGCTGATGCAACGCCGGGGCACTTCGACTACATCATCCACGATGTGTTCACCGGCGGTGCTGAGCCTATCGCCTTGTTCACTCTCGAGTTCCTTCAGAACTTGAACGCACTTCTGAAGCCTGGGGGCGTTGTAGCCATTGTAAGTTATTTTGCCCTTTTCTTGCAGCCGCCCAGCTCACACGAATTTCAGAACTACGCGGGTGACTTTGCCCTTCCCCGCCTATGGTTGTGGTCCAG
>Ga0247760_1001304_pt1 | contig 23607 bp, 17 predicted proteins | sample UWRJL171409R4_FD_179936 | JGI IMG/M metagenome (GOLD analysis project Ga0247760, IMG submission 179936) | Plant litter microbial communities from Arlington Agricultural Research Station in Wisconsin, United States - UWRJ-L171-409R-4 | ecosystem: Environmental > Terrestrial > Plant litter >... | reverse complement strand
CCTTACTTGTTGGCGTCCTGCCATACGTTCTGTCTTAACCCGCGCCAGTCCTCTCGAGGCCTGTGTCGGGTGCAGGTCGTAATATTACCCTTTTTAAAGCTTTTATACTTAATACTTTATAATATTTATAACTTATTAATAAAAGGGCTGTTTTATTAATTTAATTGGCTTTTAACGTTTTTAAAAAGTAGCTAGAAATCCCACTTTTATCTAATAGATTAAGTAAACATTTAATTAAGTTAGTCATATTAAAGAAGAAAGCTGATTATCACGTTAATCTTATTAGGGAGTATTAATAATATTGTAAAGGGTAATTAAACTTAGTATTAAAACTTTAAATGACTGGTAAAGGTATATAAAACGTATAAGAGTAAAGTTATAGAGATAATAAAAATAAGGACCTTAGAAGGGGAGAGGGTGGGGAGAAGGGTAAGTTAAAAGTACTGTGAACATTACAGGATGCCTTACTCCTAAAGCTCTAGCTCCCCTCTTCCTTTCATCCGTCACCTATAGTAGGGGGTTAAAAGGGAGGAATTTGGCTATGCTATGTGTTAAGTTAGTTGGGAAGGGTGGGTGGGGTGGGGGTGGAAGGGGGCACTGAGAAGACCCGTGCTTCTCCGTCTCCTTAAATAACGGTATCCGAAAAAAGCGGCAGCTACATACCAGTGCTCCTCCGTCTCCTCAAGTAACGGTATCTGAGAAAAGCGGCGGCTATATCGGCTCCGCTTTCAAGATCTCCCGGCCTGTTGCACGTGACATGCAGGGTTAGGGTTGATAGACCCCCAAAAAATCAACCGCCCCACACCGCTCTACTTTAAGCCCCACTTATGTAGAAACAGGTTTATCACTTTCCCAGTACCTATGGTCGTATGTGGAAGGATGGTTCCGAGAGCAGGGTGAAGTGTGCTTGGTTTGATGTAGATTGATCGAGCTGGTGCCTGCTTTCCTAAGACAGCGTGCTATTCCTCTTTTCCATACCCCTCAGTTAGCCTATTTCTGTTGATCAGAATTAGAACCCCATAAACCTGAAAATTTTCAACCTCGTCGTGTGTGACGCCGAAAAACAAAGTCCTTTTAGACGGTTAGTGACATTATCATTCATATATTCAACTATGTATGTATTCATCAGCCGAACGTAGGTCAGATCCTCAACCTCCCCGTGCAACAAGTTACATCAAACAGCGTACATCATCATGTCTCGTGTAACCTCCTGACAGTCCTTATCATTACGCCCTCTTCACATACACCTCCAGCCCCTCCTGCACAACAAAAAACGAGGCATTCGCCTTGAGTGGCTGCCCCGGATGAGCCAGCTCAAACCGAAACTCGCGCAACAGCCTCGGGACGACCTTGTTGATTTCCAACAGCGCAAGGTTTCGCCCAATACAGAGATGACTCCCCCCGCCGAACTAGCATCACACATGTCAGCAATTTCACAAGAATGTCACACGGGCGTGTAGCTCACCTGGAACATGTACCGCTCCATCTTCTTCGCGTTCTCCTCGTCCTCAAGCCACCTCTCCGGTCGGAAGTCATCGGCATCATCACCGAACGTCTCCTTGTCGCGATGCAGCACCCAGCCGTTGGCCGCGATGGACACACCGCCGGGGAAGTGGTGGCCGTCAAGCTCAGCGCCCTCGGGAGGAACAAGACGGGTAATGTTGAGCCCGACAGCAGGGCGCACGCGCATGGCCTCCTTGAGACATGCCTGGAGGTAGTGCAGATTCTGAGCCTCGTTCCACGAAATGTTGCCTGTGGCTGGGATGACGCCATCCTTGACGGCTGTCTCAATTTCGCGGACGATGGAACGGTAAGCGGTTGCAGAGTCCAGGATGTGCCAGAAGAAAGACTGCATGGTTGATGCGGTTGAGTCGGAGCCGGCGAAGCTGGGACATGTCAGTCTTTTTGCGTCGGTTTCACGACGAGGGAGACTTACATGGCGCCATGAGCTACGGCAAAGACATCGCCTTGGCCAAACCGCTCGGGATCCTTCAAATGCCCCTGGATCAAACTAGCCATTAGATCTCGCCTTCCATCTCCGGTCCTCAACAGCCCGGCGCTATCCTTGTCAAAGGGCTGGCGCCGCGACATTTCCTCGAGCGCCATCTTCGTGATAAGAGCGTTCTTCGTGCTAAGCCAGGGAATGAACTGCCACAAAGGATTCCTCCTGAGCAGATAGTCTAGCTCGGGCACCTGCCCCACAATCCCATTGTACGTCTGAGACTTGTCAATCGTCTTGATTGCGTTATCCACATCGCGCCCCTCGACCAAGAAGCCAAAGCTACGGCTGAAGGCCACCTCGCCCAGGACATCAAAGGCGAAATAGTGCAGATAGGCGCCGAGATCAAAGATGCCGCCCCTGGAGTCGATGTGTTCGTCGATCTTCCTGAACAGCACCTCGATGGTGTCGTTGATGAACGGGCTCAGCTGCTGCATAGCAGCCATGCTGTATGGAACATTGGCGACGCGCTTCTTCGTGGCATGCACGTCCTCTCGCGTCTCGGTGAAGATATCCGGGTTCTCGGGCGGGGGGAATACGCCGTAGAAGGGCGTCTTGAAGAAGCGCTTTCCAGCGCTCAGCAATGTCCGCGCCGCCTCGGGTGATGCGATAGATACCTCATTGGGGGCGATGCGCACGACTGGGCCGTACTTGCGATGGAGCTCGATGTGGTCGAGGTGTGTGCGGCCGCTCGCGGTCGACTTGACCATCCATAGGCGCGAGATGGACGCCAGGAATGGCCCGGGATACTTCCGGAGTGGTGACGCGTAGCGCTTGTATGTGGCCCGGAGGACGAGCACGAATACCAGGGTCAAGACCCAGTGTGCGGTGACGAAGGCGAAGAGGGTGGCGGCCAGCGACACCTTGGCAGGGGCTGTCTTTGTGATGCCCATGGTCGGTGGTGTTTGTTCACTACTCCAGGGAGGCAGCTCTGACGAGGTGGTGTTGAACCGTTGGGAGCTCGACGGGGGTGGTGGTAGGCCAGAAGGGGACGGAGCTAGGTCGGCAACTGTTGAAGTTGCTGGCCTGGGAGCTTATAACGGACGAACAGAGGACAGAGTCAGAGGGGAGGGGCGTTCCACAGGGAGTATTTTACCGATCGCTAGGTGACGGCAGCCCGCCTTGGATGGCTTTTCCCCGTACATACGGGCCCGTGTCCCGGGCAAAGACATGGATCGAATCGAACCGAGCGAGGCATATCTGCCGATGGCCACACAGGCCACGGCGAGCGACACCACCCTCATCGCCAACATAGCCCGTTCCATTGGTGGCCAGTGGGTCTTGGCATCGCGGCCGGGAAGCAGCGTGCATTGGCTGGTAGTTCCACGCACGACGCTGGGTCTTCGGCCGTAGAAATAGAGGGCGATGTCAGCTGGTCGACAGCGCTGCGAGCCCTAGCTCGAGCTCGAGCTCGAGCATTCCTGAATCGCAATCCTGGTCCCAAGCTCTGGGAGCCACTTGCCCCTCACGCAGACGATCCAAACGAGGGAAACGCGAACCACCTAGCACAGTCCGAGTTGAGAGGGGATGACGACACGGTCTGTTCCTTCCAGTGTGCAGCCTCCTGTCGCGGTCCAGGGGCTCGGTGCGGAGAAGATTACGAGAGGCTTTGGGTGTGCTGGGACAAATGTTCGGCAGTTGATCTGGCCACCCTCTTCCGCGAGCGAGAAGTCAGACTGAGGTAAAAGGGCAAGACAAGCATTGGAAAGTGGGACGAATGTTGGGGTAAATCGCCCGATGCTGGGGTGGAGAGCGCCTTCCCCACAAACACCCCTGTCCGCCCCTCGTTGCCAAAAACCTCCGCAGCAGAGGAAGCATGGAAGTTTGCCATGCTGAGGACGCAATTAACGCGGCTAAATCTCAGCCGGACGGACATGATAACGGTACATTTGGATCAACGAAACACCGCGAGCTCTGATACCACGAACTGCTTGGTGATGGCGTCTCGTCCGATATTTTCACCACACATTCGTCTCGTAGGTAGTAAAGCTGGAGGATGGAGTTCGGGGATACGTCGGCTACAAACGGGACAAGACAGCCTGATAGCTCGGCATTAGAAGCCACACCTTGGGAAGGAAGCTTAGAACCTCCATTCCGGTCGTTTGCTTGCGGAAGCAGATGTAGGATACGCATACTGCGTTGCAGGGTACGCTGAGATGGAATGAAGCCTGCTCTCGCTGACCCCGACACCAGTCGCAATTTGATGTTCACGCCATAGAAATCACCGCTCATCTTGGGCACTCACTGGGCTGCCACTCACACACACCCACGCCAATAGAACTCTTCGCAACGTAACTGGTATCGACAGTCCATCTAACACTGATGCCTGAGAATGTACACATGATATGCCCCGCCGATCTGCCTTTTATCATCTCCGCAGACGCCAAAACGCCCAGTAATGATGCCCAGCAAAAGATCCCTAGTCCATCCGTCCACAACTCTAAACCTCAACGGCCTTCTTCGCGGCCGACTTCTGCTTCCTCAACGTAGCTTTCCGTGCTGCAATCTCCTTGTCAAGCTTATCGTCGTTGCTCTCGGGCAAGGCCTTCTCCTTCTTTGACTTCTTCTTTGGCCGCTCCTCCTTAGCCGGCGCATCCTCAACAGCTGCCTCGGGCTCGGCATCGAGCGACTTCCTCTTCTTGCCGATGTTGGGCTTCTCGGACTTGTTGTGCTTGCCGGGGAGGGCGCTTGGCGGCGCCGTGCCGTCGACAACCACCTTGGACTCGTCCAGCCAGAGCTCGTCTGTCATGTAGATGGGAAGCGCGGCTGTGTCGGGGCCCTTGATGTAGAAGTTGCGCACGTTGGACCACTTCTTGGGAACGAAGCGCTCAACCAGCTCGGTGGTCACCTTCTCGATGTTCTCAGCCAGATCCTCGGCCTTCCAGCTCGCGTATCCAACCTTGATGGCGGTGTTTGTGGATGGGCTAAGATGGACCAGGGCAGCGCCAATGGCTCTCCTGAGCTCGGAAACAATCTCGGCAGTAGGGCGAGCGTTGACATTCTCGGTAGGGTTGCGCTTCTCCTTCATGCCAGGGGCCTTGGCGGCCCTCTGTCCGTCCACCTTAGCGCGCTGCGCCACCAGCACAACGGGGATGGGTCGCTTGACGGTGCTCTTGAAGAAGGTCTTCCCAAGCGACTTAGGGAGGCGGTTGATAATGCGATCGTCGGCAAGGAAGATCTCGTGGTCGGCAAAGAGCTTGCGCTGGGTCTCGTACGTCTTGAACTTTGCCTTGATGTGTGTGATGTCGATAACGCGGGTGATGCGCTTGCGCAGGTCCTCGGGAAACTCCTCCGACGCGACCATGTTCTTGTACGCTCGCTGCGGGTCGGCTGTGATCAGGCAGATAGTGGCCTCCTCGTCGGTGTTCAGGGGGTGCGGGAGGACGATCTTGTTGGGCTGGAGACGGTTCGAGTCGTGGATGTGCGACTTGGTGGTCAGGGTGAGCCACACTGGCGTCTGTGCAACGATTGCCTCTTCATCGGCGAGCAGGTTTTGCTTGCCCGACGCTGGGGTGGCAGCGGCCTTCTTGATGTGGGCGATGAGCGCTTTGGAGGCTTTCAGGGTCTAAAACAGCTGTTAGACAATGCGGCAACGCCAATTCAGACAATAATGGCACTGACCTGCTCGGGCTGGACGAGCGACACCGTCGCCTCAGCGGCCTTTGCAACAGACGTAGATTTCGACATCTTGGGTGGCTATGTGAAGATGTCCGGGTGGGGTGCCTCGGTCTATCGATCAGGGACTGAAGTCTCAACTTTTTTTTGGGTCTAAGAAGTTTTTGGCGGAGGCTGGTTTTTCCTTCGTGCCGATAAGGACCCACCGCACTTATCCTATCGTGGTGAGTGGGGGTGGTGGGGTCAACGCGGGGCTTGATGTCGGTTGGCTGCAGCTTTGTCACTTTTCGATGATGATGTCGGTGCACCATGGAGCGCATTAGAGGTCACGTTCTTCTTACCCCTTTTCAGTGGCTTTCAAGTGACGGATGTGGTCCTAATGGAGGATGACATTAATGTGTGATCTCTATCTACATTTATTCCTGCTCTTATCATTTGATGGCCAAATGCCAAACCTCAATGCCGCCTCGGTTTTCATCCTCGGCCGCTCCCGGATTTGGAAACCTTCGCATCCTTCTCAATCCAACACAGCTCGCAAACTTCCCTTCCAGGCAACCTGCGCCTTTCTCGTGTCTCCTTGAGAGCAAGGCACACGAGAGAGACATTGCAGATTACCCAATGTCAAAATCGACGCCTCGCTATGCAAATTCCAAGCCGCCCTTAGCAAATGTACACATCCGAGTCCGTGACTCCAGATGGTGAAAATGTATCTTTCAACGGAAAGATACGGGGGTATGTGACTTTTCCGCGCAGACGAAGCAGAATATCCTCCTCCCAGTCGGCTTTCAGCAGAGGCTGAAGCGCTGGAAATTAAAAAGCAAAACAAATACAGACAAAGATAATTTGGTATTGCATGATGCGAAAAAGCGACCATCAAGGCGTCTTTGGTCGCTTCCAGAAATATTGCTGGGAGGGAGTTAGCATTTGCTGGCGACAGGGGCTAATTTGTCTAGGTTGGGGAGCGGGAAAACTAACCTTGTGCTGCTTTCTGCAGTTTCTCAAGCTGGGTTTGCGGAGCCCATCCGTGACGGCTAACCGGCGCTGATCATCGGTGTCCATCTCGGGGACGTAGTAGTATTCGCTTTCGAGAGCCTTGCCGGCCGCGTCTTTGCCCTGTCGCCGAATGATGCCAGCGCACGGGGTCGACTCGATAATCGCACGGAGCTGGTCCTTCTCCAGGTTCTTCTTGTTCTCCTCGGGAATCTTGCTCATGATGGTCGACAGGGGCGTTGACGACAGACGAGAGTACGCTAACTGGTTGATGACGTGGTTTGTCACCGCAGCTGTCTCAGCCTCATTCAGAGGATTAATGACTGGCACGGCAATAACAGAAGCCACAACAACGCTAGCAGCAGCAGAAACAGAAGCGGCCTTGGGGCTAGTGTTTGGAGACTGCTCATTGAGTGGCTCGAGAGTCGTTGTTGGGAAGCGTGCTATTTGTGGGAGCTTTGGTGAGAATGTTGAGAAAGAAGCGAATCGACCAGAGAGATTGGCACCGAATGGACCAAAGGAGTGCACAATCGGGTCGTTCTCCTCGTCAGGATCGTTCTCTTCGTCGGACTGGGGATCACTGAGCTCGCTCGAGAAGCTTTCGGCAGCCTGCGTTGCGAAACTTGCGTCCCCAGCAGTATTCTCCGGCAACTTTGGCAGTTCTAGCTCATCGGAGCTCCCATCTTCATAGATCTGTACCTCGGCATCGGCATCGAGGCCACGGGGTAGAAGACCGTTGAGGTTTGCGTTCGATGTCGACACATTGGCCGGCGAGGGTGACTCTGGGCTGACGAGCCGTGCTGTCCTTCTCAGCGGGCTTCCTTGCAGCAGATTTGACGCACTCCTCCCGGCCGTGCGAGGTGACTCATCCCAGGACGAATCACTGAGGTTCCCCAAGGCGTCGCGGTCCTTATTCAGCCTCGGCCATTGGAGGAATACCCTGGCGTCCTGCACGTCGATCATGATCTCGGCGCCTTCCGTCTCGGAAGTAAAAGAGTCTCCCCTTGCGAGCTCCCAAGTCTGGCCCTCGCAGTGCAGCTTCAGCCCGTTCCACCCATTGCAGATAATCTCGATCTTGTTGGGCTCCAGGTCGTCGGTGGATGCGATATATCGCGCTTTGACGTGGACGCGGCTGATCAGGCGATTTGCCGAGAGCTGATATTGGGATGAGTTGCTGGACCGTCCCATCAGGAGCATCTCCCCATCCTCGTTGAGCTCTACTATTCGCACGTCGGAAAGGGGAGCGCGTTCGGACACGAGAGACTGGGTCCGTTGGACGGTGGGACGCGGTCCGACGCGTGGCGGGCTGGAGGAGAGGATGCCGGTGCTGGAGGTCGGAACTGGCGTGGGATACTTGAGGAATGCACCCGAGGTAGCCTGGCGTTTTGTCGGTCGCGGCAAACCGGGAGAGGACGAGAACGGCTCGAATGCTGGAAGGAGCGAGGGTGCTGGTCGTTTTACGCCAGCCGTGGTTGGGAGCGAAGGCTCCAGCGCCTTGCTCGCCGTTGCTGCGGGTGAAGAATCCATTCTAAATCGATTCAGGCCTTGCTCATGACAATTGCCTCGCTCTCGTGCTCTGCAGAAGAGACAGAAGCTCTGCCGGCAGGCGTGGTGGTTGGAAGCCTCGCGAACACGTCGAGGCGCGTCAAATCGGGTGGTTGATACCTTGGCGAATCCGCCAGCCAAAATCGGAAATTCGGCTTGTAAGTGAAATTGGGTCCTGAGCCTGCAAACCGCGAGTGCTGGTGATAATCACAGTTGCGACAGAGAAATAGAATTAGAAACGGTCCTCAGCAGAGTGCAGGAATGGCCGGTTTGGAGGAGGCCCGAGGTGTGGTGGTGGTGGGGATTTGGGATTTAAGAGATGCAGGGCCGTGGTCGTGGTCGTGTCTCCTGCGGGACTGTGGTCCTCTTGTCGCAGGACGCGATTTCGCTAAAGCGGAGGTGCGGCGGTCGCGTCTGGCGTGCCCGCGCCGCCTGGCGTTTTCTGCCGAATGGGCTCCGCTCTCTGGTGGCCCAGATCGCGTGTCTTGCGTCTTCAGTGGAAATCCCGGGCCACTCGGAGCCCTTTGCACCCCTCACCGCCCTTGCACAGGCACTGGCTTAGCGCTTGTGCGCAGTATAACTGCTGCTATAATGACGTACCGCGGAAGCGCAGTTTCCAGAGCGTCTGAACGCCTGGGGATAGAGCCTCCATCCAGCAGCAAAGGGCATTTACTCCCTCTCTTTTCCCAAGGCCTCTATTCTCTGCATTCTCGACTTGCAGAAGCGCCGAGGAGCCAGCTCCGCATGACGTCGAGCAGTGCAGCCAACCTCAGTTGCAAGAATTTCCTTCCGGGGTTCCTCTTTCTCCAGCCTCCTCGTCTTGTGGGCTAGGTAGGAGACCCCGCTCGGCACCGCACCGCAGGCGCGTTTTTTCACTACTTGGACCGGGCAACCGCGGATTGACCCCACCCCACGCCCTCCCTTCAGTCACAATGGCCGGGCTATGAATGGAGGACAGATCCAACGCAATGCTCACTCAACGCGTCTGGTAATTTAGCCGTAGCCGCCCTGCCTCCTTTTCTGACCACACATTCTTTCCATGTTCTGGAAAGCTCGGAAGACCAAGTCCACACTGCTGGGACGCGAACTGGACATGATTTAAAGAGGTTCGATGGGGTGGGCTGGTTGTGGACCTTCAGGGGTTTTAATGGAGATTCCGGCGCGCATCACAGGCCAGGGCACCGCAAACAATGCCCATGTCCGTCTCGTAATTAATCACACGCAGAGCTGTGCCACCGCAGTTGGTTTCACCCCCTCCAGTCTCTTGGGACAAGTCTCTTGTTGTCGGGCTTGTCCATGCAGGTGGAGCGTCGGTCGGAACATGACGGCATGGCATGGCAATTCAAGACGAAGTACAGCCGTCTCGGATGCAGCGTGAAGACTTGGGATTTATTCCTATCACGACACCCGCCGATAAGCAGGGATAACCGATAACTATTGACTCCAATTTCGCATCCGTCCCGATATGTGTGCGCGAACCCACGCCATCCAGAGGCCTCTGTCAAATACACGCTACACGCTACACGCTACACAGTAAAAATCCAAGACACCAGAGGGCAGCACTCAGAGATCATCGCCGCCAAGCCTCGTCGGGCGCTGGCCAACCTTCTTCATCTTCAGGGGGCCAAAGAACTCAGCGAACGTGTCGTTCAGAATCTTGTCCGTCAACCTCATATGGTCGCCTGGAACAGTCCTGAACTTGAGCCCGCCCTTATGATCGAGCTCCCTCAATCCAAGCCAGTCCTCCGAGTACAGCTTGCGGGCCCTCAGGGGGATGATCTCGGTCCCGTTGACCTCCTCAAACCAAGCCGTCTCCTTGGGCACGACGGTCGTGTCGTCGGCGAACATGTACAGCGCCAGGTTCTCCAGCATGCCAATGTTCTTCTTGTACATGTAGTTCTTGACCGGCCGCTCGTTGTTGATGTCGGCCAGAAAGTTGGAGTTCTCCAGGTACTTGTCGTACTGCGCCGGGTCGCGGAAGTACTGTGCGGGTACCAGACGGGACTGCACGAAGTTGCTCCAGGTGCCGCCCTTCAGGAGGGCCATCGCGCCGCGGCAAACCCAATCGGTAGTCCCGCACTCCTTGAAGGCAGTGATGCCGTTGTGTTGCGAGCCAAAGGTCACGAGGCTCCGCACTGGGGGGTTGTTGCATCGCTCGACGTAGGCGCGGAGGAATTGACCGCCCTGGCTGAAGCCGAGGGCGTCGATGGCCGGCGCGGTCGAGAGAATCGGGTGGGCGCCGATGTCCGCGCATGCTTTGGCGATGTGGTCGGTGAGGTTCCCGAAGAACGTGGCGGACTGGTCGCCCGAGGCGTCGTCGGCCATGCGGACGTAGTAGACGAGTGTGCCTGGGTTGACGGCTTCGGCGAGGTCGCCCACGCCTCGCAGGCCATCGGCAGCAAAGTTGTCGCCCAGACCTGTGAGAGAAGATGTTAGATCAGTGATGCTTCAGGGGGGGTGTTGAGGATTGAGCTACCATGCCAGATCACCAGGGGGAGTGGTGTGTCGTCGTCCTCGTCATCGTCGGTTCGCCTCGTCAGGGGGTTTGCAAGCGCGCCCGTCAAAAGGAGGCCTGCTGTGAATAGCTGCTTCAGCTGAGTGTGAAGCGCCATGGTGAGCGAATCAATCTCCCAAGATCTAGATGTGTTGGTGTTGCTGTGGTTGATGCGGACTTCATGAAGCGCCCCGATGGAGGAAGCTGACGGAGTTGTTTTCGATGCGGCGAGGGTGCCTGATGCAGGCGTCGCAAGCCAGCAAGGTTCCGCGCTGCCTTGTTCCGGCAGGCAAATAGGGGCCCGAGCTCCTTGTTCTGACCCCACAATTGGTTGATCAGTGAGACATGCTGCACTGGTCCAAGCGTCCAGCTCACTCGTCGCTTCAATTCGTCCACAAAACTGCAAATTCACATCTCCAACATGCCTGTGCTCAGGGTCTGGCGCGGCAGTAGGCGGACCAAAATATTGTCCAGTCTTTGGTGCTTTGAAGGCCGCATGTTGGGCCCTCAAAACAATGCACCCATGGGTGAGCAGGGCAGCGGCCGATTGCAACGCGCCCTCTTCGCGTGCTGACTGTGCATGCCAACAGGAATTTCGGTGAACCCTCAAGACAATAAGGAACTAGCATTATGGATGTGAATTCCTGTCAGCGATTTGATTCAGCAGAATACCAGTTGTGAATTCCAGCCCAGTTGACTCTCAGTTCATTGCGCCGATCCGCAGGCCTCTTCAGAGCTGTCAAAACCCCGAGTGGATGAGACCGATTACCACTTACTGCAAGCACCTTTTTTGTCTGATTGGCTGGGCTTGGAATCCTACAACAAACACACGTTGGAGTATGCTTCCCCACATGGCCGCTACGAGTGCACTTCATGTACTTCGTAGCGTCAACACGGTAAGGAGTTGCTAACACCATCAGGGGTTCCAGTACTGAGAGAATAGGGGCGACGTTGAAAGAGGGGAAACACGCTCTTTTTCAGCTTTCGCCCTCCCGGCCTAGTGGCTGGGCAGCTCATCCAAGTAAACACCGAACCTCTATACCCGACATGGCGAACAGGTTCAAGCCCCCGGGGAGGGCAGATCCGTTTGGTGGCGGCAGAATCCGAGCTTGATCAGGGGGGGCTTGAGGCTGAAGCCTATCGGCAGAAGTCGACTGTCAACGGCAGAACACAGACCTTCATGCGCGCCAGCCAATGCCAACGGAGTTCTTCAGCCGGTATACATCTCGAAATATCGCTTGCCAAGCCATGGCTCCTCCGAAAATTCTAAATTCCCCGCGAGGGGAGCTCCCTGGGCTTCATCTTAAGCCGTGCGGCGAGCGCAATCCAGTCGTCGTCATCAAGCAATATACGGTGGCCGCCCCTCGCGTAGAGCCCAGCAAGCTGGGTCAGCACCCGTTCATGCTCCTCATATTAGTAGGGTGCCTTGCGCCCCGTGCAGGCGCATGAAAACGGTAGCTCCCCTCCTCCCCATTGCCGCCACATTCCGGGATGTGAGCCAAGATGTTTCCTCGCACAGAGCATCTGACGGTAGTCCTGGCGGCCCTGGGCCTCGCCAGCGCAAGAAGCCTCAATGTCCGTCGCGGTCAGCAGAACATGATCCCCAAGTTCTCCTACGCCCCCGACACTGTCAAGTATTGCGGGTGGTGGTTGGACAACGATGGGACATGGACATGTCCGAAAATCGAGGAGACCTTCGAGCTGTCCATGACAGACTTTCAAAGATGGGTACGAAGACGAATGCGAAACATTGCAGCATTCTTTCCGCAGGCGGAACTAACAATTCCCAGAACCCGTCGATATCCCTCCCATGCAACGCTCTCCCTCGCGACCAGTCATTCTGTATCGCAGCCAGCGAAGGGCGCATGACTGTTGAAGTCCCAGTCACTGAGGGCCCAACAGTCACAGTTACCGGCGGGCCAACGGTCACGGTCACCGGCGCTGGGACAACCGTCACGGTTGTCTCAGGAACGACAGTCACTTTCAGCACAGGGACAACCCTGACAGTGAGCGCGGTCTCGACCGTTGTGGTCAGCGGCATCACGGTCCCCGTCACGGTCCCAGTCAGCGTGCCGATACCCATCATCGTCACGGCAACAGTCACGGCCACTGTCACGGCTCCAACACCCAGACGGGGCAACAACGGAGTCTCGACGCCGTTGCCGTACCAACAGGGGATGGTGGAGAACTGCAAGACTTTTTACTACGTCCAGCAGGGAGAGACCTGCGACACCATTGCCGCGCGGTTCCACATTGTGGAGGCGCAGATCGTCGCCTGGAACCCGAGCGCGAAGTCGGACTGCACCAACTTGTCGGCGGATAATTATGCGTGTGTTGGGACGGCGTAGGGCGGCTGTTCGTGAGGGAATCGTATCGTTCCCATGACTCGCGTCTTGGTGGAGATAGTGGTGGATAGACGGAGGAATAATACATGGAGGTGACAAGGGGCAAACAGAATGGAATGGAGCAGATTATTGTCACCAGACAGCAGATCCCTACATAATACTGGATTGCTCGGGTTGGGTGTAGCAGATGATTGGCACTAGAAATCACATCAAACTAGATTGCTGTCCAACGACATGTAAAGGGGTGATGTTTCGGAGTTTCTTGCTTGAGAGGATGCAGTCAAACTACCTAGGGGTGATTCCCGCTTTGGAGAACAAATATGTGCTTCACTGCGTGTTTTGCTCCGTGGTCCAAGTTATGGCGCATCTACAGGGCAGAGGCCCCAAGTGCGTTGATAATTAGTAGAAAGTTGACTTCATCGAAATGCCATTTCGGGACCCTCTCTCATATAGACACTAGCTTAGAAGATCTCCAGCTGATATTGAGGCTCAGGTTATATACATCATGCATATTCTCTTCTCTTCCCACTCCCACCCGAATCGCAAATCGAGGTCACCCGCGGGACAGATCACCCATCAGCGTTCCCAACTTCCCTGGCGAGCACACCACACCTCTGCTCGCAGGGTTTGCGAATCATTGACCAAAATGCCGGTCATCCCGTAGACTCTGCCAGCGTCGATAACCGCCGAGGATGAGTGGACCATGTTCCAGTGTCTCATCAACTTGACCAAAGGCTCGATCCCCTGTAAGGATGGGAAATCTCGCTCAGCAGAACACAACGCAAAGAGTGTGACAGCGAGGAATACGATCCTGGTTAGAGCGCATAATTCGAATGGAATGGGCCTGGGAAACAACCGCTTCTTCATCGCAATGGCCACTAAGCCGACTGTGTACGCCCTGATTCGCTCGCTCGTCATCACAGTGGACGGTACTATTGTCGGCCACCCCGCGACCAGACACCTCCCAGCAGGATGTGCATGACAACTCGAACTACGAGAGCACCCATGAAAGATAAAAATAAGCGCGCGAAGAAAAATATAAACACGTAGATTCCTGTCTTCCACTTCCCGCCTGCTAAAGTTCGGTCGTCAACTCTGACGCGAAGCTGGAGCGAGTTGTGGGCCTATACAGCACACGACACCGCGGACGAAGAGCGCTCGAACGTCTAGAATCTGCCGTATCAAGAGCAACGAGAGGAACGAGGTCTTTCACACACCGTATCTGTAATATGAGGTGATTTTGGAGGATGTGGTTAGATAGTTGAGGTCCGCTTAGGGCGAGGGGGAGGAGGACGATGGAGCTGAGCATAAAGACGGAGTCGTGTCATGCCACGTCTGTGAGATGGGTCTCGAGACATTTGTAGATTACGAAAGTATTGTTCCTTTCACCAAACTAGAGTATTCATGTAAATTTACGGTTTATCTGATGTTGCCTCGTGAACCAGAGCAAAGACAACCGGGAGTCTCGGCGAGGGCAAAGCAAACTTGAAATACACTGGGAAGGAGTCTCGATTCTAAAAGATCAAAGCCCGCTGGGAGTCTCCTCGTTGGCAAAGCAAGCCTGAAGACCACAGGGAGGAAGTCTCGCGGCCGGAAAGTAAAGATTACAGGGAGTTTTAGCACTGCAAAGCAAAGACGACGAGGAGGGTGTCTCCGTGCCGGAAAAGCATAGAACAGAGGGAGAGAGTCTCGGCGCCGTAAAGCAAAGACCACGAGGGGGGGTCTCGGCGCCGGAAAAGCGGAGACCCCCGCCAGAAGTCTCGACGCCGGCAACCTATAAATTGTTTTTTCCCATCTCGCAACAGGCCCGCTCTTTTCTCTTTTCTCCAAGCACAACAAACCACGAGGTCAGTCAAAACCCACAGCAATTTCTTTTTTTCATGCCGCATATCCAAGCCCCTCCCACATGCACCATCCAGGCTTGAAAAAGGTATATAAAATCTAACACTGAACAGTTCAGAATGTCTGCTAGCGCTCCCAAGCTCATCCGGGTCGTAAACCCTACCCGCCACTTCCCCGTGTTGGCTCGGGTCCCGCCGTCCTTGATGACGGACGCAGAGAAGGTATATCATCGCTCATCACTTTCACTCCCCTCCAGAACAACATCGAGCGTGACTAGCGTTTGAAAAATCTCAACCCTGTTCCATCACCTTCACTCAACCGTTTTCCAAACCCTCACTAACAATCTCACAGAGATGCTGCACCTGCAACAGCTCCAACGTCACTGACGTCTGCGACCAATGCCGCTCCGCCTGGTTCTGCTCCCAGGCCTACGCCGACAGGGCCACCCATTTCCACAAAAAGCTGTGCTACAAATTCAAAACCGTGCAGCCCACCCTCCCCTCCACCACCATCCGCGCCATCTCCTTCCCCTGGGAGTCGCACAAGCCCACCTTCGCCTTCGTCACCGCGCACACCTGGCCCTCCGACATCCTCGACCAGGAACTCGTCCTCCCCTCCAACAGCCCCCGTCGCATGGCGTGCCTGACCATCGGCACCAACCACCTCACCGGGCGCCCCCTCGCCGCATCCCTCAAGGTCGTCTACCGGCACTGGGCCTTCGCAGAGTCCGACCGCAACAAAAGCATCACGAACGGATGCTTCGACACGCAGGGCATCCCGCAGCCCCGCCTGCCCTAGGAAGGCGGCGTGGTCGTGGTGCGCTGTGTCAAGGGCACCGAAACCGCCGAGCCCGTCACCATGGCCGACTTCGGCGACGTGCTCGATTTCTTCGCCTGGTTCGGCAGCCGCTTCCAGAACCCCCTGATGCGCCCCCTCCTCGCGCGGTTCCCGGTACCGGCGGCGCAGCAGCCGGAAGTTGTGGCGGGCGTGGTCGTGCATTGCGAGGCCATGGTTAGCATGGGGAATTCGCCCTCGCAGTGGTCGAGAAGATTTGAGCCGGTGCTGGTGGATGGATTGGATCCGATTCGGGGAGCTATGGGACCGGCGGCGGGAGAGATTTGTGAGCTGTCACGGGTTTGTGGCATGGCGCTGCGGGTTTGGATGATGCCTCGTCCCTCGGTCAGGACGGGAGCGGGATCTTGGGAGGCCTTGCCGGGTTGTAAGGTTTGTTTACCGCCCAATTCTAACTGCATTGAACAATGGCTAACATTTTTTTCCCAGCTGAACAAAGACGCCGCTACGCTCATGAATGCTGTGACGGCAAACCATCTCGAATACGACGGACCCATCGGCGACGTGCTTGTCGTCCGCGTTGACGATGGTAATCTTACCGTCCTGGACATGGCAGCAATGTTGGAGCTGGCTCGAAAGGTTCAGGCAGGCCAGGTGCAGCCCACGGCTGCAAATTTTCGTGTCGATTGCCGTACTCTGCAGCGCCAGTGGGATGGCTTGCCGCCTGTCTCGGCGAAGGAGGCGTTGTTGGAGGAACTTGCGGGCGTGGAGGAGGAGGACGGCCGGGATCTGGCTAGCCAGGACGAAATGGTGATTCCGGTGGAGAACCAGACGTTGCCGGCGCTAGGGCATTGCTGGTTGTAGGTTGGAGGTTGTTTTTGTATTGATATACGATGGTTTGCGTTTCGGGCAGACTGCCCTAACGAATTGAACGACGGTATGGACCAAAGAAAAGGATACCTCTTTTCTGTCCAAAAATGCCTTATTGAAATCCCCACACGCCTCTGACAAGACTGGAAGGGTATTGAATCCATCGTGACATATCGTTACGGAATGCAGCAAGGCCTTTTTCAGAATGCAAGAAGGTCTTTCCGGAATTTTGAAATGCCTTTTGGGAATACAGGCAGGCCTATTCACAATACAGGAAGGCCTTGCCAGAACAAAGGGAGGCCTTTTCAGGACTCAAGACGACCTACAATAACAAAGATCATGGCCTACCTTGACAACAAGAAGGCATCTTCCGCACTCGCCGAAGGGATCCTCTCTTCCAGCCCGAGTCTACTTACTCCAACGTTGGAGTAATGAACCGATTGACTGATGCCGTTCGTAGGACGACGACACGCCTTTATGCCTACTAGCAAGTCTAGACCGTAGATCCAATGGGACCAAACCGAAGATTTGACCATGTCACAGCGCTGCCAGGTATTAGCTCGGTACCGTCCAGAATTCAGATCATAGTCCAACTTACGACCTTCCAGCATTTGCCCGCACGGTGTACGGATCACTCTCATCTCGCGGACAGTCTCCCCTGAGCGTGCCTGGCTCAGAGGCCTCACGCTCTGGCGGGTAATGCGAATCCAGCCAAAGGTTGTTAGACCACTTCTGTAGCACCCACAGCCGTCAGTAAAGCGCTTGTTACCTCGGGGAACAACCTCGGGGATACGCACATCGTCGAGAATAGACATTGCCAAAACCATCGGGCGCCGCAAGTATGCGAGGTGCGTCTCCCATCCACCATTCGCCGAGTAGATATCCCTCTCGCTGAACAAATTCGCCTTTGCCACGCACATGTCGTGTGACAGCCCGCCGGAGGCTGGAAGCCCGGGCCAGGACAATGTGGGTGCAGGGGATTCGATTCTTTTTCCGTCCTGGATAAAGAACTGGGTTACCTTTGTCTCTCCGAACTGTGTCACAACACTACAATCTCATAGTCAGCACTGTTACTCCTCAAGGGGAATTTTAGGGGGAGGGGGAGACATACGTAATCTTCCTGGCTGTATCCACAGTCTTGTTTTTGCCGTAAAAGTCCCTGGCGCCCATCCGAAAGGGGTTGTAGTCGCAACCCGAGGGGTCGCATCCTAGCACGCGGTCCAGCTTCCAGTACAGACAGTCGTCTCCCTCGCACACCCTGTAGCCTTTGTGGCCACAAGTGTGCGTCGACATGCGGTACGAGTGCGAGTTGGAGTTCCTGCATCAAGGAACATGTCAGCGACTGTAGTTGTGTAATAGGAACTGTGAGTTATACTGACCAGACATCAAACTGGGAGCAACAGGCCCCATAGTAGCCAGGGGGGCTAGGTTCCCGGTCACCGAGAGTTCCCCTCCCTGTGAAGCCTTCTGTGTTGGCCTTTCCGCCCACATATCTAAGATCCTGGGGACACGTCGCGTCACAATACCCCATGCCATACTCCGCCCCCGCCGTATTAGTACCGGCAGGAAACCTCGCTACTCCACCATCGGCATCCATCTCGACAAAGTACAGCGCGCTGTTGAGGCCACACCCGATCGTAGACAGGTCCACATCGAACGCCAGCTCATTATTCAGCAGCGTAAACGTCTGATACCTCGTCTGGTTCTCCATGAGATACACGCGCGACCCGTAGTTGTTCGCAAAATCGGCGCTCGTCCTGAACTGCTGGCGCAGGGCGTCCTTGGTGGTGTTGACACCGTAAACGTACTTGTAGCTGGCGCCCTCGAGCACGCACTTGTCGGTGCAGGCGGCGGTGCCGTTGCACACGAGCTCGTCCCAGTGGCCGTCGTAATGGCAGTCCTTGTAGGTGTTTCTCTCGTGGAGCCAGCGGTAGTCGGCGTCCATGGTGATTTGGCCGTTGACGGGGCTGCATGTCTTGTCTGGGCCGCATCGGCTCCATTGTAGCTTCTGGTGCACCTCTGGCTCGTAGGTGCCCTGTTGCTGCGCCGAGGGAGCGGCGAGGAGGGCGATGGAGACGAGGAGTGGGAGCAACATCGTGTTCTGGAGGGGGGATGATGAGAGACGACCAAGAAAGCCGAATTGACTCGATGTGAGCCATCATCAACATCTTATACCTGTAGAAAATACCGCCATTGTAACTCAGCCACAACGGATGCTCTGGGGATATGACCTGGGGAAGATGCGGGGACTGTAGATTAACCGCTGTTCGCTACTGATCCTCCCCCGATCTGCCTTGTCTGGGTCGCCTATCAGACAACGGCTGCAGACTGCATACGACATCGGATTGAACTGTGCCTCCGAAATATATGGTCGTTTAAATGTCAGCGTTTGCTCGCGTTGTCATGGTTCTGCACTGCCTTTCTTCGCTTCTTGACTTTGGCAGCAGCGACCGCCAGCGAAATGCGTGCATAATGAGTCTCCCGGACCAAGCGCGGATGCGGAAAGAACTGTGAATGAATTGTTGCCTTGAGTGAGCCTGAGACAACAGCCTGGTTGTCTGAGACGAATCTGGGCTCCCGAAATTTCCTTTTTTGTTTGTAGTCCTGAGCTGGGGCGAACTGCCCTGAGCTACACCGAGCTAGGGTGTTCCCACACGTAGCTGCCGCACAGCCTTAGAGACCCGCTTTCAGTCCCTCCGGCTAAACTTTCCTTTCGATGTCCCCTGTGATGTCCACGTTTCTAACATATACTGGTACATGTTGTAGGATAGACGTGGCATCCTAATCTAAATTCCTAAGATAGTACGTAGTATCCTGTATTCAATACACCAGCACCTAAGATATACCAGCACAAGATGTACTGGCCTGGAGTATTCTGGTACATAGCGTACTAGTTTAGAATATACGAGTGGAGAATATCCTAGCTTAGAATATAGCAGGATCTAGCATATACTAGCGCATAATAGGCTAGCTTAAAAATTATACTAGTACTAATATTAGCGTTGATCCCTTATGAGAATAACTATTTACGATGTAAAAGCTTTCCAAGCGCTATCCTAGAAAATGGCAGCACAAGGTCTCTACCAACATAGAGGCCAACTTCAGCCCAGTAATCTAACACAAATCTGGGCACACGAAATTCCCTTCTTCGTTCGTAATCCTAAGCTAGGGTGAGCTGAGGTAAGCTGTGGCTGATTTGTCCTGAACTTTCCCTGATTCTTCCCTGAGCTAGGGTGATCGTGATCCCATAAGCCGCCAATACACAACCTCAGAGGCCCGTTTAAGTCACCCCCATCCAAATTATCCTTTCGATTTTCCCCGTAAGTTAAGGCTAAAAAGTTTCTGGAATCCATAACTACTTCCACTGGCAATAAGTACAAAACGACCCAAGGAATAATATGTTAATGGGTTACAAGGATGTTCACCTCCAACCGCATGCAATTAGATATAAACATCCCCCAACAAGTGTCGCAAGATGAGAATTCTCGCCATCCTGCAGTTTCCCAGATGAAAAAACAGCACTATAGCGCCGTTAATCAACATGATGGAATCTCCGGCAATAGCGCAAGGTTAAGGTAAACTGTCACCTACCTACCTAGCCCCACGTGCCGTCTTGAGGCCTCTCCCGGTGGTGTTTACAATATGACCGGCGGTTTGGTCAAAACGCCAATTGGTGGCCATGAACTCGTTTGATGCTAAGGCGTCCTTTCGGAATGTGCCCCGGAAACGGGGATCTGCGCCGATGGCTTCGATCTCGCCTGTCAGGTGCGCGCTGCGCTGGGCGATGCCGGCGATGCTCAGCAGCCCGACGGGTTCTTCGAAGAGCGCGGCTGGCTTGTGCCGCTCGACGGCGAGCACATACGCCAGCAGCGCGGCGACGCTGAGAAGGGCCGAGACCACCAGCCAGGCGACCGGCTCGCGCACGGCAATGCGCACCTCGCTCACGGCGACGTAGCCAACGTGGCTCTTGGGCACTTCTAGCCTTGTCGTCAAGATGGCCGCGGCGACGGCGGCGTAGGCTCGCTCCAGCAGCTCGGCCATGGAGGAGGCGAGCCCGACAGCGTCGAGGCGTCTGTCAGTGGCCTTGCGCGATGAGGACGACGACGACGACGACGAAGATGATGATGATGATGATGATGCTAACTCAATCACGTACCGCGCAAGGTTTTGGGTCGGAACTTGTATCGGCAGGGACGGATCGAAGGCAAGCGGTGCGATGAGGGCGTTTTCCACATAGACATGATCGCCCTCGGTGTACTCCTCGGCGCGCGACCAGACGCCGTGGAAGCCCGTAATGGCGGCCAGGGGCGAGTCGCTGGGCGGACGGGCCAGCGTCGCACTCAGCACGCCCGGGACGGCCCAGTAGCGTGGCCTGCACGACACGACCGAGATGTCGGACATGCTGTGGTCGGCGATGCGATCGCCAGTGTACCGGGCGGCGACAAGGCCTACCATGGTCCCGTTGCTGTGGTTCCCAGCTTTGCAGCCGACGCGTTGGAAGGTCTTGGCGGCCAGCGGGCGAAAGGGCGTGAACAGTGGCGGTTGGAGGTTGAAGACCAGGACATCGCTAAAGGAGCATCCCCGGTCGCGCCCGCTGACAGAGAGGACGGCCGTGTTGATGCCGGGGATCTCGCCGGGCAGCACGACGGCGTGGTAGTCGACGCCTTCGCGCAGGGCCATGCAATCGGGCCGGAAGAAGTGGGCCGTGCTGTCGACGACGATGGAGACGGGTTCGGGGGGGCTGCCGTTGGGATTGCGGGTGCTGTTGTCGGGCCATGGGAGGCCGTCGTTGCCGCTGCTGCTGCCGGCGAGCACAAAGGGCGAGAAGGCATGCGTGCCGTTGGTCCAAGGCAGCGGGGGTGCGCCGAGGGCGAGGGTTGCCGCGCCCCATTCCAGAGCCGTCTGCACCGACGGCGTGTCGACAGGCGCGCGGATGGCCGAGTAGTTGAAGCGGCATGTGTACCGCAGGGGCACCACCGACCGCGAGGCTGCCGTGGTCGCGACAAACAGAAAGGCGGCCGACGGCGCGACGACAAAGGACAGCAGGATCGACAGGGCCATGCATGCGCCCAGAAACCAGTGCCCCGTCTGCAAGACGGCCGTGCGGCAGGCGGCGAGCGACCACTGGGCCCGGTAGTCGAGGAGCACCGTCTTCCCGGGAGGGCCGCCGCCCGGCTTCCGCAGCTCGACGTAGGGCTGGCGCGATGCGAGCGAGGCAACGATGCCGCCCCACACGGTGCGGCACAGCGTCATCAGCGAGACCGGGATGGCCGTGTACAGCCAGCCCTGCCACCAGATGGCGTCCATCAGGTCGTCGCTCCCCACGAGAATGCTCGGCGGGGGCCCCAGGCGGACGAACCCCGCATGGCCCCGTGCGTACCCGGCAAGCCCGGCCACCGTGGCGGCCCCGCCGATGGCCAGGAGCAGCTGGAAGACGAGCCAACTCGGCCGAAGCTCCCACGGGTGCCACTCTTTCCAGTTGCATTCCCCTTCTCCTTCTTCTGCCTCGTCCATTCCATAGATAGGCACGGGGGTAGGGCCTGCATTGCACCCGCTTCCCCCGGAGCTAGCGTCAACGGCCGTGGTGGTGGTGGTCGAGTTGGTAGAGGAGGTGGTGGGGGTTGCATCACCCTGCTCTGCTGTGCTGCTTGTGCTGCTTGTGCTGCTTGCGCTGCTTGTGCTGCTTGTGCTGCTTGTGCCGCTGGCAATTGGGCTTCTAGTGGAGGCGGCGGCACTAGCGTCCCCCGCAGACAGCCCTTGTTGGCTCGTTGGCCGAGCAGGTGATGACTCTCTACTCGTCCGTCCCGAACTCATATTGGCGGCGGTCACAGATGTATGCATGTAACAAGCAGACAGGCAACGACAGGGGAGCGCTTGGGGCGCGGTTCTGCAAGAGCGTGCTCTTTATAGCCAAGATTTGTTTCGTTTTTCAGACCGTCCACCCCCCCACCCACTGCGTGTCCAACTTGGAAGGGGGGCTGTGGCTACCTACTGTGCAGTAGGTGCTTCTGCTTACCGCCCCACTGTGCGCAGAATCAAAACGCCCGGCGTCTGCCGTCACTGACATCACACTCAGCCGTAACAAGTTAGGCATAACTGTCTGTCTCGGGTCATAACAAAAACAAATCACAGACAATGGCTGATGGGCTCGCAACAAAAAAAAAGCAAAGACTCGAGTCATGTTACGCCCTTTTCCGCCCACGCGCACTACTCTTGCGTCGTACCCTACCGGGCCCTTTCCTCTTTGTTGCTTGATAAATCGCGCACCCTCCCTCCCCGTGCAATACTACAATACACCCTTGGTCCATTTTTGCATATTCCATTCATAAACACAAGAGAGAAAAAAACATGTTGGGAACCAGTTTCCCACTAGCCCTCGCAGCGCTGCTCGGAGGCCTCGACTTCCAAGATGGAATGCCCCGAGGGATCGTGCCTCCCGCGTCCCTCTGCCTTCCCAACTCGGGTCTTGTCGAGCTGTCTGGTTGTGCTGTCATGGTTGAAATTACCCAGCGTTGCTCCGCCAGGGAGACAGTCGAGGATAGACTGCAGTGCGCCTGCGTCCAAGAGCTGCTCAACTCGTACCAAGAGTAGGTACAAGCACTTCCCCATCTTCCTCCCGTGTCCGCTTTCTCAACAACTTTCCATCATGCTTCCAAGCTTGTCGAATGAATGGCTCTCTTGTTAACTTGGTTCTTTATTGGTGCCGAACAACAGCTGCAAGTCCGACATCCACAAATGCATCGGAATCAACATCCGCGATGGTACCATCAATGAAAACATTGACGCTTGGCACCAAGCCTGCGATCCGCGTCTGGCACCGTCGACAACCATCACGACCCCGCCTGAACCGACCCTCACCTCCACGTACAATGTCGCCGAGTGCTTCCGGCTGGCTGGGAGCTGCTATAGCGCCGACTACGAAACCAACCGCTGCAGGCGCCAGTGGCTTCCCACCTCCAGCATTTCTTTCATCAGCTGCGCGTGCCAGCCGCCCATCCATTCGCTCATGAGCGAATGCCAATACAACGGAAACATCAGCTGCAAGCTCCAGCCGGCAGCCGAGTCCAATATTTTGGGGCATCGGGAGTGTTCCTACTTCTGGACGGGATCGGTAC
>Ga0247760_1001303_pt1 | contig 23623 bp, 22 predicted proteins | sample UWRJL171409R4_FD_179936 | JGI IMG/M metagenome (GOLD analysis project Ga0247760, IMG submission 179936) | Plant litter microbial communities from Arlington Agricultural Research Station in Wisconsin, United States - UWRJ-L171-409R-4 | ecosystem: Environmental > Terrestrial > Plant litter >... | reverse complement strand
TGGAGAGGGGGAGGGGGGGGGTTGCGGTTTGGTTGGGCATGGGGAGGAGGTGAGATAGGGGGTTGGCTGCGCGGGCGTAGCTGACACTTAGAGGGCGTGCATAAGGTCAGCAGCGTAACTTTTATCTTAGCTAATGACAAAGTAATGTAGAAATACACAGCCGTCAGACAATCACAATCTCCCTCCACTCGAACTTCCCGTCATCAAACCAGTATGGCCGCCTGTCGTAGCATGAGTCTCCACTTGGCAGACCCTCGAACGACACCAATCCCACCCTGCGAAATGCTGCCTCGCTTCCAGCGAATTCAGAGTCGACAGGCTCAAGCAACAGCCCGCGCCCCTCCAGGATAATGGGAGAGCCTCGCTCGTCGAACAGCTGTTTCTGTACAAGATCCATAATGTTCCCCTGAACAACAAAGGTGCAGATCTCTATACACCAAAGAGCAATTTTGGTCTTCAGCGGCCACTCTTCCGGAACATCAACGTTGAAATGCAATCGGTCGTCACCTGGCCGTGCCGCTTGGCCGTTCCACCTTTCCTCGGGGTCCTCATATGCCCATCCGCGCCCGGCTGAGGTATTTCGGGAATTCCCAGGCGAGAGCCAAATCAGGCGCCGCATCCTACCGCGGACGCGGATGGTCCCTCCCTTGACCGGTCCAAACGGACTGGCTTCATTGCAGAGGACTGTTTGCACATCAAGAAGTTCGCAAGAGAATGTGCATTCAAACGGCGACCCAGTCCCGCCAACTTGTCGGAACGCCAATAAGTCACCGTCAACTGACGCCCAACTCCACGAAGGTGCTCTATATGTCGCAGGCCTGGTGATCTGGGAGCCATTTGACCTAGATTGATCTCGACTCCAAAGGCATTGTTGAACTAAGTCTTCTCTCCACATTCCGCACAAATATGTCGTGACAGGCTTTGTACGGCGATACTCCTCGGCGATAGCTGTGAGGGCCAGTAGTTTGTCATCTGAAAAGCTCAGCTGTCTTTGCGTGTAGGCGCTCACTATCTCACCCCAAGCATGAGGGTGTTGATCGCGATCAAGAGTTTGGCTCCCGGGGTTCAGATTCTTGAAGATGATGTCAATGGCGTCTTCATCAATGAAAGATTCTGGCGTCTTTGGCCCCTCGTAGCCCCCATCGCAGTGCTGCGACTCAAGACACTTGTAAACCATCCCTCGATTCCCGTATGCAAGAAGCCTGGTCGATAGCAAGCCCTCTTGGAACGTCCAACCCCTGGCGTGGATGGGATACATATCTCGCTCGTGAATGGTTCTGTCTGGCACTGCTGCTACTTCAACCACAAGACCATCAGCAACTTCCATCTTCAGTTTGAAGCCCCTGTATGCCGTTCTTGGTTGAAGGAACCCTGCGCTGCTCGTCTGGGCCACTGCGGCTGCGATTGTAAACAACGCGCCGCGATAGATGCGATGCATATTTGAGACTTCCCTCATCTTGTCGTCGTTGTCGTCTTGAACAATGCAAAGGGCATCAACCCACAGATATCTAACGCCGACCCCGTGTGCCACCGCCAAGGCATCTCGGATAGTCTGTGCAAGAACATCAAGCTGTATCTGGCATTTATAGTCTGGCAGCCGGGCCTTTGTCGTCTTAAATACCTGGTCGCCACCCCAACAGTAGCTGAGTGTGACGTATGGGCCTCGCCGTGGGGCTTCTAGCAGTCGAACCTGAAGAGAGGACGGGCTCGAAAAGTCGGACCCCGGGAGGATTTCTAACACGCGGTTCGGCATGTATTCTTCGTTGAAAGTCTTGCATTGAATGTGGCTAGCATGGCAGCCGGCGATCCAATGCCTCGCCCTCGCGAAGCTGAGTCGCGAACCCGGGAGTAAATTGGGTAGCAATTTCTGCGGGCCAAGGAAGCCATGTGAAGATTTCAGGCCACCTGGGATTTGAATGTACTAGTATCAGTAGACGTGATCTTCACTTATTGACTTACGAAGAGGTAGCTATTACTTGCCTGGAATCGTGTAAAGTTCGAACCTCCCTAGTCTTTCTGTCACAACAACCTTATCTGACCCCCTTGTAAGGTTGCGTTGGAGAATCTCGATTTTGGCTTGTGAATCTCGGCATGACAACACCGATTGGATGGGGCTGTCTGAATCTGTGCTCATCCGATTGTAAAACAACCCTTGGGCAAGAGATACGAAAAAGGTGCACCCATCCCGAGCGGCCGCCGTACCCCATCCCGATGTCACGCCAGGATACTTCATTTCTTCTCCGCGCTCCCAACTGACGTCCAACCCCCTTCCCTCATTGAGGAGCCTCGCATCAATGACGATACTCGCGCAGTGACGACACGAGTGGAGCGCCACCTCCGGATGCTTCAACTCGTTGAGTTGATGTTCGAGTACGTACGATTCCGGTTGCAACAGCTCATCGGGCGCTTGGGATGTCCCAACGCGCCCGAAAGTGTCATCTGTGTTCATCACGGCAGCGCGTCGTAGGAATAGCATAAAAAAATGTAGCCGAATTAGGAAATACCTACGCGGTCTTCCTCCGCCGGTTAAGCCAAAGTTGATGGAAGGGTTGGGAAACGGATGCAAACCAGCTGCAATAGTTTGAGGCCCAAGGCAACGACACAACCCCGCTCCATTTCTCCTAGATTGCCGCACCGTGCTCAAGGGTTGGCGTGCGAGGCCGCCGAAACCTCTGAACGAACCATCTTCCGCTTTGGTGGGCACACTTGCATGGTGTGGCTGATGGAACTTGGGGCGGATTGGTGCTGTGTAACCCACCCAAGTCCTCGAAGGGTTTGCACTATCAGAAATTAGACTGCAACATGACGGCTTGCTTATGTAAGTTGCTTGTGCCATGGAAAGGCGGGAATCTGTGGGAATGAGCTAAAATAGTGAAACTGTTATTTTACAGCCATGATATAACCCAACGATATGGAACCTGGCACTGTTGTGATTAGGTAGTTATCTGAGGTTATGTAGGCAAGGATCTCGGTCCAGTTGAGCTGTATCCATTTCAAATTGTGGTCAAATAATGTCCCAATCATGGTAAATAGACTCGGACTCTGAGCGGTATTTGGGATTATGGCCCTGAAAATCGCAGTTTTGGAACTGAGCGTGTATGAACTTCGGTCCCGGGACTATTCCCTATCCCTTATAATCGATTTGTTCGAATAATCCACATTCAGACACTAGAGGAAAGTGCTTAGCGGAAAGACATCGGGTTTTTCTCCTGACAGTGCCTTGGAAACTTATCAGCCGTTTTGGCCCCCAAAATAGCAATCAAAATGCGAAGCGACCAAACAAAGCCCCCGACTCGTAATACAAGTGGTCTGGAATTTCGCCTCATCCCGCCGCTGACATTTTAGGTTCCACGAAAGACTCGGCCGAAAGATCCTTCGCCTAAGAACTCCGAAGTCCAAGAGTTGGAGCGCTACAATCCGTGCAACATTTTTGCCAATTGCAGTGGTGATGGAGGCCAAATGTGTCCTCAGAAATTGCCAACAGAGTGCACGTGGCAACAGCATGTCGGATCGTGCGAAAGGTGGGGCCGAGCCGTTGATCTCCGAGCCAAGCCGAGTCCAGGCCCGAGATGTCTTGGGAGGAGCCGAGTGCTAGCTTCGGACCCGTCGCAACTAGCTGCGACCAAGGAAAAGCTTATTGATTATGCCGACTTGGATATTCAAGGGAGGAACAGTTCCAAGCGCTCGCTATTTGATCGGGCAGGAAGTCGAAAAGAGAATGGGAAAGTTGCCCCGCACCCTGCTCGCTACATGCATGCATCGCCGCCAACTAACCCGTTATAGAAGGGCGAATGTCGTCATGGAAGGTTGCGCTTCCGGCTCCCATTTGATCATCGCCGTTGGCAGTCGTGCTGACAGCGTGGTCATCCGAATACCATCGCTATCTTATCACCGAAGTGAGGGACCGGATGAATAAACAAACAGCGATACTGGTAATTCACTGCTGTGTGGACGGGGCCTAGTCGTATTTACGAGGGACTGGATGCTGGCACACTAGGAAACTGCAACGTGCCCCGGCTCGTGCCCCGGCTCGCGCTTCGCGCTTTCGGCGCTCGGCGACCGCGCCCAACACCCGGACGGGAAGAGTGCTGACGGGAAGGAGCGCGACCACCAGGAAACTAGTTTTATTAAGCACGCTGTCCTCGCCCCACGTTCTAGAAACTGCAAGCGGCGCCAACGTCAAATCCGACGTTCTTGCCATTGATGAAGCCCTGAATCAATCCTGACGCTTATATACCGAGTCGCGCCCACGGCCCGGGTCGGCAACTTTCTTCGCAACCATCACACACTCGCCAACGAAGGCAGACCACAGCCCAAATGGCGGCGACCACGGCAGCGCAGCGGCGCGACACGTCAAAAGAGCTCTCGGAGAGCGACACGATGAGAGACGAAGCCATGATCTCAGACCCCGAGAAGACCACCGACGCCAGCGCAAAAACACCCAACGGCCCGTCTCCCGCATCGGGACCCCCAGCGCCGCCGAATGGCGGACTCGCGGCGTGGGTGCAGGTGGCGGCCTCATTCGCCATCTTCTTCAACACGTGGGGGATGCTCAACACATTCGGCGTGTTCCAGACGTACTACGAGACAGGCGCGCTGTTCACCGAGTCGTCGTCCAACATCTCGTGGATCGGCTCGATCCAGTCGTACTGCCTGCTCCTGACGGGCATCATCGCGGGCCCCATCTACGACCGTGGCTACCTCCGCTCGCTGCTCACGGTCGGATCCTTTATGATCGTGTTCGGCTTCATGATGCTGTCGCTGGCTACGACCTACTGGCAAGCCATTCTCGCCCAGGGCTTCTGTGTCGGCATCGGCGCCGGCTTGCTCTTCGTGCCGTCGCTTGCCGTGCTCCCGGCCTACTTCTCAACGCGCCTGGGCGTCGCCATCGGCCTGGCCGCGTCGGGCTCCTCCTTCGGCGGCGTCATCTACCCCATCGTCTTCTACAAGCTCCTGCAACAGACCACGTTCGGCTGGGCCGTCCGCGCCATCGGCTTCATCGCACTCGCAACCCTGCTGGTGCCCATCTTCTTCATGCAGCAGCGCTTCAAGCCCGCCAAGCCGCGCGACGTGCTGGACTGGACCGCCTTCACCGACTTTCCCTTTATTTCCTTCATACTGTTCACCATGACTGGGTTTATCGGACTCTATGTCATGCTGTTCTACCTGTCGTACTTTGCCTTTGCGAGCGGCGCCACCACGGCCGAGATGGCCTTCTACCTGGTCCCCATCCTCAACGTTGCGTCCATGCTCGGCCGGACTCTCCCGAACGCGCTCTCGGACAAGATCGGTCCACTCAACAGTACGTATCTCCCCTCCCCTCCCCTCCCCTCTCGCCCCCACCCCCAGTAACTAACGTGTCTCTTCCCCCAGTCCTCGCCCCCGGCGCCATCATCTGCGGCGGCCTCACCTACGCCATGATTGGCGTGAACTCCCTCGCCGGCATCGTCATCATCACCCTCCTCTACGGCTTCTTCTCCGGCGTCTTCATCGCCCTCCCGCCCGTATGCTTCGTGCGCCTCACCGAAGACAAGCGCAAGGTCGGCACGCGCATGGGCATGGGCTTTGCGATCTTGGGATTCGGTGTCCTTGCCGGTGGTCCCGGTGGCGGCGCGATACTGGGGGCGCATCATGGGGTGCAGAACTGGACGCAGCTTTGGGTGTATGGTGGGACGATGGCCGTGGGGTCGGGGGTGTTGCTCATGGCGCTGAGGATGTGGTTGACTAAGGGGAAGTTGTGGGTCAAGATATGATTCAGCGGGAGAGTGGGGTTTTGCGCTGGGTGGATCAAGATAATACCGGACTGTATTCGACACTGGGCGGCATGGATTTACTGCGGGGCGGCGGCTCAACCTCTAAGGGAGGCTCATCTTGCGAGATAGACAGTGCATTTGCGGGACTGGCTGCATATAGACGAGATGCTGATAATAGAGGGGGAATCCCGTAGATAGAGGGCTACTGCCGGCAGAGAGAGCGAATCATGAAATTCTAGTTCAGACATGCATCAATGCGGGAAGGATACTGAGGTGTGTTTGGCGATGTTCGTTCGGCACTGTTGACTCTGGAGGGTGCCATTGCCATTGGATATGAGCTCGCCGAGCGAGTTGATTGGCCGGGGCAGTTCCCGTCGCCCCGTTGTTGCGACGCATCCAAGCAACCACATTATTAATCTGAAGTCCAGACAAAGATGTCTTACCAGCATTGGGATAGTATCAGACACATTCATTGGTGCTTCCACCCATTTCCAGAGAGCTTAAGAAGCTAATGACGTAAAAGACAAAGTGCCCCCGCGGCAGAAGTGTCTTGACTTGACAGTAGGTACAGAGCCGTGATCGGCCCGAACTGCTACAGCCCTGTGCTCTTTGTTCCGCTTAGACAGTTGTCGAGGCGTGAAGTTGGCCCACTCTCGTGGTGTATAGAATTGCGGTCGTCTTCCTCTTTCTCTGCAGCGGAATACTATCTTTACCTCGAACACTTCTGATATCTACTTCAGAAAACTCCTCATACTGAGTTCCTCGCACGAGTCACTTCACCCAACCCAAACACACTATGGCGGCCGTCAAAGTCCACTTCCCCGATTTCCTGGAGAACTGGCCACACAAGCGCGCGTTGAACCCCCACTACAAGGCTGCGAAAGCTGAGACTCGGGAGTGGCTCCACAGCTTTGGTCTTTTCGAGGGCAAGGGCCTCGATGCCTTTGACAGATGCGACTTTGGTGAGGACCTCCTTGTCAAGTCCCCCAACTCGTGACCAAACGAATGTTACTGATGCTCTGCAGCGAGACTTGCCATGCTCTCCTACCCCAAGATGAACTTTCGTAAGTGTACCACCCTTCTCTTAAGCTACCATGCCGGCTTGTGACTATTCCGAGTTTGATGCGCGAAATAGAACAGGCCCGGATCGGATGCGACCTCATGGTTCTGTTCTATGCCTTTGACGAGTACTCCGATGTCCTGAACGGACCCGAGGCCCAGGCCGTCGCAGACATTCTCATGGACGGCGTCCGCCACCCAAACAAGCCGCGGCCGGAAGGAGAGCTCCCTATCGGCGAGCTAGCCCGTCATTAAGAACCAGCACCAACTCACTCCACCGTATCTGCGCCATAGTATCTAACCACACTCGCCGCTAGGTTCTGGTCCCGCGCCCTCCCCCTCGCCTCGCCGATAGCCTAGGAGCGCTTCGTCCGCACCCTCCAGGCCGCAGTCGACTGGATCGCCGACTTCAACTTCGCTCTCATCGACGAATTCCTCGCCTGCCGCGCCCAGCTCAAGGCCATCTAGTCGCAGTGGGGCGAGGAGATCAGCCGCCAGGTGGACCGGTACGTCGAGGGGTTGGGCGAGTGGACCAGGGGGAATGAGTATTGGCATTTTGAGAGCCAGCGGTATTTTGGCAAGGAGGGGCTGCGGATGCAGAAGGAGGGGGAGGTGTTGGTGCTGCCGCCGAGAGTTGGGGGGGAGAGTGAGAGTGAGAGTATTGAGAAGGGCAGTATGATGAGCAGAAGATGCAGGAGGGGATGGCGGGGGAGGGGATCGAGCCGGCGGGGTTGATGATTGAGACCAAGGTGTTTTAGGAGTGAAGGGGAATTGGCTGGGGCATTTGGTGTTTGCCTATATTAGTTAATGGGATGTTTGGGTTATAGTATCTATTACTGTCGGTACCTGGGTCAGGAGAACATTGCTACCATCTTATTAGATTACATTGTGATTGATCTTTGTGCGGCGAATAAAGCGAGATGTTCTCACCGTCGCCTGCGCGCCAACAACAAAGGAGCTGTTGCACCATCCATGCACTCCACAATCTCTTTGTTTCCCATCTTCACTGCCCGAGCCCAGTATAAAACCACTTGCAGCGCCCCTTCGGCTTCCATCAAACCACTCTCTAGTTCGGTTCCACGGTAGCCAGTCGACCATCCCTGACTTGCCATCACTTTCACTCGAGTAATCAGTGATTGTCCCCCGTTATGCCACATCCACCGTATGTGACTTGCACTACTCTCACTTGAGTACTGGTAATCAGTGACTGTCCTCTCGCAAATTCCATCCATCACCCAAACAAGCGGCCTCACATCCTCTACTACTTTCACTCGAGTAATCAGTGATCATCTCCCACCATATCCCATCCACTAAACCCTTCACACTTTCAAAATTACCCCCCACGCAAACCCAAAATGGTACAAGACACCAAGCTCGCTCTATCCCTGCATTTTGACACCGAAACCATCCTCTTCAAGGACGCTTCCACTGGCGATTCCATCTTCATCGACGGCTCAGGCATTCCCAGCCCCGGTGAGGCGCCTCCCGATCATGAAACCACCAAGCTTGATCTGTGTCAACACTTCCTGCTGCACCACCTCGACCGCAACGGCATTGACTGCCGGCCACTTTCGAAGTTGTTGGGTGGGAATAATTTGAAAACATTGCTACCGCTTGTGGTGGATTTGCATATGGGTCAGGGGAATGCAGTTAGAGAAAACGGGGACGGCGGGGGTGGCGATAAGAAGGAGGACATGGAGGCTGAGATCAGGGGGGTCCATCGCCTTTTGGGACAAATGATCTCCATGATGGAGCAGAGGGAACTGGCGAGGGACAAGCTGATTGAGGCGAGACAGGAGGATGAGCGGGAGGGCAATGAGGTGAAGTTTGAGAACGAGGAGTGATTACAACAACGGGTCAGTCATCTCAAATCCTCACGGTGGTGCGTAGATCATAGTCATGTCTAGTAGGTGGATGCGTCGGGAAATGGATCGGTGCACAATATAGCTAGAAAGAATTTTTGTCACCTGATGAGAGAAATGACCATGTTTAACACCTGAGTGCTTTGTCCATGTCATTCAAAACTAGCCTGTCGATTGTTTGGCCATGCTTTACAGAAATTTCTCCACGTCGCCCGTTTTGACAGCTGTGGCGCGAAAATTGGCCAACTGAGACGGGCAGTTGCAAAAGCGCTTCATCTTGTATCGCCGCAGACAGCCCAATGACAGCAGGCACACTCTCTCTTCTCGCCACCGCCCTCAATCACTTCCATTACTCACTTGATATTTCACTCGTTTCAACCCTTCGTTGCCCGTCATGAAGCTCCTCCGATTTGCAACAATGGCAACCGGGGCATTATGAATCTCCTTTCGTAGAGCTCATCGAGAGAATACAGCCCCTTTATCTATCTCTGGAAAACTGCACAAAAATCAACCATGTAGAGAAAAGAATGAATTAACTAGTTGACGTACACCGATCTTGCATCACAAATAACATCTATCCATCCAAACTAGGAAGCCAGACCAAAACATGGACTTGTCGCTGCAATGGCCCCGGGATGAGTAATCCTATCACAAGTTGGCCTCGTGCGCAGCGGGATCATCGAGCCAGTCGGAAAGCTTGTCGAGGGCAAGGAGATCGGCGGTGGCTAGATAGGTGAAGAAGCAGATAGATGTCAGACGAACAAACACTTTACGAGGCGAAGGGAGAGAACGACATACCTTCTGAACGCTGGTCTGACAGCCGATCAAGCATAGAACTAGAACTGTGGAGGAGCGAGGGCAGATCCCAGCCTTGAGTGCCACGGCTGCTGCCCATCATGCTGCCCAGCGGCCGACACGAGCCAAAGTCGATTAAGATGGGCATCCCATCCACAACCATAATGTTGTTGGGGTTAAGGTCGTTATGTGCGACGCCGACGACGGAATGCAGATGTTCAACAGCTGACCGCATGGCGGCCATGAAGTGGGTCTTGTCCAGCGTGTGGCCACCCTCGTCCATATATTCGTGTAATGTCGGGCCGTTTGCGCGATCGAGGACAATAGCAGTGACAAAGCCTCGCCGGACGCGGCACCCGTGGTACTTAATGATGTTTGGGTGCGGGGGATGCTGGGCGATACACTGCAGAACCTGGACCTCGTCGCGGAGCACGTTGATGACATTATCACGGGGCCAGTCGCTCTGTGCCAGCATATTCTGGCAGCTACGACGGGACACACGCTTCAGAAAGAGATGCGGGGCTGAAGTCGGCTCGCCTGCAACGGTTACCGGCCAGGAAAAGGGGAGCTGGGGGTAGATTTCCTCGTCCGCCATATTGTGAAGATGGGCTTGAACCTGCTCCACGCTGATGGCCCCTTCTGGGAGTGCCGCTTGGATCATGTCGAACGTGATAACACCGCCTGGTGAAGGTTGGATATCGAAGTTCTCGGGAAAGCCTTGCGCCACATCAATGGAGCCAAGCTTTAGGCGGTCGCCATGGTCAAAGCAATGAAATGAGATGCAGCTTCTCTCCTCCACCTCTCCAACCCCTCTGTTGTAGTCGTGCGAGTGCACGAAGTGCTGTGCGTCGAGGATAAGCGATGGAATAACGTCGCTACGATTTTGCTCTGCCATGATGTGACGGGGGTCGAGGGTGAAGGGAGAATGGAGGAAGCCAAGTTGAAGTCGGCAAGTTTGTTGCTGATGAGAGGAGTGTGGAAAGGTTTTGTTGTTCCCGTCCTTTATCTCTTCACGCCGCATGCGGCCATGGAGGATAATACCATGCATGCGGCCGTGCACTATTGATAATTTGCATGCGACTCTGCATAATAAATTGTATAAAACGCGAAAGATTTCATTGGACTTGAGCGGCAATGAAAACTGATAACTTGGTGTTTTATCACTTCCCATCTAGTTAGATAATAGATGCGTTTGCAAAATTGTGGCCCCCTTGTCCCTTGTCGCAGTCCTTACTTAGCGACAGCTCGCCCCCAACTTGACCGCTTGTTTCAGCTGCAGCGCCCCGCTAGCCTCATCTTTGTGATGGACCGCCTGGAGGGTTAGGGCGTTGGCAAGTGCATACGCGCGCTGATCCTGTCAACGCTGACACGCCCTGATAGCTCGATTTCCAGCCGCACCAGCAGCAGCAACCGACCTCACATCCTTTCTCTACCGCGTTTGAGCTTGACAGCTCGTTTTCCGCCGCTACCATTCCACTGGAGGAAGACGGGGCCCATCCATTTACGAGCACGCGCTGCATCCCCAATCCGACTGGAGGGCATTGCGTTCCATCATCCATCTGTTGCACGGTACAGCGCACACCTAAGTAAATGACGAGATGCTTTGCGCCAGATGAGATGCTGGGCATCTCCTTTGTCATCCCTGCAGAGAGAATTGCGGATTGATATGCGGTGCCATTAGCTGGCTCCTTGCTGTATCCCTTCTCAGGCCCTTGCCCAAATGTGATTTTACCTGCTCGTCGAGGGTGGCAGCGCAATTGAAAGCTTGAGCAAAGCGGTTGGTGTGTCACAGTTCCATCCCATGCTGTCCACGGGTGCGGGTATAAACTGGCCAGCCAAGCGCCGTTCTTACACCATGAAGATTCCACCTTATCGACCGCATCCCAAACAATATCTATCTGCCTCCGACTTGTTTGCTTTCTTCTTCATTCGCGCTATTCACACGCCTCGCTTTCCGAAGCTCAGTTGTTGCCTTTTGGGTCCAGTCTTCAGCATATACGAATATGTGCAGTCTTCCCCCTCCCCCCCCCTCCCTTTCCTTCCCCGGCGATTCGGGGAGCTGGTGCTAACAAAAAGAGCTGCAGGTGCAAATTTCGCGCCCAGAGCGAGTGGAAGTCGGTCAATGGACGCATTATCATCACGTGCGAAGCGGTCAAGATCGATTGCATGAAGGAGCACTGCAGAATGTCAATCGTATACCAGCAGGGCCAGGGAGGCGATGACAGCACAAAGGGCAATGGACACACGGATAATGCAGGTGGAGCTAAGTGACATGGAGGCGAAATCTCTTTGTTGTGGTGGGAATTTGGTGGCATTTCTTGGCAACAACACGAATAGCATAAGCTGCTGGACCATAAACACAAATAGCACAAGTTAAGTTCTGAGAACCAAATCAGACCCTCATGACACCAAGCGCGGCAGAGACGGTTGAAATGGGTAATTGCTTAGAACCCCCTGCACCGCAGCCTTGTGTGTGTAACCCGCAAGTACTATATCTGCATGTTCAAATATCTGGGCTGGTTATGCAACAGGTGCAGGCTGTATATCTACGGATCTCATTACTCACTCCACTGTCAGTCAGTGCATTTGGCCCCAAATGCCCGCTCATCACGAACACGGATATGTTTGAAAACATCTCCATGCTATCCTACTTACAAATGTAATTCGTTTAGGCGTATCGCCTCTCCGTGCCGCATTCTCCAGCGCCACCCGTCCCGACAGCTGTGATGTCAAAGTTTCTCAGACAAAATAACTGCCCAAAGTCCTAGACAGGTGCTAATACGTGAGCATGTCCCCCCTAAGCAGTTCTGGTTCTTCACAATAGGTCATAGTGTGAAAATGAGATGACTCGTGCTGTCTTGAAGACCAGTCGGAACTCGTCGAGTTCAGGCGATAGGATCTTGAAGAAGCCTTGATACCCCCTCCTCGAGTCTCAGCAGAGCGATTGACATCCAATCCTCCTCCACAAAACTTGGCCCATTCCCCGCCATCCCAATCCTCTGGAGCAGCAGGTCCTTCGCGCAACTTTTATTGCCGCTGCTTTGTCCATCCTCACCAATAAAATCCACCGGCCAGACACCTGCCGAGCGAAGTCGATGCAACGAACCAAGCGAGGCCATAACCGCTTCTGCGCCACCGAACTCCCATTCCGGGAAGTGTTTGGCTCCCTGTATACTCTGGTACCGTAGCAGGAGCGCAGATGCCTCGATGGAAGTGTTTTTGTTTCTCGCCATCTTCTCCAGATTCTGCCGGAGGAACTGTTCTTGGTCTGCCGGGCTTTGGCGACAAACCAACGAGTCGAAGTAGTCGATGAGCACCATTGGTACCAGGTGATTATTTGTCCCGGGTCTCGCCCCCAGCTCTTGTGCGAGGAATTTGAAGACAGCTTCGAACTCAACCCATAGCTAACTTTGAAGTAGGAGCTTCCACACAGTTGTCCAAATCTCCGAAACCGGGTGTTTTGGGCCATGGAGCTTGCAGCTTGTGTTATAGACATAATCGATTGTAATTTGCATCAAATTATCCCACCCGCGCGCCCTGAGACTTAGAAGCAAGGAGAGGATACAGTTGACGCTGCTTGGCTGCTCACAGCGGATAGCACGCCAGATGGCATGGAAAGCAGGGTCCAATATCTCCAGGATCTGGACTTTTTCGGAGCAAGAGAGCAAGTGCCTGAGAAGGGCGTCGGTACCTTTGAGTGCGTCGTCGAGAGGGAGACCAGACGATGGACGAGGGCGATTCTTCCTCCAGCCCCAAGAGCGGAACCTTGTTGTGTACATCTTGGGGTTTTTCAGGTGAGGAGTTACTTTGCAAAATGTGTGACCTTATTGGAACTCATGTTGCGTTGAAGTTGTGCTTTTCTCTCATTTCAGCCATGACCTTTTTGAGCGTTTTGCGTTCCTTGAGATACAGGCGCTCCAACGCGGGTTTGACATTCTCCCAGTCACCAGGCTGCGCCCATTTCTTATGAACGATCCCGGTTTCCATGGTGACCAGAAAGCTGAACGGCCTCGGAAAGGGTAAAGAGTATATGATTGTGCAGTGTCGGACGTAGGGAGATGAGAGAGCCCTCTGCAACAAAATTCCCCTCCTTGGGGAGAGGCAGATGCAGGGGGGTGGTGACACAGCATGAGTCAGGATTCAGCCCAGCTGAAATGCATGGCAACTTTCCCACCGTCCATGAAGCGCGACCCCTCATTGGATGCCCTGCGCGAGGGAGCGCTCTGAGGCACAACCGTGCACTGAACCAAATTTCCGTGATTGCCGCTGGTGGATTTGGTTTTCCAGCCTTGAGTGCTTAGCTGGCTGGTGCTACATGCACTAATGCAAGCCACCATGGCTTCCATTGATTGACCTGTTGGTAATCACCCTCAGGTTTCTCTGTAGCATAACCCACGACCATCTTGGTCCAGACCAGCCAATCCCCGAGATCTGGAGGGCTATTTCAAAGCTTGCTCTTCTTGATCAGGTCAAATGTGAGTATGGCAGGCCAGAGGGGATTCCTCAGTCGGGCCTTAGATAGCATATGTGAAAACCAGAAGTGCTGGCCGATAAAACTCATGCTCTGACGTGGTTGTCGGATTGTCCTGGGAGATTCGACTGTCTCGGCAAGCGAGCAGATTTGGCGATGATGGAGCTCTCCTGGACAAGCGCTCTGAGGCACAGTCGTTTAAGCAGGCCGATTGAACTCGACACATCGATGTGCCTTTGGAACCTCATGGGAAAGGACTGACAGCAAAAAATTTTCGCGGAACTGTCGGCAGAACCATTGAGAACAAGGGCAAGCGGCATACCCAGCCGGTTGAATTGGGTATTTGTCCAGAACCCGGTGCAGCCCGGCCCCGTGTGTGCACCCGGTGAGCGCTAAATCTGCAGGTTCAAATACCCGGGCTGATTACCTACAGGTTTGCAGGCGGTCCTATTCCGGACTCCATCGTCAGTCTGTGGATTTGATCCCAGGTGCTCGCCTCTCACCGATATGGGTGTATTTGGGAACATTTCTCCGCAATCTCTATTTCTAGATGTGCTTTGTTTCAACATCCTCAAAACATTCAGTCTGGATTCTCTTTTATCGGCGATTAATTTGGAAAGTACCTAGTCTGGGGGAGTTCTATTCAGGGTCCAATTTACCGCAAGGCTACTCCGTGCAGATGGAGTCTTGCACAGCCCAATTTCGAGCGCATGCAGCAAAACTACCACAGCTCCAATCCTTGAGGTTTACCATTACCCACAATAGACCTCAGCCCATTTCTGCAGGCGCTTATCAACCGTGAAATCTATATTTTGCTGTGCCTCAGTCGCTACGCTACGTATACAGTTAAGTTGCAATTCAACGAAATACCCCGCAGGAACTTGATAAACCCCAGCGGGTTTTGCCGCCCCCACGGCCACATCTAATATATCCGGTCAGACTTGATTATATTCACCGCCGCTTTTTTCAGGGACCTGTAGGGCGGAGGAGGTAAATATATTAGTGGGACTAAGGTAGGTAATTACGGCAGGGCCTGTAGATGGGCTGTATGCGCTGGTTATGTCATATAGGGGTTGAAGCGATTCCTTCCGCTGTATGGTGAGATTGAGAACACTATCTGAAGCTCGTGAAAGGACACTAGATGTCTCAGCGATGGTGTCTGCAGCCTTCATTCGACGAGTAAAGGCGGTAAGCGCAGCATATTGCTTTGGAGCGGTAAGTGAACGTGAGGTAAATCGTATCTGCGGTGGTGATGTCCAATATACGAAGCTGACATGCAGGTTATAGGGTCATCAGAAAAGGCCGTACGGCCGGGCTGGCTAGTACGGTGACTCAATGACATAAAGTATAAAGTCGACGGCATCTTTTGTTCTGGACACCATCACAATCCCTCATCAGCTTCACTCTTCAGCCCTCCACTTTCTAACTTTTCAACGTTCCAGCCAATCCACCATCAACCATCAAGATGCTGTTCAACGCCATCACCATAGCCGCTCTCCTGGCCTCTCCCATCCTCGCCATGCCCTCTCCAGCGGGATTCAACACCACGGCTCTCGCCGGCTCAGGACTCATCGTCCTCGAGACCATCCCGCAAGGCGACGACGGCGTCATCACCATCTACGGCACCGACCCCGCCTTCCTCGCATCCCCCGAGAGCGACTCGGCCCCCTCTCGCCTGGCGCGCCGCTGCGGAAGCAACCAGGTGACCTGTGGCAGTGGCAACGTACCTCCGCTGGCGGCATGCACCGACCTCATCAACCAAGTCAGGGGCAGCTCGCGACTGCTGAGCTCCTCGCCTCGCAGTCTCTGCCTGAGCCGCAGCGGCAAGCAGTGCTGTATCAGCTGGTCGAAGGACATCGGCAGCGTGCGTGAGTCCGATCTGCAGAACGCCGCGAATGCCGTCAAGAACAGGTGCCTTGCGGATGGGCTGTCGGGCTTGGCGCGGGATGTATCGATCAATAAGCAATGCTTGACACAGTGTCTTAGCAACCGCCCCAATGGGTGCTCGTAGGCTAGTAGAGGAAGGGGGTCGTTACTGTGAATTGAGATGGCAGACTATCGAGTCAGGGCGAAGGGGCTCTCCCAAACCGCGAAAACTTCATAGGTTAGAGAGACAGACAGGAATGAAAAGAAGAACTCAGAAACCCCAATCGTCTAGGAACACGCGCATAACCTCTCCTCTCCTTCGTAGCTCGCCCACGCTGTCCTCCTCCAGTTCACCATAGCCAGCACCCACGACACTTTCAAGCATACTGTTGGCCATTGCCGTGAGCTCTCTTGTCACGCACCTTTTGCCCAACCGCGCTGCACAGCCAGCACAGTCAAGAAACAGCCCGATCCAGTCCAACCTTGGACGCAAGTGCAACTTGGCGTACCTCCCCGCTAAAGATTGAGCATGGGCCAAACACCACCTGAGTCGAACAAGGTCTTCCTTGGAGGAAGCTCTGATGCCGGCTGTGAGAGGCATTTCTCTTGCTATGACGTCTATCACATTCTGGAAAGCCACTCGTGTTGCTTCAAGTGCCGGGGTTTCGTATCCTCCAAAACCTTGGAGCTTGCCGATGACGAACTGTTGGACAACTCGATGCATCACCATCTCGGTAGTTGATGTTTTCTTGTGTGTCTGTCTTTCGGGCAAGTAAAAAGACGGACATCAGTTCCTGTAAAACAAGTCTTTCGCTGTGATAAAGGATACAATGTTAGCATCATGCTCGTACTCCCCTTTTCGATCCAAACCGGTTAAGACTGTCACTCACCCCAGTGAACGGTCGAACAGACCAGACCCCGTAGTCATACTGCAACCGCTCTGGTTGAGAAATGTAACAGTTTTGAGAATCGTCTTCTCATCCAAGACATCGGGGTTGAGGAATGCTAGCATATGTAGCACGTCCAACGCTGCAGTTGACAAACAAGCAAGAGTGTGGCAGAACGCGGTGGAAAGGTCTACCAGATACGGCGATCCGCGAAGTACACGCCCCGGAAGCTCTAGGTGCTGTTCAAGTTCGTCCAGAACTTCCGATAGTGAAATGCCAGTTTCTCGAGTGTAGCTATTCACGTGTTGGAGGGCAAGTGGATGGAAACCAAGAACATGGGTCATCACTCCTGCAGACACCACATCCGCACCCTTGTGGTTCACTATGGTGGCAGTCAAGAAAAGAGACTGATCTGGTTCTTGCTACGTCACATACTAGGAGAAAAGGATGCGGGGTATTAATCTGCTTATTGGGGTGCCTTGTCGTGGACGCAGACACTTTTCAGCCATTCACTCGCCAGTTGATTGAAGCAGGGCTTGCTAGTACCGAGCCAGCGCTGCATGGCTGACGTGTGATTGAAATGACCGACATCACGTGCGATTTGAGGAAAGCTCCGCAAGTTGGGTACCAAGGTAGAGTTATTACTGTCTCCCTCGAAATAGCTCGGTCACGCGATAATCATCTACAGCTACATACATCTATTACAAGCCAAGTTCCATCATATCAGTATATTTACATGTACACCTACTTCAGAAACCTCACTCTCGCCTCGTGAACTGGAAAAGGGAGCATGCCGATACCGGACCCAAATCGGGCCAAAACCACAGCCCCCGACTCGCCCAATCCGCCCGACCACGGTACCGACCATGCTGTGCCTGCGGCCATGACGAAACTGACCGGAAACTTGCAGCACCTAGATCTCAGCGAACTCTGCGAGAAATGTTCACCCATCTTCAAACGACTCCCGCAGGTAGGCCGCAACCTCTATTATGGGACTCTGGTCGACTGCGAAGACTTCCGCCACTGGGACAGCCAGAAAGACCTGAAAGCATCGGCTTCCCAGGGCTGTCGTCTGTGCATACTATTTGCGCATGGCCTCCGGGAGTCCGGGCCGCAGTGGACCTATTTCGGACCAGTTCCAAAAGCCTATCGGAATGTAGGCATCGTCAGGGCGCAGAAGCGAGACCCGAAGCCCGGCGGGGAGGACAAGAAATCGAAGTGGCCCGCCATCTGGGACCTGAACCTTCACATCCCGGGCGAAGTCACAGAACCTGGGAACGGTCTTTTCTCTTTTGTAGAATTGAAACGACTCGGTGATGATTCGGGTATGAGTTCCCTTACAACCCAAATGGAGACTGGTAGCCACTGACTCTTGTAACATGTACCAGCAGGTCTCCCCCCGTACCACGGTTACAAACCAGGGACAGGCACCAAGGACCTTGGACTCATCCGCTACTGGCTCGAGGCTTGCACCAAGACGCACAAGGAATGCAAACCAAAAACCCACACAGCGCCAACCCGTCTCATCGAAATCACAGGAAATACGCAGAGACTCCGCCTATCGTCAGACCTCACCACCCCCCCGCGCTACGTCACCCTAAGTCACTGCTGGGGCAAGATCGTCCCCCTACGGCTCCTGCAGGACAACCTCGTTGCGCTGCAAGATGACATCCCCACCACTCAGCTCAGCAAAACCTTCCAGCACGCCATCGAAGTGACGCGCGAGCTCGGGCTGAAATATCTCTGGATCGATTCCCTCTGCATCATCCAGGATTCGCCCTCGGACTGGGAGTCCGAAGCGGCCACGATGGATGACGTCTACAGCGACTCGTTCCTGACCATCATAGCCGCCAGTGCCCCCGACGGCAGCACGGGCTGCTTCTTCGACCGCGACCCGCAAACGGTGTCCATGTTCGGGGTCCTCATGGGCGATCCCGCGGGTAGCGAGCAGAGGTTGTACGGGTGTCTCCCCGGCAAGCTCTACCAGGACTGCGTGACGGTGAGCCCGCTCGCCAAGAGGGCCTGGTGTCTGCAGGAGCGCTATCTCGCGCATCGCAAGGTGTTCTTCAGCGACAGACAGCTGGTCTGGCAGTGTCGCGAGTCCATTGCTTGCGAAACTTTCCCGAGCGGCACGGACCATTACGACCGCGACTTTGACTATGCCTCGTGGGCGGAGTGGTGGCGCACCGTCCAGGCGTACTCGGCGACGGAGATCACGTACAAGACTGACCGGCTGGTTGCATTTTCGGGGGTTGCTAGTCGGTTGAGGTCTGTCTTTGGGAGCGAGTACTACGCCGGGCTGTGGGAGAGGGACCTACCGAGACAGCTGCTGTGGGCGACGTTCGAGACCGGGAGAGCTAGACAGACTCCGTACGTGGCGCCGAGTTGGTCCTGGGCCTCAGCGCACCGGATGATATACTATCCCGCCATGGGGGAATACCATCCCCCGCGGGTCCGCGTTGATTCCGTCGACGTCGTCCCCCAATCCAAGGAAAGTCCTTATGGGCAGGTCACGTCAGCAGCTCTCAAGCTTACGTGCCTTCCCATGGTCTGCGGTCACCGCCGAGGCTCCGGCTGGCATCCGCCTGTGCTTGGAAAGGGGCTCTGGGAGGCGAACGAGGTTTCGTACTCGGAGGGGCCAGTATACTTCCTTCTTGTCCTTGAATCGCTCTCGGGGTCGGAGATGGTGGGAGTCTGTCTCGAGCAGACAGGACTCCGGCCTGGCGAGTTCCAGCGGGTGGGTGTCTTTCGTGTGGTGGGCACGGCTTGCGAGTCCTACAAGGCTCTGATGGCAGAGGGAGGAGAGTTTCTCGCTGATGAGTCGGTGTACGGGGGTGCTGCAACGTGGATTGAACAAGCCCAGAAGTGTTACAGGATCACCATCGTTTGACGAGTACACGTGGACAGAAGGGCGAGCAGGGTCTGAGAAGAGATCTCGCAAGGATAATGAGCTTTCAACATGGCAGTAGACCGATACATACTAGTAGCACAACTTGAGTGGTTCAGACATAAATTAGTGCCTAATTACCACTGAATTACAATACCTATCAGAAATGAACCTCAATCTCAATCAGCCAACAATGCAACCCCCAAAGACAATAATTTGACCGCCAAACTCCGCCCAATGCATCAACAATTCCCACCGTCTAACTCCATTACCCCCCTTTCACCCATCTCGGTCAGATACCTACCCAACCCCCTTGCATACCTAGGTAGATAAGGACTTAAAGCTTAAACCCATCCCAGCTCTTAACCCGATCATCCACCTGAATCAACCCCGGCGCAGCAAGCGTCGCCGCCACCACCTCGCCCGGCGCCGCAAACTTGCCCGACGTAGTCAGACTCGCGACCGTCAAGCCGACCATCTCGTTCGCGCTGAACGGAAACTCCGCCTCAAACGTTGCCACCCGCCCGCTCCACTTAACGTTGACAATGGGCATCGAGATTGGCAGTAGCTGGCCCGAGAAGTAGGTGACGAAGAGGCCGTTGGGCTTCCCGACGTAGGAGTCGGCGGCGGCCACGCCGGTGGTGTCGACGGAGAAGGAGAGGTGCTGGTCGCGGGGCTCGACGTTGGTGCCGCCGGCGCCGGAGAGGACGTTGAGAGGCGTGAAGATGGGGAGCTTGATGTTGCTCAGGGGGAAGGGGCACGAGCCGGGGACGATGAACTGCTGGAGGGCGGAGAAGGCGAAGGCGGCGACGTTGGTGGTAAGGAAGGGTTTTTCGGAAGGCTTCTTGGAGAGGAGGATGCGGTAGAAGCCTTCTTGCTGTCCTTCTTGGCCGAGCGAGGCGGTCACGCCGCGCACGGGGCCGACGTCGCCGTTGCGGGCGAGGGTTTGCGCGGCGTCTTGGAGTGTGCCGAGGACGAGGTCGGTGAAGCGCTCGGCGAGGGCGATGGCCTCGTAGATGTTGGAGGTCGGGAACTGGTACTTGCAGGGCACGGGGACGAAGGCGTTGAAGTTGGCGAGTGTCTTTTGCGCGTTGATGGCGTGGAGTTTCTCTTGCTGGGGGGTTGTTAGTGGAAGCCCAAGAAAAGAAGGGAAAATGGGGAAGTAACATACTGCGAGGACCGTCTCGAGAATGTCGAGCAGCTCGTCCTTCTTCTGGGGGTTGGGCAGGGTGAAGCCCGGGACGTTGTTGGTGATGTTGGCAACGAGCGACGAGAAAAAGGCGACCTCGAACTGCTCGTTGAAGGCAATGAGCTGGAAGACCGGGAACGAGCTCTCGTTGACCTTGGCCGGTGGTGGCGCGTTGGAGAGCGTGCCGTCAGCGATCTGCTGGATGACCTTGAGCTGGTCCGGGCTCGGGTTCGGGAAGCCGTCGTCGGTCGGGATGACGAACGGCGTCGGTGCCGCACCCCCAGGCGCACCCGCACCCGCCGGTCCAGGCGCGTGCCCCGCTGGCGCTGCAGCCGCCAGACCCGCCAGAGCGGTCACGGTGGATAAGACAGTCGACAAATACATCTTGAGCGATTTTCTGACGATCTTCTTGGCAAATGTGAAACAGGAAATAAAATAGTAGGAAAAATTGTAGGAAATAAACAAGCGAACCACTCGAATGATGTGTTTGAGACAGGGAAAGAACTCCCACTGAGGTGCCACACGTCTATACTTATTATACCGTGCCGCTTCCAAATTGTCAGCACGCACTTTGCACCGAACTAATCAGTGAAGAGGCGCAGGCACCCAGTTTACCGGGTTCTCAGCTTCCGCCTGCTCGCGGGAGATTTTTATTCACATTTGTCTTTTGACAGCTGCGGCCATCTCACGCGAGACTGTCGCTGCCCAGTGCTCCGGCCTAAATTTGGCTGACGGCATGCTGGCCGACGTGGCGCAGCGTGCACGGCTGCTCGGTTGAAGACCCATAGGGCTGGATCTGGGGTCTGCGACTGGCTCGCTTCCGCGCTCCTTCCGTCTTCCAAAAAAAAGCTTGTTCGCTCTCACTGGCTCGACCCGGCAGGCCAGGCCAGAGTGAGCAAACGAAATGAAGTGTGCGGGTCGGCCGCTCTAGCGCTTACTGATGGCGGTCGGCGTTGTTGGTGCCAGCTGTCGCCATCACGTCCTCTTCCGACTGCGAAGTGCGAGGCGCTCTCTTGCGAAATGGAACGGAATCGCCTCTGTGCGACAAATCCTCGGATTGACAAATCGACGTTGCACCCCAGGATACTAGTAACCGCCCCGCATAATAGTAACCGTTTTCCGTCACAATTGGTGTATTTAGCTGCATCCTCGTCCGTCGTCCCGCAACACCAGTGTTGAACGGTTCCTGGCAGCGTCGCATGGAGCGGATGCGGAGCCACGGTGAACTGCAGCGACGTCCGGGTTCCCCAGCTCCAGCTCGTGGCGGCGCAGTCGTGAAAACACCAAGATGTTTGCAGGGACACCGCCCGACGAGGCCGGAATTGCTTCGCCTTTTGTTTGGGCGCCAAGAGCTCGAAGCGGATGGTGCACCGTCCAGGCTCACCTGGTATTCGTGCCAAGCCTGCCATTGATGTTTGTGCAATGCCTGGCCGGCCCGACAATCGCATCGCCAGGCTCACACTGCGGTCGGGTCAGCGTCAACCCAGCCGAGAACCAAGCCGTCGGACCCCAGAGCGGCCATCTGACATGCACCACACCACACAGCGCCGCTCCAGAGAAGCACCAGTTGAAGCTTGGCATTTTACGAGACATCACCCGTCGTGGAGGTTCAGGTGGCTTGGCGTTCCGGTGTTTGTCCTTGCACTCCGGGTCCACGTCATACAATGACAAGGACTTTCTCGAGCACACCGTCCCCGCCATCGCTGACTCCGGCGCCGGCAGTTTATTCACAGCGTTATTTATCAGCAGAGGCTCCAGGTCAACTGGCGTGACTGAGATCCATCTTCTCTTGGCATGACTGTGACGGATGCCCAAAATTTGTCAAATAGCCGCTTCTGGAAGGAGCGCCCCTGGACAAACCGCGCAAAGCTTGGCATATCTCGTCGCGGCGCTGATCTTACCGGAATTGCCTCCGCCTCGACCGCTGGCTCATTTCGCGCCCCGGTGAGCGATCGGGCTCGGGCGGGGGGTTCGGCAGCACTGCACCCCTGGAAGCCCTGCCCGCAGCGCGGCGTGGCCCAATCAGGGAGGTCCCCCACGCCTGGGCGCCGAGATTCTCTCCGCCACGATAATCGCAATGTACGAAATCTCGTCTTTTGCCGTGTCTTTAAAGTTCTCCATCCCCAAGGCCTGGACCGGTAAAGACTAGATCCATTCTGACAATCCAGATCCCATATTTCCCCTTTCCTTCAAGTTGCGCTTTCCTTGCTGTTATTTCTCAAATTTCAAGTTCCCACCAAGACTCGAACACCCCCAGACAAACAAACAAACAAACAATGGCCCGCCTCCTCTCCCTCGTCGCCCTCCTCGGCACCGCGCTCGCCCACGAACACCACGGCACAACCCTCTTCCCGCGCTCCTCCTCCTCCGACCTCCCCCCGCCCTCCTTCGGCTACCACGGCCTCTCGGGCCCCCTCAACTGGCACAACCTCAACCGCACCACCAACTCCCTCTGCGCCAAAGGAACCCACCAATCCCCTATCGACCTCTCGCCCGCCCACCTCGCCTCCCCTTCCTCCGCATCGCACTCCAACTCCAAACCGAAGTTCTCCGTCGCCCCCGCCCCCCACGGCGCAGACTTCCTCAACCTCGGCACGACGGTCGAAGTCCTCTATCCGAACGGGACGTACACCAACGCCGGAAAGACCTCGAAGCTCGCGCAGTTCCACTTTCATAGCCCCTCCGAGCACAGCATCGACGGGGTGTATTATCCGCTGGAGGTCCATTTTGTGTTCCAGGCGGAACAGGATGCGTCGCTTTCGGTGGTGGGGTTTTTGATTGATATTTCCGGCGGGGAGGGGGAGAGTGGGCTGGAGGTGAATGTTGGTGGGAAGGGTGATGGCAAGGGGGGTGA